>Ga0181536_10000237_pt1 | contig 64623 bp, 72 predicted proteins | sample PEATcosm2014_Bin_41_FD_121105 | JGI IMG/M metagenome (GOLD analysis project Ga0181536, IMG submission 121105) | Peatland microbial communities from MTU Mesocosm Facility, Houghton, MI, USA - PEATcosm2014_Bin17_60_metaG | ecosystem: Environmental > Terrestrial > Soil > Wetlands > Peat | place...
CCACAGCCAGTCCGGCATCCGCCAGCCATCATCCTTACTCACCAAGTAGCCCATACGAACCTCCTGATCGAGTGGCACACGGCCGGCCGATCAGAACATTCGACCCAGCTCTACATAATCCTTTCGGGATAGGCCCTTAGACGCCTACTGTTGGGCGTTGCGAGGCTCAGATACCCGGGCCGGCGAGCTCGCGCAGCGCGGTGAGCGCCTTGCGATTGCCGACGAGGGCGATCGGCGTCCAGATGATGGCGAACGGGATGCCCCACCAGCCGAGCAGCAGGTTGTGTGTGAGGACTCGCGCGTAGGTCCTCTCGAGGTCAGCGAGGCTCCCGGTGTAGGTGCGCGTACGACGCTGCGCGAGAACCACCATGCCGGTCACAGTGGTCAGCCTGACCCGGTAGTTACCCGTTGCGGCAGGAGTGGTTGGCGATGTCAAAGGCGCCGCGAATGACGGATCCGATTGTGAGCCCTGTTCCATCTTTCCTCCCGACGATGGTGGTGGCAATGCACCTGCGCTCGTGTCTGTGCGGCGCTCAGGCGGCACTGTCGCATAAATACGGCGCGTCCACCCGGACGCGTCAGCGGTGAGCTCTAGCTGCGGCGGCGCTCGCGGCCGGTGCGGGTGCTCCAGCGGCGGGATGAGGCCGCGGTAGCTGCCGCCGATCGCTGCTTGTCGGCGGCCGCGAACAGCATCTCGAGCAGCTCCAGCGCGGTCGAGGTGCCGATCGCGATGATGACGTCGCCGGGTTGCAGGACGGTGTCGGCCGGCGGCTGAGCCTGGAACTCGCCGCCGCGCCGCAGCCCGACGATAACGGCGCCGCCGTGAATGTCGCCGACCGTCTGAGGTGCGGTCGCGTAGCCGTCACCGACGACGATCTCCTCGACGCGGTATTCGGAGTCGACGTCGACCACGCCGCTGATCTGCGGATGCAGCGCCAGGCGCGCCATCTCCGTGCCGCTCGCCTTGTAGGGCGATATCACGCGATCGGCGCCGGCGCGCTTGAGCTTCTTCTCGGAATCCTCGATCCCGGCTCGTGCCAGGATCGCGATGTCGGCGCGAAGCTCGCGCGCGGTCAGCGTGATGAAGACGTTGTCGGAGTCGGAGTCCGCGCAGGCGAGGATCGAGCAGGCGCGCTGCACCCCGGCCTGGATCAGCACGGCATCGCTCGACGCGTCGCCGGCGATGAACGGGAGGCCGTCGCGCTGGGCCAGCTCGCGCACCGCGGGATTCGAGTCCACGATCACGTACTGCGCGCCGGCCGCCTGCAGGTCGCGGACGACCTGGCGCCCGACGCGACCGTAGCCGCAAACGATGTAATGCCCGGTGAGCGAATCGATCATCTTCTGCGTGCGTTTTGCGATCAGCAGCTCGCCCAGGTGGCCGGCGACGAAGAACTCGGCGACGGTGACCAGGCTGTACAGCAGCGTACCGATACCGAGGATCTCGATGACCGCCTTGAGCGCTCGCGCAGCCGTCGAGGTCGGTTCTCCGATCGCGCCGACCGTGGTGACGGTGTCGACGGCCCACACCAGACCGTAGGCGAACGACGTGCCCGCCATCAACGCGTAGGCCAGCGCGCCGAGGACCAGCAGGCTGGCGATCAGGCATCCCAAGAGCGCAAGCCGGCGCAGGAACGCGCGCATCTCAGTCCGGCTGCGGAACTCTGGCGAGAGGCTGATGCGGCGCCGCGCCGCCGTGCGGGGTTCGGGCATACCGCGCAATCCTCTCGCTTCGCGGCGCGGTCTGCGCTGCGGCGTGCCACCGCCCGTGGCGCATCACTGTGGCTCGCAGATGATGCGCTATGATGATGTGTATGGCGCGCACCACGGTGGACATCGACCCGCAGGCGCTTGGGGCGGCGCGCGCTGCTCTCGGTACCGCCGGGCTCAGCTTGACGGTGAATACCGCGCTTCGCGAGGTCGCGAGGCGATCCATGCTCGCCGGCTTCGACATTCGTCGTGACATCGACGGCGAGCCCGCGGATGTCGCGGCAGGTCGCGAAGGGCGCGGTCCTGCCGGCTCCGGCTGAGCCCGCTGCGCTCGATCGGCCGGCGCTGATCGACACCGCGGTCTGGACCTGGTCGCGCGACAGGCGCTTCCCGGCGCTGGCCGGTTGGTTCAACGACGCGGCGAGGGCCGGTCGCGTGCTCGTCTGCGACCTCATCGTCTTGGAGCTCGTGCGGCTCGCTGCCAATGAGCAGCGCGCGTACGCCATGGCCGAGAGCCTCGCGAGCTTCAGCGCCGTCGCGATGGGCGAGGGCGTGTTGCGCCGTGCGCGGGAGGTTCAGCTGCTGCTGGCAAGCAGCAGCGGTCATCGTCGCGTGCCGCCGGCGGATCTGCTGATCGCGGCCAGTGCGGAGCTGGCGAGCGTGCCAGTGGTTCACTACGACCGCGACTACGAGCGGATCGCTCACGTGACCGGCCAGGAGCACCTCTGGTTCGTGCCGGACGGAGCGCTGGCTGCCTGAGCGAAGACCACAGTTCAATTCGGTCCAGCAGGACAGGGGTCGTTGGGCATTACCAGCAAGAAAGGCCTTGCAACCGGTACATCTGGTATGCGATAATCGCAATATCCCCTGACGCGGGGGCTACGCTAGAGGAGACCGATGCAGAATGACATGCTTGGGATTGCGGCGCGCATCCGCGCGCTCGTGGAGGACCGTGGCGACACGCAGGCGGACCTCGGCCGGCATCTTGAGATAGACCCCACGGCCGTGTCAAGGCTGCTGTCCGGCCAGCGCGGGCTTGCCGCTGGTGAGCTCGCGGCTCTATGCGTGCGCTATGGCGTAAGCAGCGACACCATCCTCTTCGGCGAGCAGAACGAGGCGCGCGTAGGTGTGTTGCTGCGGGCGGACGAGGGGGCCGACGCGACTCGCGTAGTTGATCGAGTAGAGCGAGCATTTGCGGACTACCGCTACGTGCGAGCTCTCGTCGGCCCATGACCGCGCCGGCGTTGCATTCAGGCGAAAGCGCCGCTCGAAAGCAACGCCGAGCGCTCGGCCTCGATCTTGCACACCCCATTGCTGACCTGCTCGATATCGCAGAGGCCGGTCTGCACATTCCAGTACTCGTGGACCCGTTCGGAGACGATGTCATCGCCGGTGTGCTCCTACGAAATGCCGAGAGCGACTGCTTCGTAGCGATCAACGCCGACTTTGGCGCGGTGCGGCAGCGCTTCACCCTGGCCCATGAGCTGGGCCATATTCACATGGGACACCAGCCTCGTGTGGACCTAGCCGCGGACGTGTTTGGCCGCGGACGTAACCCTCAGGAGGTCGAGGCCAACTACTTCGCCGCTGAGTTCCTTGCTCCGCGTCCAGCGGTCATGTCGTGGCTGGAGGAGCATGAGCTTGTCGCTGCCGCCGACCAAGCTGCAACCGTCGTGCAGTTGGCCCTGGTGTTCGGCATCGCGTTCTCGACGACGTGCTTTCGGCTGGAACGTACAGGCGCAATCAGTTCGCGGGCCAAGGACAGGCTGGTTGGGGAACTGAGCGGCGGAAGCAGCCTGAGCGCGGAGCTGCTGCAGCGCTACAAGGGCCATCGGTTGACGGACTCGCTCGAAGCGCTTGCCGATTTGGGAGCTTACCCTCGGACACCTCGTCAGACCGCCGAATACGCCGAGAGGGCGCGCACCAGAGGTCTGCTCGACGACCAGGAGTACCGAGCCATCGTGCCGGCACCTCGCGAGCTGGACCTCAGTGACTGGGTGTCATGAGCCTCATCTCGGAGCGAACGCTCCTGGTGGATACAGGGCCCTTGTGCCGCTTGGCAGAAGCCGGCGAGGTGCACCTCGATGTCGCCGTGACATACCTACGAGAGGTGCTGACGGTCGTCATGGACGTCCACCGAGAGTTGCGAAGGCGGTCCGAGCAGCCCGTCCACGCTCGTCTCAAGCGACTGGAGCAGCTCGGCGTACCAAGGGACGAGCCGATAACGATTACGGATGCGAGCCTCCTCAGTCGCATCGACGCAATCGTGGAAGGACGTCGTCGGCACAAGCCCGGACACGAGAACGAAGACCGGGGCGAGGTGGCGACTGCGCTCGTTGCCGCGTCGCGGCAGGTCCCAGCGCTGATTGACGACGGTTTCGGCAAGCGACTTGCGGAGAGCGAGCGGGTCGAAGTGTTTACGACGGAGGACCTTGCGGTAGAGCTCGCCGCCGTCGGGGCTCTGAAGCCGATTCACGCGTGGGGCATGTACCGCATCGTCTACGCCGACGCCAAACGGGCAGAGTTCGAAGCCCGCGTCGCCGCGCTGAAGGCCAAGCTCTGAGGTTGCGACGCCGCCGAATCGCTAGTCGGCGGTCCACGGTGCGGTGGCACCTCGCGTAGAATCCTTGTGAATGCGTGACGAAGCGACGTTCGCTGTCAAGGCCGGCCTTGCCGAGATGCTCAAGGGTGGGGTGATCATGGACGTCGTCAGCGCCAAGCAGGCGAAGATCGCCGAGCAGGCCGGCGCCTGTGCGGTGATGGCGCTCGAGCGCGTGCCGGCCGACATCCGCCGCGATGGCGGCGTCGCGCGGATGAGCGACCCGTCGATGATCCGCGCGATCCAGGACGCGGTCACGATCCCGGTGATGGCGAAGGCACGGATCGGCCACTTCGCCGAGGCCCAGGTGCTGGAGGCGCTCGAGGTGGACTACATCGACGAGTCGGAGGTCCTGACGCCGGCCGACGAGCACAACCACATCGACAAGTGGCCGTTCAAGGTCCCGTTTGTCTGCGGCGCGACGAACCTCGGCGAGGCGCTGCGGCGGATCGGCGAGGGTGCGGCGATGATCCGCTCCAAGGGTGAGGCGGGGACCGGCGACATCGTCGAGGCGGTACGCCACCTGCGCGCGATCCGGGGAGAGATCCGCCGCCTCGGCACGCTCGACGACTCCGAGCTCGCGGCAGCCGCGAAGCAGCTCGGCGCGCCGTTGGACTCGGTGGTGGCCGTCGCGCGCACCGGCAAGCTGCCGGTCGTGCTGTTCTGCGCCGGCGGCATCGCGACCCCCGCCGACGCGTCGCTGGTGATGCAGCTCGGCGCCGAGGGCGTGTTCGTCGGCTCGGGCATCTTCAAGTCCGCCGAGCCCGCGATCCGCGCCCGCGCGATCGTCGAGGCGACGACCCACTTTGCCGATCCTGCACGCGTCGCCGCCGCCTCCGAGGGACTTGGCGGTGCGATGGAAAGCCTCGAGTCGCGCAAGCTCCCGAAGGAGCAGCTGCTCGCGCCACGCGGCTGGTGACGGGTAGAGCGCCAGTCGGCGTTCTCGCGCTGCAAGGAGACTTCGAGGCTCACTCGCTGGTGCTGCGCTCGCTCGGCGCGGTCGTCCGCGAGGTCCGCGTCCCCGCTGATCTGGACGGGATCGGTGCGCTCGTACTGCCCGGCGGGGAGTCGACGACGATGATGTTGGGGGCGGCTCGTGAGGGGCTGGAGCCGGCGCTTCGCGAAGTGGCCGCCTACGGCCTGCCGATCCTCGCGACGTGTGCGGGGATGATCCTGCTGGACCGCGACCACCTCGGCATGCTCGACATCCGCACCGAGCGCAACGCGTTCGGCCGCCAGGTGCGCAGCTTCGAGACGGACGTCTCGCTGCACGGCTTCGACGATCCGATTCACGCGCTGTTCATCCGCGCGCCCTGGATCGTCGAGCACGGCGGCGACGTCGAGGTGCTCGGCGAGGTGGATGGGCACGTCGTCGCGGTGCGCTCCGGGCGGATCCTCGCGGTCGCGTTCCATCCCGAGCTCGTCTCGGACGCGCAGCTGCACCGCTGGCTGCTGGAGCAGGCCGCCGATGCCGTGGCGGACCAGGCCCGCGTCTGACGGGTGCGGGTTTGACGCCGCCCAGCCTGCAAGGATTTGCGCATGGACGACAACCGACGAGAGCGCGAGAGCGAGAGCAACGAACGGGCGCGCCTTGCCAGGCTTCGTGCCGACGGGGCACGCCCACTGGGCGAGAACCTCGAGCAGGCTGACGCGCTGGTCGAGGCCGCGTTTGCGCTCGCAAACGGTCTCCGAGAGTACTGAGCGACACCCTCGAGATCGGGGAGTTCCTACGGCGCCTCGCCGCCGCCGGTGTCGCCTACGTCCTGATCGGCGGTCTCGCCGTCAATGCCCACGGGGTGATCCGCTCGACCCCGGACATCGACGTGTGCCCGTCGGGCGAGCCCGGGAACCTGGAGCGCCTCGCCGCGCTGCTGGCGGACATCCAGGCGCTCCGGCTGGACGTTGACGAGGAAGGCTTCACGCCGGCCGGGAGCACCGCCGGCGAGACCAGTGCCGAGGATCTCGCAGCGGGTGGCAACTTCCGCTTCGACACGTCGCTGGGCGTGCTCGACGTGATGCAGTGGCTTGCGGGCATCGACGAGGACGACCCCTACGCCGAGCTGTCGGCCGACGCCGCGGTAGCCGAGGCGTTCGGGGTGCGGATCCAGATCTGCTCGCTCGCGCACCTGCGGGCGATGAAGCGCGCCGCCGGCCGCGCACGCGACCTGACGGACCTCGCTGACCTCGACGCTGCGCACTCGTCGGGGCGCTAGGAGCGGATCAGCGCGAGGACCTCGTCGCGGCGGCGCTCCATATCGGCGTGCGAGACGAGCGACTCGAGGCACAGCCGCAGCAGCGGCTCGGTGTTGGACGGGCGGACGTTGAAATGCCAGTCGGGGTAGTCGATCGAGATGCCGTCGAGGCGGTCCTGCTCGGCGTCCGGGTAGTGCGCGGCGATCTGCTCCAGCTTCGCCTCGGGGTCCGCGACCTCGCTGTTGATCTCGCCGGAGATGAAGTAGCGGTCGCGGTAGGGGGCCAGCAGCGCTGACAGCGGCGTGCCGGCGCGGGCGCGCAGCTCGAGCATCAACAGCGCCGGCAGCGTCCCCGAGTCGGCGCAGTAGAAGTCGCGGAAGTAGTAGTGGCCGGAGACCTCGCCGCCGAACAGCGACCCCTCCTCGCGCATCCGCCGCTTGAAGAACGCGTGACCGACGCGGTTGCGGTAGGCGGTGCCGCCGGCAGCCGCCACGGTGTCGGGGACGGCGCGGCTCGCGCGCAGGTCGTAGAGGATCGCCGCGTCGGGATGCGTGCGCAGCAGCGACTGCGCGAGCAGCGCGGTGAGGAAGTCGCCGGCGATGAAGCTGCCCTGCTCGTCGATGACGAAGCAGCGGTCGGCGTCGCCGTCGAAGGCGAGGCCGATGTCGGCGCCGCTCTCGCGCACCTTCGCCATGATGAACTTGCGGTTCGCCTCGAGCATCGGGTTCGGCCCGTGGTCGGGGAAGTGCCCGTCCGGCTTCCAGTAGGTCTCGATCAGCTCGATGTCGAAGCGCTCGAGCAGCGGCCCGATCGTCGGTCCGGCCATCCCGTTGCCGCCGTCCACGACGACGCGCAGCCCCGTGATCTCGTCGGGATCGACGAACGCGAGGACCGCCGCCTGGTAGGCCGCGAGCGGGGCGACCTGCTCGACCGTGCCTCCGCCGGGGGCCTTCGGCAGTCCGGCCTCGATCAGCCGGCGGACGTCCTGGATGCCGGTGTCGCCCGACAGCGCGAGCGCTCCCGTGCCAACCAGCTTCGCGCCGGTGTAGGCCGCCGGGTTGTGCGACGCGGTGACGATCAGGCCGCCGTCCAGCTCGTGCGAGCCGACGAGGAAGTAGCAGACCTCGGTCGCGACCTCGCCGGCGTCGAGCACGTGCACGCCCTCGCTGAGCAGGCCGTCGCGGTAGCGGCCGGTCAGCTCCGGCGAGCTGAGGCGCATGTCGTGTCCGAGCCCGATCGCGAGGTCAGCGGTCGGCTTGCCCTGGAGCCCCGACAGCACCCGCGCGAACGCCCGCCCGATCAGCTCAGCGGTATCGCCATCGATCTGCGAGCCGTACAGGCCGCGGATGTCGTAGGCCTTGAAGATGTCCGGGTCGAGTGGCACGGGCCGAAGATGCTACGGGAGGTGTGTGCCGGTCGCGCCGGTCGGCCGCCCGGAGCGGTGAGGGCCCCGTTGGCGTTCGCTCCGCGCTAGACGAGTGGCGCGGTGTCCGGGATCCAGTGCCGCAGCACGGCGGCAAGCTCGTCGCGCCGCATCGGCTTTGCGATGTAGTCGTCCATGCCCGCCTGGAGGCAGTGCTCGCGGTCTCCCTCCATCACGTGCGCGGTCATCGCGATGACCGGGGTGTGCCGGCCCGAGCCGGCTTCTCGTCGACGTAGCTCGGAGGTTGCCGCGTAGCCGTCGAGAACGGGCATCTGGCAGTCCATCAGCACGGCGTCGTACGGGTGGCGCTCGAGCTCGGTGAGCGCTGCGTTGCCGTCTGGGGCGACAGCGGCGCGGCAGCCGCAGCGCTCGAGCGTACGTGTCGCGACGAGCTGGTTGACGCTGCTGTCCTCGACGACGAGCACGAGCGGCGGCGCGCTCCAGGCTGGCAGCGCGCGATCCGCAGTCGGAGACAGGGTGTCCGGCGTCTCACCGGCACGGGTGGGGCGGTCCATCATCAGCTCGACGGTGAACGTGCTGCCACGCCCCGGCTCGCTCTCGGCGGTGACCGTGCCGTCCATCAGCTCGACAAGATCGCGCACTATCGCGAGGCCGAGGCCGGTGCCTCCGTAGGTGCGGGTCGTCGAGACGTCCGCCTGCGAGAACGGCTCGAACATCCGCTCGAGGACCGCAGGCTCGATCCCGATGCCCGTGTCGTTCACGGCGATCCGCAGAGCGACCTGCCGCGCGTTTGGCGTCAACGCGGTGACGGACACGGTGACCGCGCCGTCTGTGGTGAACTTGACCGCGTTCGATGCGAGGTTCGCCAGCACCTGCGCCAGGCGGCGTCTGTCGCCGCACACGACGCGTGGAACCTCGGGCGCGATCTTGATCTCGAAGCCCAGGCCCTTTGCTGTTGCGTCGGCGCTTGGCGCGGCGCACGCGTCGTCGATGCTCTGCGGCACCTCGAACGTCGTGACGTCGAGCTCGAGGTGTCCGGCCTCGAGCTTGGAGACGTCGAGGATGTCGTTGATGATCTCGAGCATATGCAAGCCCGAGCGCGCGACCTGCTCGGCGAAGCCGCGCTGCTCGTCATTCAATTCGCTCTCGAGCAGCAGATTGTTCATCCCGATGACGCCGTTCATCGGCGTGCGCAGCTCGTGGCTCATGTTGGCCAGAAACGCCGACTTCATGTTCGACGCCTCGACCGCGCGATCGTAGGCGCGCTCCAGCTCGGCCGCGACGCGGTTGCGCTCCGTCACATCGATGGCGACGCTGATTCTGCAGGGTCGCCCGTCCAGGTCGATGTTCTGGTTCGAGAGCTCGATGTCGACGATCGTGCCGTCCTTGCAACGGGCACGCTGAGGAGTGTGGCTCATCTCGTTGCGCTCCCAGCGGGCGCGCCCTCCCGGAGTCTCCTCGATGAGGGTCCGCAGGGCTGCGGCGTTCTCTGGCGCCAGCAGGTCGAGGACCGACATCGCCCGGGCCTCCTTCTGTGAGTAGCCGACATGTGCGACCTGGGCGTCGTTGAAGGCAAGGATCTGCAGCGTCCGGCGGTCGAACAGCAGCATCGGCTGCGGATTGCGGTCGAACAGCAGCCGGTAGCGCGCCTCGTTCGCGGCGAGCTCCTCCCGCGCGCGCGCCAGCTCCCGCGCAGCGGCGTTGCGCTCCGTGACGTCGGGGCAGAAGGCTACGCGGCAGGCGCGACCGTCGAAGACGATGTCGTTGCCCGTGACGTCGATCTCGATGATCGATCCGTCCTTGTACTTGTGGCGCCAGGTGCCGGTCCAGTGCTGGCGCCCCGGATGCTCGCCCTGGAGCACCCGCTCCCTGTACGCGTGGTAGGCGGCGAGATCCTCCTCGGGATTGAGATCGGGGACGGTCATCGCCAGCAGCTCCTTGCGCGAGTAGCCGTAGTTGTCGAGCACCGAGTTGCTGACCGCGACGATGCGCAGCGTCTCGCGCTCGTAGATGAAGATCGGGATCGGGCTCTCCTCGATCACCGCCCGGTACTGCCCGTCGGCCGCGAACGACCGGCTACGTCTCAGACGCCATGGCACGCTGCGCCGCCCCATCGCCGGCAACCGGTGATGCGAGGCCGTTGTGGCACGCGCCACGTGAGCAAGTCCATGGCTACTCATCGTCTTCGGCGCACAGCTTGATGAGTGGCCGGAGCTCGCCGAGCGCCAACCCAACCCGTGGCGCCACTGATCCAGAAGTAATCTGCCCGGCGCCGGCTCGCGCGGGTCCGGCCGGCCGCCACCCGCCCGGGCTCGTACAATCGGCCGATGTCCGGACATTCGAAATGGGCGGGGATCAAGCACAAGAAGGCGATCGTCGATGCGCGGCGGGGCCAGCAGTTCACGAAGCTGGCGCGGGCGATCACGGTCGCGGCGCGCGAGGGCGGGGGGGACGCGGACACCAACGCGACGCTCGCCAACGCCGTCCAGAAGGCCAAGGACGCCTCGATGCCGAAGGACAACATCGAACGGGCGATCGCCAAGGGCGCCGGCGCCGGCGCTGACGCCGAGGCGATCGAGACGGTGATCTATGAGGCCTACGGCCCGGGGGGTGTCGCCCTGCTCATCGAGGCCTACACCGACAACCGCAACCGCACCGGGGCGGACGTGCGCCACCTGCTGTCGCGCGCCGGCGCGAGCCTCGGCGCGCCCGGCAGCGTCAGCTACCTGTTCGAGAAGCGCGGTGTCGTGATCGTCGACGGCGGTCGCTACAGCGAGGACGACCTGCTCGTCGCGATCGAGGCCGGCGCTTCGGACATCGTCTCCGACGACGATGAGCTGGAGGTGATCTGCGAGCCGAGCGACCTCAGCGCCGTGCGTGGCGCGCTCGCGCAGGCCGCCATCGAGATCGAGACGGCCGAGGTGGTGCAGCGCCCGACCGTCCGCACCGAGATCGACGAGGAGGCGGCGCGCAGGCTGTTCCGCCTGATCGAGTCGCTCGAGGAGCACGACGACATCGGCGAGGTGCACTCCAACTTCGACGTCTCCGAGGAGATTCTCGAACGCGTCGCGGGCTGAACGGCGAGCTCCGCTGACGCTCCGCTCGCTGAGACTTCTCTGGCCGATCGCCGCTCTCCTCACGATCGGCTTGGTCATCGTGCTGGTCGCGTCGTCAGGCTCGACTGCCGTACCTGGGGTCGTGTTGCCGATCAACGATGCGCAAAGCGGCGCTGCGCGCGTCTGCCTGATCCTCGGCTCCTCGCAGCCGACAAGCACAGCGTCGTGCTCCCCAGGCCACGACTCGGTTCCGATCACCGGCCTGCCGGCGCACACCGGCTCGCAAGACGTCGCCGTCGCCTATGTCGGTGAAGTCAACGGCGCGCGCTACGGCGACATCGCGGTGAGCGACTCGGCCGCCAGCTTCGACGGCCGCGCCGGCGCCGGCGTCACCTGGATCGTCGGCTTGAGCGCCAAGCCGCGCGCCATCGACCTCAACAAGCTCGGCCGGGACGGCTTCGAGATCGGCGGGGCGGCCGCCGGCGACGGCGCCAGCGTCACCGACGAGCGCGGCGGTCCGGGGATCGGCGACGTCAACGGCGGCGGGCTCGACAGCGTCGTCCTCACCTCGACGCAGCCACAGGACGGCGCCGAGCGCGACCCCAGCACGGCCTGGGTCGTGTTCGGCCGGCGCGGCACGCGGAGCGTGGACCTCGCGCACCTCGCGGGCCGCGGGTTCGCGATCGACGGGCCGGCGGGCGGCACGATCGAGCAGGCGACGATCGTCGGCGACGTCAACGGCGACGGGCTCGCGGACATCGGCGTCCAGGACAGCGCGACGCTCGGTCAGGACGCGGTGGTCTACGGCAGCGCCTCGAGCGCCGCGGTCGATCTGGGACTCCTCGGCCGGCGCGGCTTCCTCGTCACCGGCCTGGCGTCGGCCTCCGGCGGCCCGATCGCCGGCGCCGGGGAGGGGAACGGCGACGGGCTCGGCGACCTGCTCGTTGGGGACCCGTGGAGCGGCGGGGAGTGCGGGCCGGACTCGCCGATCGAGGCCGAGATCTGCCCGGGGACGGCGTACCTGATCTATGGCGAGCGGGGCAACCGGAACGTCAACGTGCAGGACCTCGGCGCGCGCGGCTACACGATCTCCTCGCACGGGACCGACGGCCTCGGCGCAACCGTCGCTGCCGTCGGCGGCGGCGGCCGGCCGGACCTTCTCGTCGGCGACAACTCGCACGTCTTCGTGATCTTCCCCCGTGCGGGGGGCGCGCGGACGAAGCCGATCAACCTCGATCGGTCCGGCTTCGGCGGGTTCGTGATCAGCTTCCCGACAGGCACGGGGATCGCCCTCGGCCCCGGCAGCGGGCCTGGGCTTGCCGGCGTCGGCGACCTCAACGGTGACGGGCGCGGCGACATCCTCGTCGAGCCGGCGACCCCCAACGGCAACGCCACCGACTTCTATGTCGTCTACGGCAAGACCTCGAGCAGTGCCGTCAATCTCGCGCAGCTTGGCAGTGCCGGCTTCCAGATCCACTGAACGGGCGCCCACGTCGTGAAGAGCGGCGCGTGCGCGCCGCACAGACCGCCCCAGCAAAAAGGCAGGCGTCCGGTGCGCGGCGCAGAATCACAGGCGAACAGATGATCGTGCTTGGAATCGACCCCGGCCTGGCGAACACCGGCTATGGCGTTGTCGCGCGCCGTGGCGGGCGACTCGTCGCGCTCGACGGCGGCGTGATCGAGACCGCGGCCGGGGAGGCGACCGAGCGGCGGCTCGCCGAGCTGCACGCCGCGCTCGCCGGGCTGATCGGCGAGCACGCGCCGGATGCGATGGCGCTCGAGGACCTCTACTTCGGGGCCAACGTGCGCAGCGCGTTCGCGGTCGGGCAGGCGCGCGGCGTCGCGATGCTGGCCGCCGGGCAGGCCGGCACGGCGTGCTTCACCTACACCCCGCAGCAGGTCAAGGCGGCGGTCTGCGGGTCGGGGCGTGCCGAGAAGGAGCAGGTCTCGCGGATGGTGACGAGCCTGCTGTCGCTGGCCGTCGCGCCGGCGCGCGACCACGCGGCGGACGCGCTGGCGGTCGCGATCTGTCACGCCAACCATGCGCCGCTGGCGGCGGCGCTCGCCGGGGCGTCGCGATGATCGCGCTGCTGCGCGGGGAGGTTGCGGCGCGCGAGGAGGATGGCGTGGTCGTGATGTGCTCGGGCGTCGGCTACCGCCTCGCGGTCTCGACGCAGACGCTCGCGGCGGTCGGGCCGGTCGGCACGCAGGTCACGCTGCACTCGCACCTGATCGTGCGCGACGACGCGCTCGCGCTGTACGGGTTCGCCAGCGAGGCCGAGCGTGAGCTGTTCCTGCTGCTGCTGGGCGTGCAGTCGGTCGGGCCGAAGGTCGCGCTGGCGGTGCTCGGCGGCGGTGGCGTCGATGAGCTGTACGGCGCGATCGCGCTCGGTGACGCCGCGCGCTTCCAGGCGGTGCCGGGGATCGGCAAGCGCACCGCCGAGCGGATCATCGTCGAGCTGCGCGACAAGGTCGGCGAGGCGATGGGGGCCGGGATCGTCGTGCGGCGCGGCGGCGCGGACGAGCCGCGGCTCGTCGCACGCGAAGGGCTGCTCGAGCTCGGCTTTGCGCTGGCGGAGGCGGAGAGCCTGCTCGCCGACGCCGCCGGGGACAGCGCGGAGGAGCTGCTCGCGGCGGCGCTGCGCGCGACGCGCCAGGGGCGGGCGGCGTGACCGGCGGGCGCATCCAGACGCCGTATCTCGCCGAGGAGGACGAGTTCGAGCTGACGCTGCGGCCGCGGCGACTGGACGAGTTCGTCGGGCAGACCCAGCTGAAGGAGCAGCTCGCCGTGGCGATCGAGGCGGCGAACGCCCGCGGTGACGCGCTCGACCACGTCCTGCTGGCCGGGCCGCCGGGGCTCGGCAAGACCTCGCTGGCGCAGATCGTCGCGGCCGAGCTGGGCGTGCCGTTCGTGGCGACCGCCGGTCCCGCGCTCGAGCGCAAAGGCGACATCGCCTCCTTCCTCAGCTCGCTCGAGCCGCGCAGCGTGTTCTTCGTCGATGAGATCCATCGCCTGCCGCGGGCTCTGGAGGAGACGTTCTACCCGGCGATGGAGGACCACCGGCTGCCGATCACCGTCGGCCAGGGCGCCGGTGCGCGCGTCGTGACGCTCGAGCTGCCGCCGTTCACGCTGATCGGAGCGACGACGCGCAGCGGTCTGCTGACCACGCCGCTGCGCGACCGCTTCGGGATTCAAGCGCGGCTCGATCCCTACACCCACGAGGAGCTTGCGGCGATCGCGCGGCGCGCTGCGCGGATCCTCGACGTCGATCTCGACGAGGGTGGCGCGCTGGCGATCGCGAGCCGCTCGCGCGGCACGCCGCGCGTCGCGAACCGCCTGCTGAAGCGGGCCCGCGACTACGCCGAGGTGCGAGGCGACGGACGCGTCAGCGCGGACGTCGCGCAGGCCGCGCTCGCGCTGTTGGAGGTTGACGCGCTCGGGCTCGATCGGCTCGACCGCGCGATCCTGCGGGTGATCTGCGAGAAGTTCGCCGGCGGCCCGGTCGGGCTGTCGACGCTGGCGGTCGCCGTCGGCGAGGAGCGCGACACGATCGAGGACGTCTATGAGCCGTATCTGCTGCAGCTCGGGATGCTGCAGCGCACGCCGCGCGGCCGCGCTGCGACGGCGCACGCCTACGCGCACCTCGGGATCCCCGATCCGGGGAGCGGCGAGCTGCCGCAGGCCAGCCCGGCGCTGTTCTGAAATGGGCCTCGCGGCGGCCGCGGAGAGGAGCGTTGCGGCGGTCGTGGCGACGGGCATCGTGGTGGTACCGGCGCGTTGCGATGCTGCGCCTGTAGGCTGTCCATCGGTAATGAGCCATCCGTTCATCTGCCCGAACTGCGGCGAGCGGTCGCTCGCCTCCGATCGCTATGAGGCGTTCCGGCACGACGAGCGCGGCTGCGCGAACTGCGGCTTCTCATTCCTCTTCGAGCTGCTCGACGACTACTACCCGGCGCCGGACGCCGCGTTCTTCGTCGCCGACAAGGAGGGGCGCGTGATCGGCTGTGGGCGCGGCTCCTTCGAGCTGACCGGCTACGAGGAGGAGGAGGTCGTCGGCCAGCCGATCTTACAGGCGCTCGGCCTGAGCTTCGACAGTGGCGAGGACCACGTCGCCACCGTGCTCGAGTGGGGGGTGCGCGCGCTCGGCAAGCCGGCGACGCTGCGCACCGAGAGCGAGCGCGCCGCTAACGCCACAGCGGACCTGTTCCCCGCCTATGACGACGACGGCGGGCTGCTGCTCGTCCTCACGCCGTCACGCTGAGATTGGACCGCGTAGCAGCAGATGAGCGAGCGTAGACGCAACTCCTTCGTGCTGGCGATCGTCGCCGGCCTGATCATCATCTCGCTGCTCGTGACGATCCCGATCCCGGGCTTCACCAAGCCGCGCAAGACGCTGCTCGGGCTCGACCTGAAGGGCGGCGTGGAGTTGATCTTCCAGGGTCGTGCGTCGGGCTCCTCGAAGGTTGACTCGGCGACGATCAACGCGGCGATCAACATCATCCAGCAGCGCGTCAACCAGCTCGGTGTCAGCAACGCGACGGTCGTCAGCGCCGGGCAGAACCAGATCGATGTCAGCCTCGCCGGCGTCAAGAACGTCTCGCAGGCCGAAGCCGAGGTCGGCACGACCGCGCAGCTCTACTTCTACGACTGGGAGCAGAGCGTCATCGGGCCCAACGGCAAGGTCGCCGGCCCGAACGACCCCGCTGTGACCGGCGACGCCAACGGCGGCGGCAGCCCGGGCTTCCAGATCGGGGCGACGACCGAATACGACGCGGTGATCGCCGCTTCCAAGCAGCCGGAGATCACGCAGGCGCAGATGAAGCCCTACCACCTCGAGGCGGCGCCCTACGGCACCTACTACTACGTCGACGACAAGACGCAGACAGTTCTGACGCCAAAAGGGGAGACGGCGCCGAAGCCGAGCACCGCGATTGCCTACCTGAAGGCGGACATCGCGCAGTCGGGCGAGAAGCTGCCGGCCGGCGCGCGGATCGTCTGGGTCAAGCCGGGCACCGTGGTCCGTCAGGCGGTGACGCCGCACGACACGGTGGACGCCAACTACAACTACTGGTACGTCCTGCGTGACGACCCGGCGATCGCGGGCAAGGACATCACCAACCCGATCGAGCAGATGGACACGCAGACCTCGCAGCCCGTGGTGTCGTTCGGCTTCAAGGGCTCGGCGACGGGGACATTCGAGGGCGTGACGGCGCGGCTCGCCACGCGCGGCTCCAACACCTCGTTTGGAGGCAACAACAACTTCCAGCACTTCGCGGTCACGCTCGACACCCGGATCATCACGGTCCCCTACATCGACTTCACGCAGTACCCGGGCGGTATCGACGCCAGCAATGGCAGCGAGATCTCCGGTGGCTTCACGATCGCGACCGCGCAGCAGCTCGCCAACCTGCTGGCGAGCGGTGCGCTGCCGATCACGCTCGCGGTGATCTCCAGCCAGGAGGTCTCCGCGACGCTCGGACACCAGGCGCTCAACCAGGGCCTGCTCGCCGGCGCGGCGGGGTTGCTCGTCGTGGCGCTGTTCCTGTTGCTCTTCTACCGCGTGCTCGGCGTGATCGCCGTCACGGCGCTGGCGATCTACGCGTTCTACTTCTACGCGCTCGTCAAGCTGATCCCGATCACGCTCACGCTGCCGGGGATCGCGGGCCTGATCCTGACGATCGGCGTCGCCGCCGACGCGAACGTCGTGATCTTCGAACGCGTCAAAGAGGAGTCCCGCGCAGGGAGATCTCCGGCCAACGCGATCGCCGCGGGCTACAAGCGCGGCTTCGCGGCGATCATCGACGCCAACGCCGTGACGTTCATGACCGCGTTCATCCTGTTCATGCTGTCGCAGTCCGACGTCAAGGGCTTCGCCTTCACGCTCGGCATCGGCACGCTCGTCTCGCTGCTGACGGCGGTCGCGGCGACGCGCGCGATCCTCACGACGATGGGCACCACGCGCTTCGTCCGCCGGCCGGCGGCGATCGGCGTGCGCAAGCACTTCCACCGCTGGGGCTTCGACTTCATGGGCAAGTCGCGCTGGTTCTTCAGCCTGTCGGGGACGATCCTGCTGATCGGCGCGCTGGCGATCGGCGGCAGGGGGATCAACTTCGGCATCGACTTCGTCTCGGGCACGCAGATCCAGACGACGTTCGTGCACAAGGCGAGCGTCAGCCAGGTGGACAAGGTGCTCGCCGCGCTGCCCGGCAAGAAGCTTCAGACGGCGCTGCAGAACCCGGTCGTCCAGCAGGTCAGCGCGAAGACCCAGGGCGCCGGGGCCAAGGCGGTCCCGATCGCCAACAGCTTCCAGATCTCGGTCAAGACGCTGACCCCGGCGCAGATCGGCAGTCCGTACCTCGCAACCACCGTCGAGGGCGCGCTGGCCCACGCCTTCGGCTTGAAGAACGGCAACTTCAGCTCGACCTCGGTCGGCCCGAGCTTCGGCAAGACCGTCGCCGACAGCGCGCTGGTGGCGATCATCGCCTCACTGCTCGCGATCTCCGCCTACATCGCGCTGCGCTTCGAATGGAAGTACGCGGTGCCGGTGCTGATCGCGCTGATGCACGACCTGCTGATCACGGCGGGCGTGTACGCGCTGACGGGCCGCCAGGTGACCGACTCGACGGTGGCTGCGCTCTTAACCATTCTCGGTTACTCGATCTACGACACGATCATCGTCTTTGACCGAATACGCGAGAACGTGGCGCGAATGCAGCATGCGGCGTTCTCGCAGGTCGTCAACCGCTCCATGTCCGAGGTCCTGACGAGGTCTCTCGCGACGAGCTTCTGCACCCTGCTGCCGGTCGTGGCGCTGCTGATCTTCGGCGGCAGCACGCTGAAGGACTTCGCGTTCGCGCTGCTTGTCGGCGTCGCCTCCGGTGCCTACTCGTCGATCTTCATCGCCTCGCCGGTGCTGACGCACTGGAAGGAGCGCGAGCCGGTCTACCGCCGTCGACGGGCGCGGATCGCGGCGGCTCACGGCGGCGTCGTGCCGGCCTACGCGGTCGAGGGCGAGGAGGCCCGCGAAACCGTGCCGACACCGGCGCGTCGCGCCAGCCGCCCGGGGCGGCTCACGGAGCCCGCGCTGCCCGGTGCCGGGGTGTCGCGTGCCGAGTTCAGTGACATGGTGCGCGATCTCCACGCCGACCGGCCGGCGCCCCGCGGTGTCCTGCCCGAGGTCGATCCGACTGCCGATGCGCGACCGGAGGATGTCGTCATGCCGAAGGACGCTTCCGGCACGCGGGCGTTCGGGGCATCGAAGTCGCGTGCACGCCGCCACCGCCACGGGAGGAATCGCTAGCCATGGGTGTACTTGCGTGGGTGATGATGGGTCTCGCGCTGTGGCACTACACGATCTTCCTGCCCGACCGTTTCTGGGGCGGGATCGTTGGCGCGTTCGTCGCCTCGATCATCGGGGCGATCATCGCCGGCCTGATCATCTTCGCCGTGGTGCATCACGGGGTCGCGATCCCGGGCCGCCACGCGACGCACCTTGTCACGGTGCTCTACGCAATCCCCGGCGCGATCGTGGCGATGGGCATCGCCTACGTGGCTGGTGGCAGCCGCGACCGCCAGATCCGCCGCGAGGGGTAGGCGGGTGGGCAGCTAGGTGTAGTTCCAGGCCCCCCGGCGTCGTTCCCTGCGCCGCCGAGCGGTTCCGTCGCCGCGTCTGCGTAGGCTCGTCTGATGAGCGCGACCACGCGATCCGGGCTGGGCCCTGCCTCCTTCGCGCTCGCTGCGGTTCCGTTCTCCACGACGACGGCGCTGGAGCACGAACTCGGCGTCAGCCACGTCGTCGCGCAGGTCCTCGCGCGGCGCGGGTTCACCGACGCCGCGCGGGCGCGGGCGTTCCTCGCGGCTGGGGACCGTCATTCGCCGGCGGCGTTTCGCGGCATTGCCCAGGCGGTCGAGCTGGTCCTCGGCCACGTCCGCCGCGGCTCGGTGATCACCGTGCACGGCGACTACGACTGTGACGGCGTCTGCTCGACGGCGATCCTCGTTGGCGCCCTGCGCTCACTTGGTGGCGACGTCGATTGGTATCTGCCGGATCGCGTGCAGGACGGCTACGGACTGGGGCTGCGCACCGTGGCGCGGCTGGCCTCGCGGGGGACCGCGCTGCTGATCACGGCGGACTGCGCGATCACGGCTGTGGACGCGGTGGACGCCGCGCGCGCCGGTGGAGTCGACGTGCTGATCACCGACCACCACGCGCCCCGCCACGACGGCGTGCTGCCGGCGGCGCCGATCGTGCACCCGGCGCTGTGCGCCTATCCCTGCCCGCATCTGTGTGCGACCGCCGTCGCGGCGAAGCTCGCGCAGGCGCTGCGGGGCGGCGCCGGGCTCGGCGACGACGAGCGTCCCGAGGAGCTCGAGCTCGTCGCGCTGGCCACCGTCGCCGACGTGGTCCCACTGCTCGGGGAGAACCGGCGTCTGGTGCGGGCCGGGCTACGCGCCCTCACGGGCACGGCGCGTCCTGGCCTGCGGGCGCTGATGAGCGTCGCCGCCGTCAACCCGCTGGCGATCGACGAGCACGCCGTGGCGTTCCGGCTCGCTCCGAGGTTGAACGCCGCGGGGCGGCTGCACCGTCCGGACAACGCGCTCGAGCTGCTGCTCACCGACGACGAGGCGCGCGCCACGGAGCTCGCGGCGGAGCTTCACCACCTCAACGCGGAGCGACGAGGAGTCGAGACGCGGATCCGCTTCGAGGCCGAGGCGCAGGTCGTGCAGACCGGCCCGGCGGCGGCCTACGTGCTCGCCGGCGAGGGCTGGCATCCGGGGGTGATCGGGATCGTCGCGGCGCGGATCGCGGAGCGTCATCACCGGCCGGTGGTGCTGGTCTCGCTGCCCACCGATAGCGGTCAGCCGGCCGTCGCCTCGGGCCGCTCGATCCCCGCGTTCGACCTGCTGGCGGGGCTCGACGCGGTGAGCGAGCAGCTCCTCGCTCACGGCGGGCACCGCGCGGCGGCTGGGCTCCAGCTCCGGCCCGAGCAGCTCGCGGCGTTTCGCGCCGCGTTCACCGCTCACGCCGAAGCCGTGCTACGGCCAGAGGATCTGCTCGTGACGGAGCGCGTGGACGCCGTCGCCGACGCCGAGGATGTCGAGCTCGCGCTCGTCGAGGAGCTCGCCGCGCTGGCACCGTTCGGAGCGGCAAACCCGGCGGTGTCGCTGCTGTTCGCGGCCGCGACGCTCAGCGACCCCGAGGGCTTCGGCGGCGAGCAGCGCAACGACCATGCGCGCTTCGTCGTCCAGTCAGGCGGTCGGCGAGCGCGGGCGGTCGCATTCTCGAATGGTGTGCGGCTCCCGGTCGGCGCTGGTCAGCCAGCCGACTGTGCGTTCACGCTCGAGCGCAACGAGTGGCACGGCGTCGTCGAGCCTCGCCTCGTGGCGCGCGCGATCACGCCGTGCTCACCGCCGCCGGTGACGCTGGTCGGCGAGGATGGCGCGTACCTGGATCGGGCCCTTGCCGAGCTCGACGGCGCTCTCGCCGCGCCGCCGGAGCCGCCGGCAGCGGCCGGGCGCGTCCTGCGAGACCGTCGCGGTCGGGGGATTGCGGCGACGGTCGTGGAGCTCGTCGGTGGAGCTGAGCCGGTGCTTGTCGTATGTGCCGCTGCGCCTGAGCGCTGCGCGCACCTGAGTGGTCGCCTCGGAGGCTTCGCGCTGTGTTCCTACTCGGCGCTCGAGCGCGACCGCGAGCTCACCAGCGGTTACACGCATGTCGTGCTGCTCGACCCCCCGACGAGCGAGCGCCAGCTCGCGCTGGCCGGTGCGGGGGAGGGTACGCAGTTCACCCACCTGGCTTGGGGTGAGCCTGAGCTACGATTCGCACTACACATACTCGAGCGGGAGTACGGGCTTCGTGGCTCACTCGCAGCCTGCTATCGGGCGTTACGCGACAGTGGCGGTGCGGCGGGCCGAGAGCTGGAGGTGCTTCTGCGTGGGGACCGGAGCGCAGCACGCTCGCCGGAGCTCGCCGGGCGGCTGCTGCGGGTGCTCACCGAGCTCGACCTCATCGTCCTCGACCGGTCTCGCCAAGCGGCGAGCGTGACAGAGGTCAGGAGGGCGGCTCTCGAGACCTCACCGGCCTACCGGACCTACCAACAGCGACTACAGGACGGATTGCGATACCTCGAACCCAACCAGGCGCAAGTGGCCTAGACCCCGTCGAGAAGCGCCCACGACGGCGGGCGAGCGCGTCACGGCGCACGCCGCCGCCTGCCTCGCCGGCTGTGCCGAAGGACGCCGACGGATCCGCCGTGGCTGTGGCGATGGAGCTCGACGAGCGCGAGCAGGCGCTACTCGCCGACCTCTTCGCGATCGTCGAGGAGCACGCCGAGGACGCACTCGTCGAGGTCGACCGCGAGCGGGTGCAAGCGGCGTTCATGTTCGCCTGCGAGCACCACGCCGACCAGCGTCGGCGCTCGGGTGAGGAGTTCATCGTCCACCCGGTCGGTGTCGCACAGATCTGCGCTGGGATGCTGCTGGACACCGAGACGCTGTGCGCCGCACTGCTGCACGACACGGTGGAGGACACGACCGCCTCGCTCGAGGAGGTCGCCGAGCGCTTCGGCGAGGAGGTGGCGAGTCTCGTCGATGGCGTCACCAAGCTCACCGAGATCACGTTCTCCTCGCGGGATGAGGCGCAGGCGGAGAACTACCGCAAGATGATCGTCGCGATGGCGAGCGACGTGCGGGTCATTCTGATCAAGCTCGCCGACCGCCTGCACAACATGCGCACGCTGAGCGCTCTGCCGAAGCAGAAGCAGCTCGACAAGGCGCGCGAGACGCTCGAGATCTACGCGCCGATCGCCCACCGTCTCGGCATCCACGCGATCAAGTGGGAGCTCGAGGATCTTGCGTTCGCCTCCCTGCACCCGCGCAAGTACGACGAGATCAAGGGGTTGGTCGCACAACAGCGAGCGGAGCGCGAGAGCTACGTCGCGACCGCCGGCGAGTACCTCCAGGGCGAGCTCGACAGTCTCGGGATCAGCGCGCTGATCTCCGGGCGCGCGAAGCACTTCTTCTCGATCTACTCGAAGATGACCCGCAAGGGCCGCGAGTTCAACGAGATCTATGACCTCACGGCGATGCGCGTGGTCGTGGAGAACGTGAAGGACTGCTACGGCGCCGTCGGCGCGATCCACTCACTGTGGAAGCCACTGCCGGGGCGCTTCAAGGACTTCATCGCGATGCCGAAGTTCAACATGTACCAGTCGCTGCACACGACGGTGATCGGACCCGAAGGGCGACCGCTCGAGATCCAGATCCGCACGCGTGAGATGCACAACATGGCCGAGTACGGGGTTGCGGCGCACTGGATGTACAAGCGCTCGGCTGGCTCACCGAGCGGCAAGTCGGCGTGGTCGGCGGACGCCGAGAAGCTGAAGTGGCTGCGCTCGATGGTCGACTGGCAGAGCGAGACGACCGACCCCAAGGAGTTCATGGAGACGCTGCGCGTCGACCTGTTCGAGGACGAGGTCTACGTGTTCACGCCCCGCGGCGATGTCAAGTCGCTGGCCTCCGGCGCGACGCCGCTGGACTTCGCCTACGAGGTTCACACCGATGTCGGCCACCGCTGTGTCGGCGCGAAGGTCAACGGCAAGATCGTGCCGTTGCACTACGAGCTGCGCTCGGGCGACATCGTCGAGGTGCTGACCTCCAAGCGCGAGCGCGGTCCGTCACGCGATTGGCTTGCGGTCGTCAAGACGACGCGTGCGCGCAACAAGATCAAGCAATGGTTCAAGGCCGAGACGCGTCAGGACACCGAGCACAGCGGTCGCGAGGCGCTGCAGGAGGCGCTGCGCAAGCAGGGCCTGCCGGCGCAGCGCGTGACCGGCTCGGCGCTGCTGGCGGACGTGATCCGCGAGATGGGCTTCCGCAAGGCCGAGGACTTCTACGTCGCGCTCGGTGCCGGGAAGATCATGCCGAAGCCAGTCGTCGCCAAGGTCCTCCAGCGGCTCAAGCAGGGCGAGGCCGCCGAGGACGACCCGAGCACGAGCACGATCGTCGCGACACGCCGCGCACGGCGGCGCCCAACGAACTCATCGAGCGAGTTCGGGATTCGCGTCGAGGGCGTGAGCGACGTCATGTTGCGACTCGCAAAGTGCTGCCGGCCGGCTCCGGGCGATGACATCGTTGGCTACATCTCGCTCGGGCGCGGCATCACGATCCACCGCGAGGACTGCCCGAATGCGCGGGCGCTCAGCCGCGACCCGGATCGCTTCACGCCGGTGTCATGGGATGGTGAGTTGACGACGGGCTTCAAGGTGGAGGTGCAGATCGACGGCTGGGATCGCCACCGGCTGCTCGAGGACATCTCGCGGACCTTCTCCGAGGCCGGCATGAACATCGTCGAGGCGCAGTGCATGGCAAACCCGCCGATGATCCGCAATCGCTTCGTTGTCGAATGCGCCGACACGCAGACGCTGAAGACGACGATCACGCGCCTGCGCAACATCGACGCGGTGTTCGACGCGTTCCGTGTCACGCCTGGCGGCGGCTTGGGCTAGGCGACGACCGTCAGCGCGCCGGGCTCGATCGTGAAGGTGGCCTCGGTCACGTCGCCGATGTAGTCGCCGTCGAGCTGGAGGGGCAGCGCCCGCGCGTCCGAGCTGTGGACCGCGAGGCTGCTCGTGGGGGTGAACGTCGCGACCTGGTGGTGGCCGCTGACCGTCAGCGAGCGCGCGACGGCCCGCGCCAGCAGGGACGGCGCGCCGATCAATGATGCGCGTCGCAGCACGACGCTCGCCAGCGTGCCGCTGTTCAGGCCGCCGCCGGCGGCCATGTCGATCGGGCGATCGTTGAAGAACGTGTAGTGCTCGGCGTTCTGCACGATCGTCGTGACTCCCTCGACGTTGCGGCCCTCGACGCTGACCGTCATCCTCGGCGCGCCGATGAGGTAGTGGCGGCCAAAGGTCCAGATCGTGCTCGCGAGGAAGAAGCTCGCTCCGAAGCGTGACTTCAGCTGCGGTCGCGCATCCACGTCACCGACGACGCGCGCATCCATCCCGATGCCTGCGCAGAACGTGAAGTAACGGCCGTCGACCGATCCGAGGTCGACCTGGCGCGGCGCCCAGCAGTCGGCCAGGGCCAGCAGATGCTCTGTCGCAGCGACGATCTCGCCCGGTATCCCAAGCAGCTTGCAGTAGACGTTGGCCGAGCCGCCCGGCAGGCAGCTGAGCGGCGTCGGCGATCCAGCGAGGCCGTTTGCGACCTCGTTGACGGTCCCGTCGCCACCGAACGCGATCACCACGGAGTAGCCGTCATTTGCTGCCTGGCTGGCGATCTCGGTCGCATGGCCGCGCGCGCGTGTCTGCACGGCCTCGATGTCGTAGCGCGTTTGCAACGCGCGCAGAGCGAGGGTGCGCAGGCGGTCGGAGACCATCGTTGCGTAGGGGTTGACGATCACGAGCGCCCGCCGACGCTTCGAGCTCGAGGTCTCCTCCAGCGAGGCGATGCATAGGCCATCGGCGTCGCCCGGGTTCTTGCTCACTCTGGGACCCTACACCGCCGCGGCGCCGCTGTTGGGGATCTTGCCGCGGCCCAAGACGGTGCGTATACTGCCGATCACATAGCTGGACGCATCCAGAGGGGTGGAGGGACTGGCCCTATGAAACCCCGGCAACCATGTCGCGCAAGCGACAAACGGTGCCAATTCCATCAGGCTCCAACGCAAGCCTGGGAGATGTGGTCGGGGTTTTTCTCATCGAACCTTCGCCACAAGCCCGGCGGAGGTTCTTTCTTATGCCCGCAGAGAAACTGAAGTGCAAGGAGTGTGGGACCGAGTACCCGCCCGAGGCGTTGTACGTCTGCGAGCGGTGCTTTGGGCCGCTCGAGGTCGCCTACGACCATGCGCGGCTGGACGACGTCGCGGCGGTGCGGCGGCGAATCCAGGCTGGGCACGAGGACATCTGGCGCTACGCCGACTTCCTCCCGCTCAGCGGCCCGCCGCCAGGGCCGGGCAACCACGGTGTGCCGCACCCCGGGTTGCCCGTCGGCTGGACGCCGCTGATGCGCGCAGACCGGCTCGGCGAGCGTCTTGGCCTGCGCAACCTATGGGTCAAGAACGACGCGGCGAATCCCACGCACTCGTTCAAGGACCGTGTCGTCGCGGTCGCCTCGGCGCGCGCCCGCGAGCTCGGCTTCGAGGCGCTCGCGTGCGCCTCGACCGGCAACCTCGGCAACGCTGTCGCGGCGCAGGCCGCAGCGATCGGGATGCCGTCCTACGTGTTCATTCCAGCGGACCTCGAAGAGCAGAAGATCCTCGGGACCGGCGTCTTCGGCACAAACCTCGTCGAGGTTCGTGGTAACTATGACGAGGTCAACCGGTTGTGCACCGAGCTGTCGGCCGATCGCGACTGGGCGTTCGTCAACATCAACATGCGCCCGTACTACGCGGAAGGATCGAAGACGGTCGCGTTTGAGATCGTCGAGCAACTCGGCTGGGAGCTGCCCGACAGGCTAGTTGTGCCGATCGCCTCAGGATCGCTGTTCACCAAGGTCGCTCGCGGCTTCGAGGAGTGGATCGCGCTCGGGCTCGTCGACGGGCGGCTGCCGACGATGAACGGAGCTCAGGCGACGGGCTGCGCTCCGGTGGCGAACGCCTACGCTGCGGGTCAGGACTTCTGCCAGCCGGTCAAGCCGGACACGATCGCCAAGTCGCTGGCGATCGGGAACCCGGCGGACGGCCCGTATGCGCTCGATCTCGCGCGTCGCAGCGGCGGGTCGATCGATGCCGTGAGCGATGAGGAGATCCGTGACGGGATCACACTGCTTGCACAGACGACCGGCATCTTCACCGAGACCGCCGGCGGCGTGACCACTGCCGTGCTCGCGAAGCTCGCCGCGCGCGGCGCTATCGACCCCGACGAGCGAGTCGTTCTGGTGATCACGGGCGATGGCCTCAAGACGCTCGACGCGGTGCGCGGCAGCTTCACGGCGCGCCGGATAGACCCGAGCGTCGAAGCGTTCGAGGAGTGCATCGCCCGCGTGCCGCTCGTCGCCGGGGCCGCGTGATGGCTGTCAACGTGAAGATCCCGACTGCGCTGCGCATCGCGACGGACGGTGAAGCTGAGGTCGGCGTCGAGGGCGAGACAGTGTCGGAGGTGCTCGACGCACTGTTCGAGCGGTTCGACGGACTGCGCGAGCGGATCTCAGACGAGCAAGGATCGCTACGGCGTTTTGTAAACGTATATGTCGCCGGCGAGGACATCCGCTTCCTCGACGGTCTTGACACGCCCGTCGCCGACGGGAGTGAGATTACGATTCTGCCGGCGGTTGCCGGGGGGTGAACGCCGGGGCGCGAGCTACAGTAGTCAGGGGAGGGCTGGAAATGAACGTCGAATGGCTTGATGGGCCTGATGAGAAGGCTTACGCGGCGGCGCGAAGTTACCTGTCGCTGCTCGTGCCGCCGGGTGCGCTGCCGGCGCTGATCGGTTCGCTTCCGCGGGCCCCGCTCGGAACCTGGCGCGCGAAGGACATCCTGCGCGCGGCGCGCCTGCCGCTGCTTGGCAAGCACGAGAGCCCCGAGGTGACCGAGAGCACCGTCAACATCGAGGAGGGGAAGCCGCTGTCGCCGATCCTGCTCGTCGTCTTCTCGAACGAGGCGGTGCTGCACATCGCCGACGGCTACCACCGCGCGTGCGCGGTCGCCCACGTGCACGAGGACACGCTCGTCCCGGGGCGCCTGTACTTCAGCAGCTGAAGCCGGCTTGGCGGCGCGCCGCTCAGGCGTCGCTCGTGAGCGTGACGCCGGGTGCGCTCACCGGGGTCGCGCCCGCGGCGACCGCGGGAAGCGTGGTTCCCGCCGCGCCGGCGACCGCCTCGTTCTCGCGCTTGACCTCGACCCAGATCTCCTCGCGGTAGACCGGGATCGCGCGCGGCGCCTCGATGCCGAGCCGTGCGGTGCCGCCCGACACCTCGAGCAGCGTCACGACGATCTCGTCGCCGATCATGATGCGCTCGCCGGCGCGGCGGGTGATCTTCAGCATCGTTGTCCCCTATCGTCACGACGATTGGGGGCGCAGTCAAGCAAGCGACGGGGCTGCCGTGTCGCCGGCCAGGGGAAACAGGCGCGCCTGCAGCTCGCTTCCGGCCGCCTGGTTGATCACCTGATAGCCGCGCGCGTTGTGAATGATGATCGGCGCCCTCAGGTTGGCGACGAAGTCGGTGAGAACCGGCGCGGCGCGGACCGTGACGTACACGTCGATCGGGGTCGTCTCATCGATCTCCAGACGCTGGGCTTCGTCCTCGTCGAGCTCGATGCGGTAGCCGGCGAAGAAGCGGTTCGGGTTGGTCACCGGCAAGGCGAGACCACCGTCGTCGAGCGAGTGCAACCAGACGAACGGGCTGTCCTCGCTGTTGCCGAGCAGCGCATAGCGCGATCCGCCGAGGCCGATCAGCCCTTCGGGGAATTCGATCGCGGCTTCGGCCTTGATCTCGACGCGCCCGAAGCGTGAGCTGTCGAGCGTGATCGTCATCGGTTCGGTGGTGCTGCCCGAGGTCATCTTGTGGTTATCCCGGCGTGAGGAAGTTAAGCAGAGACTCTTGCACGATCTGCGCGCCCGACTGCAGCGCCGCGGTATAGCTTGCCTGTTCGGTGCTGTAGGTTGTCGCCGCCTGCGCCATGTTCACGTCCTGGGTGTTCGCGAGCTGGGTGTGATCGGTCGACTGCAGTGTGGTGAGCGCTGAGGACGCCTCGGTCAGCCGGTTGGTGAGCGCGCCGGCATTTGCCTGGATGCTCTGGAGCGTGCTCAAGTTCGCGTCGAGGTTCTGCAGGTCGGTGGTGCCGAGCCCGGTCGTGTTGCCTGAGCTGAGGTCGGAGGAGATCTTGTTGAGCGTGCTCAGCAGCAGCGTGTCACTGGTGCCGTTGCCGAGCAGGCTGGTGAGATCGGTGTTGACCTGGACGGTTTGACTGTCGGGCCCGATCGTGCGGGTGGCCGGGGTCGCGGAGAACACGCTGTTGCCGTTGTAGGTGGTTTGCGTGGCCTGCGTGATCGCCGAGATGAGCTGGTTGACCTCATCCGCCTCGTCCTGGTCGTCGCTCGTGTTCTCGGTCCCGTTCGCGCCCTCGACGGCGAGCTCTCGAATGGTATTCACCATGTTGTTGATGTTGGTGAGCGCGCCACCGGCGGCGCTGAGGTAGCCGTTTGCGTCGGTGATGTTGTTCTGGTAGTTGGTGATCTGCGACAGCTGCGAGTTGAGGTCCACGACCACGCTCGCGCCGTAGGGGTCGTCCGACGGCTCGTTGATCTTGAGCCCGGAGGACAGCTCGTTCTCGGTGGTGGTGAGTGCGTCGAGGTCGCCCGAGATGTCGTTGAGCGTCGTCTGCGAGCTCATCAGCTCTGTGATTCGCTCGAACATCACATGCCTACCGATCCGACCGCGCTGAGCAGTGTCTCGAGCACGCTGCTAAGCGTGTTGAGTGTCTGCGCCGAGGCCTGGTAGCCGCGCTGCTCACTCACCAGGTTCGTCATCTCCTGGTCGAGCGACACGCCCGAGATGCTTTCGCGCTGGTTCTGTGTCGCGGTGACGACTGCCTGCTGCGTCGTCTGCGTCCTCTGCGCGCTTTGGACGTCGTCGCCAATCTGCCCGACGAGCGCCGCATATGCCAGGTCGGCGCTGCCGCCCTGGAGATCGGCGACGCTGTTCGCATCGCTGTTGCCGAACGTCGTGGCGGTGGTCGGCGTTGCCGTCACCGTGATCGTCGCGGCGGTCGTGCCCCGAGCGGAGAAGAACGGGGTTCCTGGCGGCAGCGCGCCATTGACCGTGCTGACGAGATCCGAGGCGATTGTGTTGAGCGAGTTGATGTAGGACTGGATCGTCCCCGTGGCATTTGTCGAGGTCGATGACTGGAGAGCGAGTGCACCGAGCTCGCCACCCATGCCGACCCAGAGCCCCGCCGGCATGTCCGCGCCGGCGCCGCCGACGACCTCAGCGCCACCCAACGCCACGTCAACCATGTTTGGGTTGTCGGCGTCGGCGGTCACGCTGATATTGCCGAGCGAGGACAGGTCGTCGAGTGCGTTGTCACGCTCATCCTCGAGCGTGTTGGGGTCCTGGCCGGCATTGATCGCGTCGCTGATCGCCGTGTTGAGTGACGCGATCTGGTTTACGTCCTGTCCGAGCTCCCCGTTCGGCGCGATGATCGCTGCGCCTTGCGCGGCGGCTTGGGTCTGCAAGCTCGACAGTGAGCTGGACAGGCTCTGCAGGGTTTGCGCGAGTGTCGTGCCGTCATCGACGAGTGCCTGTGCCGCTGCTGCGCTCGATGGGTTGTCGGCGAGGCTGTTCCAGTCGCTCCAGAACTGCGATAGCGCAGTCGCCACCGGCGTCGTGCCGCCCGACTCGCCGAGCGCGCTCTGCGCGTTGCCGAGCTGGGCCGCGGTGGTCGTCGCATGGCCAAGCAGCGTGTTCTGGGCTCGATACTGGGCATCCAGGAACTCGTTGCGGACGCGGGTGATCGACTCGACGTCGATACCCGATCCGAGCTGGGTGAAGCTGGCTCCGTCGGCGCTTTCCGAGGAGATCTCAGTGGGCGTCGAGGGGGCGAGGTTGACTACCTCCTCGGTGTAGCCCGGGGTGCTCGCATTGTCGATGTTGTTGCCGGTGGTATCGAGCTCGGTCTGCTCGGCTTCGAGGCCCGACAGGGCCGTCTCGATACCGCTCAAGCTGGGGATTGTCATCGCGTCAGGCCTTCATGTCGAGGATGCGTCGGGCTCCGACGCTCCTATCGGGCTGGGTTGAGGGTCGTGCGGCAGCCTTGCCGTAGGCGCCTGATCCGGTCACGTCGACGAGCCGCAGCAGATGGTCGAGGAAGGCGAGCTCCTGGCCCATCAAGGCTCGGTTGACGATGTGCTCACGCTGCACCTCGTCGAGCAGGCCCCGCAGCTCGGCGCTGCGCCGGCGTGCTATCGCGGCGCTGGCGAAGTCCATCAGGGCGGTGAGCGCTTCGAGTGTAACCGCGCCTGAGGCGATCTGCAGCCTTGCCGCTGCCTGTTCGAGCAGGACTGCGCGACCCTCGTCGATCTGGCGCCGCCGCTGAAGCTCCGCGTGCAGCCGACCGGCGTGGCGCACCACTTCCTGGACGTTGCGCTCACGGATCGCCTTGCCCTGATCGAGCACGATTGCCAGCAGTGTGCGTGCTGAGGCGAGCTGGGCGTCGAGGTGAGCCAGAACGTCGCCGGTCAGCAGCGGATCGGTCGACGGACTCGCCAGGACGACCTGCGGCTGGGGGGCGGTGAGCAGCGTCATGGTCCGCTGGCGCCGCCTTGCGAGTCGACTTTCTGGCTCGCGCCGGAGCCGCCGGCGGCGCTCCCGAGATCGGTGGTGCTCGCCGATCCGTCGAGGCTTGGTATGAGCTGCGCGGCAAGGCCGAGTCCGCCATCGGACATGATCGAGCTCGCCAGCGCGCCGGGGAGCAGCGAGGCGAAGTCGCTCACCGTTGGGTCGCTGCCGTCACCGTCGTCGCCGCCGGACGAGTCACCCGACGACGACAGTCCTGTGGTCTGGACGAGCTGCTGGCAGAGCTGATTGACCAGCACGCTCTCGAAGCTCAGCGCGTTCGCGTAGTCCCGTTTGACAGCCGGCGTGCCGTTGCGAACGCTTGCCGGCTCCAGCGCCTGGTTGACGACCGGCACCACGGCACCGGGCATCGGCGCGTCGAGTGAGCCGATCGTCTCGGGAGTGCTCACCCTCGCACCTGATTCGCGATCTGCAGCATCTGTGTCTCGATGTTCATTGCCTTGCTCGACATCGAGTAGCTCTGCTCGACGTCCATCATCTGGACCATCTCGTTTGCGAGGTTGACGTCCGAGCTGTTGAGCGAGCCCTGCACCACCGTTGAGCCGGTCGCCTTGACGATCGCGCCGCTCGCCGCGGTCGCTAGGAGCAGGCTGCCGCCGGCCTCCTGAAGTTGTCCCGGGGCCGCCACTGTTACGAGGTTGATCGTGCCGAGCGTCTTGCCTTGGACTGAGACGATGCCGCCCGGGCTGACCGAGACATCGCTGGCGAGCGTTCCCGGAGGCACGGTGATCGGCGGCTGCACGAGCATGCCCGCGGGGGTCGTGAGCTGGCCCTTGCCGTCGATCTGGAATTGCCCATTTCGCGTCAGCGCGTTCGTGCCGTCCGGCTGCTTGACCTCGAAGTAGGCGTCGCCGTTGATCGCCAGGTCGAGCGGCTGGCCGGTCTGGCCGACTGTTCCCATGATCTGGCTTGGTCCGAGGTCCGTGGCCGCAGCGCCCGCACCGGTCGTCACGCCGGCGCCCTGGGTTGCCCCGGCGCTGCTGTAGAGCAGATCCTCGAAGCCGACTCGCTCGGACTGGTAGCCGGGGGTATCGAGGTTCGCGAGATCGTTGCTGATGGCGTCGAGGCGCTGCTGCTGCGCCTCCATCCCGGCGGCCGCTGAATACAGTCCCTCAAGCATTAGTGCTCCATGTTCCGGGGGAGCCCAGCCTCCGCATCGAGCGGTCCAGCCGCATTGCTCCCAATGTCGTCCCGGGTGATCGGCGCGCGCACGGTCAACTTGAGGGTGCTCAAGTGCCGCTGAGCGCGCCCGTGGCGCTCGCGCTGCGCTGCATCGTCTCGTTGATCGCCTGGATCGCCTGCTCGCCGGACTGGTAGGTGTTGAGCGAGGCGATCATGTCGACCATCGTGCGTGCCGCGTCAACGCCGGAGCTCTCGAGCACGCCTGACTGGGCGAGGCCGGTGGCGCGACCGGCGGCGGTCCCGCTGAACAGGTTGTCGCCCTGAGCGACGGGGTTGGTGACGTTGAACACGCCGAGCGAGGATGCCGGCACGGTCCCGTCCGCGCCGACCTTGATCGGCGCACCGGTCTGGCTCAAGACGTTGTTTCCGTTCGCATCGACGAGGTCGCCTTTCGCCGACTGGGTGAACTGGCCGTCGCGGGTGTAGCGCACGCCGTTCGCCGTCTGCACGGCAAAGAAGCCCGCGCCGCCGACTCCGAAGTCGAGCGGCTCGCCTGTCGTGTCGAGACCCGCCGGTGTCAGGTTCGGCGTCTGCCCGGTGATCTCGGTGTTCGTGTACATCGCCCCGACCGTCTGGCCGGAGCTGTTGTGGACCAGCAGCGACCCGAACGCGCTCTGCACGTCTTCGGTCGGCTTGTAGCCGGGGGTCGACGCGTTCGCGAGATCGTTCGCAAGCTGATCCTCGCGGACCTGCTCGGCGATCATCCCCGACGCGGCGATGCTGAGCCCGACATCCATCGCCGGAGTGGTCGGCTGTGCGCGATGATCCTTGAGCATGGACCCGGTTCTGGTCGACGTTGCGCTGCTGCGGGGGCTGGCGACCGGCGGGCTGAAGCTCGCACCGGGCCGCGTGATCATGGCGCGTGTCGTCAGCAACGATGGCTCCGGTCGCGGCGAGCTCGCGATCGCGGGTGGCCGTCTGAGCGCGACGCTGCCGGCGAGCCTGCGTGCGGGCGAGGAACTGCGGCTCGTCGTCCAGAACATCTCGGCCGGCCGCGTGCTGCTCCACAACGAGCCAGCCCCGCAGCCGCAGCAGGAGCCGTTGCAGGACGCCGACGGCGGCGGGGGCGCTGCCGCGACGCCGATGCACGTGCTGGAGCTGTGCTACGACGCGCAGCGGCTCGGTCCGGTCGACCTGCGGTTCGAGCTCCACGCCGGCGCTCTGCGGGTGGTTGTCGGCATGGCCAGCGCCGCGGCGCTCGCGAGCGCAACCTCGGCGGCCGACGAGCTGCGCGGCGCCCTCGCCGGCGCGAGCGGCCTGGAGGTGGGGGTGAGCGTCGTAGCACGCCGTCCGCCACTGGACGTCTATGTCTGACCGTGGCGAACGCGACCCCAATCGCCAACGCCGGCTGCGCGCCACGGCGCTCAGCTACCGCCGCGGCGACCACGCTCCGCTCGTGCTCGCCAGCGGCGCCGGCCTACTCGCCGAGCGGATCGTCGAGAAGGCCCGCGAAGCGGGCGTGCCGGTGCGCGAGGACCCTTCGCTAGCCGAAGCCCTCGCCGTCCTCGAGCTCGGGGACGCCGTACCCGAGCCGCTGTTCGTCGCGGTCGCCGAGACGCTCGCCTGGGCCTACCGGCTGGACGCGCGCGCTGGTCGTTAGTCCGGCTCACACCAGCTGCCTCCAGTAGCGGACGTCCACGACGTGCCGGCCCCCGAACTGTTGCCGGCGCCAGGCCCCGTCGAGAACCCAGCCGTCGACGCGGTAGAAGCGCTCCGCGCGCCTGTTGCCGACGAGAACCCACAGGCAGGCGGTCGTGAAGCCCCTCCCGGCAAGCCGTGCCCGGGCTTCGGCGATCAGCGTGCGACCAACGCCAAAGCCCTGGCGAGCGGGATCGACGTAGAGGGCGATGATCTCGCCGGCTCCCTGGCGGTCGGCGTCGCCCGCCGGCGCGATCGTCGCAAAGCCGCAGACTGCTCCTGCCTCCACGGCGAGGATCGTCCTCGGGCGGTTGGGGTCGGGGTCATCGAACGTGTATCGCTCCGCCCACCGTTCTACGTCGAGGCCGTCGAGGAACAGGTCGGGTAGCAGCCCGCGGTAGGTCGCCTGCCATGTGCGGACGTGTACCGCGGCGACCGCCGAGGCGTCAGCGGGCTCAGCCGAACGCAACAGCATCTGGGCAGTATCGCGTCCCGCCACCAGGCAGGTCGTCGCATGTCTGTGCGGTGTCTTCGCCTGGCGCTCGCAACCGCCGCATACACCTCACTGTGCAGAATCAGTACGCAGGGAAGGCACCGGCGCTGTCAACTCAACGGTCGATTTCGGCAACTCCGTAGCCAAACGACTGCAGCGCGCCTGCGATGGTCTCCACGGCTGCGATGTCCAGAAACCGCTCGCTCTCGGTCAGCTCGGTCCAGGGCACGAAGTAGGGCGAGCGACCTCTGTTCGCGTCGCGGTCACCAAGGTGCCAGCCAGCCTGCAACCGGTCGACCACGTAACGACCGTGCTCCATCTCGCCAAGCAGCTTGGTCTCGCGATCGGTCAGTTCGAGGCGGCGCCCTCCGGCGTCGGTGCGGACCACGCGCAGCCCGATCATCGCCAGCTTGTTCTCGATGTCGTCCGCCTGAGCGCGGTTTGAGGCCCTGAAGATCGGCAGCAGGCGCTCCCACGGTGCGCACGCCGGATCGCCGGCGAGCCGGTCGGCGGGTTGCCGACCGCGGTACTGGGCATGACTGAGCTTGGCGACGTGGTCGCGCAGCCCCGGGTCGGCCAGCTCGCTGCGGCAGATCAGGGCCCGGACCGACATCGCGTCAGTGGGCAGCTGGACGATGTCCTCGGCACCGCCGGGGAGGTCGTCGTCGAGCGCCATCGGCGCCTCACCGTGAGGGTCGAGCCAGCCGACCCTCGCACCCAGGGCACGCGCGAGAAGGATCTCCGCGCGCGTGATCGGCCCGCCAGGGCAGGCGACGAGGCTGACCTGGCCGGGTGAGATTCCTGCTGCGAGGATGTCCGTCCACATCGCCAGCGGCTCGAGCTCGCTGAAGTCGTGCCCTGCGGTCTCGCGCAGGCTTGGATAAAGCTGCGGGTCGCCCTTGCCCGCCGGCACGTAGCCGACACAGGGCGTCGCGTAGCCGTGAGCGGCACGCGCGAGCACGCCCGAGACTCCACTTGCCGTGCCGCCGCCCAACACGACTCCGTCGAACCCCTGCAACACCTGGAAACGCTCGGCCTCCGGCAGCAGATCAGCGCCGCCGCGCCGTGCCACACGTGGATTGTCTGGTTTCCTAGACCGGGCCGCTGCGCGCGCCCGCGCCTCTCGCGGCCCGAGCAGAGCACTGAGCGTCTCTAGCGCGTCTTCGGTCATCGCGCGGCTCGCGTCGGCGGCTCCGGCGAAAATCGCCACGCGCGTGAAGCCGGCGAGCCTTTCGGCATCGGCGCCTCTGAGCAGCTTGCGCCGCTCACGCAAGGCGTTTTCGATGCGTTCGAGCTTGCTCGCGGCTTCTCCAGTCGCTTCGCCAGGCGCCGCCTGGAGCAACTGCTCCCTGGCCTGGGTCGCCGCCGTCGGCAGCAGCACGAACTCACGAAGCTCGAGCACGCGCGTCGCCGCGTCAACGTCCCCGCGCAGGCTCTGGAGGAGCCTGCGGGTACTGCTCAGAGCGTCCCAGTCGCTGGTGGAGCGCGCGTATTCGCAACTGGCAGCAAATGCAGCTGCCTGCAGCTCGTTCTCGGTCAATCGCGCGCGCCAAGCGCGGGCGAGGGGCGAGGCGTGCTCATCAGGCGCCGTGAGCAGCCGTTCGGCGCTCCTCGCCAGGTTCGGGCCGGAGCCGAGGTTGATGGCGAGCCCGGCAGCGACGAACGCGTCGAGGCTGACACCTTCGTCGTCCAGCAGTGCCCTGAGCAGGGGTATCTCGCGCAGCGAGAAACGCCACGCCGGATCGCTGTGCACTTCGAGCTCGCTCTGTGCCATCAGCCGAGCGATGGCGTCCTGAGCGGACGCGGCCGGCATGCCGCGCTTGGCTAGCTCATCAAGCAGCCGGTCTTCGGGGGCCGAGTGTCTGAGGATCGCCTGGCCGGCGCAGGCAAGCTCCGGTACCGACGTGATGGTCGTGACCGAGCGATGCCGACTGGCCATGGTGTGATCGTGGATGCGGCTGTCCAGCTCACCCGTCCCCACCATCGACACACGCATCAGAGGCACGCCGTCGCCGAGCGCGCGTCCCACTGCGAGGGCGAGGCCGACGCCTTCGAGCTCGCTGTCGCAGGCGACGATCGCATGTGAAACGAAGTCGCTGGACCGCTCGCCGCCGCTCCTACCGCCGCGCAGTCGTCGCAGCCAGTCGTCTGACTCGATCGCGCCTTGCCCGCCGGCCGGGAGGTCCTGGCAGTAGAGCTCCAGCAGGTGTGGCTCGGGCGTCCAGCGGTTGCGCAGACGCGCGACGCGTGCCACTGCGTCCGGTCCGTACACGCTGAAGCGAAGCGGCGGGAGCGCGGCCGCTTGAAGTGGCCCGGGGCCGTAGCCTTGGTCGGCTGCTGCAAGCGCCAGGGAGCGCCATCGCCGCAGCCCCTCGAGCACCGCCGCGTCCAGGAACGGGTGGTCGCCGGCCAGCAGGAGGTGGGGTGCGATGCCGTCAACGACCGCCAGCAGCGGGCCGGGTTGGGTGTGCCACTCCCCGTCGGGCTGTTCGCCGACGAGCAGCGCCCGGGCGGCTACCGCATTGGCGCTGAACGGGCTGACCTGCAGCAGCGGCGCTGCGGCGCGCTGCTGATCACGATCAGGTCGCTCTTCGAAGAAGCGCGTCAGACCCGGCTCCTCAACCTGGACCAGCACGCGGGGGCGCGTGCTGACGCGCTGGACCGCCGTCACTATCAGCGAGTTGACGTAGTCATCGGGTGTCACCGCGACCAGCTCAGCCGCGTGCTCTACGCCGGCTCCGAGCAGCGTGTCGGGCAGCGTCGCGTCGCCCTCCACGCGCCAGGCGTAGCGGTCCGGCGACGGAGCGAGACCGGCAGCCGCCGGGTCGATGTCGATGAGCACGACATCGTGGTCAGAATCGAGGCTGTCGGCGAGGCGCGTGCCCAACGCACCCGCGCCGCAGACGATCACGTGCCCGCGTAGCCGGTTGCGGATGTACCAGCGACGGATGCGGCTGCCAGTCAGCGCCAGAACGGCTCGGATCGTCAGACACGCTGCGAGAACGGCAGCGATCGCGAGTGGCCAGTTCCCGTGGATCCCAAGGCCTCCGGCCGCGCCGAGGCTCAGGCCGAACAGGTTGATCGACGCGACAAAGCTCTGGAACAGGTCGAGATGGTGAACAGGCCTTGCCCCACCGGCGCTCATGATCTGTGTGAAGCCCCACGTGCCAAGCCCGACGGCGAGGGTTCCAAACAGCATCCAGAGCGGGACGACGATCTTGCGCCGCCACCAGCGCATCCCGCGCCGCCAGCGGCGAACCAGCCGTCGCGGCGGACCCGGTGCCGGCCGGGCCGGGGCGGTGCCACTCATCGGGTGCTGTCCTTGCGCCCACGCAACCGTGGCCGCCAGCTGGTGGCGCCGGCGCCGGTTTCGACGCACTTCTGGACGGTGAGTTCAGAGCAGATGAGAAGCCTCGGAGCAGTCACACCTCGCCGCGGTCGAGCGGCGTTCGCCGGTCAGTCTAGGCTCATCGACTGGCGCCGGACGTCCTTCTGCCACCGCGCTGCTACTTTGGTGGGCCGTCCCGACGCACAACCACGTTGGCGGGCGAGAACGGGGACCAAGGGTGATTGGACGAGACGGCCGTGCCAAGCCGAGCCGCGGGTGGACATCAGCGAATCGGCACCTCGCCGCGGGACCGAGCGCAGCGTGACGGCGCGGACACGCCTTGGCGTCACGGCGGCGGCCGGCGGTCTGGCTGTCGTGTGGGCAATCGCCGCACCAGCACCAGCGGCCAGCGTCAACCTCAGCGGAACGTGGCAGTCCAACTACGACTGCACGACCGGCTCGTGCCCAGGCACGAACTTCCCCGACACGCTGACGCTTACGCAGGCGCCAGGCTCCGACACGGTCACGGGCGCTGATGAGCTCGACGGCACGCTGACTGGCACGCTCAGCGGCAGCGCCCTGACGCTGACGGAGACCGATGGAAGCTACACCGCGCACTTCTCCGTCACGATCGCGCCGGACGGCCAATCATGGTCCGGAACGCTCAGCGACAGCAACGGCACCAGCGGGATCGAGACGGCCATCTTGCAGGTTCCGCCCGCGGTCGCGCAGTCCGGCGACGTCGTGCCGGTCAGCGGGACCGTCCTTGTCCGCGCGCCTGGGCAACAGACCTTCCAGCCGTTGACGAGCTCCACGAGCATCCCGATGGGTTCGCTGGTGGACGCCACCAAGGGCACTGCCGGTGTCACCGTTGCGGTGCCGGGAGGCGCTACCCAGAGTGGCAACTTCTACGACGGCGAGTTCGCCATCAGCCAGGCCGCCAGCGGCATCACGACGGAGAAGCTCGCCGGCGGCGACTTCGCCGGCTGCCCAGCCGGCAAGACCACTCGCCTGGCGAGCTCGGCGACCGCAGCCAAGAAGCGCAAGACGGTGGTACGTGAACTGTGGGGCAACGCGCACGGCGACTTCAAGACCAGCGGCCGCGCCGGTGCAGCCGCGGTCCTCGGCACGATCTGGCTGACGGAGGATCGCTGCGACGGCACGCTGTTCAAAGCCGTCAAGGATGCGGTGACGGTGACCGATTTCGCACACCCCGCCCACAAGCACGTCGTCCGCCAGGGGCACAGCTACTTCGCGCCGCTGTATCTCCGCGGTCAGGCGACTTCAGAGAACAGCGCCGCGTCGTCTTCGAGCGCGGTTCGCAACGTGCGTCGCAGCTGCGTGTGGATCTGGCAGACGCGGCTCTCCGACACGCCGAGCACGTCGCCGACCTCACGCAGCGTCATGTTCTGTACGTAGAGCAGGACGGCGACACGCCGCTCGCGCTCCGGCAGTCGCTGGAAGGCGTCGCGAAACCGCTGCTTGGCTTCGCCGAGCGCGCTTGCGTGCTCGGGGTCGCTTTCGCGGTCGGGGCTGGCCAGCATGTCGATCCGTTCGATCGCGCCGTCTTCGTGACCGCCGATGAGGGAGTTGAGCGAGCCGACATCGGACATTGCGATGTCGTCGAGTTGCGCGGTCAGCTGTGCGGGGGTGACGCCGACCATGTCGGCGAGCTCCTCGCGCGACGGGCGGCGTCGGTGAAGCGCGATGAATCGCTCGTTGGCGCGGGCAATGTCGCGCTCCCAGCGCCGCAGCGATCGTGGCGCCCAGTCGTGACGTCGCAGCTCGTCGAGTACCGCGCCGTGGATTCGCGTCCAGGCAAACTGCTCGAGCGTCGCACCCTTCGCGGGGTCGTAGCGGTCGATCGAGCGGATCAGCGCCTCGAGCCCGCACGAGATGAAGTCCTCAACGTCACAGCGGGCCGGGATCTCGCGGATCTTCTTGTAGACGATGTACTTCACCATCGGGGCGAAGGTGAGAACGAGTCGATCGCGGAGCCGTCGGTCGCCGGTTTCCCGGTATTCAGTCCACAGTGCGAGCACCTGCTCTGGCGAGATGCGCTGCCCCTCCTGTGTGCTCACGACCACTCCTCTCTCCCGGTGTCTGTTTCACCTCCCGTGAACCAGACGACGGCACTGAGGCGTATCGGCGTTTTGTCCACAGGGGCGAGATTTGCAATTTTCCGTGCATTTCTCGCTCAGGTATGCGGTTTGAATGCCGATCACAGCCGGCGGCCCAGTGTGGGCTCCCTCGTATGCCCCTACGTCTGACAGGTCCCTCGCTGCACCAGGCCGCGACGGCTGATCCGGCCACGCTCGCCGCGCAGGCGAACGACGCGTTGCGGTCGGGCGAGCTCGTCCGCTACGGCGAGCTGTTCCAGCGTGCCAGCGATCTCGCCGACATCCACCGGCGCTACCGGGCGCGGACCGCGCTGTTCGAGCAAGGTCTCGCGGCTTGCGTGACGGCTCGTGCGAGCCAGGCCGGCCAGATCTACGTGCGGATCGCGGGCGAGGCGATCGCGATGCTCGAGGAAGAGCCGCGCGAGCCGGTGATCCTCAATGTCGCCGGCGTTGCGCTCTACGAACTGTGGCGTCTCGACGCGGCGCAGGCGCTGTTCGAGGCAGCGCTCCGGCTGGACCCGGGCCTGCGTCACGCTCAAGGGAATCTGGATGCCATCCCCGCCCGCCGCCGTCAGCTGCCTGAGCGCAGCCGGGTGCCGGCGAACGTGAGGGCGCTCGACAAGCGCGCGCGCTCAGTCGCGCGCCTCGCCAAGCCCGCGAGCGGCCTCACGCTCAGCCTCTGCATGATCGTGCGCGACGAGGAGGAGATGTTGCCGCGCTGCCTGGCCGCTGCCGCTCCGGCGGTGGATGAGCTGATCGTCGTCGACACGGGCTCGCAGGACACGACAATCGAGATCGCACGTTCGTTTGGCGCCACGGTCATCGAGTTTCCGTGGACCGGATCGTTCTCTGAGGCGCGCAACGTGTCCTTCGATGCCGCGACGGGAGACTGGCTGATGTTCCTCGACGCCGATGAGGTGCTCGTCGCGGAGGATGTCGAGAAGCTGCGCGCCCTGACGGGCCAAACGTGGCGCGAGGCGTTCTACCTCGTCGAGACCAACTTCACCGGCGACATCGCAGACGGCACAGCTGTCACTCACAACGCGATGCGCGTGTTCCGCAACCGCCCCGAGTACCGGTTTGAGGGCCGCTTGCACGAACAGATCGGCCAGCGCCTCCCTGGCTATCTGCCCGAGCGCCTGGCACAGGCCGCCGTCCGCGTCGAGCACTACGGCTACCTCGGGGCCGTCCGTGACGCCAAGGAGAAGTCGCGGCGCAACATCGAGCTGCTGCTTGCCCAGCAAGCCGAAAGTCCGCCGACGGCGTTCCTGCACTTCAATCTCGGCTCGGAGTACGGGGCCGCTGGGGACGGCCCGGCGGCGCTGCGGGAGTTCGAGCAGGCGTGGGAGATGATCGAGCGCGAGGGCGATCAAGGCGTGTATGAGTTCCTGCCTTCGCTCGTCGCCCGCCTCGTGAAGTCGCTGCGCGTGTGTGGCCGGCCCCGCGATGCGATCGAACGGGCGCGCGACGGGTTGGCCCGCTTCCCGAACTTCACCGACCTCGTGTTCGAGCAGGCGACCGCCTCGGTCGCGCTCGGCGAGCGGGCGGAGGCGATCGCCTACTACGAGCGTTGCATCGAGCTCGGCGACGCGCCAGTCCGCTACACGGCGACCGTCGGCTGTGGCACGCACCTACCGCGGATTGCGCTCGCCGAGCTGTACCTCGCGCGCGGCGAAGTCACGCCCGCGCGGACGCTGCTCGATTGGTGCCTGACGAACCAGCCGGCGTTCTTCGGCACGGTGCTTCCCTACGCCGCCGCGCTGCTGGCGAGCGGCATCGCTCCCGACGAGGTGGTGGCGGAGATCGAGCAACGTGTCACTGAGCCGACGCCGACGATTCGCTTTATGCTGGCGACAGCTCTCTATGAGGCCGGCGCAGGGCCGGCGGCCGAGGGCCAGTATCGCCTCGTCCTGGAGCGCCAGCCGCACAGCGCGCAAGCCCGGGTGGCGCTCGCCGAGGTGCTGCTCTACGAGCGTCGCTTCGCCGAGGCGGCGGAGGAGGCGGCCGCGCTCCCGAGCGAGGATCCGCTTGCGCCGATGGCTGTGCGAACCGAGCTGTTTGGACGGATCGTCGCCGGTCAGCTGGACGCTCTCGACGCGCTGCGTGAGCGTGCGCTGGAGGCCGGCCTGCCGGCGTCGGAGCTCGCCATGTTCGACGCCTGGGCGCTGCTGGAACGCGGTGACGCCACGACCGCCGAGATTCGCCTGGAAGCGGTTCCGCTGCTCGGCGTCGTGCTCGAAGCGCTGCTGCGCGTGGAGCAGTTCGACTCCTTCGAGAAGCTCGTCGGCGCTCTCAAGGCGAGCGCGGTCGATGAGCGGGAGCAGCATGAGCTGCTCGCGACGATCTATCTGCGGCGCGGCTTCGTGGCCTCGGCTGCGGAGGAGTGGATGGCGGTGTGCCAGCGCCGGCCGGATGCTCGCGCGCTCCTCGGCCTTGCACGTATCGCGCAGCGGCGCGGAATGACTGAAGACGTCGCGGTCTTTGCTGCCCAGGCGCTCGAGCTCGAACCGGGGAACGTGCAGGCTCGAGCGCTGATGCCGACACGCGAGGCGCGGGCTGCCTGAGCGTCCAGCTGTGTCTGGGGCGCGTGGCCGCCGGCGGGATCGAATGGCCATTTGGCTCAAGTTAGGCGGTGGTGCGTTCGATTACGCGACCAGGACCGGCGGGCAGGGGTCCGCCCAATGTGCACATGTGCTCGCGCTGGCAGACGGCGAGCGTGCTACCGGCGGCGCGAGTGCCGCCTTCAAGAGAAAAGACCCCCCGTGAACGCCAACATCGATCCAATTCCACCATCGGGCTCCGATGCGGCGACGCCCGTTCCGCGTATGCCATCGGCCGTAACCGGCGAAGACCCGTTCGGCCTCACGCTCGCGCGCGCGCAAGCCGGTCGCCAGGCCGCCGCGCTGGTCGAGCCGACCCCGCCGCCCGAGCTGGCGGCGCATATCTTCGCTGCCGCGCGCGCTTGGGATTCGCTCGCCGCCGCCGGTCGCCACGTCTCCTTCGAGCAGGCGCCGAACGGCAGGGTGAGCATCCAGCTGCAGGACGAGGACGGCAACAACCTCGAGTCGGTTCCGGTCGGACGGCTGTTTGACCTGATCGAGCAACATGGAGGTCTGTAGGCGTGTCGACGCCGAACCTGGACAACCTGACGATCGGGCAGTCGAGCTCGACCACCGCCCCGATCAGCATCCCCGGCCTCGCGAGCGGCCTCAACAGCGCGGCGATCATCAGCGCGATGATCCAGCTCGACAGCCAGCCGATGTACCAGGTCGAGATCGAGCAGGTCGGCGTCAACCAGCAGGCGACGCAGCTCGGACAGCTGCAGACGGCGCTTGAGGCGGTAGCCGGCGACGCGCAGAACCTCTCCGGGCCAGGCCTCTTCGACACCACGCAGTCCGTCAGCTCGAGCAATCCGACGACGATCACCGCAACCGCGACGACCGGTGCGGCGATCGGCGGCTACCAGGTCGCCGTGTCGCAGCTCGCAACCTCGGCGCAGCGGACCTACACCTACGCACCCCCCGCGAGCGGCGACACGATCAAGATCGACGGCAAGTCGGTCACCGTGGCTGCCGAGTCGACGATGCAGGACTTCGTCAACCAGATCAACAACGACTCGAACCTCGACGTCGAAGCGGCGATCACCGGCACCAACACGCTCGTCCTGTCGAGCACATCGACAGGCAACAACGGAACGAGCTTCATCCAGGTCTCCGATCCAGGCGGAGCGCTGACCGAGCAGACGGCTGACGCCGTGAACGGTCAGGACGCCGAGTTCACGATCAACGGCAATCCCACGGTCAAGACCTCGACCAGCAACACGGTGACCGACGCGATCCCGGGCGTCACGATGACGCTCGGCGGTGTCACGACGTCGGCCAGCGGTCCCGTGACGATCGTCGTCTCGCCGCCCGCTGCGAGCACCACCAACATCGAGACCGCCATCAACCAGTTCGTCAGCGACTACAACACTGCGGTCAACGCGATCGAGACGCAGCTGACGCAGGCGCCGGTGACCGACCCTCAGAACACGAGCGACGCCGAGAAGGGCCCGCTGTACGATGACGACGATCTGGCTGCCCTGCTCAGCAACATGCGCCAGATGATGTACACGCCAGGCTCGGGACTGCCGAACGGAATGGCCGCGCTCAGCGACATCGGTATCACGACGGGGGCGCCGAGCGGTAACGCCTCGCCGTCGGCATCCTCGGTTGCCGGTGACCTCACGGTCGACACCGCGACGCTCGCGGCGGCGATTCAGAGCAACCCGAACGGCGTGCAGGCAATCCTCAACAGCTTCTCGCAGAGCTTCCAGACGCTCGTCAACGACGAGGCTGGTCCGGGAGGCGTGATCGCCTCGCGCATCTCCGACGACACCGATGAGTCAACCGAGATGTCGTACCAGATCAGCACGATGCAGGCGAACCTCTCCGAGCAGCAGACTCAGCTTCAGGACGAGTACAACGCACTGGAGTCGACGATCTCGCTTAGCGACTCGAGCGAAAGCTCGCTGCTGAGCGAGATCGCGCAGCTACCGACCGGCAACACCACCTACTAAGACCGGCTGGTCGGGACAGCCGCGGCGCCAGTTCGCGCCAGCCGTCCGTCCGCGCCGAGCAGCTCCGCTCCGGCCACGGCAAGGAAGTCTGCCAGGCGCTGGTAGGTCGCCCGTTCGTCGGCGAAGTTGCGGGGGCTCGGGCCGTAGGAGCGCATCGTGCGAGCCCGCAGCGCCGCACCGACGTTCTGGCTGCCGGCGCAAATCGCTGCCAGCGTTGCGCGCTCGACGACGACCACACGAGACGCTCCCGGTTGTGGGCCATGGGCCGTCGCGCTCTCGCCCGACGTCGGCGCGGGGGCCGCGAGGTCGACGACTCCGCACCACAACGGCGCGTGACCTTCGAGGATGCGCAACTCGACCAGCGTGCTGCCGTGCCGCGATCCGCGCTCCGGCCGCTCCTTCCCTACGCCTGTCGAGACGCGGGCGCCCGCGCCGCCGCTGCCCCAGAAGTCATCGACTGTCGGATAGTCGAGGCGCTCGAGCAGCTCGTTCACTGCGGCTCGCAGAGCGCCGGTGAGGTGCTGGGGCGGCACGCGGGCACCACGGCCAACCGACTCCTCGTGCACGGCGTGCGTGTACCAGACCTTGTGGTCTGCCGCGCCGCTGGGGTCGTGCGGGAGCTCGAATGCAGTGCTTGCGAGCCCGGCGGCCGGCGGCACGGCGATGAGCTTGCAGATATCGCCGAGGACGTCGTCGGGCTGCTTGACGAGATCCTCGTAGCGCAGCCGCAGGCATTGGCCTGGGCGGCGCTCCTCGAAGCTGAGCATCCTCCCGGTCCGGTCGAGCCAATACGCGGCGAGGGCCACAACGTTGTCGGTCGGGCTCTTCTCGGCAAACTCGGCGAAGCCGTACTCGCGCAGCCCCCACGGTGACGCCTCGATGGCGGACATCACGAAGTCCATGCAATGGCGGTAAAGCATGATGAAGCGAGCGTCTGGCCAAGCCGAGGCCAGCAACTCGAGGTGCAAGACGTTCGACAGCGACTTGTCGCAGTAGCGTGTCTTGCCCGTGGCGGCGAGGCAGGCGGCTATCAGATCGTCGGCCGCCGCACGTGCCCGCGCCAGCGTCGAGGCCTCGTCTGCCGACGGCGGTGCGGACAGGGCCGTCGCCGTTTGGATGTAGCTCTCCAGGAGCAGCGCGACGTCGCCTTCACCGGGACAGGCAATCTGCGGATGGCTGTCGAGCAGCCAGCGCAGCAGCGTCGAGCCGCTGCGCGCACCGCACGCGACGAACGTTACGGCAGGCGGGCTGTCGGCGTGCGGCGTGTCGTTCGGCACGCCAGAAGCCGCCGACGCAGCGTGGGCGCTCATCGCGGTGAATGCTAGTCCCTGTCCGGGTTCGAGCCGCGGTCGGGGTGTCGCGCAGGGCGCTGCGCAGTCAGCTGGCGGCGCCGGTCGAGGACCTCGAGAGCGAGACGGTCGCCAGGGGTGGCGTCGGCTGTCGCGGCCGGCTCAACTTTCGCTTTCGACGGCCGATCACTCGCGCGAGACGACCAGAAGTCGTTTCCCCACTTCACGGCCGCACAGGCCGTTTGATCACACACGATGAGCACACACCTAGCCGCATCACCGCACACCTACCGAGAGAGCTCAGTCCTCACCGCCTCTCGCGAACGCCTCGTCGTGATGCTCTACGACGGAGCCTGCCGGTTCCTCGAGCAAGGCGCCGCAGCGATGCGCGCCGGCGACATCGGTGGCACCCACGTCAAGCTTCGTCGGGGAGAGGCGATCATCTCGTACCTCCAGAACACGCTCGACATGGAGCAGGGCGACATTCCGCGCAACCTGCTCACGATCTATCTCTTCTGTCGGCGCCATCTGAACCGCGCGCGGGTCGAGCGTGACCCGAAGAAGGTCGAGGACGTGATCCGCCTGCTGCGCCAGCTGCGCGAAGCCTGGGACGCGATCTGTCCCGGATGAGCGGACGCGACGGCGACCCGGCGCTGGCGCCGTACGCGGCGCTGATTCGAATCGCCGAGCTCGAGCTCGAGCTCGCCGGCGAGGGGCGTTACGTCGAGATCGCACAGCTCGACCGCCAGCGCCAGCAGGTCCTCCGCTCGCTGCCGGCCAAGCCGCCGCGCGGGGCACGTGACTACCTCGAGCGCGCGCTGGCGATTCAGCGGCGCGTGACGATCGAGCTGCTGCGGCGCCGCGAGCAGGTGCTGCTGTCGCTCCGACGCCTGGAACTGGGTACGCGCACAGCACGCGGTTATGCGCGAACGATGGCGGTGCGTCGTGGGGGACGCGTTTACGAGAAGGCTTGACCCCTGGCGCGCCAGGGCGCTCAAGGTGGCCGCGACGCGGCCGATGATGCGGATGGGACCCACACGGATGGGGTCGTCGACAGCCCACGGAGGGCGCCGAAAGGAAGTTTGTTCGTGGCTATCTCCGTGGTCGACCCCACACAGTCTGTGCTCGAGGCTGCGATGCGTGGCGCCGAGCTTCGCCAAACGCTCTTGACGAGCGACCTCGCCAACGCTGACACGCCCAACTTCGAGCCCCAGGACGTTGACTTCCAGTCCCAGCTCGCCTCGGCGATGAACGCGCCTACGGCGAGCCCCTCGTCGCTCGGCCAGCTGACCTTCCAGCAGACCACCCAGCCGCAGACGACGAACACCAACGGCAACGGCGTCGACGCCGACGAGACATCCGCCGACCTGGCCGAGAACGGGCTGCTCTACGACGCGCTCACCGAAGTGCTGTCGGCCCACAACTCGATGCTCGAGTACGCGATGGGGACGAAGTAGTGGGTCTCTTCGATGCGATCGAGATCGCCGGTTCGGGGATGAACGCCGAGCGTACGGCGATGGATATCACGGCGGAGAACCTTGCCAACGCGCAAAGCACCAGCACGGCAAGCGGGCAGCCGTATCAACGTCAGGAGGTCGTCCTCGAGGAGACCTCAGGCGGGGGGTTTCAGCAGGCACTCGCGGGGGCGATGTCCAACAGTGGCGCCAGCAGCAGCGACTCTGGTCCGGTCGTGGGTGGCGTAGAGGTTGCCGGGATCGTCAACGACACGACGCCAGATCAGCTCGTCTACGACCCCGGCAACCCCAGCGCCAACAAGCAGGGCTACGTCCAGATGCCGAACGTCAACCCGGTCACCGAGATGGTCAACCTGATCGACGAGTCGAACTCCTACCAGTCGGACGTGACCGCGATGCAGACGGCGAAGGACATGTTCACCTCGACCCTCGACGTCCTCAAGCAGTGAGCGCTCTACCGATCAGCCCAACTTCGGTGCTCGGCAGCGCCGCGCAGATCAGCCCGATCAGCGGCCTCGGCCCGGCGGCGCAGCTGTCGTCGGCGCCGTCCACCGCTCAGGGTGGGAACTTCGGCGACGCGCTGACGCAGGCGATCGACGCGCTGCAACAAACCCAGGACACGGCCTCGACCGCGGCGACGCAGCTGGCGACCGGCCAGACGACCGATCCGACGACGGCGGTGACCGACGTCGAGAACGCGCAGCTCGCGATGGAGCTTGCTTCGCAGATCACCGAGAAGGCTGTGAGCGCTGTCCAGACGATCTTCCAAACGCAGGACTAGTCGATGCAGCTACGCGACATCCTGGCGAAGCTGTCATTCAAGTCGTGGGCCGTCATCGGCATCGCGGTAGTCGGCGGCCTGGTATTCATCACCTTGCTGTTCCAGGTTGCCTCCACGCCGAGCTACACGACGGCGTTTGCCGGGCTCGACCCCGCACAGACGGGGAAGATGACGGCGGAGCTGGCGACCGAAGGCATCCCCTATCAGCTGCAGAACGGTGGGACGGCGCTCGCCGTGCCGGCGGGCGACGTCTCGCAGGCACGGGTAGCCCTCGCGAGCGCCGGCCTCATTTCACCGAGCCAGGCCGACGCAGGCCTGTTCACGAAGTCGACGCTCGGCGAGAGCGACTCGCAGGAGCAGGTCCAGTACCAGGTCGCGCTCGAGCAGCAGCTCGCCGACACGATCGATCAGGTGCAGGGCGTGTCGAGCGCCCAGGTGTTGCTCACGCTTCCGAACCCGAACACCGAGGTGTTCTCCGACACCACCCAGCAGGCGCAGGCCGCGGTGCTGCTCACCGGCGGCAACAGCCTCGATCCGAGCGCGATCCGCGGGATCGCCGAGCTTGTCGCCTCGAGCGTCCAGGGACTCTCCGCCAGCAAGGTTGCGATCACCTCCGACACCGGCGAACTGCTGTGGCCCAACGGCTCGGCCGACGGCGGTGGCGGCGGGCTGGCGCTCGAGGACGCCGAGTCGAACTACGACCAGCAACAGGAGGCGCAGGTCTCCGGCATGCTCGCCTCGACGCTCGGCGAGGGCAAGGCGACAGTTGTCGTCAACGCCCAGCTGAACGACGACCAGACGACGACCGACAGTCTCACCTACACCGGGAAGCCGGTACCAACGCAAACCAGCACGCAGAGCGAGACGCTGGCCAACAAGGGCGGCAACAGCGCGACGGGGACGCCGGTCGCTGGTGGCCAGACCGCGACCGGTAACTCCAACTACAAGGACACGACGACCCAGGCGACGAACGACGTCGACAAGACGGTCACGCAGACGACCACCGCCCCGGGCACCGTCAAGAGTGAGAACGTGTCGGTGCTGGTCTCGACGACGGTTCCCAGCGCCGAGATTCCGAAAATCCGCACCGCAGTTGAGGCAGCCACCGGGATCACCCCCGCGGCGATCACGGCCGGCACCGACAACCTGCAGGTCAACCAGGTCAGCTTCGCCAAGCCGCCCGCGACCGCCACGCCAACCGCCGCGTCGCCGAGCACGGGGATGATGAGCGAGGCGAAGGACGGGATCCTCGGGATCGGCGCGCTGCTGTTCCTCTTCTTCATCACGCGCGGCCTGCGCAAGCGCGAGTCCGAGCCGCTCGCGAACCGTCAGGCGACCTGGCTGCGCGAGCTGGACTACCCGCGCTCACTAGTCGAGCTCGAGGACGAGAACCGTCCGGTCGAGCCGCTTCGCGTCAAGCGCCTGCGACCTGCGCACGCCAGCCCGGCGAAGGTGCAGGTCGAGGATCTCGTCGAGCACGAGCCCGACCGCGTCGCCTCACAGGTGCGCGAGTGGATGGCTGAGGACTGATCCGGATGGCAGTCGAGGCACTGGAAGACGTCAGCGAGGAGTCCGAGGGCGACGGGTCCGCGGGCGAGGCGCCAGCTGCGGCTCCCGTCCGCATCAACACGCTCACCGCACGCGCCTTGCGGATGCCCGGCCCGCGCAAGGCGGCGGTGTTGCTCGTCGCACTCGGCGCTGAGCGCGCCGCCTCGGTGTTTCGCCATCTGCGCGAGGAGGAGATCGAGAACGTCGCGATGGAAATGGCGCGGCTCACGAACGTTGACGCCACCGCGAGCGCCGCCGTCTACGAGGAGCTCGCGGTCACGATTCAGGCCCGCGAGCAGGCAGCTTCAGGCGGTGTCGAGTATGCGCGCGAGGTGCTAGCTCAGGCGGTGGGCGGTGATCGGGCTGCGGCAATCATCGGCCGCCTGCAGACAGTCATCGAGCGTCGCCCGTTCGAGTTCCTGCGACGGATTCCGGCCGAGCAGATCGTCGGATTCCTGCGCAACGAGGCACCGCAGACGATCGCTCTGGTCGTCGCGAGCCTTCACAGCACGCTCGCCGCAGAGGTCATCGGATACCTCTCAGAGGCCGAGCAGGCGGAGATCGCGCTGCGCATCGCACGCATGGGGGAGACCAGCCCTGAGACGGTGCGCCAGGTTGAGAACGTGATGCGTCAGAAGGTCGCGATGGTCGTGCAGCAGGACTTCACGACTGCGGGCGGCGTCAAGTCGCTCGCCGAGATCCTCAACCAGGCCGACCGTGCAACGGAGCGCAACGTGCTCGAGTCGCTGACCAGCATCGACGAGGAGCTTGGTGAAGAGGTCCGGCGTCTGCTGTTCGTGTTCGAGGACATCGCCAAGCTCGACGACCGCGCGATCCAGCTGATCCTGCGCGAGGCCGACCAGAAGGACCTGGCGCTCGCACTGCGCGGCGTCGGCGAAGAGGTTCGCACGCGAATCCTCGCAAACATGTCGGAACGCGGCGCGAAGATGCTGCTCGAGGAGATGGAGTTCCAGCCGCCGCAACGCAAGCGCGTTGTCGAGGAGGCCCAGAGCCGCATTGTCGCGATCGTGCGGCGCCTCGAGGAGGCCGACGCAGTGATCATCGGCCGCAACGATGGCGATGACATCGTCTGACGCTGCCGCCGCGAGCGAGTACTCCTTCGAGCAGCTCCAAGCGGACGCGCTCGTCAGAAGCCGGCTCTCGGGCGTCACGCTCAACCTGGCAGACCCCCTGCCCGACGGCGGCGAGCGCGATCGCGAGAACGCTCGCAGCGCAGCGATCGCCGAGGGTCGCGCCGCCGGGCTCGCGCAGGCGCGCGAGCAGGCCGCGCCGGCGATCCACGCGATCGGTGAGGCGCTGACCGGCATACAGGCGCTGCGGGATGAGGTCGCGACACGGGTCGAGCGGGACGCCGTCGAGTTGGCGCTCGCGGTCGCCGAGCAGATCGTCGGTGCGGCAGTCGAGGTGTCGCCGGAGCGCGTGGTGGAGGTTGTGCGAGGCGCCCTGCGCCGTCTCGCCGATCGGCATCGGGTGACGATCCTCGTGAACCCCGACGATGTCGAGCTGGTCAGCGAGCAGCTCGACGCTCTGCGCAGCGATCTCGGTGGCATCGACCACGGCGTCGTTCAGGCCGACCGTCGTGTCGTGCGCGGCGGCGCGATCGTGCAGACGATCGAGGGTGCGATCGACGCACAGGTCGAAAGTCAGCTCGAGCGGGCCCGGTCTGTGGTCGCCGCGGAGCTCGCGGGGCAATGAGCGGATCACCCCGCGCGGCGGAGGAGACTCTGTTCGCACGGACCGCGGCCGCCCTGCGGTCGAGCGACCTCGCGCGTCGCGACGGTCGCGTCAGCGATCTGATCGGTCTGATCATCGAGGCCAGCGGCCTGCAGGTCGAGATCGGTGAGGTCTGCTACGTCGGCGGCAGACGCAACCGCGAGCCGGTGGCCTGTGAGGTCGTCGGATTCCGCAAGGGCAAGACGCTGTTGATGCCGCTCGGCGAGCTGCAGGGAATCGCGCCCGGAGCGGTGGTACGGCCGACTGGGCAGCCGCTGAGCGTGCCGGTTGGCGATCAGCTGCTCGGCCGCGTGCTCGATGGCCTGGGCGACATTCTCGACGGTGGGCCGCCGCTGGACCGCGCGGTGGCCGGGTCAACGATGGCCGCGCCGCCCGATCCGCTGGAGCGGCCGCGCATTAACGAACGCGTCGGCCTCGGCGTGCGCGCGCTCGACGCCCTCGTGCCCTGTGGACGTGGACAGCGGCTCGGCATCTTCGCCGGCTCCGGCGTCGGCAAGTCATCGCTGCTGGGGATGATCGCGCGGTCGAGCGGCGCGGACGTCAACGTCATTGCGCTGGTGGGCGAGCGCGGACGCGAGGTGCGCGAGTTCATCGAATCCGATGTCGGCAGCGCCCTGTCGCGGTCGGTGGTCGTCGTAGCGACCTCTGATCAGCCGCCGCTGGTGCGGATTCGTGCGGCCTTCACCGCGACCGCGATCGCTGAGCACTTCCGCGACGGCGGTGCGGACGTGCTGCTGATGATGGACTCGATCACACGCTTCGCGATGGCTCAACGCGAGGTTGGGCTGGCGATCGGCGAGCCTCCGGCGACGCGCGGCTACACGCCCAGCGTGTTTGCCCTGCTGCCACGCCTACTCGAGCGCGCAGGCACGAGCCCCAGGGGATCGATCACCGGCTTGTACACGGTGCTGGTCGAGGGCGACGACATGAACGAGCCGGTCGCCGACGCTGTCCGCGCGATCCTCGACGGGCACATCGTCCTCACGCGCGAGCTCGCGCACGCCGGGCACTACCCGGCGGTTGACATTCTCGGCAGCGTCTCACGTCTGCTCGGAGACGTCGTCGCCAGCGACGTGCGCGCGAGCGGCCAGCAACTGCGCGCGGCGCTCGCCGCATACCGCGAGAAGGAGGATCTGGTGGCGATCGGCGCCTACCAGGCCGGTAGCAGCCCGCTGGTCGACGCGACGATCGCGCTGCGCCAGGAGATCGAGCGTTTCCTGCGTCAGGCTGTCGATGAGCCAAGCACGCCGGAGGAGGCCGACTCGGGGCTACGCGCGCTCGCGAGCGCTCTCAGCGGGACCGCTGACGCCGACACCGTGCTCGGCAGCGCCGAGGAGATCGACGACGGGCCGCCTGTGGTGCCGCCCGGATCCACCAACGCAATCCCGACCCTCGCGTTGCTGCCATGACCGGCAGCTCGGTGGGGTGCGCACGCCGCACAGTCGAACATCCGTCTAGGCGGCTGCACCGCATGTCTGGCACGTCGATCACACGGGACGTGTCTGGACCCTCGTTCCGCTTTGGGCTAGAGCGTGTGCGGACCGTGCGCAAGCACGGCGAGCAGGTCGCTCAGCAGGCGCTCGCGGGAGCGCTCGAGCGTCGCGCGATGCGCGAAGCCGAGTTCCGCGTTGCCGAACAGCGTGCCGGCGGGGCCAGGGAAGCGACGCTCGCCGCAGCCGCGCGCGCACAGAGCGCGAACGAGCTGCTGGACCACCAGGCGTGGCTCGAGCGCACCGAGCAGGCGAAGGCTGCGACCGCAGCAGATCTGTTCCGCGAGGAGCGCGAGGTCGATCGTCGGCGCGACGCGCTGACGGCCGCAGCGCGCGACCGCAAGGCGCTCGACCGGCTTGAAGCCCGTCGCCGCGCCGAGTTCGACATCGCTACGGCCCGCGACGAGGGCAAGGTCCTCGACGAGATCGGGCTGAACGTCTACCGCGGGAGCGCGGCGTGAGCGCGCAGCCACTCCAACCGAGCGGTGCGCTGCCACAGGACCCCGCTGAGGTGATCGCTCGCATTGCGCAGATCGAGCAGCTGATCGCGCAGGCGGCCAGCGGCTTCAGCGCGGTGAGCGCGAATGGCGGCACCGCGGCACCCGCAGGCGATGCCACGAGCGCGACCTCGACCAGCTCAGACTTCTCCACGGTTCTCGCCTCCGCCTCCGACGTCGACACGAGCTCGACCGCGAGCACGACCGACAGCGCGCTGGACGGGGGCTACGGCTCGATCATCGACGCCGCCGCGACGCAGTACGGCATCAACCCGGCCGTTCTCACCGGGCTGATTCACCAAGAGTCCGACTTCGACCCGAACGCGGTCAGCTCCGCAGGCGCCGAGGGGCTCACGCAGGTGATGCCGGAGAACTTTGCCGCCGACGGGATCACCAATCCCTTCGATCCGACGCAGTCGATCTTCGGCGGCGCAAAACAGCTCAGCGAGGACCTCAGCGAGTTCGGCGGCAACGTGTCGGACGCGCTCGCGGCCTACAACGCCGGCTCGGCGGCCGTCCAGGAGTACGGCGGCATTCCGCCGTACGCGCAGACCGAGAACTACGTCGCGAGCGTCCTCAGCTACGCGCAGCAGTACGAGGAACAGGCCGGGCAGTCGCCAGCGGCGACGAGCACCGGGGAACTAGACAGCGGGGAGAGCACGGCATGAACGCGATGGCCCCTGTAGCACCAGTTGCGCCGCCTGTCGCGCCGAGTGGCGCGCCGCCCGGCGGGACGCCACCGGGACGAGCTCCCTTCGGGGATGTGCTCGACACCACTGTGGCCCGGACCGCCCCGGCGGAAGGTCAACAGAAAACAAGCGGAGCGTCTGCTCCGCGCAACAGCGCGCCGAGCACGACTGCTCGGACTGACACGGTCCGGCCCAGCCAGCCGGCTGCTCGGACCGACACGGTCCGGCCCAGCCAGCCGACGGCCGCGAGCAAGCCGGGATCGAACAGCTCGACGCAGAGCGCCAGCACGCAATCGAGCTCGAGCCAAGCCTCAGCGAGCCAAGCCTCAGCCAGCCAAGCCTCGACGGGCACGGCTGCGACGAGCACGGCTGCGCAGTCGGACGCCCAGACCAGCACAAGTCCGGCGGCGGCGGCGATCGCGACGGGGGCCGCAGCTGCGAGCGCGGCCACCTCGCCGCAGATCGCAGCGTCAACGCCGGCCAGCGCCGACGCTGCCGCGAGCACGAGCACGACTGGATCATCGAGCGCAGCTGCCGGTGTCGCGAGCTCCTCGAGGAGTGCCGCGTCGCCCGGGGCGTTGTCCACGGACGCTGGCGGCGCAGCGGCTGGCGTCAGCACCGAGACCGGCTCGACGGGTTCCTCGGCAGTGACGCCGAGCAGCACGGCGGCCGCCGCGAGCACGACGAAGGGCCTCGTGTTGGGTGCGCAGCTCAGCTCCGGTCAGGCCGTGCCGGCTTCGGCGAGCGTCGTCTCTGCCGCGGCGAGCTACGCCGCTAGCGGCGGCTCGTCGGCTGGTCATGGCGACGGCTCCGCTGTACGTCCCGGTCAGGGCGGTGGCGCGCAGTCAGCGGGCCCGGTCCCTTCAACCAACACCGCAGCGTCCACCACGTCGAGCTCCAGCGTGACGACCGCGGCCCCGACAGCGTCCAGCGGCGCCAGCGGCACCGCGACCACGGCGAGCGTCTCGGCGTCCGCGGTGAGCGCGGGCTCCGACGGCGCAGCCGCGGGAACGGGTGCGACGGCCGGCGGCAGCAGCGCGACGAGTGCCCAGCCCAGCGTCAGCGTGCCGGTAACGCTGACTCGACTGGCGAGCACGGTCAGTCTCAGCATCCAAACACAGGCTGCGACGGGCACGAGCACCGTGCGGATCCGTCTCTCGCCACCGGAGCTGGGCGATGTGCGCGTTGCGCTCCAGCAGACGTCGGCCGGGCTCATCGCCCGTGTCGTCGCCGACCATGCGACGTCCGCCCAGACGCTCCAGCAGTCAGCAGGCGAGCTGCGCCGGTCGCTCGAGAGCGCCGGCGTGGATCTGCTGCGACTCGACATCGGGGCGTCAGGGGACGAAAGCCAGGGCGCCGCAGGCAACGACCAGACCGGTGAGGGCTCCGGCGGAGCATCCACCGCCACCAGCGACCAAGACCAATCCGACGGCGACGCCGAGGCGTCGCAGACGCTGACGCTAGCCAACGGCGCCATCGTCGACGTTCTCGCCTAGAGAAGGAGGACCCAGTGAGCACGATCGAAGCAGCACAGGCAGCGGCCGCGAGCGTGACAACGCCAGCGACGACCGCGGCCACGACGGGCGCCTCGGTAACGAACCCGACCGGCGCCCTGGGCGACGACACCTTCCTGCAGCTGATGGTTGCCCAGCTCCAAGACCAGGATCCGATGAACCCGACGAACACGTCGAGCTACCTCTCGGAGCTCGCCCAGTTCACCTCGCTCGAACAGGAGACGGACACGGCGACCAGCACCCAGCAGCTCGCCACCAGCAACCAGACGACGGAGGCGCTCAGCCTGCTCGGACAGCAGGTCAACTACATCGGGACTGACGGAACCGCCGAAACCGGCGTCGTCCAGTCGGTCGATCTGTCGGGCTCCACGCCGACGCTCACGATCGGCGGCACGAGTGGTATCGCGCCATCCCAGATAACGCAGGTCTCATGAGCGACCCGGTTCCAAACCCCGCGCTGCTCCCGATCGGTGTCGCACCGGTCGCGGCGCCGACCGCACCCGCACCGACGCCCCGCGCGCCGGCGAGCGGCGGTCCGTCGTTCGCGCAGGTGCTTGCCAAGAGCGCGAGCGCGCCGCAGTTCTCGCGGCACGCGCTCGACCGGCTCCAGCAGCGCGGGATCACGCTCAGCGATGCCACCGTAGCGCGAGTCAGCGCGGGCATCGACCGAGCAGCGGGCAAGGGATCCCGCGACTCAGTGGTCTTCGTGGACAACACCGCGTTCGTGGTGTCGGTCCGCAACAACACCGTCATCACGGCGGTGGATTCGGGACACATGCGCGAGCACGTGTTTACCAACATCGACAGTGCCGTGATCGCGTGAGCGACGTGGCTATGCCAAACGCGGCCGGACCTCATGCGAGGGCGCCGCACAAGGAAGGGAAACTCCGATGATTGAAGGCATGTTCGCCGCCATCAGCGGCCTCCAAGCAAACCAGACGATGCTCGACGTGACCGCGAACAACCTCGCGAACCTGAACACGGTCGGCTACAAGGACCAGTCGGTTCAGTTCGCGGCGGCGCTCAGCGACACGCTGCAAGGCGCGGGCGGTCCGACCGCCCAGCTCGGCGGCATCAACCCGATCCAGATCGGTGTGGGTGTCCAGGTCGCGGGTATCGAGACCGACGAGGGCACGGGTACGCTCCAGTCGACAGGCAACCCGCTCGACGTCGCGATCGAGGGCGGCGGCTACCTCGTCGTTGCCGATGGCAACGGCACGACAGCGCCGGTAGCCGGCAGCTTCGAGTACACGCGCGCCGGCGACTTCGCGATCAGCGCCGACGGCCACCTGCTGAATCAGAACGGCCAGTACGTCATGGGCTACCCGCTCGACAATGCGGGCACCGGCCCGAACACGACAGGGACCGCGAGCTACCTCAAGGTTCCGACCAACGCCGAGAACGTCGACATCGGCACCGACGGATCGCTGTACTACACGGACGCGACGACCGGCGACGTTGTGATCGCCGGCTACCTTGCGCTCGCGCCGTTCGCGAACCCGCAGGGCCTCCAGTCGATCGGGAACAACAACTTCATCTCGACCGCAAACGCAGGGCCAGGGACGATCACGACGCCGGGCAATGGTGGACTCGGCACGACGATCTCTGGCGAACTCGAGGGGTCAAACGTCGACCTCGCCACGGAGTTCACCAACATGATCACCGCCCAGCGCGGTTATCAGGCGAACACCCAGGTGATCACGGTGGCCAACCAGATGCTCCAGACGCTGGAGCAGGTCACGACGTAGTGCGTCCGTAGCGGGCGGGGTGCGCCGGCGATCGAGGGCTCGCCGGCGCACCCACTCCGCGCATAGCACTCATTCCGCGCAACAGGGAAAGGAACTACTAATGATCATCTTGCACAGGCTTGGGCACGCGGCCGAGCCGTTCTATCTCAGCCCCGACCTGATCGTGACGATCGAGGCCAACCCGGACACCGTGTTGACGCTGACGACCGGCGCGAAGATCGTCGTCAACGAGGCCCCCGAGATCGTCGTGCAGCGCATGCGGCGCGACCAAGTCGGCGTGCTCGTCGAAGCCGCGCAGGCGCGCGACGAGGAGCGCGAAGAGGGCCACCCACACGGGCCCGGACGCATCGCCGCGGGCGATGTACTGCGGGTGCTGGACGACCTCCCACGAGCCGTCGAGGCCGGCTGAGGCCCCCGGCGAGCGGATACTGAAGGTTTTTCCTGAGACGCCGATCTAGCCCGTATGAAGGCGGTGACGGCTATCGGCATCGGCGTGGCCACAGTGGGCATCCTGCTGGGCGCGATGATGGCTGGCACCACCCCGGTCTCGTTCATCAACATCCCGGCGGTGCTGATCATCTGCGGCGGCACGGGCGGGGCCACACTGGCGAGCGTCGGTCTGGAAGAGATGCGCAAGATCCCCAAGCTGTACAAGCTTGCGTTCAAGGCGGAGCCGCCCAACCTCAGCGAGCGCGCGGAGTTGATGGTGTCGCTCGCGGAACAGGCGCGCCGGGAAGGCCTGCTGGCGTTGGATGCACGGCTGTCCAGCATCGACGACGCCTTCACGCGCAAAGGACTTCAGCTGGTCGTCGACGGGACCGATCCCGAGCTCGTTCGCGGGATCCTCGACGCCGAGCTCGATGGGATGGTGGCGCGTCACGCAGCGGGCGCCACGACATTCGAGAAGGCCGGCGGCTTCTCGCCGACGATGGGCATCATCGGCACCGTCATGGGCCTTGTCCACGTGCTGCAGAACCTCACGGCACCGGCAACGCTGGGACCGGCGATCTCGTCGGCCTTCATCGCAACGCTGATGGGTGTCGGCGCTGCCAACGTGATCTACCTGCCGGTCGCAAACCGTCTCAAGGCGATGTCCGCGGCGGAGGTCGAGCTGCGGATGCTCACCGTCGACGGGCTGCTTGCCGTGCAGGCTGGGGACAACCCGCGGATCGTCGCTGACCGGCTCACCTCCTACCTGCCGCCGGTCGAGCGAGCCGAAGAGGAACCGGTCCAGCCGTGGAACGCCAGCGCACCGCGGCTGGTCGATGAGGAAGCGGCGGCATAGCCATGAGCTCCGCGCGCCAACGTCACAACGGCCCGCCACCGAATGAGGACCGGTGGCTGCTCACGTACTCCGACATGATCACGCTGCTGATGGCGCTGTTCATGGTCCTGTTCTCGATCTCGTCCGTGAACATCTCGAAGTACACGACGCTGCAGCAGGCCCTCAAGGCGGCGTTCTCGGGTTCGATCCTGCCCGGCGGCACGGCTGTTCAGCAGGGCGGGAACACGCCGTCCTCGAGCCAGGTCCCGGCCACGTCGCAGCCGGCGGCATTCGTCCCGGCGGCGCCGTCGCTCGGCATCAACGGTGGCTCGGCGGCCCAAAAGTCGGCTCTACGCGCTCAGCAGGAGCAGGACAACTTCCTCGAGGTCCAGCGCCTGGTGCAGGCCTACGCGAACGCTCACGGCCTCTCGCAATGGGTGCACGCGTCGATCACCAGCAAGGGGCTGCAGATCTCGATTCTCAGCGATCACCTGCTGTTCGCGTCGGGCGAGGCGACGCTCCAACCAGATGCGTACCCGCTGCTGGCTGACATCTCGCACCTTCTTGGGGTCGTTCCGAATGACCCGGTGGTCGTCGAGGGCTACACCGACAGCGTGCCAACGAACTCTGCGCTGTACCCCTCCAACTGGTACCTCTCGACCGATCGCGCGAACGCCGTGCTGCAGTACCTGATCACCCTGGGCATCAACCCGAATCGGTTGAGCGCGGAGGGCTTCGCGAGCCTCGACCCCGTCGCCAGCAACGCCACGGCCGCCGGCCGGGCGCTCAACCGGCGCGTCGTAATCGGCATCGAGCGCGTCAACACAGCCGAGAACTACGTCATCGGCCAGTCGGCATCCTCGACAAGCAGCTCCAGTGCCACGACCCCGGCGACCACGCCGTGACGGCGCCGGTACCGCCAATCACCCCACGACCAGTACACACACCATGAAAATCCCGAAGCCCAAGATAGTCATTCCGCTCGTCGTGTTCGTCGTCGGTCTTGCCGTCGCCTACGAGGTGACCGCCAAGGCGACGCCGGTCGCGCGCGCGAAGGTCGCAGGGACCGTGTACGTGCTGCCCCAGGACTTCCTGATCAACCTCAGCGACGGTGAGTTCGCGAAGCTCGCGGTCGGCCTCGTCCTCGCACCCGGGCAGAGCGACGGCGCGAGCGCAGCGAGCGGTTCGGCCCAGGACGCCAACTCGCAGGAGGACATCGGCACGCTTCCGGAGGAGGCGCTGATCCGGGCGATCGTGACGAACATCCTCACCAATCAGAGCAGCACGGACCTGCTCGATCAGTCCTCGCGAGAACAGGTCGAAGCGCAAATCCTCACGTCGATCCGCAAATACACCGATGTGAAGGTATCGCAGGTGTTCTTTCCGGACCTGACGGTGCAATAGGAGAAATCGGATGCCCGAGGATCTTCAATACGAAACGCTCGAGTCTCGCGGCGACACCACCGACCCCGCGGCCGCCGGGCAGGATGCCGACCTGCGTCGGCTGCGTGATGTCCCGGTGAACCTCGCCGTCGAGATCGGCCGCGCCCGTATGACGGTCGGCGAGACGCTCTCGCTGCGACCCGGATCGATCGTCACGCTCGACCGGCTCGCCGAGGAACCCGTCGATCTGCTCGTCAACGGCACACGGATAGCGCGCGGCGAGGTGGTCGTGATCGACGAGGACTTCGGCCTGCGCATCACCGAGGTGCAGAGCATTGACGGCGAGCGCGTCGTTGCCGCCACGGGGCTCTCCGGGATCGCTCAGCGCCCCTCGCTGCCCGCCAGCGCCGCACCGGCGCTCGAGGCCGAGGCGCTCGCCGACGAGCCGGCAGCCGCAGAGGCTCAGGCGGCGAACGCAGCCTGAGCTGGGGCGCGCCGGTGTCGCGATGCGTGCCCGCGCGCGCGAGGCTCGCCAGCTGACGCGCCGATCCTTCCCTCAAGCGCGCACGGCGGTGGCCGATTACCGGGCCGACTTCTCGAAGTCAGCCCTCGATGATGGTACGTCGCCTCCTTGCCGTGGCCGCGATGGCGGTCCTCGTCGGCGCTCCTGTGAGCGTCGCATCCGCCAGTCCCGCGAGCGCTTACGTTGGCGGCTCGATCGCTCCGAAAGCGGCCGGCAGCGCGGTGACGCATACCCGGACAGTCGCCGACATCCGGCCAACGGCGCCAGCGCACAAGCGCGCAGCCACCAAGCCCAAGGCCGTCGCTCACCACGCCGCCCGCAAGCCGGCCGGCAACTCGTTCAGCGCGTTTGAGAACACGCGGCTGAACCTCACGCCGACGAAGTCGTCGGCGGCGTCCACCGGCAGCGGCGGCGACAGCATCGTGCGCACGCTGATCGGGCTGCTCGTGGTGGTGGGCGCGATCTACGGCGTCGCCTGGGTGCTGCGTCGCGTCAAGCGCAGCCGCGAGGAGCAGGGCAGCGGCAACGGCCTCGCGAGCATTGCCACGCTTCCGCTCGGCGGCGGCCGGACGCTGCACCTCGTGCGCGCGGGCACCGACGTGATCCTCGTCGGCTCCTCCGAGCACGGTGTCGCGCCGATCCGGGTCTATACCGAGGAGGAGGCGCTCGCCAACGGCGTCCTCTCAGATGGGGGGCAGGATGCCGCGCTTCGCGCCGCGGGGGAGGCCTTCGTCGCCGGCAGCAGCGGCGCGTCGCCCTCGCCGGCGATCGCAGCGAACGGATCGGGCCAGTGGCGGCCGATCGACGATGACGCGCGGATCGCGCCTGCCAGCGTCATCGACACGCTCCGACGGCTGACGGTGCGCTCGTGAACGTCACGAGCTCGAACGCCGTCGAGATCCTCCTGCTCGTCGGTGCGCTGTCGCTCGTGCCGGCGCTGCTGTTCACGATCACCGGGTTCGCACGCATCCTGATCGTGCTCAGCTTCGTCCGCCAGGGCGTCGGGCTGACGACCACGCCGCCCAACCAGGTCCTTGTCGGCGTCGCGCTGTTCCTCACCCTGTTCGTGATGGCACCGACGATCTCGGCGATCAAGACCGACGCCTGGGAGCCGCTGGAGCACCACCAGATCACGATGACCGTGGCGATCAAGGACGCCGAGCAGCCGCTGCGCGAGTTCATGTTCAAGCAGACCAGCGCCGAGGACATCTCGCTGTTCGAGAACCTCGCGCACCGGCCCCCGCCGCAGACGCGCGCCGACGTTCCGACCTACGTCCTGATCCCGGCGTTCATCGTGAGCGAGCTGAAGACGGCATTCCAGATCGGCTTCTTGATCTTCCTACCGTTCCTGATCATCGATCTCATCGTCAGCTCGACGCTGATGAGCATGGGCATGATCATGCTGCCGCCGACGTTCGTGTCGCTGCCGTTCAAGATCCTCCTGTTCGTCCTTGTCGACGGCTGGAACCTCGTCATCAACTCGCTCGTCACGAGCTTCCACTAGGGGGCGAGATGGATCAGAACACCGCCGTCAACCTTGCCACACAAGCGATGACGCTGGCGATGGAGGTGGGTGGCCCGCTGCTGCTCGTCGGCCTCAGCGTCGGACTGGTCGTGAGCCTGTTCCAAGCCGTGACGCAGATCCAGGAGCAGACGCTGTCGTTCATCCCGAAGATCGTCGGCATCGGCGTGGTGATCGTCGTGCTCGGCCCGTGGATGCTCCAACAGATCGTCTCCTACACGCAGGCCCTGTACATGTCGATCCCGCAGATGGTCGGCTGATGAGCACCGCGGCGCTGACGCAGCTGCTGAACGGCATCGGCACCTCGCACGTCATCGCGTTCTTTCTCGTGCTCGCACGCGTCTCGCCGCTGTTCGTGCTCGCGCCAATGTTCTCCTCGAGCGTGATGCCGCCGCAGGTGCGGATCATTGCCGCGGTCGCGATCTCAATTGGGCTCGTCGGCGTTGCCGCCCACGGTCAGCAGCTCCCCGCAACGCCGCTGCCGCTGTTCGGGCTGGTCCTCGAGCAACTGCTCATCGGAGGAGCGGTCGCGTTCGCGATAGGCGCGCTGTTCGCTGCCGTTCAGGCGGCGGGGACACTGCTCGACGGCGTGGCCGGGTTCTCGTTCGGCGCGATGCTCGACCCGCTGACCGGCAAGCAGGACGCGATTCTCTCGCAGCTCTACGCGATGGTCGGGACGATGATCTTCCTCGCGCTCGGCGGCGAGGGCTGGGTGCTGCAGGGGATCGGCAGGACGTTCGAGCTGGCGCCGCTGGCCGGCGGCGTGCAGATCAACTCGGTCGTCGGCGGATCGGTCGCGATCTTCTCCACGGTCTTCTACTCCGCGCTGGAGGTCAGCGCACCGGTCGTGCTCGCCGTGACGATCACCGACATCGCGTTTGGCATGGTCTCGCGCGTCGTCCCGCAACTCAACGTCTACGCCGTCGGCTTCCCGGTCAAGGTTGCCGTCGCGCTGCTCACGGTTACCGCGTCATTGCCGTTCCTCGGCGGCTGGTTCGGCGGCCAGCTCGGCAACACCGTCGGTAACGCACTCCGCGAGCTGGTGCCCGTCTAATGCCCGCGGGAGCTGACCGCACTGAGAAGGCAACCCCGAAGCGTCGCCGCGAGCAGCGCAAGAAGGGTCGCTCGCCCAAGAGCGCGGACCTCAACGGCGCCGTCGTGCTCATCGCAGGCTTCGTCGCGGTCCTGACGGTCGGCTCGACGATCGTCAACGAAGCAGCGAGCGCGATGCGCGGCGCGTTCGCCGATGTGGCGACACCGCACATTGTCAGCAGCGCAGCCGGGCTGCACGGCATCCTCAGCTCGACCCTTACGGTGCTCGAAGCGGCAGTCGCTCCGGTCCTCGCCACGTGCCTGATCGCCGGCGTGGTCGCAAACGCCGCACAGGTCGGTTGGAATCCGTCTCTCTACGTGCTCAAGCCGACGTTCTCGCGGCTCAATCCGCTCACCGGCTTCAAGAACCTGTTCGGTCCGCAGGTCATCTTCAACACCTTCAAGTCAGTTACAAAGGTTGCGGTGGTCGGCGCGGTCGTGACGATGGCGCTGCTGCCACAGATCACGAGCCTCGCCATCGGCGTCGGCACGCCGCCGAGCGCGCTCGGCCCGCTGATCGCCTCGTCGGTCAAGGGGATCGTCGAACGGGCCGCGATCGCCTACCTGCTGATCGGCGTGGCCGACCTGATCTGGCAGCGCAAGCGCTACGAGAAGAGCCTGAAGATGACCAAGCAGGAAGTGAAGGACGAGATGCGCCAGCACAGCCTGCCGCCGGAGGTGCGCTCGGCGATGCGCCGCCGCCAGCTGCAGGCGGCGCGGGCGAGGATGATGGCGGCGGTCCCGACCGCCGACGTCGTCGTCACCAACCCGACCCACTTCGCTGTGGCGCTCGTCTACGACGGCACCAAGGCCGCTCCGGAAGTCGTCGCCAAGGGCCAGGACCTGATCGCGCTGCAGATCCGCGAGATCGCCGAGGAGCACAAGGTGCCGGTCGTCTCCGATCCGCCGCTCGCGCGGGCCCTGCACAGCACCGTCGAGGTCGGCCAGCTGGTGCCCGAGGCGTTGTGGCAGGCGGTCGCGCAGCTGCTGGCGTTCGTCTATCGGCTCGCGGGCCGCCGGAAGGTGGGCGTGTGAACCCGAACAACCCCAACGCCGGCAGCGGCATGAAGGCGCTGCTCAAGCACATGGACCTCGTCGCGTCGCTCGCCGTCGTGCTCGTCGTGACGATGCTCGTGATCCCGCTGCCTTCGCCGCTGATCGACGTCTTCATCACGCTGAACATCTCGTGCGCGCTCGCGATCGTCGTCTCGACGATGTACCTCCGCAAAGCCCTCGACTTCTCATCGTTCCCGAGCCTGCTGCTGCTGACGACGATGTTCCGCCTCGCGATCAACGTCTCGGTCACGCGGCTGATCCTGACCCGCGGCGACGCCGGCAGCGTTGTCCGCGCGTTCGGTCAGTTCGTGGTCGGCGGCAACGTCGTGATCGGCCTGGTGATCTTCCTGATCCTCGTGATCATCCAGTTCATCGTCGTCACCAACGGCGCCGGGCGGGTCGCCGAGGTGGGGGCGCGGTTCACCCTCGACGCCATGCCGGGCAAGCAGATGGCGATCGACGCCGACCTCAACGCCGGGCTGATCACCGACGAGCAGGCGCGCAACCGCCGCGCGGAGATCGGCAAGGAGGCGGACTTCTACGGCGCGATGGACGGCGCCGCGAAGTTCGTCCGCGGCGACGCCATCGCCGCGGTCGTGATCGTGCTGATCTGCCTGATCGGCGGCATCATCGTCGGCGTCGCCGAGCATCACCTGTCGTTCAGCGTCGCAGCGCACACCTACTCGCTGTTGACCGTCGGCGACGGCCTCGCCGCGCAGATCCCGGCGCTGCTGATCTCCGTCGCGACCGGCATCATCGTCACGCGCTCGGCTTCGAAGAAGGACCTCGGCACCGACATCGCCACGCAGATCCTCAGCCAGCGCAAGGCGCCGATGGTTGCGGGCGGCGTGATCTGCATGTTCGCCCTGGTCCCGGGGCTACCGACGATCCCGTTCCTCGTCGTCGGCGGGTGCTTCCTGGCGGTCGGCTATGCGGTGCGCGACGGTCTGCCGGAAGCGATCGAGGCGAAGCGGGCGGAAGCTGCGAAGGCGCTCCCCGCACCCCCGGTCGCCTCGAAGGACGCCGTGATGGGAGAGCTGCCGCTCGACCCGCTGGAGCTGAGCATCGGCTTCGGCCTGGTCCCGCTCGTGGACAGGCGCAACGGGGGTGGCTCGCTTGTCAACCGCGTCTCCGCGATCCGCCGCCAGATCGCCGGCGAGCTCGGCATCGTCATCCCCTCGGTTCGGATTCACGACGAGATCGGCCTGGACTCACACGAGTACGTGTTCAAGGTCCGCGGCGTCGAGGTCGCCCGCGGCTCGCTGATCGCCGGGCATCACCTGGCGATGGACCCCGGCGACGCGGTCGGCAGCCTGACGGGCATCGCCACGACCGAGCCGGCGTTCGGGCTGCCGGCGGTCTGGATATCGGACTCCACGCGATCGGAGGCCGAGGCGAGGGGCTTCACGGTGGTCGATGGCGAGTCGGTGATCGTCACC
>Ga0181536_10000241_pt1 | contig 64426 bp, 66 predicted proteins | sample PEATcosm2014_Bin_41_FD_121105 | JGI IMG/M metagenome (GOLD analysis project Ga0181536, IMG submission 121105) | Peatland microbial communities from MTU Mesocosm Facility, Houghton, MI, USA - PEATcosm2014_Bin17_60_metaG | ecosystem: Environmental > Terrestrial > Soil > Wetlands > Peat | place...
GGGTCTCTCGCCCATCTCGTGCCCCGCCACCTCCCTGGCCCCCTGGGTCAGCGAGACCTGCACGGCGACCTACACCACCACCCAGGCCGACGTGGACCGCGGCTCTCTCGAGAACACCGGCACCGCCACGGGCACCCCGCCGAGCGGGCCACCCGTGACGGCCCAGTCCTCGGTGTGCATCCCGGCCGTGCAGACGCCGTCGATCTCGGTGGTCAAGTCGGCCGACGTTCCCACGGTGAGCGCGGTCGGGCAGGTCGTGACCTACACCTTCACCATCGCCAACACCGGCAACGTGACGCTCTACGACGTTGACGTCACCGACGCGCAGGCCTCCCCGTCGCTCGCCTCGAGCCTCGGGCCCATCACCTGCGCGACGGGCACCGATGGCTCCATCACGCTGGCGCCCGCCGCGACCGACACGTGCTCGGCCACCTACACCGTCACCCAGGCGGACCTGTCTAACAACTCCATCGAGGACACGGCGACCGTGACCGGTCAGCCGCCGAACCAGCTGCCCCCGGTGACGGACACCTCGACGCTGACATTGACGGTGACGAGCGTGAGCGTCGTCAAGGCGGCCAGCCCGGCCGGCGGCGTCGTCGCCGGATCGGCCACCCCGATCGTCTACACGCTTACGGTGACCAACACAGGCTCCGCGACCACGACGGCGCCGATCGTGGTCACCGACGCGGCCCCGACCGGCACCACGCTGGTGGCGGGCTCGCCGGCCTGCGCAAAGGGTGGACCTCCGAACTGCACGGTCACGGTGACCAACGGCACGATCACCTGGACGATTCCGGCCGGGGTGGCACCGGGCGCGTCCTACACGCTCACGTACCTGGTGACGGCCGATGCAACGGATGCCACGGGCACCATCACCAACACGGCCTCGTGGAGCGGCCCGGGCTGTGTCCCACCCGTGGCGGAGAGCGGCACGACGACGTGTCCCACCAACACCGTCACGACGCCCGTGACGGCCGCGCCGGTCACGACGTCAATGGTGAGCACCATCACGCCGCCGACCACGTCGGCACCGGCCGCGCCGGCACCGACCACGCCGCCAGCCGCGGCACCGGCCCTGCCGCTCGCGTTCACGGGCGCGCCCCTGACCCAGGAGTGGATGTTCGGTGTCGCCGAGCTGCTGATCGGTGCGGCGCTTTTGATCGCTGCCCGCTGGCGCCGGCGCAGCCCCCGGGGCGCCACCAGACAGGTCTGACCCCCCCCGGGGGGCGATCAGCTCGGAGTCAGCGGCCTCCTCTTGTGGAGAGCGCGGTCCTGCTCAGAAGGAGATGCCCGAGAGCTCCGGGATGGTCGCCTCGGCCTTGGCGCGTGCCGCGAGCCAGCGCTCCCGTGCAGCCGACCGCGCGGTGTCGTCGCCCTGAGGCTCGACGGTTCGGCGGGGTGTGAACGTGCCGGCCAACTCGTCGGTCGACGCGTAGGTGCCGATGGCCAGACCGGCGAGGAGCCCGGCGCCGAGGGTGGTGGCCTCGAGGACCGGGGAGATCTCCACCGGCCTGCCGATCGCGTCGGCGAGCGCCTCGACGAACACAGTGTTGTCCGACATGCCCCCGTCGATGCGCAGGGACGCAATCGGGTAGCCGCTGTCGTGCTCCGACGCTTCGACAAGGTCGGCACCGCGATGCGCCACCCCCTCGAGGACGGCGCGGACGATCTCGGGTCGGCCCGATCCCCTCGTCAGCCCGACCAGGGTGCCCCGCGCCCCGAAGTCCCAGACGGGGGTCCCCAGGCCCAGGAGCGCCGGCACGAACCAGACGTCACCGGAGGACGAGCTCTGCAGGGCGACGGTCTCCGACTCATGGGCCGTGGCGAGGAGGCCGAGGTCGTCGCGCAGCCACTCGATGCAGGTGCCGGCGGAGAGCATCACCGCCTCGGTGCCCCAGGTCGCCTGCCCACCCACACGGAAGGCGACGATGGGAAAGGTGCCCGCGGCACCCCGGGCCGCGTCGCCGGGTCCCCGACCCGTGCCGGTGCACTGGTCGAGCATCCCGCCGGTGCCGAAGGTGGCCTTGGCCAGCCCGGCCAGGGTGCAGCCCTGGCCGATCAGGGACGCCTGCTGGTCACCCGCCATCCCGCAGATCGGCGGCGCACCCGGCAGTGCCGTGGCCGCGCCGATCTCCCCGGAGGAGTCGACCACGCTCGGCATCATCGACAGCGGTATCTTCAGCCTCTGGAGCAGCGGCTCGTCCCAGCCGATGGTGACGGGGTCGATGAGCGCGGTCACGGCGGCGTTGGTGGCATCGGTGACGTGGAGCGCGTCCGGGCCCGACGCGGCGCCGCCCGAGAGCGTCCAGGCGACCCAGCTGTCCACCGTGCCGAAGCAGAGCTCCCCCCGCTCGGACCGCGCCCGCTCGGGGTCGACCTCGTCGAGGATGGCCATGACCTTGGTGGCCGATGCGTTGGGAGCGAGGCGGATCCCCTCGGCCTGCAGCACGAGGCACGTGCCGACGGTTCGCAGATCCTGCCACCCGATGCCCGGTCCGACGGGCTTGCCGGTGGCGCGCTCCCAGACGACGCTCGAGGCCCGTTGGTTGGCGATGCCGACGGCGTCGACCGGTCCGCCCCCGGCGAGGGCGGCAGCGGCCACCGCAAGGACGGCGTCGGCCATCCGCGCCGCGTCGAACTCGACGAGGCCCGGGGCCGGAGTGTCGGGGAGAAGCGGCACATGATGTTCGTGCTCGATGGTGGCATCGGGACGCACGATCGCGGCGCGCACGCCCGATGTGCCGACGTCGACGACGAGGACGCTGCCCCCCTGGCGGCTCATGCCCAGGGTGCCGGACCGAACGGGGAGGAAAGGCCGAACTTGCCGGGGTTCAAGATCCCTGCCGGGTCGAAGGTCGTCTTGAGGCGGCGCAGGACCTCGAAGCCCGGCCCGAGGGCACGCGGCAGGAACCGGGAGCGGTTGAGCCCGATGCCATGGTGGTGGCTGATCGCCGCGCCGTGGGCGGAGGTGGCGTCAATGACGGCATCCCAGGCCTGTCGGTAGTACCGCTCGCGCCACTCGTCGTCATCCTCAGGACCGCGCCCGCCGAACGTGAAGTAGAGGCATGCACCGTCGGTGTAGGCGTGGGACTGGTGCGCCGACGCGGCGAGGGTGCCCTCAATGGAGGTCAGCGCAGCAATGACCTCCGCGAAGAGACCGGGCAGTGCGGCCCACGGGCCCGACACCTCGGCGGTGTCCACGACGATGCCGCCGCGCCACAGGGGCGCCAGCGCCGAGACGTCGTTGCGGTGGCCGAGCCAACGCTCCACGAGCTCGCGGTCGAGCGTGAGGACGTCCGCCGCGCCGCACTCGTCGTCGACGATCGCGAGCGTGGCGGACAGGATGGCCGGGTCGGCCTCGTCGAGGACGATGAGCACGTTGGTGTCGGGCTGATCGAAATTGCGGGCCGATTCCGTCTGGTCGTAGAGACGCAGCACCGCGGGCGTCGCCCCCCGGCGCAGGATCTTGCGGCACGCCTCGAGCCCGCCGACGAACGTGGTGAAGCCGTAGGCGCGGCGCTCCTGGGCGCCCGGCAGAGGGTGGAGGCGCAGCCGGGCCTCGGTGATGACGCCGAGCGTGCCCTCGCTGCCCACGAACAGCTGGGTCAGGTTCGGTCCTGTGGCTGCCCGGGGCCCGTGGCCCTCCGTGCGCAGGATGCGGCCGTCGGCCAGCACGACCTCGAGGCCGACGACCATGTCCTCGATCTTCCCGTACCGTGTGGAGTACTGCCCGGCCCCGCGGCAGGCCAGCCAACCACCGACGGTCGAGAGGTCCATCGACTGGGGCCAGTGGCCGAGCGTGTAGCCGTCGCCGACCTCTCCGAGCGCCGATTCGAGGTCCGGTCCGAAGGTGCCCGCCCGCACGTCCGCCGTCAGCGATGTCTCGTCGACGCGTACGACTCCCTCCAATCCCGTCATGTCCAGGGCCACACCCCCGTGCACCGGGATCGACCCGCCGCAGACGCCGCTGCGGCCGGCAGCTGGTGTCACCGGGACCGCGCCCTCGTTGCAGGCCGCAAGGACCTCGGCCACCTGTGCCACCGAGGTGGGCCGGACCACCACGGCCGGGCGCTGCGGGACGGCGCCCTCGGCCGCCCAACCGATGGCCAGCGGCCACCAGTCACGTCCGGCCTCGGCCCGGGCGTCGTCATCGGTCGCCATGCTGGCGCCGCTGTCCCTCAGGCGGTCGAGGACGGCAGCGGGCACCTCGACCGTCGCCGCGCCCAGTCGATCCGTGACGTCCGCGCCCCTGGCGTCAATGGGGGTCGGGGGAGTGGGCGTCGTCATGGCAGGTCGAGCCCGGCGGTCAGGAGCTCCTTCTGGGAGGACTCGACGAAGCGGGCGGCCTGGTCGGCCGCCTCCTGCTCGTCCCAGCCCATGTCGGGTGCGATCAGCGTGGCGACGGCGAGCGCGGCCTCCATGGTGGCGTGTGCCCGCTGGATGCTGGCGCGGGTCCGGCGCGACAGGACGTCGTCGAGCGTCCGTGCCATCTCCTCGCGGGCGGCATAGACGAGCTCGGCGCCGGTGTAGGGCAGCCCTTCCACCGCCGGGGCGAGCAGCTCGGGACGGCTGTCCGCCACGGCGAGCACCGCCGCCGCCTCGGTGCCGTAGCGGGTGAGCAGTCGCGCCCCGGGCTGGGCCAGCGCCACGGGGTCCCGGGTCTTGGTCGTCGCGCCGATGAGCGGGAGCGACTTGGTCACGCAGCGTCGCCGCCGAGGGGACTCACCCAGCTGGGTGACCACCGCGTCGACGGTGTCCTGCGCCATCTTGCGATAGGTGGTCAGCTTGCCGCCTGTCACCGTCACGACGCCGTGCGCCGACACACGAACGGTGTGGCGGCGAGACAGGTCGGCGGTCCGCTCCGAGACGTGGTGGCCCTTGGTCGGTCGTGCCAGGAGGGGGCGCAGGCCGGCCCAGACACCCGTCACGTCCGCTCGGGTGAGGTGCGACGTCGTGAGGTTGTTGGCGGCCTCCAGGAGGTAGTCGACGTCCTCGGGCGTGCATGCAGGATCGTCGAGGGGGCCCGAGTAGTCGGTGTCGGTCGTGCCGAGGTAGACGAGATCCGTGCCAGGCCAGGACACGACGAAGATGGAGCGCTTGTCCTTCTGCACCGGGATGACCGCGGCGATGTCGCAGGGCAGCCGTTCGGCCGGCACGGTGACGTGCACACCCTTGGCGGGGCGGATGGCGTGGGGATCTGCACCTTCGTCGAGGGCGCGGACGGCGTCGGCCCACACGCCCGTCGCGTTCACCACCACCCTGGCCCTGATCCGGAGCTCTTCGGCCTCACCGCCGGCCGGACGCACGATCGCACCGCTGGCGGCTCCGTCGCCACCGGTCGTGAGCTGGGTCACCGGGGCGTAGTTGGCGACGGCCGACCCGTACTCGATCGCTGCGGTGCGGAGCAGGGTCAGGGTGAGGCGCGCGTCGTCGGCCCGGGCGTCGAAGTACAGGAACCCCGCCACCAGGTGTTCGGTCTTCAGCGTCGGGAGGTGGGCCAGGGCTTCGTCCTTGTCGACCTCCCTGTGGCGCTCTCCGATGCGCAAGCCGCCGGTGAGGTCGTACATCCAGAGCGCGGACGAATACGAGCGGGCGACCGTCTTGGACACGACGCCGTCGCGCCCGAAGAGCGGGATGAGGAACGGGAGCGGTGTGACCAGGTGCGGCGCGTTGTCGAGCAGGCGCTGCCGCTCGGCGAGGTTCTCGTAGACGAGCCGGAACTCCCGCTGCTGGAGATAGCGGATCCCCCCGTGGACCATCTTCGACGACTTCGACGACGTGCCCGAGGCGAAGTCGCCCTTCTCGACGAGGGCGGTCCTGAGGCCGCGGCTGGCCGCATCGAGGGCAACCCCCGCTCCGGTGATCCCGCCCCCGATGACCAGCACGTCGAAGTCCTCCTCGGCGAGGCGGCGCAACGAGTCGGCGCGGCGGAAGGGGTGCACCGGCCAATGCTGCCACATCCGCGGTGGCGTCAATCCGGGGTGTTCAGCTGCCGTCGGGATAGCCGCCGCGGTGCAGGACCATCGGGTGGTGCGGCAGCGTGTCAGCGCGCTGCCGCACAGTGGCGCGCCAATTGTCGGGGTACGGCTCGAGCCCCAGCGCGAGCCCGGACTCCGCGAGGTTCCCGTCCCCGACGACGCGCTGGAGTGCCGCCCGGAGGTCGCCGACGGCGTCCGCCCCGTGCGTCAGTCCCCATGTCGCTTCCGTGGCGCCGAGAAGTCGCCGGTACTTCTGCTGGGCCCGGAGCCCTTTGTCGGTGGGGTGCAGGACCTTGCCGCGGCTGGCTGCCGGGTCCGGCTCCGTCACCGAACAACCGTGGCGCTCCAGCCAGCCCGCGCACATCGCGTTGCCCTCTTTCGAGACCCCGGTCAACCGGGGCAGATCGCGGATGCGCACACCAGAGGGCTGTAGGACCCGCAATGTGTTGGCACTGATGGGGAGGCAGATCCGCGACGCGCGCTCGAAATCGATGGTGAACGCGAGCAGGACGCCGGCGAGGAGCTGCGACAGATCCGCCGTTGTAGCCCGCGCGCTCGGTGCCCCGGCGGTCGCCGTGTCCGTGAGCGCGGGTTCCGTCATGCTGTTCTGCGTCGGAAACACGACAGGCAGGAAGTCCGGGGGGTCGAAGGGCAGGCCGGCGAAGACTCTCCTCAGCCCACGCTGCAGGTGGTCGATGACCTCATCGCCGAAGCGGGAGCGCCAGCGTGCTTCCACGATGGCGGGCAGCGGGCGCCAGATGTCCCCGGCCCGCCGGGCGGCCTCGGTGGTGCGGACGACCACGTCGTCCTGGGGCGGGTTCCTGAGTGGGGTGCCCGGCGGAGGTGACAGCGACACGTACCCCCAGCGCCGCAGGCCTCCGAGGAGCAACCGGTTCGTGCGAGCCCGTGCGCGCAGCTCAGCCACGGTGATGCCGGCGTCGTCCACGTACTGCAGCGCGGAGGACCACAGCACGTACGACACGAGCCAGGGCGCATCGCGGCGCGCCTCGGGGTCGTCCGCACGGGTCGTCCGGTGGGGGAGACGGTGTTCCGCCTCGTTGTCGAGCTCGATCGTGTGGGCCACGAGCACCTCGGACAGGAGGGTCGGGAGAGGGGGCGGCGTCACCACCGGTTCCATGGTCGCGTCGAGCGTAGGGTGCCGGCCGTGTCCGTCGTGCCGGGGGACCCCTGGGAGAGCTACGCCCGGACGGTCGTCGAGATCGTTCGGGCAGGGCGGCGAGCCCTCGTGGTCCGCTCCGCTCCGCGGGGCGAGGTGGGCCCATGGCCCTGGGACGGCACCGGGCCCGTGTACGTCCTGACCGCGTGGGACCCGGGCGACGAGCGACCCGGTGCGCAGGAGAACCGTCGGCGCCAGGCGGCGCTCGAGGCCGATGTGCGCCGCCTCGCGGTCGTGCAGTGGCCGGCGTCGGGCGTCGACCCGGTCACGGGCCACCGCGAGGAGGGCGTTGCCGTGCGCGAGGTGTCGGAAGTGGACGTGGTGCGGCTCGGCGGGCGCTACGGGCAGGACGCCGTCTTCGTGTGGACGCCCGACGCGTGGACGATCCTCGCCTGCGCGGGCGGACGCCGGGTGGCGTCGGGATGGTCGCTCGAGCCCCCCGGGCCCGGAGTGTGAGCGATCGCCCGGCAATTACTACGTACGACGTAGTAGAGTCGGCGGTCATGGCAACACGGCGATCCGCAACGCCGAAGGGGAGCCTCGGTCGGAGCAACGAGCCTCCGGTCCTGATCCTCACCAGCCTGGCCGGCGGTCCGAAGCACGGCTACGCCTTGACCACGGATATCGAGAAATTCGCCCGGGTCACCCTTGGTCCGGGGTCCCTGTACGGGGCGATCGCCCGCCTCGAGGAGAGAGGGCTCATCGAGCCCGAGCCGGTCGGTAGCGACGAGAGGCGCCGCCCCTACCGCATCACCGGAGCCGGCCGGGTCGCGCTCGAGGAGGCGGTGCGCGAGATGCGGACGCTGGCCGACGAGGGTGCGCTGCGGCTGGGAATCTCCGTCAGCCTGCCGGTGATCGGCCCGCACCCGTGAACGCCGCTCCCTGAAGGCGGGGGCTGGGGAGGCGGGGAATCTCGGGATCGTCAATTCCGCTGCGGTCCTCTTCAGACAGGCGGAAAATGCGCCGATGCGATTGCTCAGGAACCACGGTGTGCCGGCGAACCGCCCGCGGTGGGAAGCGCCGGCACGGGGCGCACCGACGCGTGGCGCCCCGGGGAGGAAGAAGATGGGCTTCGACGAGGGCTGGGAGTACGACGCAGAGTACGAAGCCGAGTTCGCATCGGAGTTCGACGGCGACTGCGACGCGGAGGAGCTCTATCTCAGCCTCATCCCGGACGAGGAGCGGCAGCGTTTCTGGTCCGAGTCCGTATGGACCGAGCCCATCGACGACGAGTTCCAGCTGGACGCAGTGCTGTTCGCCCACCGGGGGGCCGAGGCCGAGCTCTCCAGGGAGATCCGTCTGTCCGAGCTCTGGGGAGCGTGCCAGGACCGGCCCTTCGCGATGGAGGAGTTCCTCGAGCTGTCGGTCCTGATCTCCGAAGTCGACGGCGTCCGGGGCTCGCTGTGCACGGATTGCGCGATGTTGGGCCGGCCCAAAGTCAGCGCCAACTGGGCACTGGGCCTCACCGAGTTGTGCCGGGGCCACCTGCGCTTCCGCCTGGGTCATGCCCCGATCGACGGCGGCGGCACCCACCAGACTTCTTAGCCGGCCGTCCGCGGCGGGCCGTACACGGCCGGGCGTCCCTGACGGGTGCGGGCGCGCCGTGCACAATGGGAACGTGACGTTGGCTGCGCGCGTCTACGCCGCATCCCACTTGACGGGCACCTTCGTCCTGCGGTCGGGGCGCAGGGCGGACCGCTACTTCGACAAGTACCGCTTCGAGTCCGATCCGGACCTCCTGGCCGACGTCGTCGAGGCACTCGTCCCCCTGGTGCCTCCGGGTATCGAGGGTCTCGCCGGTCTGGAGCTGGGAGGGGTGCCGCTGGCCACCTTGCTCTCCTCGGTCACAGGGATTCCGGCGTTCTACGTCCGCAAGGAACCCAAGAAGTACGGCACCGAGCGGGTGTGCGAGGGCGGTGACATCGCCGGGCGCACACTGCTCATCGTGGAAGACGTCGTCACCACAGGGGGACAGGTCGTCCTGTCGGCACAGGACCTCCGTTCGGAGGGCGCGGTGGTCGAGTACGCCGTCTGCGTCATCGACCGGGAGGGGGGCGGGGCAGACGTCGTGGGGGCGGAGGGCATCACGCTGCGCTCCCTGTTCACCATGTCCGAGCTCGAAGCAGCCGTCTGAGGCTGCCCGGGGCTCCAGACTCAGGCCGAGGGATTGCGGTGGGCGGGTAGGAGCCGCTTCTCGTCGCGCTGGCTCTCGAGGAGCGACCGCAACCGGCCGAGGTTCTCGGTGTCGTCGCCCGCCCGGTTGCGGCGCTCCTCGGGGTCGGTGCTCAAGTTGTGCAATTCGAAGAGGGGCTCTGCCGCGGGGGCGGCGAAGGGGTTCGCCGGGACGCCATGGGCGGCGTTCCACTCGTCGAGGCGCTCGTAGTAGTGGTTCAGCTTCCACAGCTCGTCGGTTCCGGCGGGCCCGGTCGGAAGCGTGGCGACGACCGACTCGATGTTCGACGCACCCTCGAACGGCTCGAACGCTGCGCCGCTCAGGATGTTGACCTGGGTCGAGCCCCTCGAGGGGTTGTCCTCGGTCATGAAGTAGACCGGAGCCGCGGCGGATGCGGCGCTGGCCTTCCCGGTCACCACGTCGCTCAGGTCCCGACCGGGCAGGGTGTGCGCTTCTTCGTGGTGGGCCGAGACACCGGCGAGCGCCCGCTCGAGGTCGATCCCGGCGAGGCCGAGGAGCGTCGGGATGAGGTCGATGTGGCTCGTGGGCGCCGAGATCCCGCCGTCGACCCGGTCCACGCCCGGTCCCGATACCAGCAGCGGGACGCGCGTCGCCTCGTCGAAGGCGTTGAACCACTTCTGGACCAGACCGCCATGGGCGCCGACGAGGTCGCCGTGGTCCGAGGTGAACACGATGATCGTGTCGTCGAACATCCCGGAGGCCCGGAGCGCCTCGAGGATCCGCCCGATGGCCTGGTCGACGGCTTTTTGGAGGTAGTAGTAGAGGCGCCGGTAGGCGAGGTCGGTGTCCGATTCGAAGATCATCTTCGGCCACAGGGCCTTGAAGGCCTCCTGGCAGGGCGGTCGCCCGGCGAAGCTGTCGCCCTGGGAGGGCGCCTCGGGGATCTCGGGCACCGAGTCGTCGGGAGGGCCGAACCCGAGCAGCTGGTCCCAGCCGAAGCCGTTGAAGGCAATGTCGTGGGGGTTGACGAACGAGGCGACGGCGAGCCACGGGCCGTCGCTGCGCGCCCGGGCGAGTTCGCCGAACAGCTCGACGACCTGCTCGGCAAAGACGCCGTCCCGCACCATGCCGCAGTCGGACTTGGCCGCGCCGTGGGGCTCCCGGCCGATCCACCCGGAGAACCCGAACGGGTCGAGCCGGTCGGCCTTCTTGTAGGCCTCGATCGCCTCGGGGATCGGCTTGCCCGCGTCGTCGGTCGCCATCAACCCTTCGTGCGTGCCAGGGATGACCAGGTCGGCGTGCGAGACGTGCCACTTGCCGCGGTAGTGGGTCTGGTAGCCCGCGGCGCGGAACCAGTCGCCGAGCGTGGGCACCGAGTTGGGATCGAGCCAGGTCATGTCCGGGTCGGTGCTCTGCTTGGCCGCGCCGTCGGTGGACGACACGCCGTGAAGGGACGGGTATTGGCCGGTGAACAGCGTGGCCCGGCTCGGGGTGCACGCCATCGAGCCTGCGTAGTGGCGGTGGAACTCGAGCCCCCCATCGCGGATCGATTCGCGCGCCGGCAGCTGCTCCCGCCGGAAGGCCTTCACTGCCTCGGTCTCGTAGGGAGGCGGGTAGCGCTCCTCGTCTGTCATGATGAACAGGATGTTCGGTGAGGTCATGGCGGTGCGTGGTCTCCCAGGGGTTCGAGTGGCGGACAGTGGATCGGTCCCGATACCTGATCGGGTGGGTGGCTGATGTTCCAGGTCTTCCCTACAGGCCGCTCTCGGCTCTGATCCGCCCGTCGGCCACGGCCTTCTTGAACTCGTCGTAATCCCGCTCGTTCTGGTCGGCATAGGACTCGGCGAAATCGGCGAGCGCGTCGTCGAAGGTGGCGCCGCTGCCGAGGTAGGACGCGATGGCGATGCGGTCGCCGGACCTGGCGTGGGCCCGGGCCAGGGCTTGGGCGCAGATCCCCGCGTAGGTGGCGAGACCCTTGGGGATGGAGCCCTCGACGTCGAACGAGCCCTTCCAGTCCCGGAGCTGGCGCACGTAGAAGTCCCGGGTGACGCCGTCGAGGCCCTCCGCCTGCTGCCAGCCCAGGAAGATGTCGCTGGCCGCCTGCATCAGGTGCTGCCCGGCGACGACGCGCTCGCCGTGGTTGGCGTACTGGCTCTTGCCGACGAACTCCTCGAGGACCGAGGATTCCGCCTCCTTGGCCTGGAGGAACAGCGGATCGTCGCCATCGCGGCCCTGGAAGAGGAGGATCCAGGCCCTCGTGCCGACGCTGCCGACGCCCACGACCTTGCGGGCCACGTCGACGAGCTCGAATCCCTCCAGCAGGTGTCGTCGGTCGGTCTGCAGGGTGCGGCGGTAGCTGTGCACCATCTGTTGGAGCGATTCGAGCAGCGCGTCGGGCTGGTGCTCCGCCGAGAGCTCGGCGAGGGGGACGATGAGCGGGGGATCGCTGACGATCCGGCGACGGCCGGCGACCACCTCGGTCAGCTTGTCCTGCGCCTGGAGCGAGTCCTTGGTGCGCGACTTCGCCACGATGGACGACGCCTTGGACGCCATCTGCGCTGCCGCCTGCGTCGCCGCCTTCGACTTCTGCCTGCCGGCCTGGGCCGTGAGGCCGGCGATGATCTCCTCGATGTCGACGTGGGAGTACCACACGTCGAGGTTGCCCGACGCGGCCAGCCGACGCATCTCCTCCCGGTACGAGGTCCCGACGGCCTTCGCTCCGACCGCGCAGTCCTTCTTGGAGAAGCTCTGATCCCGGCCCGCGATGACGACGCTGGCCGCAAGACGCTTGAGGTCCCACTCCCAGGGGCCTGGCAGCGTCTCGTCGAAGTCGTTGACGTCGAACATCATCGAGCGCTCGGGCGACGCGAACAGTCCGAAATTACTGAGGTGCGCGTCGCCGCAGACCTGCGTGGTGAGACCCGACGCCGGTGTCCTGGCCAGGTCGGATGCCATGATCAGCGCCGCACCGCGGTAGAAGGTGAACGGCGACACGAGCATGCGTCCGTAGCGAATGGGCACCAACTCGGGGACCCGTGAGACGGCCTGCCGCTCCAGCAGGCTCACCGGGTCGGGGCGGTCGCGTGCGGGCTCGAAGTCGGCGTGCGATGCCCGTGGCACCCGCGCCCGCGCCTCCTTGCCCAGCAAGGACCGCTGCTTCGGCGTCAGGTGGGCCACCTTCTTGGCCGGCTTCGATGATGCCCCGGTCTCCGTCGTCGTCGTCATCGTGCCTCGTCCTCCCCGGGTGCGAGCAGCTTTGAGCCTGCCAACGCCCGCTCTCTACCATGCCATGCCAACCCCGCCCTGGTCTCCCGCGGACATCTCCCAGGGTTCGGCGAGCGAGGTGGCAGGGCCGCCCCGTCAGCAGCTGACGAGGGATTCTGACAACGATTGTCGAAATGGGCCGGTGCCCCGCTAGGGTGGCGGGGCCATGCAGTCACCAGACGCGCTGACCGATCTCTTCCGGGCCAACGGCCGCAAGATCACCGCGCAACGGCAGTGCATCTTCCGTGCCCTCGAGGGTGACGTCACCCATCCGTCGGCAGAGCGGGTACACGAGAGGGTCCGCCACGAGATGCCCAACGTCTCGCTCAGGACCGTGTACCAGACGCTGAACGACCTGGCCGATCTGGGCGTCATCTCCGTCCTGGACGTCGGCACCGGCTCGGCTCGCTTCGATCCCAACGTCGAGACGGTCCACCACCACCTGGTGTGCCGCTCGTGCGGCAAGGTGCGCGACCTCGCCGCCGACGTTCCGGGGCTCAGGGTGCCCCGCCGAGCCGCCCAGGGCTTCGACGTCGACAGCGCCGAGGTGGTCTTCCGCGGCCTGTGCGAAGACTGCCGGTGACTGCAGCCGTAGGCATCGACCGCACCGCGTCGGAACATACAGCACCAACCGAGAGAAAGGGAACCAACCGCCATGCCAGCACTGAAGGGCACTCAGACCGAGGCCAACCTGAAGGAGGCCTTCGCCGGCGAGAGCCAGGCCAACCGCCGCTACCTCTACTTCGCCCAGAAGGCTGACGTCGAGGGGTATCCCGACGTGGCGGCGCTCTTCCGCTCGGTGGCCGAAGGGGAGACGGGCCACGCGTTCGGTCACTTCGACTACCTCAGGGAAGTTGGCGACCCGGTGACCGGGGTGCCGGTTGGTGCCACCGAGGACAATCTCAAGTCGGCCATTGAGGGCGAGACCTACGAGTACACCGAGATGTACCCCGGATTCGCCAAGACCGCGCGCGACGAAGGCTTCGAGGAGATCGGCGAGTGGCTCGAGACCCTGGCCAAGGCGGAGAAGTCCCACGCCGGCCGCTTCACCCAGGGGCTCGAATCCGTCTCGTAGGAAGGGCGGCCGGATGACCGCCACATACGACGCTACCGATCCCGAGTACTTCGACCCCACCGCGCTCCGCGAGGAGCTGGACCGCGTCTTCGATCTGTGCCACGGGTGCCGCCTCTGCTTCAACTTGTGCCCGTCGTTCCCCACGATGTTCAAGTTCATCGATGCCAACGACGGGGACGTGTCGGCACTGACCGCCGCCGAGCACGACCAGGTGGTCGACGAGTGCTATCAGTGCAAGCTCTGCTACGTGAAGTGTCCGTACGTACCTCCGCACGAGTGGGAGCTGGACTTCCCGCGTCTGATGAGCCGGGTCCACGCGGTGCGCCAGAAGCAGGGGGTCGGGGTGAAGGAGCGGCTCACCGACCAATTCCTGGCGCGCACCGACGCGCTGGGGCGTGCCTCGGTCGCGGCCGCGCCGGTGGTCAATTGGGCCACCGGCACGCCGGGCTCGTGGCCCCGCCGCATCATGGAGAAGTCGGTCGGCCTGGCGTCGCAGCGCCTCCTTCCTCCCTACGCGAAGCAGCGTTTCACGACGTGGTTCAAGAGAAGCAGGGCCCAGGCCGCCGTGCCGCAGGGAGGCGGTTCCGTCTCGGTGTTCCCCACGTGCTTCGTGGAGTACATGGAACCCGGCGTCGGACGCGCCATCGTGGAGGTCAACGAGCACAACGGCGTCGAATGCAGCGTGCCCGAAGGTACCAAGTGCTGTGGCGCACCATGGCTTCACTCCGGGCACGTCGACGAATTCGCCAAGGCGGCCCGTCGCAACGTTGCGGCCCTGGCCGCCGAGGTGCGGGCGGGGCGAGACGTCATCGTGGCGCAGCCGACCTGCGCCTACGTGGTCAAGCGGGACTACCCGATGTACGTCAAGGGACCGGACGCCGACCTCGTGGCCTCCCATACGTACGACCCGGCCGAGTACCTCATGAGGCGGCACCGCGATGGGGACGACCCCTTTGCCCTGCGCGACGAGTTCCCCGGCCGTGACGACGGCTCGGTGCCCGACGCGGTGACGTACCACGTGGCCTGCCACCTGCAGGCACAGAATGCGGGGCTGCGCAGCCGTGACCTGCTCAAGACGGCCGGCGTCAAGTGCACGCTCGTCCAACGCTGTTCGGGCATCGACGGGACCTGGGGGTACCGAGCGGAACACTACGACCTGGCCCGCCGGGTCGCAGCGCCGCTCGGCCGCGAGGTCGAGGCAGCCGGGAACGACGTCGTGTGCGGCGACTGCCATCTGGCGAACGGCTCCATCCTCCAGGAGACCGGCAGGCAACCCGTGCACCCGATGCAGCTGATGGCGCGGGCCTACGGGATCGACGCCGGGGACGACAGGTGACCGCACCCGTCGCGGGGCCCCTGACGCTGGCCGACGTCCTGGACCTCCGCGCGTACGAGCGAGTGAGAGAGGACTACCGGGCCCGGGTCATCGCGCGGAAGCGCAACCGCCGGGTGAGCCTGGGGCCGATCATGACCCTGGTCTTCGAGTGTCTCGACACCGTCCGCTTCCAGGTGCAGGAGATGGCCCGGGTCGAGAAGATCATCAGTGACGAGGCGATCCAGGTCGAGCTCGACATCTACAACAGGTTGCTGCCCGGGGAGCGGGAGCTCTCGGCCACCCTCTTCATCGAGCTGACCTCGGATGGCCGGCTCCGGGAGTGGCTGCCCCGGCTGGTGGGGATCGAGCACCAGGTGGGCGTCTGGATCGACGGCGACGTGGTGGCGAGCGTGCCCGAGGCCCAGCACGCCGCCGCCCTGACCCGTGAGACCGTCACGCCGGCCGTCCATTACCTGCGTTTCGGCTTCACCGACGTCCAGGTGGAGGCTTTCGGGAACGCTGGCGAGATCGCCGTGGTGTCCACCCATCCGGCGTACGAGGCCCGGACCGTCCTGCTCCCGGCGACGAGGGACGAGCTCCTGGGGGACCTCCTCGGGACAACAAAGCCTCTACCTATTGGCTGACCAGGGACAATTCTGTGCGCAAGTCTTTACAGGCGCTCACGTCATAAGCCATACTCTTCGTTCGCCGAATTCTGAGCCGGCGCTTTCGGTCGTTGGACCGAAAAGGCTCTGACCAGGGCGAACGCAAGTATCCGCCTAAGAATCCGTTACGAGGAAGTGTTTCCCATGATCGCCGCCACGTGGCGCAAGCAAGCCGCATGCCGTGGACTGGACGTCGAGGCGTTCTACCCGGTCACCGAGGACGAGGCCGACGCGGCCGAGGCCAAGGCTGTCTGCGCCGTCTGCCCGGTCCGCCAGGCGTGCCTGGAGCACGCCCTGGCCCATCGCGAGCGTGAGGGTATCTGGGGCGGCACGACCGAGCGGGAGCGCCGGCGTATCGTGCGGCAGCGTCGCAAGTCGGCCTGACCGACCCGATCCGGCGTTCACGGGGGACGACGCCCCGGCTGGCGACGCGCCCCCGGACCCCGGGCCCTTGCAGGTCTGTCCGCGGTCGTTGCATCCCGGATTGATCGGTCCACCTCGTTTCGTGAAAAAGTGACCGAGCGGTGGAGACGAAATGATCAGATGAGCGGTACCGGGAGGCGACCGCTGGCCGTGGCGGGCATGGTGGCGGTGGGCCTCTCGCTCGCCGCATGCAGCGGCAATTCGAGCCAAGGCGCGGCGCCCCCTACGACGCCGACGACCGTCAAGGTCACGACGTCACCCGCCACGGCGCCGAGCCAAGCCAGCATCCGTAAGGACGTCCAATTGTTCAATTGCGCCGCAGCGAAGAATGGCTGGTCGGCTGGTGGCACGGTCGAGAGCTCGCTCAACCACCCTGCCACCTACGACATCACTGTGTTCTTCACCTCGTCAGCGCCGGAGAACCTGGACTATGGGTCGACCTCGGTGCCGTTGAAACCCGGTCAGGTCAAGCTGTGGTCGGTCAATGCGATTTTCGCCGCGCCGAGCACCGTGCTCTGTGTACTGACGAGCGTCTCGACCAGCTAGGGCCGCCCGGCGTCCCTGCGTGCGCGACACGACGGTCGCGCCAGAGGGTGACACCGGGCGTGGTCGACGTCACGACTTCTTGCTCTTCGTCACCGTCGTCGTGGTCCTTGGCGCCGCCTGCGTCGTCTGGCCCAGCGTGCAGGGGTAGGGATTCCACGGCTCGGACTGGGTGTTCGTGTAGACGTCGCCGGGAATCGTGGTCGTGGTCGTGGTGGTCGGACCGGTCGTCGTCGTTGCCGCGGAACCGGTCGACGACGGCCCCGTCACGGTGAGCTGCGGGCCGGCGATCAGGAGCGAGACCGTCTGACCACTGAGATTCGAGTCGGCGACGTAGGTGACGGGCCCGCTCAGCACCGAGTCCAGCGTCAGCGCGGCCTCGTAGCAGGTGGGGCCGTAGAGGATCTCGGATGGACCGCCCGCGGTGAGCTGGGACGAGGCGTCGCCGATCTGGGCGACCTCGAATCCCTGGGTCGTGAGCGCGGCGGCGGTGCTGTGCGCGATGTCGTTGACGGTCGATGCGTTCAGGACGTTGACGCTGACCTCGCTGTGCGCCTCGGTCGGCACGGTCGTCGGAGTGGTCGTCGCGCCGTGCCTGCCCTTCGCCGGAGTGGTCACCGGCGTCGTGGCAGCTGGCTGCATCCCGATGGCGTTGAAGCTGTCGATCATGTTCTGGGCGTACGGCTCGGCCTGCTTCAGGACCGAGGCGCCTCCGTCCGTGGTGTACCCGATCGTGGGCAGCGTCTCGGTGACCAGGTGCGACGACGGGAGGCCCCGGAAGTCCTCGGCGATGTGGAAGAGGTCGCTCTGGCTGAGCGTGTCGTCGATGGTCAGGTTGCCGACGGAAGCACCGATGAACGCGTTGATGGCGAGCGGGTTCGTGATGGACGCATTCACCTTGGCCAGCACCGCCCGGAAGAATGCGTCCTGGCGCTGGATGCGACTGAAGTCGGACAGACCGTCGTACTCCCAGTAGCCGTTCGAGTCCTTGTAGTACAGGTGCCGGCTGCGGACCAGCTGGAGCGCGGTCGTCCCGTTGACGACCTGGCAGCCCGTCGTGGTGACGTCCAGGCCGGTGTACTGGTCTTTGACCTCGGTCGGGAAGTCCATGGTGATGCCGCCCAATGCGTTCACCATGCCCGAGAAGCCGGGGAAGTCCACCGACATGTAGTGGTTGATCGGGATGCCCAGGACCTGCTCAATCGTCTGCACGAGGAGATCCGGGCCGGAGTTGAACGCGGCATTGATCCGGTTCATGCCCGAGATCCCGCTGACGTCGCCCGGGATGTCGACCCAGAGGTCCCGCGGGATGGACAAGACGGTCACGGTCCTGGCGGCGGGGTCGAAGCGGGCCACCATGGTCACGTCGCTGCGCTGGCCCCCTGCGTTGGCCTCGTCGCCGAACGCATTGACCTGCGTCGCATTCGAGACGAAGGCCCGGGAGTCCGAGCCGACGAGGAGCAGGTTGAACGGCTTGCCGGGTGGCGCTTCGGCGACCAGGTGCTTGGCATGGATCTTCTTGATCTGGTCGAAGCGGTAGGTGGCGTAGACGTACAGACCCCCCACCCCGACGGCCGCGAGCAGCACGATGAAGGAGAGCGCATACAGGACGCGACGGCGCCACCGGTGCCGGCGCTTCTGTTCTATTTTGCGCGTCGTGCGGAGCTCGGCTTGAAGGTCGGCCCGCGACCGAGCCGACCCGGCGGGGACCTGTTCGGGGTCGGGAGAATCGAGGATCTCGGGGTCGTCAGGGCTCAAGTACCAGAAAATACCTGGCCGGGTAGTCCGGTAGCCTTCGCCGGTGCATTTCGACCTGCCAGACGAACTGCTCGAGCTCCGCGATTCCGTGCGTCGACTCGCCCAGGACAAGGTGAAGCCCCGAGCCCGCGCCATCGACAAGGAAGGGTCCTACCCGACCGACCTCTTCGAGGCGTTCCGGGACGCGGGCCTGCTCGGGCTGTGCATCCCCGTCGACTACGGGGGCTCGGGAGCGGGGATCCTCGGCCTCGCGGTCGCGATCGAGGAGATCGCCAAGTACTCCAACACGGCGGCCCTGATGCTGCTGCTCACCCGGCTGCCCACGGGTCCGGTGATGATCGCCGGCACCGAGGCCCAGAAGCGACGCTACCTACCGGGAATCTGCGAAGGCACGATCCGGGCGGCTTTCGGGCTCTCCGAGCCACAGGCCGGCAGCGACGTCATGGGGATGCGGACCCGCGGCGCGCCCGATTCGGGCTCCGACGGCGGCTGGGTGCTCAATGGCACCAAATGTTGGATGTCGGGCGTGCGCGAGGCCGACTGGTACACGGTGTTCGCCAAGACGAGCGACCCCGCCAGCCGGGCCCACGACTCCGTGACGGCATTCATCGTCGAGCGAGCGTGGGACGGCGTGGAGGTCGGGCGCGCCGACCACAAGATGGGTGTGCGCGGGGTCGACACCGGGGAGCTCGTCCTCACCGACGTCCACGTTCCTGCCGAGAACGTGATCGGCGAGGTCGGAGGCTTCCGTCTGGCCATGCTCGGCCTCAATGCCATGCGCCCGATCGTGGCCGCCCGCGGCATCGGGCTGGCAGAGGGTGCGCTGATGTACGCCACCGAGTACGTGCAGCAGCGGGCGGCCTTCGGCAAGACCATCGCGGACTTCCAGGGGATCCAATGGGAGATCGCCAAGTGCGCCGTCGACATCGAGGCGGCCCGCCTGCTCACCTACCGGGCGGCAGTGCTCGCGGATGCGGGCCAATTCACCAAGGAGTACGTCCCGTACCTCTCCATGGCCAAATACCACGCCACGGAGTTGGCGGTGCGGGCCTCGTCGCTCGCCGTGCAGCTGCTCGGCGCAGCCGGCTACATGGAGGACCACCCGACCGAGCAGTGGTACCGCGACGCCAAACAGCTCACGATCGTCGAGGGCACGTCGCAGGTCCAACTGGGACTCATCGCCCGCGGGGTCCTGGACCGGGACCTGTGGTGGGACTGAGCTGGCCCGACGTCCTGACCCGGCTGTCGAGCCGTGAGTCCCTGACCGCGGCGGAGGCCGAGGACGCGCTGGGTGTGGTCCTGGCCGGCGACGCCACACCGGTGCAGGTGGGGGCCTTCCTCGCGCTGCTGCACGCCAAGGGGGAGACCGCCGACGAGGTGACCGGGCTGGCCCGTGCCATGGTCGATGCCGCCGTGCCCTGCCCGCTCGATCCCGCCGGCGGCATGGTGGTGGACCTGGTGGGCACGGGCGGCGATCGGCTGGCGAGCATCAACGTGACGACGCTGGCCGCCTTCATCACGGCGGGCTCTGGCGTAGCGGTGTGCAAGCACGGCAACCGGGCCGCCTCGTCGTCGGTGGGCACGGCGGACGTGCTCGAGGCGCTGGGCGTGGCCATTGAGATCGGGCCCGAGGGCGTCGCCCGCTGCGTCACGGAGGCGGGCATGGGTTTCTGCTTCGCGCAGCGCTTCCACCCCGCCATGCGCTTTGTCGGGCCGGTGCGCAAGGAGCTGGGGGTGCCAACCGTCTTCAACTACCTGGGGCCGCTCACCAACCCGGCGCGGACCAGGTACCAGCTCGTCGGGGTCAGCGACGCCACGATGGCTCCGATCATGGCCGGCGTCCTCGGAGCGACGGGCAGCCGCCGCGCCATGATCGTGCACGCAGACGACGGCCTGGATGAGTTGAGCGTGACGTCGCCGTCGAGCGTGCTCGAGGTGCGGGGCGACGGAGCGGGGGAGTTCGAGGTGCGCGACTGGCGGATCGACCCGGCCGCGCTGGGATTCGCTCCGGCCACGATGGCGGACCTCCGGGGCGGCGATGCGGCCTTCAACGCGCGGATCATCCGCACAGTGCTCGAGGGTGAGCAGGGCGCCCGGCGCGACATCGGGCTCCTCAACGCGGCGGCGGCGCTCGTCGTCGCCGGCCGCGTCGAGGAACTGGAGAGCGGTGTGGAGCTGGCGGCCGAGTCGATCGACAGCGGCCGGGCGGTCGGCGTGCTCGATGCGCTCGTCACGACGTCGCAAGAAGCGCTGCTCCGGCAGACGGACTGACCCGCCAGGCGCGGCGGGGCGCATGGGCCGCCGGGTCGAGGGCCGGCGAGTCGGGCCGGCAGAGCGTGATGACGCAGCCGCCGAAGCCACCGCCGGTCATGCGGGCCCCGAGCACGCCGGGCTGGGCGACGAGGTGCTCGACCAGCTCGTCGACGGCGGGCACCGAGACCCTGTAGTCAGCCGCCAGGCTGCGGTGACCCTCGGTCATCACCTCGCCGAGGCCGGCCATGTTGCCCCGGGCGAGCAATTGCTCGGCGTCGCGCACCCGGGCGCACTCGGTGATCACATGGCGGGCCCGCCGGCGCAGGACGGGATCGGCGAGCTCGCTGAGGTCACCGAGCTCGCTGGCGCCGAGTGGCCGCCCGAGGATGTGCGCCGCCCGCTCGCACTCGGCGCGCCTGGTGGCGTAGGGCGTCGTGGTCAGGAGCCGGGGTGTCTCGCTGTGCACGATCACGAACGCAGCGTCGTCGGGAACCGGGACATGACGAGTCTCCAGCGAGCTGAAGTCGATGAGCAGCCCGTGGCCGGAACGGGCGGCGGCGATGGCCAGCGGATCGAGCAGGCCCACGTTGGCCCCGGCGCCGCGCTCGGCCTCCTGGCAGTCGCGGGCCAGCGAGACCGGATCGGGATCGTGGCCGAGGGCGAGGAGCAGCGCGACCGAGAAGGCCGCGCTCGAGGCCAGCCCCGCGCCGACCGGCAGGGTGCTCGTGACCCCGATGGTGCCACCCGAGGCCGGTGCCGCCAACCTCAGCAGTGCCGCCGCCAGGAGGGCTTCGGGGGGAACAGGGGCGCCACTCCCCAGGGCGATCTCCAGCGGATGGTCCGGGAACTGGTCCGAGTCGATCCCCACGAGGAAGCTTCCGGGCCTGGAGGTGAAGGTGACCTCCGTGGCGAGGTCGATGGCCATGGGCAGCGACAGGCCGCCGTTGTAGTCCGTGTGGTCGCCGATGATGGTGACGCGTCCGGGGGCGCGGGCCGTGGGCATGGGCCCAGCTTTGCGCAGGTGGGCCGGGCTTGACCGTCGAGGGCAGGACGGGACACGATCCTGCGATGGCCGACCCGGGTGGACCGCTGAGCGGGATCAAGATCATTGAGCTGGCGGGCATCGGGCCGGCTCCCTACACGTGCATGATGCTGGCCGACGCCGGGGCCCAGGTTCTCCGGCTGGAGCGTGCCGCACCGGGGGCCGTCGAGCGGGGAGAGGAGTACCGTTCGTCCGGCGCCGGGCCCTACTGGGACCTGCTGAACCGGTCCCGGCCGTCAGTGGGGGTCAACCTCAAGAACCCGGACGCCGTCGAGCTCGTGCTGGGACTGGTCGAGCAGGCGGACGGGCTGATCGAGGGCTTCCGGCCCGGCGTGGCCGAGCGGCTCGGTGTAGGTCCCGGGGCGTGCCTCTCTCGGAACCGGCGTCTCGTCTACGGCCGCATGACGGGGTGGGGGCAGGATGGCCCCATGGCCCCGATAGCCGGGCACGACATCGACTACATCGCGATCGGGGGCGCGCTCTGGTCGCTCGGTCGGGCCGACTCGGCACCCGTGCCGCCCCTGAACCTGGTGGGCGACTTCGGCGGCGGCGGCATGCTGCTCGCCTTCGGCATGGTGGCTGCACTGCTCGAGGCGGCGCGCTCGGGCGAGGGTCAGGTCGTGGACGCCGCCATGGTCGACGGCTCGGCCTCCCTGATGACGATGATCCACGCCTTCCGGCTGAACGGGCTCTGGAACGAGCAGCGGGGAGCGAACATGCTCGACACGGGCGCCCCCTTCTACGAGGTCTACGAGACGTCCGACGGGCAGTGGATGGCGGTCGGTGCCATTGAGTCGCAGTTCTACGCGGCGCTGTTGGAGGGCTTGGGGCTGACCGGCGATGCGTCGATGCCGGCGCAGATGTCGCGGGCGGACTGGCCGGCCATGAAGGAGCGGTTCGCCGCGTTGTTCCGGGCGAAGACGCGGGACGAGTGGACATCGATCTTCGACGGGACCGATGCCTGCGTGGCACCGGTGCTGTCCCCGTGGGAGGCCCACCGGCATCCGCACAACGTCGCCCGGTCCACGTACATCGAGGTGGACGGGGCGGTCCAGCCCGCGCCGGCGCCACGGTTCTCGCGCACGCCATCGGTCGTCTCCAAGCCACCGTCACCCCCGGGTGCCGACACGGTGTCGGGGCTCGTCGAGTGGGGTGTCTCCGTGGATGTGGTCTCGAAGCTCCGCCAGTCGGGGGCCCTCAGCTAGGGCACGGCCCGTAGGGGTCGATCGGGGCATCCGACGCACCGACCAAGACCCACGAATTGGACGCCTCGTTCATGTAGGCCGCAGGGCAGGGAACCGCGATGGCGATCACCGCCGAGGACGGGCAGGCTCCTCTGAAGCGGGAGGAGCTTCCCATGACGGCCCCCAAGGCACGTGCAGCGGTGGCCCTGCTCGCCATCCGGATCGGATCGCCCGTCTCGGTCCTCGACCTCGAGTGGGCCTTGCGGGGCGACCGCGAGCCCGATAGGGCCCGCAAGGCGCTGCAGCACTACATCGAGGACCTGCGCAAGATCCTCCCCGACGACGCGATCGAGACGACGCCCCAGGGATACCGACTGCTCGGATCGAAGGCTTCCGTGCGTAGTCGTCGCGCGTCTCCGGAGTCCGACGATCAGATCTTGACGACGGGGCAGGTGATGGTGCGGGTGATCCCCTCGATCTGCTGGATGTCCCGCACGACCATACGACCGAGGTCGTTCATGGAGCCGGCTTCGGCGCGGGCGATGACGTCATAGGGCCCGGTCACGCCCTCGGCCACGGCGACGCCGTCGACGGCACTGACCTGCTGGGCCACCTGGGCCGCCTTGCCGACGTCGGTTTGGATCAGGACGTACGCATGGACGGTCACGGCACACCGTACATTGGCGTGGTGGCGATGTCGCCGAAGATCGAGCAGTTCAAGGTCATGGCCCGGCAGGCCCAGCAGGACTTGTTCGACCAGAGCCAGCCGATCGGTCGGCTCTCGCTGGTGCAATGCGCGATGCTCGCCGGCGGCACCGTGGTGACCATCTCCCTGGCGGGCTCGCTCTTCTTCTCCATCTCCCCGACCGCCGCCGACCACAAGGTGCTCCTCTACCTGCTCTTCACGCTCGCGCCCTTCGCGATCGTCTCGCCGCTGCTCGGCCCGCTCATCGACCGCAGCCGCGGTGCCCGACGCCTCATGGTGGTGTCCTCCGCAATCGGACAGGCAGTGCTGTGTCCCCTCATGGCCACCCACATCCACAGCCTGCTGCTGTTCCCGCTCGCCTTTCTCGTGCTGGTGTGCCAGAAGCTCTACCTGGTGACCAAGGGCGCCCTGGTCCCTGAGATGGCCGAGCTCACCGCGCCCGACGAGCACGGTGAGCAGGCCGGCTACGCGCCGCTCAACGCCCGTCTGACGCTGCTCGGCACGCTGGCCGGCTTCGTCGTCTCCGTGCCGGCAGTGATCCTCTACAAGCTGGGCGGCTCCCCGGCCGTGCTCGTCCTGGCCACGATCGTGTTCGTGGCGGCAGCGGTCGCGGGTGCCCGGCTGCCGGTCCTCTCGGGGCGGACCGGCGAGCGACTGTGGACCGACGAAGCGACCCGGGTGCGCGAGTACGGCCAGCCCGGAGAGGCGCACGCTCGCGAGGAGGACCTCATACGGCTGCAGCCGATCGCGAACCCCGAGGTGATGCTCGGACTGAGTGCCATGTGCATCGTGCGCGGGCTCACCGGCTTCATGACCTTCATGCTTGCGTTCGGGCTGCGCCGCATGAAGGGCGTCGGCCTGTTCTGGTACGGCCTCGTCCTGGCCGCCAGCGGCGTGGGGGCCATCATCGGGCTCGTCCTGGTGGGACGGTTACGCAAGCACCTCACCGAGCAGCAGTTGTTGCTGTGCTCCCTCTGGCTCATCGCAGCCACCGCGGCCGGGTGCGCCGTCTGGGGCACGCTGCTGGCGCAGGTCGTGCTCGCCTTCATGGTCGGCTTGTGCGGTGCGGTGGCGCAGCCGTCCTTCGACTCCATGACGCAGCGCTACATCCCTCTCTCCGCGCAGGGGAGGGCGTTCGCCCGGTTCGGCATGCGCCAGCAGCTCGTCTGGGTGGTCGGCTCGCTGATCCCGGTGATCATCGCGTTCACACTGCCGCAGGGCGACGCGACGATGGCCGTGCTGGCTGCACTCGGCGGTCTCTCCTACGTCTCGGGACGCCGTGCCGCACATGCCCCTCGCATCGCGAGGAGCGTCCGTGACATCCGCGACCTGGGGGACATGGGTCAGCCCGGGGGCTGACCGCCGGGGCGCCCGCCGGTCAGCCCAGGCGCCTCTCGAGCGTGTCGGCCTGGTCGGAGAGCGCCTGCGGGAGCCGGTCGCCAAACTGGGCGTAGTACTCACGGATGAGCGGCACCTCCGCCTTCCATCCCTCGTCATCGACACGCAGGAGCTCCTCCATGTCCCGGGTCGGGACGTCGATGCCCGTGGTGTCGATGGCGTCGACGGTGGGAACGGCGCCGATGGGCGTCTCGACCGCGTCGGCCTTGTCCGTGATGCGGTGGAAGATCCACTCGAGCACCCGGGAATTCTCGCCGTAGCCGGGCCACAGCCACTTGCCGTCGGCATCCTTGCGGAACCAGTTGACGTAGAAGATCTTCGGCAGGGCGTCGCGGTCGGGGGCTTCCGCTCCGATGCGGAGCCAGTGCGCGAAGTAATCCGCCATGTTGTACCCGCAGAAGGGCAGCATGGCGAAGGGGTCGCGGCGCAGGTTGCCCACGGCGCCGGCGGCGGCGGCGGTCGTCTCGGAGGCCATGATCGAGCCGAGGAACACCCCGTGCTCCCAGTCGTGGGACTGGAAGACGAGCGGGACGACCGAGGCACGGCGGCCGCCGAACAGGATGGCGCTGATGGGAACGCCCTTCGGGTCCTCCCACTCGGGGGCGATGGCCGGGTCCTGCGCGGCCGGGGTGGTGAAGCGGGCGTTCGGGTGGGCCGCCGTCGTGCCCTTCTCCGGCGACCAGTCCTCACCCTTCCAGTCCGTCATGTGGGCCGGGGGCTCGTCCGTCATGCCCTCCCACCAGATGTCGCCGTCGTCGGTGAGGGCCGTGTTGGTGAAGATGCAGTTGCCGTCGAGCATGAGGATCGCGTTCGGGTTCGTGTGGGTGTTGGTGCCCGGCGCGACGCCGAAGAAGCCGGCCTCGGGGTTGATGGCGTAGAGGCGGCCGTCGGCGCCGAACTTCATCCAGCAGATGTCGTCACCGATGGTCTCGACCTTCCAGCCCTCGATCGAGGGGATCAGCATGGCCAGGTTCGTCTTGCCGCAGGCGGACGGGAAGGCGCCGGTGACGTAGCGGGTCTCGCCTTCGGGGGAGGTGAGCTTCAGGATGAGCATGTGCTCGGCCATCCAGCCGGCGTCGCGGGCCATCACCGAGGCGATGCGGAGCGCGAAGCACTTCTTGCCCAGCAGTGCGTTGCCTCCGTAGCCCGAGCCGAACGACACGATCTCGCGGGTCTCGGGGAAGTGGACGATGTACTTGTTGTCGGCGTTGCAGGGCCACGGGACGTCGGCCTCGCCGGGCTCGAGCGGTGCACCCACGGAGTGCAGGCAGGGCACGAAGATCCCGGCCTCGCCGAGTACCTCGAGGGCACCGGTGCCCATGCGGGTCATGATGCGCATGGAGACCGCCACATAGGCGGAGTCCGTCAGCTGGACGCCGATGTGCGCGATGTCCGAGCCGAGCGGGCCCATGGAGAAGGGGACCACGTACATGGTGCGGCCCTTCATGGCGCCCTTGAGGAGGCCGTCGAGGGTCTGGCGCATCTCGGCCGGCTCACACCAGTTGTTGGTCGGCCCGGCGTCGATCTCCTTCGCCGAGCAGATGAAGGTGCGGTCTTCGACGCGGGCCACGTCGCCCGGGTCCGAGTGGGCCCAGTAGCTGTTCGGCCGCTTGGCGTCCGAGAGCTTGGTGAAGGTGCCGGCGTCGACGAGCTCCTGGCAGAGCCGGTCGTACTCGTCGGCGGACCCGTCACACCACTCGATGCGGTCCGGGGTGGTCAACGCAGCGACCTCCTCGACCCAAGCGAGGAGTTTCGCGTTCTTGGTAGGCGCCATTTCGGGGGGATCTGCTCCTTCGTCCGGCCGGTTTCGGTGAGGTCCAATGCTAGGCATGTGACGTGGGATCCCCCAAACCTCGGCACATGACTCCTCTCGCCCGCGAAGACGAGGTCCTCCAGCATATTCGGGCGACGCTCGGAACCGGAATCGAGGCGTTCGGGCTGCGCGACGACGCCGCCGTGCTGGAGGTTCACGGTCGTGGCCCGCTCGTCGCCTCGGTCGACAGCGTGGTCGAGGACGTCCACGTCGACCTCTCCGTCTGCAGCCCAGGTGACGTGGGGTGGAAGGCGCTGATGGGCGCCCTGAGCGACCTGGCCGCCATGGGCGCGGCGCCGCTCGGGGCACTCGTGGCGCTGTGCCTGCCGGGCGGTTCGGGCGAGGGTGACACGGCACTCGCCGTCATGGCGGGCGTGTCCGAGGCGGCGGCGGCGAGCGGCTGCCCGGTCGTGGGGGGCGACGTCTCCGAAGCGGGGGAGCTGGTGGTCGCCGTCACCGTGCTGGGAACCGTCGAGAGCATCGGCCCGTCCCCCGTCCCGCGTTCGGGTGGGCAGCCCGAGGACGTGGTGCTCGTGACCGGGCCCTGCGGCGGGTCGGCCGCCGGCCTCCGCGCGCTGCGGGCGGGCAGCGGCAGCGGCAGCGCCTACACGCGACCGGTGGCCCGATTGGACGAAGGCGCGCTGGCGCGCCGGAGCGGGGTGCGGGCGATGATCGACGTCTCCGACGGCCTGGCGTTGGACCTGCACCGGCTGGCCGACGCCTCGGGGGTCGGGTTCGTGCTGGAGTCGATCCCCGTCGCCGAGGGTGCGACGCTCGACGACGCACTCGGGGGCGGTGAGGACTACGAACTCCTGCTCGTCGCCGACGAGGAGGTGTCGGACCACCTGTGCACCGAGTTCGTCGCCGCAGGGCTGCGCCGTCCGTTGCGGCTGGGTTCATTGGTCGCCGACCCGGCGGTGCGTCTGTTCCGAGACGAACCCTTGGCGCGCCTGGGGTGGCAGCACCGCGTGGGTTAGCTCGACGAAATGCCCGGCGCGCGTATGCGCGTCCATTGCGACTGCAACATCCGTCCGCGATGCAGATGGCGCCTGGCTACCCGATCTCGTTGGCTTCGTTGTTGGCGTTGCATATACGACACGAAGAGATAACCGGCTGTTCGAAGGTTGATCGCGATTGGTTCATACCTCTTTCTTAGGCTGCGGCGCACACCGGGTTGCCGTTCGTCGATCGCGGCTACTCCAACCAAAAGAAGGAGACGAGTATGTTGCGTCGCGCGGTCTCGAAGGTGCCAAGCCGTGCCGTCCTACTGATGGTGGGCATCGTCGTGACATCGACGAGCGTGCTGGCAGTACCGATCGGCGCTGCCTACGGCGAAAACACCTTTACGCCCGGGAACCTGGTGGTCTCGACCAGTGTGTGGGCGACCAACGCCAACGTCACGTCCGGTTCCACCCAGCTGCCCCCCAACTGCGGCGGCACGGTCTACACGAAGGCCAAGTGCGTCACGGCCATTGCCAACGGCACCTACCCCCAGGTCTTCAACAACGCCACCGTCGACGGCAGCTTCGCCGTGCAACAGCCGATCTGGATCGATGAGATCACGCCATCGGGCACGCCGGTGAGCCAGGTCGAGGTTCCCAACAGCACGATGTCCGGCGTCACGTCGGGCAGCGACCAGATGACCACGAGCTTCTCGTCGAAGTCGGAGCTGGCGCTGAACGACTCCACTGACAACCAGTACGTCGACTTCATGGGCTATACCTCCCCATCGGGCGCCCTCGACATCTCGAACTCCGACTCGCCCGGTGCCATCGACACCACCAACGCCGACAGCGCGACACCCACGTACCGGTCCGTCGGCCAAATGGACCAGTACGGGAACGTCCAGTTCACCGAGACCAACGCCTACAGCGGCGACAACGGCCGGGCGGCCATCCTCAACACCGCGGCCAACACCATCTACATGGCGGGCAACGCCGGCAACGGTAAGAAGCCGGAGCCCCAGGGCGTCGTCACGGGGACCGGCTCGCAGATTCTCCCGACGAACAATGGGCCCGAGTCGGGCCAGAGCCCCGGCGCAACCACCCCGATGGGGGTCTTCAACATCGTCCAGACCGGTGCCGCGGCCGACACGGCGGCCAAGGACACCAACTTCCGCGGCCTGACCGTCTCCAACAACGTCGTCTATTACACGAAGGGCAGCGGGAGCAACGGCGTCGACACGGTCTACTTCCTCGACACCTCAGGCTCCGCGTGCCCGAGTGGTGGTTCCGGTCTGCCCAGCTCGAGCCCGACCTTGCCGTCGGCGGGCACGTGGACCCCTCCGGCGTACAGCACCAGCAACGCGTCCCTCGGGCTCACCACCTCCAACCCCGGTCTGGCCCCGACGAACATGTGCATCCTGAAGGGGTTCCCCACCGCGCCGGCCAGCGGCGCGAGCGATAGCACGGACTACCCCTTCGGCATCTGGTTCGCCAGCCCGACGGTTCTCTACGTGGCGGACGAGGGTGCGGGCGACAACACCTACTCGACCTCGTCGGACACCTACACGGCGGCGGCAGCTTCGACGACCGCCGGTCTGCAGAAGTGGGTCTTCAACGCTTCGTCCGGCAGCTGGCAGCTCGCCTACACGCTCCAGAACGGCCTGAACCTCGGCGTGCCGTACACGGTGCCCAGCTACCCGACCGGCACGAACTCGGTCACCTCGCTGCCGTGGGCGCCCGCAGTCGACGGCCTGCGCAATCTCACCGGGCAGGTCAACGCCGACGGCACGGTGTCGCTGTACGCGGCGACCTCGACGGTGAGCGGGGGCGGTGACCAGGGCGCGGACCCGAACGCCCTCGTCTCGATCACCGACAACCTGGCCGCCACGTCGCTGCCTGTGGGCGAGAGCTTCTCGACGCTGATGGCGCCCACCTACGGGCAGGTGATCCGGGGCGTGGCGTTCGTGCCGACCACACAGCCGGCTGATGCGCTGCCCGAGGCTCCGTGGGTGCCATTGCTTCCGATCGCAGCAGCGGCGGCCGTCGGCGGCGGGTTCTTCGCCTGGCACCGGCGCCTGCGCCTGCGTTCCTCGATCTAGGGAACGTTCCGACCAGCGAGAACCACCGAGGTCACGAGCGCCCACGTGGCGCTCGTGACCTCGCGCTCGGGGCCATATGACGAACGGTCAGTGAACGGGCAGTGATATCGATCTCTCGCTCGTCAATCCCTCGCCCGGTGGCGAGACCCTCTCGGGGCGGGGTCAGGCCGTCGGCTCGTAGTTCCGCCGCAGCGGCTTGGTCACCTTGCCGGCCCGGATGCACGAGGTGCACACGTGCAGGCGCTTCGGTGCGCCGTCGACCAGCGCGCGGACCCGCTGCACGTTGGGGTTCCACCGCCGCTTGGTGCGCCGGTGCGAGTGACTCACGTTCATGCCGAACGAGGGCTTCTTGCCACAGATGTCGCACACAGCTGCCATGGGGTGAACCTTCCTGAGGGGAGGCCGCGGTCGACGGACCACGCAGGCCTTCACGAACGGGTCAAAGGTTAGCATCCCCTGCCATGACCTCCCCGGCGACCCTGGGCGCCGACGACCTGCGTGCCGTGATGGGGGGTTACCGCGATGCGCTGCGCCTGCATCAGACGGACATCAACCGGTTGAACGTCTACCCCGTGCCGGACGGGGACACGGGCACGAACATGGCGCTGACCCTGGAAGCCGTGGTCAGCGAGCTGGAGGGGACCGAGGCGGGTGCCGGTCTGGCCGCCGTGTGCAAGGCCATCGGGCACGGGTCGCTGATGGGGGCCCGGGGGAATTCGGGCGTGATCCTCTCGCAGCTGCTCCGCGGCATGAGCGAGCGGATGGCACCGGCCGGGGATGCCGGCGTCGACCCCGAGCTCCTGGTCGACGCGTTCGGCCACGCCGCCGACCTGGCGCGCCGGGCCGTCGTCCGGCCCGTGGAGGGGACGATCCTGACCGTGGCCTCGGCCGCCGCCGCCGGAGCGGCCGAGGCGGCGGGCACCGCGGACGGAGCCGGCCTGGTCGGTGTCGTGGAGGGAGCCAAGGGCCAGGCCGCCGACACGCTGGCGCGGACGCCCGAGATGCTCCCCGTGCTGGCCCAGGCGAACGTGGTGGACGCCGGTGGTGCCGGCTTCCTCCTTCTCCTCGACGCCTTCCTCCTCGTGCTCGACGGCCGTCCGCTGCCCGAGCCCTCGGGAATTGCGGCACCGGACCTCTCTGCGCTGAGCGGTGGCTCGGCGAGCGGCCCGGAGGGCGGGAGCGCGGGGGACGCCGGCGAGACGCATGCGGTCGGCGACCTCCGTTACGAGGTCATGTACCTCCTGGCTGCGCCCGACGACTCCATCGAGGCGTTCAAGGACGTCTGGGCCGGCATCGGCGACTCCATCGTCGTGGTCGGCGGCGACGGCCTGTGGAACTGCCACATCCACACGAACGACATCGGCGCGGCCGTCGAGGCCGGCGTGCTCGCAGGCAAGCCCGAGCGCATCCGGGTCACGGACCTCGACGAGCAGGTCGAGGAGGAGCGTTGGGTCCGCGAGGCCGCCGGTTCGCCCGGCGCGGGGCCCAGCGTGGAGGGCGTGGGCCCGGTGCCGACGACGGGCGTCGTGGCCGTGGTCTCGGGCGACGGAATCGGCCGCATCTTCCGCTCCCTGGGCGTCCACCATCAGGTGGTCGGTGGGCAGACGATGAACCCCGCCACCGCCGACCTGGTCAAGGCCGTCGAGGCCGTCCCCTCCGACGAGGTGGTGATCCTCCCCAACAACAAGAACATCCGGCCGGTGGCCGAGCAGGTCGACGCCCTGTGCTCCAAGACGGTGCGGGTGGTGGCGACCGGCTCCATCGTCGAGGGCTTCGCCGCCCTGCTGGCCTACGACCCTGCGGCCGACGCCGAGTCCAACGTGGCCTCCATGACCGAGTCGGCGGCCCGGGTCGTCCCCGCCGAGGTCACCCGGGCGGTGCGGGACTCGCTGACCGATGCCGGCGAGGTGCACGAGGGAGACTTCATCGGCATCTCGCGCGACGGCGTCGTCGCCATTGCCGACAACCCGGTGCTGTGCACCCGGCTGCTGCTGAGCCGCCTGCTCGAGCCGACCCACGAGTTGGTGACGCTCATTGAGGGCGAGGGCGCGCGCGTGGCCGACACGAGGCGGATAGAGGAGTGGCTCTCCGAGGAGCACCCCGATGTGGCGCTCGAGGTGCACCAGGGTGGCCAACCCTTGTATCCGTACCTGTTGGGTATTGAGTAGCGCCCGCACACTGCGCGACCTGAGCATGCGGCCCGTGTCGGTGCTCGAGTCGGTGTCGGAGCGCAAGGCCGGCCGCCTGGGGGACTTCGGCGTCGAGACCGTCCTCGACCTCGTCACCACCTTTCCCCGCCGCTACATCGACCGCACCCGCCAGGCCGACGTCTCGGGCCTCCAGGTGGGCGACGAGGCCGCGGTGCTGGCGTCGGTGCAGTCGGCGCGGACCCGCCGGGCCCGCAACGGCCGCGCCGTGGTGGACCTCGTGGTGCGGGACGACACCGGCCGGCTGGCCGTCGTCTTCTTCAACCAACCCTGGCGGGCCAAGCAGCTCGAGGCTGGCACCGAGGCGATCTTCTTCGGGAAGGTCGGCGAGTACCGGGGGACGCGTCAGATGGTGAACCCGGTGGTCGACGTGGTGGCCGGCGTGACCCCGGGCCGGCGGACCCTGCGCATCCTCCCGGTGTACCCGGCGTCGGCGAAGGCGGGGCTGACCTCCTGGGAGATCGGGGAGTGCGTCGAGGAGGCGCTCCGGCGGGCGGGGGAGTTCGTGGACCCGCTGCCCCCCGAATGGCGGTCGTCGCTCGACCTGTGGGGCCGGACCGAGGCCTTCGGCGCCATCCACCTGCCCGAGTCGTACGACGTGGTCGCACCGGCCCGGCGCCGCCTGGTCTTCGACGAGCTGTTCCGGTTGCAGCTCGCCCTGGTGCTGCGGCGACGGGCCTTCGAGGACAACGCCCGTGCGCTGCACCACGACGTCTCGCCGCGCGAGATCACCGGTGCCGTGACGGACACGCTCGTGGCGCGCTTCCTCGCGGGCCTGCCCTACGAGCTGACGAAGGCCCAGCGCCAGGCACTGGCGGTGATCGTGGCCGACATGGCCGGACCGTTCCCCATGCACCGCCTCCTCCAGGGCGACGTCGGCTCCGGCAAGACCGTCGTCGCGCTGGCGGCGCTGCTGGGCGCGGTCCAGAGCGGCCACCAGGGTGCGCTCATGGTGCCGACCGAGGTGCTGGCGGAGCAGCACTTCTCGGCCGTGCGCGCGCTGCTGGGCGACCTGGAGGGCCCCGGAGGGATGGCCGGCGGCGAGGTGCGGGTCGAGCTCCTGACCAGCCGGGTGAAGGGCAAGGCGCGCGCCGCCGTCCTGGCCGGGCTGGCGTCGGGCGACGTGGGGCTGGTGGTGGGGACCCATGCGCTGTTGACCGAGGAGGTCGAGTTCGCGTCGCTCGGTGCCGTCGTGATCGACGAGCAGCACCGCTTCGGCGTTGAGCAGCGGGCGACGCTGCGGTCCAAGGGGGCCGACGGCGATCCCGACCTGCTGGTGATGACGGCCACACCGATCCCCCGCACGGCCGCCATGGTGATCTTCGGCGACCTCGATCTGATGACGCTCGACGAGCTGCCGCCGGGACGGATCGCGGTGACGACGGTGTGGCTGCCCGGCGAGGACCATGCCGGCCAGGGGGCGGCCTGGCAGCGGGTACGGGACGAGGTGGCGGCCGGCCACCGGGCCTTCGTCGTGTGCCCGCTCGTCTCGGGCTCGGCGCGGGTGGAGGCCACGTCGGCGACCGAGGAGTTCGACCGGCTGGGGGCGACCGAGCTCGCCGGCCTCCGGGTCGGGCTCATGCACGGGCAGATGGCGGCAGCGGCGCGCGAGGAGGTCATGGACCGCTTCCGCTCGGGTGACCTGCAGGTGCTCGTGGCGACGACGGTCATCGAGGTCGGGGTCGACGTGCCCGAGGCGACCGTCATGGTCGTGGAGAGCGCGGACCGCTTCGGCATCGCCCAGCTGCACCAGCTGCGCGGGCGCGTCGGGCGCGGCTCCGACCCCAGCTGGTGCTACCTGCTCGGTGGCGAGGAGGACAACGAGCGGCTGGCGGCCGTGGCCGGGTCCACGGACGGGTTCGCGCTGGCCGAGGTCGACCTGCGGCTCCGCGGCGAGGGCACGCTCCTGGGCGCCCGCCAGAAGGGGCAGAGCGACCTCCGCCTGGCTTCGCTGAGCGACCCGGGCGACGTCGCCCTCCTCGGCGAGGCACGCCGGGTGGCAGAGGCGGTGGTCGACGAGGACCCCCAGCTCGGGGAGCACCCCGACCTGGCCGACGAGGTCCGCCTGCTGCTGAGCGAGGACGAGGGCGAGTACCTGTTCAAGAGCTAAGGGCGCGGACGCCCGCCCGCCGTAGGGTGGGACGGATGCGGGTCATCGGAGGCCGGAGCCGCGGGCGACGACTGGCCGCGAAGTTGCCCCGGTCGGTTCGGCCGACGTCGGACCGGGTCCGGGAGTCGATCTTCGACATCTTGGGCTCGCAGGGTGGTGTGGAGGGCCTTCGGGTGGTCGACCTCTTCTGCGGGAGCGGCGCGCTGGGTGTCGAGGCCCTGTCCCGGGGCGCGGCCTCGGCCACCTTCGTCGACCTCGACCCCGACGCGCTGGCCGCCGTGCGCCAGAACCTCCATGCGGTGGGGCTGGGCGACGAGCCCGTCACCCTGGTACGGGCGTCGTTGCCCGGCTGGCTCGAGGGTGGGGGCGTCGGGTCGTTCGATCTCGCGCTGGTCGACCCCCCCTACAACTTCGAGGACTGGCCGGCGCTCCTCGGCGCGCTGCGGGCCGACGTCGTCGTCATGGAGTCGTCGACGCCGGTCGCGCTCGCGGGGGGCTGGGTGGTCGCGAGAGAGCGCCGGTACGGCGGTACGCTCATCACCGTGGCTCATCGCATCGGTGCCGGCTCGTGAAGGTCGGCCTTTTCCCAGGGTCGTTCGACCCCTTCCACAACGGGCACCTCGAAATCGTCGAGCGCGCCAGCCGCCTCTTCGACGAGGTCGTCGTAGCTGCGTTGCGCAACCCGCAGAAGAGCGCGCCGCTCTTCGATCTCGAGGAGCGCGAGGCCATGCTCAAGGAGGTGGTGGCGCACCTGCCGTCGGTGCGCATCGTCTCGGTGTCGACGCTCCTGGTCTACGTGGCACGAGACGTGGGGGCCTCGGCGATCGTGCGGGGGTTGCGGGCCGTGTCGGACTTCGAGGCCGAGATGCAGATGGCGCAGATGAACAACCATCTCTCCGGCGTCGAGACGATCTTCATCCCCACCAGCCCGGAGTGGTCCTTCGTGGCCTCCAAGCTCGTGCGCGAGGTGTGGCGCTTCGGTGGAGACGTGTCCGCGTTCGTGCCCAAGCCGGTGGCCGAGGCACTGCAGGCCAAGTACGAGCCACGAAGCCCGGACGCGCTGGGGGGTGCTGACGAGTGAGCGACCAGTTCCTCGATGTGGACGAAGAGCAGCCGGTCGACGACGTGGGGATCGAGTCGATCCTCCACCAGCTGCTGGACCTCATGGCGACGGCCAAGTCGATGCCCCTGTCGTCCTCGGTCATGGTGTCGCGGGAGGAGGTCACCTCGCTCGTGCAGTCGGCGCTCGAGTGCCTCCCCGACGAGCTGCGCCAGGCGCGCTGGCTCCTGCGCGAGCGCGAGGAGTTCATGGCCGAGCGGAGCCGCGACGCCGAGGCGTTGATGGACGAGGTCCGGGCGCAGGCCGAGCACATGGTGCAGCGCACCGAGATCGTGCGCCAGGCCAACTCTGTGGCCCAGCGCATCCTCGACGACGCCAACGAGGAGGCGCGTGCGCTGCGCCACCAGGCGGAGGACTTCGTCGACACCAAGTTGGCGGGCATGGAGATCGTGCTGGACCGACTCACCCGGACGGTGCAGGCCGGCCGGGCCCGGCTGGCCGCCCCCCTGGTGGAGGCCGCGACAGAGGACGAGGGATCCGGGACGGAGGAGGACGGCTTCTTCGACCAGGACCAGCGGTAGTGGGCACCGTCTGATGGGCGCGGATCCCTTCGTGGTCCACGTGGCGCGCCTGCGGCGCACGCCCGGACAGGTCGCCCACGAGGTGCGCCGGGGCGAGGTCGCCCAGGCCGGGCCGCTCGACGAGGCCGGCATCGACCCCGGCCGGAGCGTGGTGCCCTCCGGCGCCGAGGCCGAGTGCGACGTGACGCTCGTCCCCTTCGCCGGCGGGATCGACGTCGACGGCACCGTCAGCGCACCCTGGGCCGGGGTCTGCCGTCGCTGTGCCGAGCCCGTGTCGGGGGAGCTGCGCATCCACGTGCACGAGCGCTACGCCGACGGCCCGCTCTCCGGTCCGTCCGACGAGGAGATCTACCCGATCGACGACGACGTCGTCGACCTCGGCCCCCTGGTGCGCGACGCCATCGTGCTCGAGTTGCCGATGGCGCCGCTGTGCACGCAGGACTGCGCCGGGCTGTGCCCCCAGTGCGGGGCGAACCTCAACGAGGGCGCCTGCGGGTGCGTTGCCCCGAGTGATCCCCGGTGGGCTAACCTCGACGTGCTCCGGTAGCCGGCTCCCTGGGACCCCGGCTCTGTCTGGGAGCACCCCGAATCGATCGTTGGAGACTCTCCATGGCTGTCCCGAAGAAGAAGAAGTCCAAGGCCAAGGGCCGCAGCCATCAGGCGGCGGCGTGGCGGCTCGGCCGCCCGGCCCGCAGCGTGTGCCCGCACTGCCAGGCGTCCAAGACGCCGCACGTCGTCTGCCCCAGCTGCGGCTGGTACAAGGGGCGCCAAGCGGTCGAGGTCGACTGACTTGAGCCGCCGGGGCGAGCGTCCGACCCCCGAGACGCTGGCCACCCTCCCCGTGGCGGTGGACGCCATGGGCGGCGACAAGGCGCCGGGCGACATCGTCGAGGGCGCCCGCCGGGCGGCGGAGGAGCACGGCACACGGATCGTGCTGGTGGGGCCGCCCGACCAGGTCGGCGACACGCAGGGCCTCGAGCTCGTGGGCTGCACCGAGGTCATCGGCATGGACGAAGACCCAGCCGGCGGAGTGCGGCGCAAGAAGGACTCCTCCCTCGTGCGGGCCGCCGAGCTCGTGCGCGACGGGAAGGCGTCCGCCATGGTCTCGGCGGGCAACACCGGGGCCACGATGGCGGCCGCCCTGCTCCGCATGGGCCGGCTGCCGGGCGTGGTGCGGCCCTGCATCGCCACCCCGCTGCCGCGCCTGGGCCGGACACCGGCGGTCCTGGTCGACGCCGGAGCGAACGCCGAGTGCACCGCCGTCATGCTGGTGCAGTTCGCACAGATGGCCGCCGCCTACGTGTCCGCGCGCTTCGGCACCGGGTCGCCGACCGTGGGGCTCCTGTCGATCGGCGAGGAGCCCACCAAGGGCACACCTCTGGTCAAGGAGGCCCACGGCCTGTTGGTGGAGGCGGCGGGGCACGGTTTCGAGTTCGTGGGGAACCTCGAGGGCCGCGACCTGCTGCCCTCGCCGGCCGACGTCATCGTGACCGACGGGTTCACCGGCAACGTCACGCTCAAGTCCCTCGAGGGCTCGCTGCGGTTCCTCTTCGACACGATGCTGGGCATCTTCGGCACCGACGACGCGACCAGGGGCGCGGCAGAGGTGCTGCTGCCGCACCTGCTCCCGCTGGCGGCCGAGTTCGAGCCCGAGAACACCGGCGGCGCGATGTTGCTGGGGACCGACGGCGTGTGCGTCATCAGTCACGGTTCGTCCACTGCAACGGCCATGATGAACGCCGTGCTCGTGGCCCACGACTGCGCCACCCGGGGCCTGGCGGACCACGTGGCGGCCGCCGTGCGGCCGGCGCAAAGCACCTGAAAAGACCAGCTCAGAACCCATAAACCGGCAGTTACGCCCCGGTCACGCGTACACTGGTCGCCGTGCCAGCCGAAACCCACACCAACCAGGGCCCCCTCGACCGCAACGGGGTCTTCGAGCTGATCCGGGACCAGCTGGCCGACATTCTGGAGACGGACCCGTCGTCGATCACGGAGGGGGCCTCCTTCGCGGAGGACCTCGATGCCGACTCCCTGGCCCTGATCGAGCTGGTCGAAGCCCTGGAGGAGGAGCTGGGGGAGAGGACCGTCGGGTTCCGCATCGACGACGAGGATCTCGAGGACCTGCGCACGGTCCGGGACGCTGTTGACTACGTCTACGCCAAGCTCGAGGCGGGTTGACGCCGGTGCTGAGGGGGCGGCCGAACTGGCCGAGCGACTTGGCCATACCTTCGCCGACCTGAGCCTCCTTCAGCACGCCCTGGCGCACCGGAGCTGGTGCGGGGAGCAGGAGGGCGGCGCGCCGTCCAACGAGCGCCTCGAGTTCCTCGGCGACGCCGTGCTGGGCCTGATCGTGGCCGGCCACACCTACGAGCGCTTCCCCGACTTCGCCGAGGGGAAGCTGGCCAAGGTCCGCTCCGCCGTCGTCAACGCCCGCGTCCTGGCCGAGGTGGCCGGTCGGCTGGGCATCGGGGAGGTCCTTTTGCTCGGCCGCGGCGAGGAGGGCTCGGGCGGCCGCGCCAAGGCGTCCATCCTGGCCGATGCCTTCGAGGCCGTCCTCGGGGCCGTGTACCTCGACGCCGGCTGGGAGGCGTCCCGCCACTTGGTGCTCCGTGAGCTGGGGGAGGCCATTGAGCGGGCGGGCCAGGAGCCCGACGACTTCGACCACAAGAGCCGGCTACAGGAGAGGGCGGTGCGCGACGGGGCGGGGACGCCCCGCTACATCGTGGCGGGGTCCGGGCCGGACCACGACCGGACCTACGTGGCCGAGGTGTTCCTCGACGGGACGCTCCGGGGCGCCGGCGAGGGGCGTTCGAAGAAGGACGCCGAGCAGGCGGCGGCCCTGGCGGCCTGGGAGGATCTGACCGGTGCCTGAGCTGCCCGAGGTCGAGACGCTGCGCCAGGACCTGTCGCGCGAGGTGGTCGGACGCAAGATCAAGACCGTGTCGGTGGCCAACGGGCGCTCGGTGCGGCGCCACCCCTCCGCCAAGCACTTCCGCGCCCTGCTCGAGGGCCGGACGATCAAGTCGGTCGGGCGGCTGGGCAAGTACCTGCTGCTCACGCTGGACAGCGGCGACACCCTGGTCGTCCACCTGGGCATGAGCGGCCAGCTGTTGCGGGTGAAGTCGGCGAAGGACCCCAAGCCGAAGCACACCCACGTCGTCATCACCTTCACCCAGGGAGGCGAGCTGCGCTACGTCGACCCCAGGACCTTCGGCGAGCTGTTCGTCTCGACGCCGCCGCTCAAGGCCGACGGGACACCGCTGAGCCCGGTCTCGGGGACGGCGGGCGGCGACGGCGGAGCCATCCGCAAGGCGATTCCCGAGCTGGCGCACCTCGGCTTCGACCCCATCGAGGACCTCATGAGCTGGGACCGCTTCGGCGCGCTGCTGCACCAGCACCACGGAGGCGTCAAGGCGCTCCTGATGGACCAGAGCTTCACGGCGGGCATCGGGAACCTCTACTCCGACGAGATGCTCTACCAGGCCGGCCTGCGCTACGACCGGCCGGCGGACTCCCTGTCCGCCACCGAGGTCCGGCGGCTCTACCGGGCCATCGTCGAGACGCTCGCCGACGCCATCAAGCACCGGGGATCCTCGCTGGCCGACGAGCAGTACCGCGACCTGTTCGGCGAGCTCGGCGACTTCCAGGGCTCGCACCAGGTCTACGACCGCGAGGGCCAGCCCTGCCGGCGTTGCCGCAACACCATCGTCCGGGTCAAGGCGGGCGGGCGCTCGACCTTCTTCTGCGAACACTGCCAGGTTTAGGCCCCACGCAGGCTGTAGGCACCCTGTAGGGTCGCCCTGAATGTTCCTCAAGTCGCTCAGCATGAAGGGCTTCAAGTCCTTCGCCGACCCGACGGTGCTGGAATTCGAGCCCGGGATCACCGTCGTCGTCGGTCCCAACGGGAGCGGCAAGTCCAACGTCGTCGACGCCGTCACGTGGGTGCTCGGCGCCCAGGGCCCGCGCTCGCTCCGCTCCGCCAAAATGGAGGACGTCATTTTCGCGGGGACCTCGTCACGACCCCAGCTGGGCCGGGCCGAGGTCTCGCTGACCATCGACAACTCGTCGGGCAAGCTGCCGATCGACCTGGCCGAGGTCACCATCACCCGGACCCTGTTCCGCTCGGGCGACAGCGAGTACGCCATCAACGGGGCGCCGTGCCGGCTGCTCGACATCCAGGAGCTGCTGAGCGACTCGGGCGTGGGCCGACAGCAGCACATGATCATCGGCCAGGGCCAGCTCGACACCGTGCTCAACGCCCGTCCCGAGGACCGGCGCGCGATCATCGAGGAGGCGGCGGGGGTGCTCAAGCACCGACGGCGCCGGGAGCGGGCCGAGCGCCGGCTGGCGGCCACGGCGGAGAACCTCGAACGGCTCGGCGACCTCGTGCGCGAGGTCCGCCGCCAGATCCGCCCCCTGGAGCGCCAGGCCGCCGCCGCCCGCTCGCACGACACGGTCGCGTCGGAGCTGCTGGCGGTGCGCCGCTGGCTCGCGGGCTCCGAGCTGGCCGACCTCACGGCGCGCCGCCGGGCCGCTGCGCAGAGCCTCGTCGTGTGCCGGGACGAGGAGCGCGAGCTCCACGACGCCCTGGAGCGCCTCGACGCCGAGGCCACCTCCACCACCGCCGAGCTGTCGTCGCGCCGCGAGGAGGACCTGGCCAACGCCCTCGGCCGGGTGCAGGGCCTCGTCGAGCGTGCCCGGGGCACCTCGGCCCTCCTGCGCGAGCGGGGCCGGGCCGTCGTGGCCGCGCTCGATGCGGCGGCCGACGTCGACGTCGTCTCCACGCTCGAGGCCGAGGGCGCCCGCCTGGCGAGCGAGCTGGCGGCGGCCGAGGTGGACCAGGAGGCGGGCGGGGCGCCCGAGCGGGTCGAGCTGGACGCGGCGCAGGCGGCCCTGGACGAGGAGGTGGCGGCGCTGCGGGAGCGGTGGTCGGCGGTTCTGGGCGACGACGCGCCCGACGAGGCGATCGCCCGGGTCCGTGGCCGCGCCGAGCTGGTGGCACGCGGCGCGGCGCGGGAGCAGCAGGACATGGACGCCCTGGGGGCGCGCGTCGTGGCGCTCGAGCAGCGCGCCGCGGGTGCGGCCGTGCGGGCCGACCTGCTGGACAAGGCGGCCGACGACCTGGAGCGGTCCACGGCGGCGCTCGAGGCCGACCTGGCCGCCCGCGCCGGCGAGCTGGAGGCGGCCGCGCGCGCCGCCGAGACGTCCCAGGCGGCGGCCGACGAGGCCGAAGAGGGCCGTTACCGCACGGCGGCCCGGGCCGAGGCGCTCGAGCGTGCACTGGCGGATCTGCAGGGCGCGGGGGGGCGCGAGCTGCTGCGCCACGTCGACGGGGTCGTGGGCTCGCTGGTCGACCTGGTCGAGATCGACGACGGGTGGGACGCCGCGTTCGAGGCCGCGGCGGGCGCCGGGGTCGCCGCCGTGGTGGTCGACGGCCGGCGATCCGCCCAGGCCGCCCTGGCGACGCTGCGCGAGCGGGGCGTGACGGGCGCCGTGCTGGCCCCGCGCCATGCCGGCGCGAGCGGCACCGCGGCGGCGACGGCCGACTCGCTGCCCCCGGGCAGCAGCGCCGAGCCCGTACGCGCCCACGTCCGGGCGCGCCAGGGTGGGACCGTGGCCGAGTCGGTCCTCGACACCCTCGTCGGCCGGGCCGTCCGCGTCGACGGCTGGGAGGAGGCGATCGACCTCTCGCTCGCCCGCGACGACCTGGTGGTCGTGACACCCGAGGGCGACCGCTTCGCCGCTACGGGGTGGCGCGTGCGCTCCGGCACCGGCGTCGTCACCAAGGCGGCCGTCGAGGAGGCGCGGCGCAGGGCCGACGAGGCCGCGACCGCCGCCGAGCTGGCGCGGGCGAACCTGACCGATTCGCGCATCGTGCTGGCCCGCGCCCGGGACGCCCGAGCCGCGGCCGAGCGCGCCGTCGACCGTCACGGTTCGGCGTGCGAGACCGGGCGGGCCGACACCGCGCGCGCCGCCGAGGAGCAGCGCCGCCTGATCGGCGAGCTCGACGAGGCCCGCGCCGCCGTCGGCGACGCGCAGGCGCGGCTGTCAGAGGTGACGGCCGAGCAGGCGCAGCTGGCCGGGTCCCTCCCCGAGCTGGAGGAGGCCCTCGCGGCGTGGCGTGCGCTCCAGGAGCGGCGGGCCGAGGTATCGAGGGGGCGCCAGGAGCTCGAGGTGCGGGTGGCCGGTGTCGCCGAGCGACGCCGCGTGCTCGCCGAGCGACAGGCCGAGGTGGAGCGCCGCCTGCAGGGCCATGCGGAGGAGCGGGCCACCGCGGCCACCCGCCGCCGCCGGCTGGAGTCGGAGGGTGCCGCACTCGGCCGCCTGGAGGCGCTGGTCGAACAGGAGCACGCGCGCCTCGACGGTATCTTCGAGTCGCTGCGCCACGACTACCAGGACCAGGTGGACGCCGTCCGGGCGGGGGGAGAGAAGCTGGAACAGCTCCGCCAGGACCGCCACACCACCGAGCAGCGCCTCGATGCGGTCCGGACCCGCACGCGCACCCTCGACCTCGAGGCCAACGAGGTCGACCTGCGGACCGAGGCCCTCGTCGAGCACGTGCACCGCGACCTCGGCGCGGTACCCGAGGATCTGGTCGGGTTGACCGAGCCCGAGGCGCCCGAAGGCACGACCCTCCCGCAGCACGCCGAGGAGCTGGAGCGCAAGCTGGTCGCGCTCGGGCCGGTCAACCCGCTGGCGCTCGAGGAGCTCTCGACGCTCGAGGAGCGGCACAAGGAGCTCGAGGCGCAGGTGGACGACGTGCGCGGGGCGCGGCGTGAACTGCACGAAGTCGTGCGCACGCTCGACCACGAGATCATGACGTCGTTCGCCGCCGCGGCCGCCGACGTCAACGAGCACTTCTCCATGCTGGTGGCCATGCTGTTCCCCGGCGGCACCGGGCGTCTCGTCCTGCTCGATCCCGACGACCTGCTCAACACCGGGGTCGAGATCGAGGTGCGCCCCGCCGGGCGTAACGTGCGCCGGGTCTCGCTCCTCTCGGGCGGTGAGCGCTCGATGGCCGCCCTGGCGTTCCTCTTCGCCGTGTTCCGCAGCCGGCCCTCGCCCTTCTACCTGATGGACGAGGTCGAGGCCGCGCTCGACGACGTGAACCTCAGCCGCTTCCTCGCCCTCGTCCACGAGTTCCGTGACGAGGCGCAGCTGCTCATCGTCAGCCACCAGAAGCGCACCATGGAGACGGGCGACGCGCTCTACGGCGTGACGATGGCGCCGGGCGGGTCCTCGCAGGTGGTCAGCCAGAAGGTGGAGAAGGAGCCCTCCCCGGCATGACGGGCACGCTCACGTTCGTCTTCGTCGGGGTGGCCCTGCTCTGCATCGTCGCCGGGGCGGCCGCCGTCGCCCGCACCCGACGGCGGGTCCGTGAGGACGAACGGGAGACCGGCGACGAAGGCGACGAGGCGACCTACGCCGAGGAGGCGGCGGCGGTTGCCGCAGCTCAGGCCGCGGCCGCCGCGGCCGCCGCGGCGCAGGATGACGAGGTCGACGGGACCCCACCTCCATGATCGGCACCCTCATCATCATCATCGTGGTCGTGGTGGCGGTCCTCGCACTGGTCGCCGGCGGGATCGCCGTCACCCGTTCACGCCGGCGGGCAGGAGGCGGGACGACCGCACCGCCGTCCGCGCCGCCGACCGCGCCGCCGTCACCCCCGCCGCAGGCGCCTGCGGCCACGACGGTTGCGCCGGCGCCGCCTGCAGCACCGCCCGAAGCCGCAGCCCCGCTCGAAGTGGCCGAGGCGCCGCCCACGTACCGGAGCCGCCTCGGTGGGGTGCGCTCGCTGTTCAGCGGGGCGGTCTCCGCTCTGCGTGCCGGGCGGATCGACGCCACGACCTGGGACTCCCTCGAGGAGGCGCTGATCCGCGCCGACGTCGGCGTCACCACCACGACGGCGCTGCTCGACGAGTTGCGGGCCAAGGTGCAGAGCAAGCAGATCACCAGCGGCGACGACCTGCTCCAGGCCCTGGGTGCGTCCATCCGCGACCTCCTCGACGGAGCGGGGTCGCGGGAGCTGCACTTCGAGCACCGAACCGGAGAGCCCGACGTCTGGCTCTTCGTCGGCGTCAACGGCGTCGGCAAGACCACGACCATCGGCAAGCTGGCGCGGCGCCAGTCGGCCGCCGGCCACTCCGTCCTGCTGGCCGCCGGTGACACCTTCCGGGCCGCCGCGGCCGACCAGCTCGCCATGTGGGCCGAGCGCACCGGCACCGAGATCGTCCGTGGGGCCGAGGGTGCCGACCCCAGCGCGATCGTGTTCGACGCCGTCCAGCGGGCCGTGGCACGGGGCAACGATCTCGTGCTGGCCGACACGGCCGGGCGCCTGCACACGAAGGTGAACCTCGTCGAGGAGCTCAAGAAGATCAGGCGCGTGGCCGACCGTGACCCGGGCAACGTCACCGAGGTCCTGCTCGTCCTCGATGCCACGACCGGCCAGAACGGGCTCGTACAGGCCCGTCAGTTCGCCGACGCCGTGGACGTGACGGGGATCGTGCTCACCAAGCTCGACGGCACGGCGAAGGGCGGGATCGTCATCGCCGTCCAGCGCGAGCTGTTCGTGCCGGTCAAGCTCGTCGGCCTCGGCGAGGGACCGGACGACCTGGTCGACTTCGACCCCGACGAGTTCGTCGACGCGCTGCTTGCCGTCGACTGACCGTGCGGACCCGAGAGGAGACGCCGATGGAGTCGCGGACCGACCGTCATGAGCTGACCGATCACCAGAAGAAGGTCATCGCGGTCGCACTGGTGCTCCACCTGATCCTGGTGACGCTGACGCGGCGCGACCTCCGGCACCGGCCCGGCACCGGTGTCCGCGGCCCGAAGAGCCTCTGGCGTGTCGCCGCCACGCTGAACACGACGGGCTCGGTGGCCTACTGGCTCTTCGGCCGCCGCCCGCTGCCCGAGGCCGAGCCCGTCACGGGCTGAGCGTCAGGCCCAGCGCACCTGGACGGTGTCGAGGAACAGGGTCAGGACATCGGTGTCGCCCTCGACGACCAGCGCCTCGGGCCCGGCGCGATTCCACAGGGCCAGGTAGAGGTCGGTCGCGCGCCCCCGCACCGAGCAGTCGGCGTCGACCGCCCGCCGCGCGATGGGATCCGTCGTGACGCCCTCGGCCCCGATGCGCAGCAGCCAGGCCGCGTCCTCGTCGGTGCACCGCACGGCCATGGAGGCAGGATGCTCGGCGCGCAGCTTCGTGGAGCGGCGGGGCACGAAGCATTCCAGCAGCTCGCCGGCGCCGTCGGCGGCGAAGGCCGGGGTGAACGGGCTGGGCGCTGCTCCGGCCGCGAGCTCGGCGTCGACCCGGTGGATCGCCGTCTCGTGGGCCTGGCGGCGGGCCCACATGGCCAACGGGGAGGGAGCGCGCAGGAAGGTCCAGCACTCGAGATCGGGCGGGGCCGCGTCGAGCGCCGCGGCCAGCGCCTCGCACCCCTCGGTGAGCCAGCCGGCCAGGTCGGCGTCGTCGGGCCACGCGCCCACCACCTCGTCGAGGTCGGCGTCCCACACCTCGGTCCGCCCGCCGGCGACGTACCCGGTGGCCCAGCGGTGCACGCCGCCCATGTGCCGCACGAGGTCGCGCACGACCCACCCGGGGCACGTGGGCACCACGGCATCGGGACCGGCGGTCGCCGCGGCGTCCGCCATCAGCGCGCCCTCACCGCGCAGCGCGTCGATGTGGGCGGCGACCTCCATGCGCTCCGGCTCAGTTGACCTTGAGCAGGTCGATCACGAAGACGAGCGTGTCGTCCGCCGCGATCCCGGGCCCTGGGGACTGGTCCCCGTAGCCGAGGCTCGGCGGGATGATGAGCTCGCGGCGCCCGCCCACCTTCATGCCGACCACGCCCTGGTCCCAGCCGGGGATCACCTGGCCGGCGCCGAGCGTGAACGAGAAGGGCTGGCTGGTCCAGGACGACTGGACCACCTTGCCACTCGAGTAGGTCCCGAGCACGTACTGCACGGTCACGTTGTCGCCCGTGGCGGCCGTCTTGCCGGTGCCCGTGATGAGGTCGGCGCTCTGCAACGAGGTCGGCGGGGTGCCCGAGGGGATCTCGAGGGTCGGCGCGGTGCCGGCAGTACCGGCGGGGGAGAGGTCGGCGGCGGGGATGGCCGCGATGGAGGGGCTGGTGCCAGAGGCCGTCGTGGAGGTGCCGCCCGGAGGCACCGTGGTCGTCGTTGCCGACGGGCCACTGCCGGTGTTGTACGAGGTGCTCGCCACGCTCGACGAGTTGGACGGCGACGAGCTGCAAGCGGCCAGCCCGAGGGCGCCGGCCGCAGTCAGCGCGACCGCGAGCGTCCAGGGGCGGAGGTGGGGGACCGACATGGGCCGAGACGGTAGCCGCCCCCTCCGGCCCCGCAGGCGCACCCACCGGCGTATGGGACCCGGCGTGCCGCGGCCGGGCCCGCGGCGCGTCTCCTCATCGGGTCAGGCGATACGAGTGCCAGGCCAACGGCGCGGCGACAGCGTGGGCGTCAGCGCAGACACCCGTTGGGCCACCCCAGCCGCCGCTGGCACAGGCCGCCTCCTCCGAGCTCAGCCGCTCAGACAAGCCCAGAGAGATCGACCCGCGCCCGAATGGCGCGGGTCCGGTACTGCGCCCAGCTCTCGTAGCGATACGTGAACCGGTAGCGCCGCCCCTGCACGGTCAGCAGCGCGCCGCGCTCGGTGGCGTTGTGCGGCGCCATCGGATGCAGGCCAAAACCCATTCGACGACGACCGAGGGCGCGCGGCCAGGTCGCCGTAGGGGACGTCGTGAAGGTCAGCGGAGCGCGGCGGACGCCACGGCGAGGGTAGGCGTGGTGCCTGCGGCGCCCGGCGGGTGGCTGGTGCCGTCCCATGGGTAACCTGAGACCTCATGTTCGACGCCCTCTCCGACCGCCTGGAGCGCATCTCCACCCGCCTGCGGGGCAAGGGCCGCATCAGCGAGGCCGATCTCGACGAGGCGCTCCAGGAGATCCGCACCGCGTTGCTCGAAGCCGACGTCGAGCTGACCGTCGCCCGCCGCTTCTGCGACGGCATCCGCCTGCGCGTCAGCACCGAGTCGCTCTCCAAGAGCCTCACCCCGGGCCAGCAGGTGGTACGGGCGGTGCACGAGGAGCTGATCGGCGTCCTGGGCGGCGACACGCTCAAGCTCAGCTACGCCTCGCGACCCCCGACGGTCGTCCTCATGGCCGGCCTCCAGGGCTCGGGCAAGACGACCAACTCGGCGAAGCTCGCCCTGTGGTGGAAGCAGCAGGGGCGCAACCCCCTGCTGGTCGGCGCCGACCTGCAGCGGCCCGCCGCCGTCGAGCAGCTGCGTGTCCTCGGCGAGCAGGCCGGCGTGACCGTCTTCAGCGAGGCGACGGACCCCGTCGCCTGCGCCAAGGCCGGGCTCGAGGAGGCCCGCCGCCTCGGCAAGGACATCTGCATCATCGACACCGCCGGCCGCCTCACCATCGACGCCGAGCTCATGCAGCAGATCAAGGACATCTCGGCAGCGACCGAGCCCCACTACACGTTCCTGGTCATCGACGCCATGATCGGCCAGGACGCCGTGGCGACGGCGAAGGCGTTCCACGACACCCTCGAGCTGAGCGGCGTGATCCTGACCAAGCTCGACGGCGACGCCCGCGGTGGCGCGGCCCTGTCGGTCAAGGGGGTGGTCGGCAAGCCGATCGCCTTCGCCAGCACGGGCGAGCGGCTGGCCGACTTCGACCTGTTCCATCCCGATCGCATGGCCGACCGCATCCTCGGCATGGGGGACGTCCTGAGCCTGATCGAGCAGGCCGAGCGCACCATGGACTCCGACGAGGTGGCCAAGAGCGCCAGCCGCCTCATGCAGGGCCAGTTCACCCTCGAGGACTTCCTCTCCCAGCTGCGCCAGGTCAAGAAGATGGGATCGCTCGGTGGTCTCATGCGCCTCATGCCGGGGATGTCCAAGGAGATGCGACAGGCCGCGGGCCAGATCGACGACGGCGAGGTGGCCAAGGTCGAGGCGATCGTGTGCTCCATGACCCCGGCCGAGCGCAACGAAGTGGCCCTCCTGGACGGCTCACGCCGCAGCCGGGTGGCGCGGGGCTCCGGCACCTCCATCCAGGACGTCAACACGCTCCTGAAGCAGTTCAAGGAGATGCAGAAGATGATGAAGGGGATGGCCTCGGGGGCCATGCCCAACCTTCCCGGGATGCCGAGCATGGGCGGGATGAGCCCCCGCGCCGCCAAGAAGCTGGCCAAGCAGGCATCGGCCGGGGGGGGTCTCCCCGGCCTCGGCGCCGGGGCGGGTGACCAGCCCGATTTCGACATGCTCTCCCAGCTGATGGGCGATGCCGGTGAGCTGCCCTCGGGCTTCCCCGGGCTCCCTGCGCCGGCCCCTGCCCGGCCGGTGGTCAGCGTCAACAAGGGGACCAAGAAGAAGAAGAAGGGCGGGCGGGTCACGCCGCCGAAAGGCCGGTAGTCCCGCGATCTGCCAGAATGGACGCCCGATACGTCCAGATCCGATGGAAGGAACCAGTTCGTGGCAGTGAAGCTCCGCCTCGTGCGGATGGGAAAGAAGAAGCAGCCGACCTACCGGGTCGTCGCTGCGGACAGCCGGTCGCCGCGTGACGGTCGCTTCCTCGAGATCGTGGGCACCTACGCGCCCCGGGGCTCGTCGACGGCCGAGCCGGACGCCGTGATCCAGATCGACAACGCGAAGGCCGTCAAGTGGCTGGTCAACGGCGCCAAGCCCACCGAACGGGTCGAACGGCTCCTCAAGACCTCCGGGGCCTGGGACGAGTTCGCGGCAGCGAGGGCCAAGTGACGGACCTCTACGAAGCGGGCGACATCAACCAGACCAACGGACCCGGCGGCGACGCGAACGACGAGATCGACGACGAGATCGATGACGAGGTGGACGACGAGATCGATGACGAGGTGGACGACGACATCGACGACGAGGGCAACGAGGGCAACGAGCTCGGCGACACCGACGGCGGCACCCCGCTGACCGTCCTGGCGTATCTGGCCCGCTCGCTCTCCAACGAGCCCGACTCCGTGGTCATCGACACCGAGGAGCGCCGCAACGGCGTGCGGCTCAGCCTCCACGTGGCCCCTGAGGACATGGGCCGGGTCATCGGCCGGCGCGGCCGCACCGCACAGGCGATCCGTACCCTGGTCAACGTGGCGGGCGCCAAGGACGGCGTCCAGGCCAGCGTGGACATCGTCGACGACTGAGCTGCTCAAGATCGGCCGGGTCGCCAAGGCCCACGGCCTGCGAGGCGAGGTCGTGGTCCAGCTCTGGACCGACCAGACGCAGCGGCTCGACCCCGGGACGGTGCTCGCCTCGGCCCGCGGCGACCTGCGCGTCGTGTCGTCCAAGCCGTTCGGCGACGAGCGCTTCATCGTGCATTTCGAAGGGGTGGCGGACCGCAACGCCGCCGATGGCCTCCGGGGGGTGGACCTCGAGGCAGAGCCCATCGACGCCCCCGGCACCCTGTGGGTCCACGAGCTCGTCGGGGCCACGGTGAGGGACGCCACCGGCACCGAGCTCGGCCGGGTCGCCGCGGTCGAGGCCAATCCGGCCAGCGATCTCCTGGTGCTCGAGTCGGGCGGCCTGATCCCGATCCGCTTCCTGACCGCGCACGACGCCCTCACCGGAACGGTGGAGGTCGACATCCCCGACGGTCTGCTCGACCTGTGAGGACGGCGTCGTGAGGATCGACGTCTTCACCATATTCCCCGAGGTGGTCAGGGGCTACTGCGGAACCTCCATCCTCGGGCGCGCCGCCGACGCCGGCGCGCTCGATGTGCGCGTGCACGACCTCCGCGAGGGCGCCGACGACCAGCGGCGCTCGGTGGACGACAGCCCCTTCGGGGGCGGTGCGGGCATGGTCCTCATGGCCGAGCCCCTGTTCCGCTGCGTCGAGGCCGTGCCAGACCTGCCGCGGCCGCTCTACCTGCTGACCCCGGGCGGGCGGCGCTTCGACCAGGCGACGGCGGCTCGGCTGGCAGGCTCGCCGGCCGGGTTCTCCCTGCTCTGCGGGCGCTACGAGGGCGTGGACCAGCGGGTGTCCGACCATCTGGTCGACGGCGAGCTGTCGGTGGGCGACTTCGTCCTCGCCGGTGGCGAGCTGGCCGCCCTGGTGGTCGTCGAGGCCGTGGCCCGTCTGCTGCCCTCGGTGCTGGGCAACGAGGACTCGGCCCTCGAGGAGAGCTTCTCGGACGGACTGCTCGAGTACCCCCAGTACACGAGGCCGGCGGAGTTCCGGGGATGGCCGGTTCCCGAGGTGCTGCGCTCGGGCGACCACGGGGCGGTGGCCGCCTGGCGGCGCACGCAGGCCCTCGTCCGGACGGCCGAGCGCCGTCCGGACCTCATCGAGCGCCTGGTCAGGACGTCGGCGCTCAGCCCCGGCGACGTGCAGGCCCTGGCCGAGCACGGCTACGATGTTTCGTCCGGCACTGAGCCGGAGTGACCGAAGGACGCCTCTCATGCACCCCACCGAAACGATCGATCGCGACAGCCTGCGCGACGACATCCCCGAGTTCCGTCCGGGTGACACCGTCAAGGTGCACGTCCGGGTCGTCGAGGGCAACCGGGAGCGGGTGCAGGTGTTCCAGGGCGCCGTCATGCGCCGGCAGGGCGGCGGGGTGCAGGAGACGTTCACCGTCCGCAAGGTGAGCTTCGGCGTCGGCGTCGAGCGCACGTTCCCGGTGCACTCGCCCACCATTGCGAAGATCGAGGTGGCGACGCTGGGAGATGTCCGGCGGGCGAAGCTGTACTACCTGCGCGACCGGCACGGGAAGGCGGCGAAGATCAAGGAGCGGCGGACCCCCCGGGGCGGCAAGGCGGTCGCCGACGTGGTGGTCGAGGACGTCGTCGAGGACGATGTGGTCGAGGACGAGATCATCGACGAGGTCGACGAGGTCGACGCCGTGGAGGTGGCCGACGAGGTCGAGACGACCGAGGGCGACCAGGTGGAGGACGCCGCCGAGGAGGCCTCTGACGAGTAGGACCGGCGCCGAGTGAGCGAGGAAGACCTCGAGCGCTACGAGTCCGAGATAGAGCTCGGGCTCGTCCAGGAGTACCGGGCCGTCCTCCCGGTCTTCGCCTACGTGATCGAGACGGAGCGGCGCTTCTATCTGGCGAACGAGGTGTCGCTCAACGTGCGTGCGGACACGACGCCGGCGTGCATCGAGCTCGACCTGCGCGACGCCTGGGTGTGGGACATGTACCGCCCCGCCCGCTTCGTCCCCGAGGTGCGGGTCGTCACGTTTCGCGACGTCAACATCGAGCGGCTGCCCGAACAGGAGCTCTGAGCGACCGTTCCCCGTCGTGGGGGAGTCCAACCGGCGCAAGGCCGCACTCGGGCACCTCGGTGAGGAGCGGGCGGCCGCCCACTACCGTGCGCACGGGTACGCCGTCCTGGAGCGGAACTGGCGCTGCGCCGCCGGCGAGGTCGACCTGATCTGCGCCCGCGGTCGGACCCTCGTCATCTGCGAGGTGAAGGCCCGCACCCGGACGACCCACGGCCACCCGCTCGAGGCGGTGACGCGGGCGAAGCAGCTCCGGCTGCGCCGCCTCGCGGGGGCGTACCTGCGCAGCCAGGACCGGCGCTGGGCCGAGGTCCGCTTCGACGTGGCAAGCCTGCTGGGGGGGACCCTGCACATCACCGAAGGTGCGTTCTGAAACACCGCGGCCTAGGGTCGGAGGCCATGGAGACCATCATTGTCGAGCGCAAGGACGGCGTCGTCACCGTGACGATGAACCGACCCGAGCGCAAGAACGCCGCCAACAACAAGATGCTCAACGAGCTGAAGCAGACCTTCGCCGAGGTGGAGGACAGCGACGGGGATCGGGTGCTGGTCCTGACCGGCGCCGGCGGCGCCTTCTGCTCCGGGGCGGACCTCTCGGACCCCGACGGGCCGGCCACCGACCGCACGCGCTCGGGCCTGGCCCGCATGCGCCGGCTGGGTGACGTCGCCCTGGGACTGCACCGGGTGACCAAGCCGACCATCGCCAAGGTCGACGGGGTCGCCGTGGGTGCCGGCCTCTCCCTGGCGCTCGGCTGCGACCTCGTCGTGTGCAGCGACCGGGCCCGGCTCTCCATGATCTTCTCCCGGCGGGGGCTGGCCCTCGACAACGGGGCGTCCTGGCTGCTGCCCCGGCTGGTTGGCCTCGCCCGGGCGAAAGAGATCGCGCTCTTCGGGGGCATGTGGAGCGCCGAGGAGGCCTCGGCCATCGGGCTGGTCAACCGCGTGCTGCCCGTCGACGAGCTGGACGCCTTCGTCGACGGGTGGGCCACCACGCTGGCCGGCGGCCCACCGCTTGCCCTGTCCATGACCAAGACCCTGCTGAACGCCTCGTCCATGGCCTCCATGGAGCAGGCGGTGGAGGACGAGGCCCGCTGCCAGGCGCTGAACTTCTCGACCAAGGACACCGCGGAGGCGATCGCGGCCTTCACGGAGAAGCGAGAGCCCGTTTTCATCGGCCGCTAGTAGCGTGGTGCCGTGCTGAGCGGTGTGCAGGGAATGATCGGTGACACGGCCCTGGTCACCAAGGCCATTGAGGGCGAGCACCACCCTGGCCGGATCAAGGCACGCGGTGAGGAATGGCTCGCCATTCCGCTGGACCCCGAGGCGACCATCGCCGCGGGAACGAGCGTCGTGGTGGCCGATGTCGAGCGCGGGCTGCTCGTCGTCTACGCCATCGACAGTTAGAGAGGTACCCCATGGTCCTGTTCGCATCGGCTGGAGAGGTGGTGGGGATCATCATCGTCGCGGCCCTGGCCGGGCTCGGGGTGGTGACCCTGTTCGCATCCCGGTTCATCAAGGTCGTGCAGCAGGGGAGCGTCGGCGTGGTGAAGCGCCTCGGCGAGTTCAAGACGGTCGACCAGCCGGGCCTGCACATCCTGGCGCCCTTCATCGACCGGATGGAGAAGGTCGACGTGCGCGAGTTCCCGATGACCGGTGACCAGCAGGCGGTCATCACGAAGGACAACGTCTCGCTCCAGGTGAGCGCGACCATCTTCTGCCAGGTCATCGACGTCAAGTCCGCCCTCTTCGAGATCAACGACTACCAGCTCGCGGTCGACCAGTTGTCGCGCACGGCGCTGCGGGCCGTGTTCGGGGAGCTCTCGCTGGACCAGGCGCTCTCCGAGCGCGAGACCATCAACAGCCGCATGCAGGACCACATGGCCGACGCGACGGCGAAGTGGGGTGTGCGGCTGAACCGGATTGAGATCCTCGACATCACCCCGCCGATGAACGTGGTGCAGGCGATGTCCGAGCAGAAGGAGGCCGAGCAGCACAAGCGGGCCGCCATTCTGAAGTCCGAGGGCGAGCAGCAGGCCGCCATCAACAGCGCGGGTGGCCGCAAGCAGGCCGCCGTGCTGGAGGCCGAGGGCGCCAAGCAATCGGCCATCCTGCGGGCCGAGGCGCAGATGAAGGTGCTGGAGCTCCAGGCCGAAGGAGAGAAGAAGGCGCTCGTGTTGCGCGGTGAGGGCGAGGCGTCCCGCCTCACCTCCATCGACACCGTCGCGATCAACCCGCACACATTGGCCGTCCTGCAGCTGCGGGCGCTCCAGGACATCGCCGCCTCCGACAACGCAAAGGTCGTCGTGCCCTACGAGGCCACCAGCCTCATGGGTGCCGCCGAGGTGCTGCTCTCCACGCTGCGCAACGAGAAGATGGGCGAGGCCAGCACGAACGGCGCGACGCCGGCCCCGGTCGCCACCCCGGCCCGGCCCCCCAACAAGGAGCTCCCGCCCCAGGGCTCATAGGGGAGGGCTCCCCGCGAGGGGGTCCGGCTCGCTCGGCCCTAGTTGTCCGTGGCCTGGCCGTTGTTGCGCGTCCCGGACGCCCGCGTGGCGCGTGTCAGGTCGATCGGCTGCAGGATCGGACGGTCCGCCGCGCCAGGGGCCTGAGGTCGAACCCGTTCATCGATGACCGTGGTGGCCGTGAGCCAGTCCCATGGTGCCGTCCGGGGATCGCGGAGCAGGCCGTCCGGGGGTGAGGCGCCGAACACGAAGCAGAGGCCGATGACGCCGCAGGCGACGATCGTCGGGATGACCAACAGGCAACAGACGGCGACGCGGGCGAGGGATCTCCACAGGCCCAGGGGTCGCCCGTCCGACACCCGGACGACGCGCAGCCCGAGGAGCCGATAGCTCGGCGTCCGACCGTTGCGCCATTCGAGGACACTCCAGACCAGCCAACCGATTCCGAGCGTGGCGACGAACAGGACCGGGGTGAGCACGAGCGCATCGAGGCGCTTCCCGAGGCCCGCTGCGGTCTGGCGTCCGGCCATTGAGGGTCATGCTAATCCCGCCCGTTCGCCGGCACGACGGTGCCGGACGGGCCCTGCACGTGCCGCTGGGCCCGCCTAGAGCAGGGCGTATTGCGAGACGGCGGCGGACGTGAAGGCGTGGGGCAGTCCGTGCGGCTTCGCAGTGTTGGCGTACTCGATGGCCATCATCGCGTCGCCCTTGGTGGCGAACGCGTCCACGGCGTAGAACCCAACGTGGCCCGCCTTGGTCCCGACCTCAACGACGGAGCCTCGGATTGCCGGGAAGCGCTTCCTCACGGGGGCGAGGCCCGAGGTCCCTCACTCCGTCATGGCCGCGGCGGAGAAGACAGTGACTTCTACCGACTCGTTGGTCGCCGTGCTGTCGTAGGTCACATGCGGCCCCGGGGGGCACTGTGCCGATCGTCAGTAACGGCTCGGTAATTCCCGCTCCGTCCTGAGGACGGCTGGGAAGAGGACGCACCCATCGCCGGCGCTGTGAGACACCCCTGCGGTCCGGGCGCGAGAGACACGAGAGAAATGACGCGAACCGATACCGGGTGCGTTTCGGCGTCGGCTCACTCGACCTCATCCCGGACTGCCGCCCGAGGGTCCGGCCGAGAGCAGGGGCCGCGGCGGCGTCCGAGGACGACGCCGCGGCGCCTCTCCCCCTGCCCGGTCCGATGATGCGACCCGGGAAGCTTCCGGCACAGGGTCAAACGTCCCAATATCTTGATCAGCTCCCACCGGGGGACGTTCGCCCCTGCCGCTTTGCGTCCGGCCGCCGTAGCTTGAAGGTTGTGGAAGAAGTCGAAGTCGGCCCCGAAGCAGTCCTGCTCCTTCAGGTCCTGACATTCGAGACCACCGCCGAGCCAACGGTGAGTCCAACGGTCGACACCTCGAAGTGGCACTTGATAGACGCGATGCGAGGTCGCACCTGGTGTGGGCTCAAACTCGCGTACGCAGGTCGGCGTGAGCTATGGAGCGAGACGCCCGCAGACGAGCGTTGTGAGATGTGCCTCTTGCGGCTGCGGCATCCCTACTGATCCTCGGCCGACAGTTCCCCGTGTCCCCATCCCGGAGAACGGGAGCAGTCGAGAGGTTCTCGGATGCTTGGTCACGACAGCACCACGTGTCGGGTAGTGGAAGGCTGACTCAATATGCACGCAGTCGAGCTCGTCTTCGCCATCGGATGGGCTGCGTTCTGGATCTACTGGCTCGTGGCCGCTCTTTCCATGAAGAGGGGTCGCGTCCCTTGGTCTCGCGAGCTGCGCATCAGGCTGATGGTCGTCATCGTGGCGGTTCTGTTGCTCCGCTTGGGAGCCTTCCGAGGCGGCGGCATCAACTCGGATCCGTGGCGTGCTGCCCTCGGGCTAGTCCTCTTCGCACTCGGGCTGGGGTTCGCGATCTGGGCCCGTCAGCACATTGGGCGTAACTGGGGTACACCGATGTCGCAAAAGGACGAACCGGAGCTGGTGACCAGCGGCCCCTACCGCCTGGTCCGCCATCCCATCTACTCTGGGATCCTGCTCGCGGGTGTCGGCACCGCGATGGCGCTGAGCTGGCTGTGGCTGATCGCCATACTTCTGGCAGGGGTCTACTTCGCGTACAGCGCGATTGTCGAGGAGCGGTATCTGACCGAGCAGTTCCCCGACACCTATCCGGCGTATCGGCACTCGACAAAGATGCTCGTACCTTTCCTGTTCTGAGGCTTTCGAGCGCACCGACCCGGGGAACTGGGGTAGGACCCCGGCGAAGAAGCGGACCTGAGGTGGCACACTTGGCGGGTGGCTCAACGCAAGCCCGATCCAAAGGTCCTCGCTGGCCTGATTGTCGTGCATGTCGTTGTGGCGGCATTGACTTGGCGAGATATCCGGCACCGAGATCCAGGTCAGATTCGCGGTCCGAAGTGGGTGTGGCGCCTGGCCAGCACGGCACAAATGGGCAACTCGCTCGCATACTGGCTTTTCGCGCGCAAGTCGGCGCTTCCTCAGGCCGGTCTTTAGCCCACCGTACCGACGGGCGGGGGCGCCCCTCGACGGGCGGTGCACCTCTGTACCGAGACCCCGTCTCCGGTGCGAGATTCTGAGCTGAGCTCGTCGACAGTGACGAAGTAACGCACGGCCCGATCGTCCGTTGCCACCCAGTGGTGACTTCCAAAGCCCAACGGGGTGATATTCGAGCCGGGCCACGTCGACACCCAGGCTTGCGCGATCGCTCCCTTCACGTCGCCATCGGAAAGACCCGTGGGCGGGGTCAGCATACTTGGAGCCTATGTGTGGTCCCAGAGGAGGGAATGCTCGAGCAAGGCAGGCATCGCAATCCGAACCGGTGCGACCGTTCACCTGCGTGCTCGCCTCGGTCGCCTCCGCCACGCTGAGCGGCGCGGTCGGGCGTGCCGTCTCCGTCGAGGTCCACGTCTCCAGCGGACTCCCTGGCTTCACGGTGGTCGGCCTGCCCGACGCCGCCGTGCGCGAGGCGCGCGACCGGGTGCGCGCCGCCGTGCTGTCGAGTGGGCTGCTCTGGCCGTTGCGACGGGTCACGGTCAATCTCGCGCCTGCTGCTGTCGAGATTGGTAACCACGACGCAACCAGGGAGAGTGGTGTCAGAGGGGGCTAGATCCGAACCGGCGAGAGGTGGCACCCTCACAAACCGGTCGAGAGCTTGGCATTGCCTCTGATCTGGATCTCGGGGGAGATGCACAACATATGGACAACAAAATGAACCTGCCACGGATTTCAGGCAGATCCACATGAAACTCGGATCGAAATCATGAGTTCCCGAATTCATTCGCCCGATCCGTGGCGATGCTCGTCGGCGGTATCGAATCGGTGAGCGTTCTGTGCGTGTCGCTTGCGAGGATCAATATCGATTGACTTCGTCCCAATCTCTCCCTAGCCTGCGCAACCGGGGTCGTATGCCGGCGGCCATCATGCAGGTTTCGTTTGGCGACGAAGGAGACTCTCTGATGTTGAATAGAAGCGCCCGACTGTTTATCGGTTTCGCCGCGACTCTCACGTTGTTCATCGGCCTGACGACGACGGCGGCCGCCGCGTCGCCAAGTCCCGGCGGCTTTCCGCCAGGACCGCAATCCGTCCTGTACGTGGCACCCGGAGCGCCTGCGGGACACGCGTTCGGTTGCTCCAATGCCGGGTTCTCGACGATATCGGCCGCCGTTACCGCGGCGAACCCTGGAGCAACGATCATCGTCTGCCCAGGCACGTACACGGAGGACGTCACGATTGAGAAGCCGCTCACCATCGAAGGTTCGTCGGCGACGGTCGCTCCCGCCCCGAGCGACTCCTCCCCGGTCACTCCCTTCACTGGAGGTAATAACGGATTCACCGTTCTCAGCCCGGGGGTAACGATCAGCGGCTTCACGGTCGAGGGCGCTAGCAGTGATGGGCTGATGGTGGTCGGCGATCACGCCACCATCACGCACAACATCGTGGAGAACAACGGGCTCCTGGACACGAACAACCCCGGCAACGGTATCGACCTGGATGGCAGCTCGTACTCGACGGTGAGCAACAACACCGTGTCTGGCAGTGGCAATGGGGGAATCCAACTCGCCAACGACCCCGATGCGATCGGCCTGAGCACTCTCTGCCCGGCGCTCGGGATCTCCTGCAACGGCATTACCGGAACGGCGACCTATGACACCGTTTTCGACAACAACGTGAACAACAATCCTTACGCCTGCGGCATCCTTCTCGTCGATCACGACGGCACCGACGGATCCACGGCGAACCTTGCTGACGGCATTCACAACAACGTGGTTGTGGGCAACTCGGTGGAGAACAACGCCATCAAGGGCTACGGGGCGGGGATCCTGTTGGCGTCCGAAGTTCCCGGCGGAGCGGTGTACAACAACCTCGTCGGCGGCAACGACGTGTCCGGCAACGGTCTTTCGGGCCTCACGCTGCACTCGCATCTCGCAGGCGTGCACCAGGACATGAACGGCAACGTCATCATCGGCAACGACTTCGGAACGAACAACGTGAAGGGCGAGGAGCCGAGCGACCTGCAGACGACCGGGGTATTCATCGGCAGTGAGGACCACCTGGAGATCACCGTCGAGGGCAACGTCATCCACGACGACTACTACGGCGTGTTCACCGCTTCACCGAATGGCGTGACGGTGAACGGCCTCGCCTTTAACGCCTACGTGCGCGACATTGTCCCGTGGTTCGCCTCGACTTCCTACAGCGGGTAAGCGGCTCTTAGGATTTCTAGGAGGAAGACCTCAATCGGGAATCGATCGAGGCACAAGACAGACAAGTGAGGACTAAGTCCCGTTCCGACTCGAGCGAGAGGCGCTGTCGCGTCGGGCAGGCGGTCGATCCGTCATCATCGGGTCCTAAGCCCAACGTGATGACCTAGCAACTCGGGCCGATGTTTCGGACGAACCGGAGAAGTTGACCCTCGCTCTTTTCGACGCCGCCTCCGTGCCTGCGCTTCAGGGCCCGCCGCGACTATCCCCGATGTGCCTGATTCGTGCACCTATCTGGCCCTAACAGGGGCCAAAGTCGCGGGACCATTGCCCAGGACTGGGCGACCGTTCACCTGACATGCTCGCCGCAGTCGCCTCCGCCACGCTGAGCGGTGCCGTCGGGCACCCCGTCTCGGTCGAGGTCCACGTCTCGAACGGACTGCCCGGCTTCACCATCGTGGGCCTCCCCGATGCCGCCGTACGTGAGTCCCGCGATCGTGTGAGGGCGGCCATTTTGTCGAGTGGGTTCTCGTGGCCGCTCCGCCGCCTGACGATCAACCTGGCTCCGTCAGGCGTGCGCAAGGGCGGTGCGGGCCTCGACCTCCCGATCGCCATCGGCCTCCTCGTCGCCGCCGGTGAGCTGAACTCCTCCTGCACCGACGGTTTCGCCTTCTGCGGCGAGCTGGGACTCAACGGTTCGTTACGCCACGTCCCGGGCATGATCGCCCTGGCCGACGCCGCTGCCGCGCCCCTCGGCCTGGTGGTACCCCTATGTGACGTGCGGGAGGCCACCCTCGTGCGCGGCGAGGACGCCCATGGCGCGGCCACGCTGGCCGATCTGGTGCGCGTCCTGCGCGGCGAAGCCCGCTGGCCCGGCACCCCGCCACCGACCGGAGCCAACACCGCCCCCGACCCACCCGATCTGTCCGACGTGCGCGGCCAAGCCGTCGGCCGGCGGGCCGTCGAGGTCGCCGCGGCCGGTCGCCACCACCTCCTCATGATCGGGCCGCCGGGGTCGGGCAAGACCATGCTGGCCGAGCGCCTGGCCGGGCTCCTTCCCGCGCTCACGCCCGCCGAGGCCCTCACGGTGACGCGCATCCACTCGGCGGCCGGCTCCGCCCTGCCCGACGACGCTCTGCTCGAGCGCCCGCCCTTCCGGGCGCCCCACCACCAGGCCTCCATCGTCTCCCTCGTCGGCGGGGGGAGCTGGTCCCTGCGCCCAGGTGAGGCCGGCATGGCCACTCCCAGCATGATCGAATGTCCCTAGAGGCGGTCACAGATCTGGCCGCAGGACGCCACCGTGCCGGCAGCGTTAAGGGCCAGTCAACCCCCTGGCGAAGTTCTGCTCGCGAATCGGGGACACCTGCTGTCCCAGTTGACGTTCCCCAGCGAGAACCATCATCGGGCGGGGCATACGGGACGCCTCCGGGGAGCGACCCTGGCTGACATGGGCTGTTGCCGGATGCCGTTCCCCATAAGGGACGCCCGGGTGACCCGCGTCGGCCGTCCCTGCACCCAGCATCCGCCCCCATCCGAGAGCTTGACCCAAAGCGGCGGAGGACCCTCCGTGGCCCTTGGTTGGGCAAAAGTGCCTTCGCTCACCGGCTGGACCCTCAGGCCCCAGTGAGTCTCGCTAAGGACTTATCCACGGACCGTCGATCTCTGGCTCACAACGGTTTGAGATTGTCGCAACCACATACTGAACACGCGGCCGTACCGTTCCTTTCCGCCATCCCGTTGGGACACGGTTCAGCTCGGATAGCATTGCTCAACGCACATCCGGTGTGGCCACATTTGGTACACGTCAGGAGCGGGCGGGAGCATAACTGACAATTCGCCATCTATTCAGTTTAGACAGTTTGGCTGTATCTCGGAATATGTACGCAATGGAAAGCACCAGAACCATCCTCGACTGAAGACCTATCGTGAGGAAGGCCCAAATGCAGCAACACTTTAAAGAAGACATGGACGCCGTCAGGAACGTACCGGAAAGCGAATGGAAAAAGACCGACGAGGCCATTACCTTCCCAAGTGGTTTCACCGGGTACGTGCGTCCTGAGTTTCAGGGCGCTAAGCAGACTGATAAGTGGCACTGGGCTCTGGAGAAGGACGGCAAAGTTTTCTCGCACGGTTATGCCGAGAACAAGGCTCAAGCCAAGAAGGTCATCGAGGTCATCGAGCCCAACTTCGCAGCGGGCGCTCCCCCTATGGAGGATTAGGTGGCCAACTAAAAGGCTCGCCGACAGGATAGGTGTCCACGCAGCTAAATGCCTGCAGCCAAGCGATCAACCAGGTGAGACGCCTTGCAGGATCAGGTGAGGTAACGACACAGCGCACCGCTAACGTTCGACGATGGCCGAAAACATCACCATTCGCTTCGCCGAAGGTTTTGGGTCGGCCCAGGCCTTCGCCGTCACCTTCGGCGATGAACACGTTCTTGATCTCGAAATTGACCAGAGGTGTTGCCGGCCACGCTGTCTGCACATGCGGCGGCAACGATCGGTGAGCATGGATCGGCAACGTTCTGTGAGGATGACGGGAAGGGTCCTGGCCCCGTGGCCGCGCGGTTCTCACTCGCACAGCTCGCGGGAGGGGGGCGCGAGCGCCGGAGGGGCCATTCGTCATCTGCGGCATCGCCCATGAGCGCCGACCGCGGTATCGGGACCGGCGCGAGCAGAGCTGCTCAGGGGCCGCGGGAACGTCCGATCATCGCCGGGTCGATCGGCCACGGCAGGTCTACGCGGGTGCAGAGGAGCTGGCCGCCGACGATGACGTTCGCGAGGCGCCACGCCGGTGGGAGGTCCGCGTCATCACGCCGGCTCGCCGCCAGCCACGCGAACCCGATGGCATCTGTGGCACGTCCGACCGGGGTCGCGTCGTTCGCGCTCCGGAAGGGCAGCGCTCCGCCCAAGTGGGCGGTGAGTGCCATGAAGCGAACAGCCAGGTCATCTGCCCGCTCTGAGAAGCGCTGCCGCCACGAGCGCACCGTGCGCGCCGGTACCGAGCGACAGAGGCCCCTGGCACCATCGGGGAGCTCGACGCCGACCGGTTCGAGCACCGCAGCGCCGACGGCCAAGGTGCTGTCGAGCCTGCGACGCAGGACGAAGTCAGGGAAGAGGGCGTCGCCGACCTTGCATGCCCGGCACCAGGCGCGCCGGACGAATATCTCGTGCACGACGCCCGACTCGCGGACGCGCCGACGGTACGAGCCATCAAAGGCCATCGGGCTGCCGCAGCCAGAGCAGTCGGGCCGTGGCGCCGGCGCATTCCGGCCGAGGCGCGCGTATGTCGAGACGTCGACCGGGCAGGACCACGTGATCGCCACGGCTCAGGTGCTACCAGTTCGTTCTCGCTCTCGTCACCTTCGTCCGTGCGGCGCGTGAAGAGTCCGTGGTCAAAGAGCACGGCCGAAACCCGCCGCCGGGTCCTCAGACAGTTACGCCGCTAACAAGAGGCTCCGCGTCAGCGCCATCACGGTCCTGAATGCACCGCTCCGCCTGTCAGCTTCGGCCGCCTTGGGGAACCCTGGCGCCTACCGGCTCGTAAGAGACGAGAACAGGGACTGTTTATGCGTGGAGTTCAGAAAGGGCGCGAGCACGCGAGCACCGTCGCTGATCATTGATGACGTGGTGATCAATGGGGAACGGGTTCTCGGTCTCCTCTGGGGTAAGGCAGAGGAGCTTGAAGCCATCGTTGTCTGGGACGCGTCCCGAAGGCTCCCTTGGCTTGCCGGCTCTCCGCCCGGAACGTCGTACCGCCATCGCGATGACGTGCTGGTCGTCAAGCTCTTCGCAGGAGAGACCGTTCCCGAAGACCTGCATGGCGGCACTGTCGATTTTCCGAGCGGCCTTCGAGTCGCACTTTCCCTCACCTCCGAGGGACGCCTCTACATGGTCATTGTGCTCGATGCGGCTCTGTGGCTCAGCCCAGCGGCTCTTTCCGGTCAAGCCGCCGATCTGACGGTTGGTGCAGTCGCCGGTGCCACAGATACCGTTGTCTTGGAGATCGAATCAGGGGGGCTGGTACGCGAGTCCTCCGTAGACGGTGTCGAAGTCGAGAGTTTCGAAATCAGGGCCGTCTACGACGGCGACCGCCACCTTCTGGGGTTCATCGTCCCGAACGCCACCCGTGCCCTCCCTCCACCGTTCAACTCAGCGGCATCCTCATCCTGACCGATTGAACGCTGCCCCGTAGACCGATCCGCTTACAGGGATTGTCCGCGGGCTGGAGATCGGGAGCGGTCGGCGCTCGCGAGAGGCAGCAATGTCGGCCGTAGAACCGCGAAGGCGTGCCACGAGACCGGCGATAGGGGGCGATCGGGCGGTCCCGACGATGGGGTGAGATCAGCCCACCTTCCGGCAGTCGCCAGACAGCCTGGATAGAGCCTCCGTTAGCGGTCCTTTTGGACCTCCAACGCTGGCGGCGGCAACGCCACCGTTCAATGCGGCGACGTCTTGCGTGACCCGTCGGTATTTGCCTGTCACCTGGGCGTCGGTCGGCTGAACCATGCTGGCCACCGCCCTCCAAGCCGGCCCAGAGCTCACCGACCGGAGTCCGGCTGGAACGTTGCTGCTGCCGAGGGCTTCCGATAACTGCCGCTCCAGCTGCGCCAAGTGCTGGCAACCAGCGCGTACGGCTGCCTCGGATATTCCGAGTGGTGCGGTCGTGGTCGTCACCGGACCTGCACTCGGCGCATTCGAGCAACTTGTCAGCCCGATTGCCGCAATCATCGCCAAGAAAAGCATCCGTCCGCCGCCCGCAGACATCCTCACAATGGGTAGTCAATCACGGCGAGATCGGAATCGAATACGTCCGAGGGGATGCATCATGGTCCCGGCGTACGGAGGCAGGCACCCTCAGTGGGTGCTCAGCTTTCGCATGTCGTAGAAGACGTGCGCCAGGCGGTCGGCGGCTTCGATGCTCGCTACGACCTTGGGAGCGTGGGTCACTGCGTTCTGAGCGCCCCATTCCACGGTGACCAGATAGCCATCGCCCGACTCAGGAAGCGGACGAATGGAAGCCGTCGGGCCTGCTGTCATGCGAACCTCAAAGAACTCGGTCCAGTGACCTTCGGCAGCGATCGCGCTGGCCACCTCGGGTTCGAGATCTGCTGCTGACCGCTCGACCCCGGAGTTCAAAACGAAGAGCTTGTAGGACACGCCCCATTCTGACCGCATCGCTGGCGAGTTATCCGAGGACGCCGAAGTGGCCCACCGTCCCGGCGAAGTGGGCTACCCCGCGAAAGTTCGCAGTAGGAGCTCCATGACGGGGAGGCGGGTTACCGAGCTGCGACCTTGGCAGCCGCCTTCGCTCCAGCCTTGCGAGATCCGCCATCGCGAACAGACGGGGAGGCAGCGGCCGATGTCTTCCGAGTAGACCTGGGGGTTCGCGCCGAGGGCACGACAAAGAGATCGACCTTCAACCCAGCCGCTACGAGCATGTTGATCAACGCGTCGATGCTGAAGAGGTCGATCTTGCCGCGAACGAGGTCGGAGATGCGGGGCTGAGTAACGCCGAGACGCTCTGCAATCTCGCCCTGCGGCATGCCGGAGTCGTCAATGAAATCGATCAACTTCTCCATAAGCGCCCCCCGAATCTTCATGTTCTCGGCCTCCTGTGGCGTGTTCTCGATCGCATCCCACACGCTGGCGTGTCGCTTACTTGTCATCTCGGTGCCTCCTTCGCTCTTTCTCGACCATCTCCTTGAATCTCTGCCTACCGAGATCAAGGTCAGATTTGGCCGTCTTTTGCGTCTTCTTCTGAAAGCAGTGCAGCACGAACACAACGTCGTCCATTACTGCCACGTAGAACACTCGATAGGTTCCCTGCGGATCACGGACTCGGATCTCTCGACACCCAGAGCCCACCGTGGCCATTGGCTTCCAATCGTCCGGGTCCCGACCAGACTGGACGAGCTGCAGCTGAAAACCTGAGCGCCGACGGGCAATCTCTGGAAACTCTCGGAGGTCATCAAGGGAGGTCCCGAGGAACTCAATCTCCTTCACTACCCGAGTATATAAGATTTTGTATAACCGTCAACCATCCGGGCGGGCGGGCCCCGTGACTCTAGGCCGGCGTGCTGGGATACCTTCCTTACCGAAGGAGGTGCTGCGATGGGCCGCATCGTTGTAATGAATCATGTGACCCTAGATGGGGTGATGCAGGGTCCGGGGCGTCCCGACGAGGACACCCGGGGAGGATTCACGCAGGGCGGTTGGGGCCAACGGTCGACC
>Ga0181536_10000242_pt1 | contig 64404 bp, 52 predicted proteins | sample PEATcosm2014_Bin_41_FD_121105 | JGI IMG/M metagenome (GOLD analysis project Ga0181536, IMG submission 121105) | Peatland microbial communities from MTU Mesocosm Facility, Houghton, MI, USA - PEATcosm2014_Bin17_60_metaG | ecosystem: Environmental > Terrestrial > Soil > Wetlands > Peat | place...
ACCTGGCGGGGGTGGCGCAGGAACATCTCGAGGAGATCGAACTCGATGCGCGTGAGCGTGAAGGTGCGCTCGCCGCGCTGGCCCTCCCGGGTGGAGAGGTTCAGCGCGAGGTCGCCGACGCGCAGCAGGCCTCCCTCGCCCTCGAAGCGCCGCCGCAGGAGCGCGCGCAGGCGGGCCAGCAGCTCCGCCAGCGCGAAGGGTTTGACCAGGTAGTCGTCGGCGCCCGCATCGAGCCCCTGGACCCGGTCGTCGACGGCGTCGCGCGCCGTGAGCATCAGGACCGGCGTGTCGTCGCCGGCGCTGCGCATGCGGCGGCAGACGGTCAGGCCGTCGAGGTCGGGCAGCCCGAGGTCGAGGATGAGCGCGTCCGCCGGCGTCAGCGCCGTCGCCTCGAGGGCCTCGCCTCCCGAGGCGACGGTGACCACGTCGTAGCCCTCGAGACGCAGGGCACGATCGATGGATCGGCGTACGGCCAGGTCGTCGTCCACCACGAGGATGCGCACGAGGCAAGAAGCTACCGCCGTGCCGCGGCCACCGACGGCCGGGCGCGACCGGTGGAAGTGCCTAACCTTGGGCGGGGCGACCGCCCCGGTCCGGGGTAGTTCAATCGGCAGAACGTCGGCCTTTGGAGCCGGATGTTGGAGGTTCGAGCCCTCCCCCCGGAGCACCGCGTCCCCGTGGGCGTGTCGGTCGGCTCAGCGCTCGGCGGCCGTGTCCCGCTCGGCGGCCTTGTCCCGCACCGCCAGCTGCGCCAGGTACTCGTTGTACGCGGCCAGCTCGGCGTCCTCCTCCTCGCGCTGCGCCGCGCGCTCCGGGTCCGCCGTGGCGGAGGGGCCCGGGCCGCCGGCAGCGTCGCCGGCGGAGGCGGGCGGCGGAGAGCCCTCGGGCGCCTCGTGCACGAGACGCCACCACATGTAGACGGCGTAACCGGCGAAGAGGGGCCACTCGAAGACGTAGGCCCAACTGAGGGTGTTGCCGCCGAGGGCACGTGAGAGCTGCCAGAGGCACAACGCCATGAAGCCGGGGACGACGATCAGGATGACCACGTGCAGCTTCAGGGCGCGGCGCGAGAGCCAGACGCGGGAGTCCGTCATCCGCCCGCGAAGAGGAAGTCGTTCAGGATGGCAGCCAGCTCGAGCGGCCGGTCGCCCTGGATGCTGTGGCCCGCGCCCTCGACGCCCACCACGGTGGCGCCGGGCTGGCGGCGCAGGAGCTCGGCCACGTCGTCGTCGTCGACGACCGACCAGGCCAGCCCGCGCACGAGCAACAGTGGGACGGTGAGCCCTGAGATCGCCTCCCACCAGTCGCCGAACTCGGGATGGGCCGCGGCTCCTTCGGTGCGGAAGCGCGCGTAGCGCCAGACCCAGCTGCCGTCCTCGCGCTGGACGGCGTTGTGAAGGATGCCCCGTCGCAGCGACGACTCCGACCGGGTGGGGTTGTGCTCCATCGTGCGGGCCAGCAGCTCGTCGAAGCTGTCGAAGCTGGCGGGCCCGTTGACGAAGTTGGTCACCGGCGCCGCCTTCTCCGCGTTCACCCCGGGGGTGATGTCGACCAGGACGAGGGCGCGCACGAGCTCGGGAGCGTGTGCCGCCAGCGCGATGGAGGACATCCCACCGAGGGACATCCCCACCACGCCCCGTGCGTCGGGGGCCAGCTCGGCCACGACGGTCGCGAGGTCGCGGCCGTTGCTGCCGGCCGAGACGGAGCCCTCGGGCCCGCCGTCGGAGTGGCCGTGGCCGGGCAGGTCCACGGCCAGCAGCGGCCGGCCCACGGCCAGCGCGACCGTGTCCCACGTGTGGGCGTTCTGCGCCCCGCCGTGGACGAGCACCAGCTCGGGGGCGTCCGTGCCCCAGAGCAGGCTGGACACCTTGCGGCCGGGCGCGACCTGGACGTCGACCCGGCGCACCTCGGGGGGGCCGGGGTAGGGCAGGCCGTACTCGGCGGCGTTCTCGTGGAAGAGCCCGAACTCGTCGTAGGGGACCATCTCCGGCACGACACGAGTGTCCCATACGCACGCCGGACTGCCCGGCGGGCTAAGAATGCGCCGATGCCCGATCGCCGCCTCTCCGCTGTGGTCCTCGCCGCCGGGGAGGGCACGCGGATGCGCTCCGAGCGTCCCAAGCCGCTGCACCTCCTGTGTGGCCGCCCCATGATCCTGCACGTCCTGGACGCCATGGCCGAGCTCGACGTCCACCGGGTGGTCGTCGTGGTCGGGCACCGGGGCGAGTGGGTCACCAAGACGCTGGTGCAGCTGGCCCCGCCCGCCATGGAGATCGAGTTCGTCGAGCAGCTCACCCAGTCGGGCACGGGCGACGCGCTGGCCGTCGGCCTGACCGGGTTGCCCGACGACGACGACGAGGTGGAGGACGTGGTCGTCCTCCCCGGCGACACGCCGCTGCTCCGCCCCCAGACGCTGGCGGCGCTGGTGCGCGCGCACCGCGCCGAGGACGCCGGCGCCACGCTGCTGACGGCCGTCGTGGAGAACCCCTCGGGCTACGGCCGGGTCGTCCACGGCAAGGACGGCGACGTCGCCCGGGTGGTGGAGGAGACCGACGCCACCGACGGGGAGAAGGCGATCGACGAGGTCAACACGTCGATCTACTGCTTCCGGCGCAGCATCCTCGCGCCCACCCTGCGCCGGCTGAGCCCGGCCAACGCCCAGGGGGAGTACTACCTCACCGACGCCGTCGCCGTGCTCTCGAGCGCCGGGTACCGGGTGCGTTCCCTCGTCCTGCCCGACTCCATGGAGGCGGCAGGGGTCAACGACAGGGCGCAGCTGGCCGTGGCCGAGGCCGAGCTGCGCGACCGGATCAACGAGCGCTGGATGCGCCGCGGCGTCACGATGTGGGACCCGGAGCGGACCTACGTGGACGCGCAGGCCCACCTGGAGGCGGACGTCTCCCTGCTCCCGGGGGTGATCCTGCGGGGCGACTGCTCCGTCGGCGCGGGCGCCGAGATCGGCCCCAACAGCGTGCTGACCGACACCACGGTCGGCGAGGGCGCGGTGGTGACCGAGAGCGTGTGCACCCGGGCCACCATCGGGGCCGGCGCCCGGATCGGCCCCTACAGCGTCCTCGAGCCGGGCGCCGACGTGCCGGCGGGGTCCGAGGTCGGGCCCCACTCGGTGCAGCGGGGCCCCGACGCCTGAGCGCCCCGGAGCGGCTCGGACCCGAGCGAAGTAGCGTGGGTGTCGTGGAGCTGATCCCGCGGCGCCGACTCGAGCTCGTCTCCGGCCGCGCGCACCCCACCTTGGCGCTGGACATCGCGGGCCATCTGGGTGTCGAGCTGGGCGAGGCGAACCTGCGCGAGTTCGCCAACGGGGAGATCTACTGCAAGTACGACATCTCCATCCGCGGCTGCGACGTCTTCATCATCCAGACCCACGCCGCTCCGGTGAACGACTCGTTGATGGAGCACCTCATCATGATCGACGCCGCCAAGCGCGCGTCGGCGAAGCGGATCACCGCGGTGTGCCCCTACTACGGGTACTCGCGCCAGGACCGCAAGGCGACGGGGCGCGAGCCGATCACCGCCAAGCTGGTGGCGGACATGCTCTCCGCGGCCGGTGCCGACCGCGTCGTCAGCGTGGACCTGCACTCGGGGCAGATCCAGGGGTTCTTCGACGTGCCCTTCGACCATCTGGTGGCGACCCCCGTGCTCGAGGGGTACATGAGGGAGAACTTCGGCAACGACGTCGTCGTGGTGGCGCCCGACGCCGGCCGGGTGAAGGTGGCCGAGCGCTACAGCCAGCATCTCGGCTTCGACCTGGCCCTGATCCACAAGACGCGGCCCCGCGGCACCTTCAACGAGGTCAAGGCGCGCCACGTGGTCGGTGACGTGGAGGGCCGCCACTGCGTCCTGATCGACGACATGATCGACACGGCCGGGACCATCTGCGCCGCCGCCGAGCTGCTGGCCGACGCCGGCGCCTCGGACATCTCGGCCATGGCCACCCACGCCGTGCTGTCCGACCCCGCCGTCGACCGCCTGAAGGCGGCCCCGATCTCGCGGGTCGTCGTGACCGACACCCTGCCCGTGGCCGCGGACCGCACCTTCGACAAGTTGGAGGTCCTCTCGGTGGCCAAGATCATCGCCGACGCCATCGACGCCGTCTTCGAGGACACCTCGGTCTCCGAGCTCTTCGGCGGGGACAACCTGGTCTAGGGGGCCCGCTGGTCGACCGCCCTCCCGGGCGGCTACGCTGGTAGGCCGTTCGCCGGAGGCCCCGAGGCCGTCCGCGCACGCCGCTCTCGCCACCTGAGGAGATCCGTTATGGCCGAAGTCGTACTCGCCGCCGAAGTCGGGCGCCCCGTCGGCTCGCGCGCCGTGCGCCGCCTGCGGCGCGAGGGGAAGATCCCCGGCGTCATCTACGGGCACGGGACCGACCCCGTGCCGGTCGCCGTCGTGGCCCGGGAGCTCCGGGCCGCCCTCAACACCGACGCCGGGGCCAACCAGCTGCTGTCCCTCGACACCGGGTCGGGCACGTTCTTGACCATCGCCCGCGAGATGCAGCGCCACCCCGTCGGCCAGACGGTCACCCACGTCGACTTCGTGATCGTGCGGCGCGACGAGGTCATCAGTGCCGACGTGCCGATCACCCTGGTGGGCGAGGCGCTCGAGGTGCACCACGGCGACGGGCTCGTGGAGCAGCAGATGTTCACCCTCCCCATCCGGGCGCTCCCGGGAGCCATCCCGACGGTGCTCGAGGTCGACATCACCGCGCTGACCATCGGGGGCCAGGTGCGGGTGTCCGACCTCACGCTCCCGGAGGGCGTCACCACCGAGATGGACGCCGAGACGGCGATCGCCATCGGCCAGCCTCCCCGTGTCGTCGCCGCCGAGGGCGAGGGCGCCGAGGGCGCCGAGGGCGAGGAAGTGGCAGCGGGGGAGACCGCCGAGGCGACCGGGGAGGCATCCGAGAGCACGGGCGGAGAGGGCTAGGCCCTGCGCCGCGCCTTCGCCCGGCCCGAGCGCCGGGGGACCCCGGCGGACCTGCTGGTCGTCGGGCTCGGGAACCCCGGCACGGAGTTCGCCGGGAGCCTGCACAACGCCGGGTCCGATGCCGTCACGCTGCTGGCTGACCGCCACGGCGCCAGCCTGCGTGCGGAGAAGGGCGTGCCGGCCCGGGTCGGCGTGGCGACGGTCGAGGGGAAGCGGGTGGCCCTGGCCGTGCCGACCACCTACATGAACGAGTCCGGTCTCGCCGTGCGCGCGTTGGCGAAGCGCTTCGGAGTCACGGACCCGGCCGCCGTCGTCATCGTCCACGACGAGCTCGACCTCCCGCCCGGGACGGTCCGCCTCAAGGCGGGCGGGGGCCTCGCCGGTCACAACGGCCTGCGCTCCATTTCCGACCACCTCCACACGAACGACTTCCTGCGTGTCCGCATCGGTGTCGGCAAGCCTCCCAGCGCCGCGGCGGGCGCGGCCCACGTGCTCAAGCGCCCGCCCCGGGCCGTCAGGGAGCTCCTCGCCACCTCGGTGGAGATCGCCGCCGACGCGGTCGAGCGCATCGCAGCCGACGGCATCGACGCCGCCATGGCGTGGTGCCACTCGCTGCCCACCTGACCGATGGCCGCGCCCGCGCCCCCACCGAGCCCGCCGCCGAACCCGTCGGGCGGCAGCCTGGCCTCCGTCCCGCACCTGCTGCGCACCGACCCGGTGATCGGCGCGGTCCTCGGGGCGGCCGACGCCACCGTGGCCGTCCCGGAGGCGGCGCAGGCCGTGGTGGTCGCCGCGCTGGCGACGTTCACGGAGCGGTCCCCGCTGCTGGTGGTCACGGCGACGGGGCTCGATGCCGAGCGCCTGGGGGACGACCTGGCCTGCCTGCTCGCTCCGGAGGGCGACCCGGTGGACGGCGAGGTCGTCGGCGCCCTCCACGGGCCGGTCGCCGTCCTGCCGGCGTGGGAGACCCTGCCCTTCGAGCGCGTCAGCCCCGAGACCGAGACGATGGGCCGCCGCCTGGCCGTCCTGCACGCGCTGGCCGACGCTCCCGACGGGACACTGCCGGCACCGCCGCGGGTGATCGTCGCGCCCGTCCGTGCGCTGCTCCAGCGGCTCGGCCCCCCCGACGGGACGGCGCCGATCGTCATACGGCGGGGCCAGCACGTCGACGACGGCGCGCTCCTGGCCGATCTGGTGGCCCGGGGGTACCGCCGCGAGCACCAGGTCGAGCACCGCGGGGAGTTCGCGGTGCGCGGCGGGATCGTCGACGTGTTCCCCTCCACGGCGGACGCGCCGGTGCGCATCGACCTGTGGGGCGACGAGGTCGACCGGCTCACCGCGTTCGCCGTCAGCGACCAGCGTTCGCTGCACGACATCGGCGCCGTCGCGCTCTTCGGGTGCCGCGAGCTCGTCGTCACCCCCGCGATCCGCGCCGCCGCGGAGTCGCTCACGACGCGGCGGCCCTGGGGGGCATCGGTGTGGGAGCGCCTGGCGCGCGGCGAGCAGTTCGACGGCATGGAGTCATGGCTCCCGTTCCTCGAGCGCACCGAGCGGGTGCTGCCCGACCTGCTCGGTGCGGGCAGCCAGGTGGTCCTCGCCGAGCCGCGCCGGATCAGGGACCGGGGCACCCAGCTCCTGGACGAGGAGGAGGCGCTGGCCGAGACGCTGGCCGCGACGTGGGGGGCCAAGGAGGCGGAGGAGGACACCTTCCCGCGTCTCCACGTCAACTTCGACCGCCTGCTGCGCGACTGCGCGGCCGGCGTCGTCGCCCTGCCCAACGTCCCCGAAGGGCCGTCCACGAGCGCGCTCACGGTGCGCCGCTTCGACCCGGTGGCGGGGGACCCGGCCCGGCTGGCGGCTGGGGTGACGCGGCTGGTCGAAGACGGGTACTCGGTGACGCTGTGCGCCGCCACGGGCGCGGGCGCTGCGAGGCTGTCGGCCGCCCTGGCCGAGCAGGGTGTGCACGCGCCGGTGACGGCGGCGGCGACGGGCAGGCCGGGCGCCGTCGTGGTGGCGGCGCCGATCACCAGCGGCTTCATTCTCCCCGACGACAAGGTCGCGGTCCTCTCGGAGACCGACGTGACCGGCCGGCGCATGCCGCACCGGCGCGCCCGCCCCCGGGCCCGGGCGGCAGATGGGTTCTTCGACGACCTGGAGTCCGGCAGCTTCGTCGTGCACCGCCAGCACGGCGTCGCGCGCTTCGAGGGAGTGACGACGCGGACCATGGGTGGGACGACGCGTGACTATCTGATCCTGCAGTACCGGGGCTCCGACCGCCTGTACCTCCCGGTCGAGCAGATCGAGGCGATCACCCCCTACAGCGGCGGGGAGTCGCCGACGCTCTCGAAGATGGGCGGCGCGGACTGGCAGCGCACCCGGGCCCGCGTCCGCGCCGCGGCCGCCGAGGTGGCAGCCGATCTGGTGGCGCTGTACCGGCGACGCCTGGCCGTCGAAGGCCGCGCCTTCGGCCCCGACACGCCATGGCAGGCGGAGATGGAGGCGTCCTTCCCCTTCGTCGAGACCGAGGACCAGCTCAAGGCGATCGCCGACGTCAAGCGCGACATGGAGGAAGCACGGCCGATGGACCGGCTGGTGTGCGGCGACGTCGGGTTCGGCAAGACAGAGGTGGCCTTGCGGGCCGTCTTCAAGGCGGTACAGGACGGGGCGCAGGCCGCCGTGCTGGCCCCGACCACGCTGCTGGCGAGCCAGCACGCGCAGACCTTCGCGGACCGCTACGCGCCGTTCCCGGTGCGGGTGGAGCTGCTGAGCCGCTTCCTCTCCCCGGCGCAGCAGAGGGCCGTCGTGCAGGGGCTGGCCGACGGGAGCGTCGACGTCGTGATCGGCACGCACCGGCTGCTGGCGCAGGACGTGCAGTTCAAGGACCTCGGGCTGCTGGTCGTCGACGAGGAGCAGCGCTTCGGGGTGTCGCACAAGGAGACCGTGAAGCGCATGGCCGAGGGCGTCGACGTGCTGACGCTCACGGCCAGCCCCATCCCGCGCACGCTGGAGATGGCGCTGACGGGCATCCGCGACCTGTCCATGGTGAACACACCGCCGGCCGATCGCCGGCCCATCCTCACCTACGTCGGGGAGCAAGACCCGTCCGCCGTGAGCGAGGCGCTCCGGCGCGAGCTGCTGCGTGAGGGGCAGGCCTTCTACGTGCACAACCGGGTGTCCGACATCGACCGCGTCGCCCGCGAGATCCGCGACCTCGTCCCCGAAGCCAGGGTGGCGATCGCCCACGGGCAGATGGACGAGGGGAGCCTCGAGACCGTGGTGTTCGACTTCTGGGAGCGGCGCCACGACGTGCTCGTGTGCACGACCATCATCGAGTCGGGCATCGACATGCCGTCGGTCAACACGCTGATCGTGGACCGGGCGGATCTCCTCGGCCTGGGCCAGCTGCACCAGATCCGCGGCCGGGTGGGCCGCGGCGGCCAGCGCGCCTACGCCTACCTCTTCCACCCGGCCGATCGCGTCCTCTCCGAGCAGGCCTACGAGCGGCTCCGCACCATCGGCGAGCACACCGAGCTCGGCTCGGGCTTCAAGATCGCCATGCGCGACCTCGAGATCCGGGGCGCCGGCAACCTCCTCGGCGCGGACCAGTCGGGGCACATCGCGGCGGTGGGCTACGACCTCTACGTCCAGCTGGTGGCGGAAGCGGTGGCGGAGGCCCGGGGCGAGGCCCGCACCGCCCCCCCAACGGTCTCCATCGACGTCCCGGGCGACGCGCACCTGCCCAAGGACTACGTGGCGGCCGAGGACGCCCGGCTCGAGGCCTACCGCCGTCTGGCGTCGGCAGGCAGCGCGGCGGACGTGGACGACATCGGAGTGGAGTGGGCCGACCGCTACGGCCCGCTCCCCGCCCCGGCCCAGGGCCTCCTGGCGGTGGCCCGGCTGCGTGCCAGCGCGATGGCGCGCCGGATCGGTGAGATCACCATGAGCTCCGTCCGCCCCGGTGGGACCCGCCAGCCCACGGTGCGGGTGTCGCCCGTCACGCTGCCCGCCAGCGCCCAGGTGCGACTGCGCCGCCTGGCGCCCGGTGCCACCTACCGCGAGGACCTGGCCCAGCTCCTGGTGCCGGTGGCCGCGGGGGCACCGGCCGCCGATGCCGTCCGCGATCTCATAGAGGACCTGATCCCGGTGGGCGATGCGGGACCCGGCGGGGACACCTTGTAGCATGCGCGGCGCGTGAAGCGGCTCCTCGTCCTCCTCATCGTTCTCGCCGGTGGCGTCGCCGCGGCCGCGCTGGCCGTGCCGACCAACGCGACCGACGTCAACGGCAGCACCATCAGCCAGGCGTCGCTCAATTCGGACCTGCACGCGATCGCCGACAGCACCTACTACCAGTGCTACCTGAACTCCCAGGCCTATCTCTCGTCGAACGGCGGCGAGGAGCTGGCGCCGGTCGACGGCGCGGGCCAGGGCCAGGACGGGGCCGGGGACCACCCCACGGCCACCACCGCCTTCGTCGCAACCTACGTCGACACCGAGGTCGGCCATCAGGTCGTCCTCGACGTGGCGGCGGCGCGCCACGTCGAGGTGACGCCCGCCGACCTCGCGGCCGCCCGCACCAACCTGAGCGAGCAGATCTCGCAGGTCATGTCCGAGGTGCTCCAGACGCCACAGGCCCAGAACGTCCGCTACAGCTGCAGCGTGACCGGCCAGCCCCTGAGCGGCGAGCAGGTGCTGGGCACCATGCCGGCGTCGTTCGTCGACCAGCAGGTGCAGTTCGTCGCGACGGCCAGCGCGCTGCAGGAGGACCTCGCCGGCGTGGGCTCCAGCCCGGCCGACCTCGAGGGCTACTTCCAGCGTCATCTCGCCGAATTCGACACGGCCTGCTGGACGGTCGGGGTGTACTCCAGCGAGGCGGCCGCCCAGGCGGCGGCGGCCGAGGTGGCCTTCGGGACGCCGTTCTCCCAGGTGGCGGCAAAGGCGACCCAGGGCGGACCACAGTCGTGCGAAATGCTGCCGGTCATCGCGTCGGAGCTCCCATCGACCGCCAAGATCGCGTCCCTGCCCACGGGCACGGTCTCGGCGCCCATTGACGTCAACGGGAGTTATGTCCTCGTGCAGATCACCTCGCGGACGGCGACGTCGTACTCCGACGCCGCGCCGGTCGTCGCCGACGTGGTGCAGCAGGCGGGGGCGAAGGCGACCCAGGCGGCCATCACGGCCAAGGAGCGCCACTCCTCGGTGACCATCGACCCTCGCTACGGCGCGTGGCTGCCCGATCTGGCGACCGTGTTCCCGCCGCTGGCACCCGCCACCTCGGACGTGCTGAACGCACCGGCGAACGAAGCCGCCACCCAAGCCGCCGCTGCGGCCGCCGCCCCGGCCCCCGCCGCCTCGGGCTCAGCGACCGGCGGCTGACCGTGGCGCGGCTCCGCCCCCACGTCACGGTGGTGGGCCTCGGGCCCGCCGGCACCGACCTCCTCGGGGACGCGTCCGCCGCGCTCCTGGCCGCGCCCGGGACTGTCTTCCTGCGCACGGCGCGCCACCCGGCGGCGCCCGTCGACGGTGCCCGTTCCTTCGACGACCTGTACGAGTCCGCGGCCACCTTCGACGAGGTGTACGCCGCCATCGTGGAGGAGCTCGTCGCGGCGGCGTCGGACGCGGCGCCCGTGCCGATCGTGTACGCGGTACCGGGGTCACCGCTGGTGGCCGAGCGCAGCGTCGAGCTGTTGCGGGCCGACGACCGGGTCGCGGTGACCGTGCTGCCCGCCCTCTCGTTCCTGGACCTGGCCTGGGCGGCGCTCGGCATCGACCCCCTCGCCGTTGGGGTGCGCCTCGTGGACGCCGCCGCTTTCGGGGAGGTGGCGGCACGCGAGCGCGGCCCCTTCCTCCTGGCGCAGTGCTGGTCGCGCCATCTCCTCTCCGAGGTGAAGCTGAGCGCGCCCGACCAGGCCGGGCCCGAGCTGCCGCGCCCGGTGATCCTGCACCACCTCGGACTCCCCGACCAGGTGGTGGCGGTGGTCGACTGGTGGGAGCTCGACCGCACGGTGGAGCCGGACCACCTCACCTCGCTCTACGTCCCGGCGTCGCCGGGGCTCGCCGGCGCGTCCTCCGGTGAAGAGGTGGCGCGGCTGGTCGCGCTCATGGACACGCTGCGCGAGCAGTGCCCCTGGGACCGGGCGCAGACCCATGCGTCGTTGATGCCGCATCTCGTCGAGGAGTGCTACGAGGTCCTCGACGCGCTGTCCGCTCTGGACGGGACCGGCGACGCGTCCGGGCACCTGCGCGAGGAGTTGGGCGACCTCCTGTTCCAGATCGTGTTCCACGCCCGCCTGGCCGACGAGGAGGGGCGGTTCGACCTGGCGGACGTGGCGCGCGGGGTCCACGACAAGCTGGTGCACCGCCATCCCCACGTCTTCGGCGACGTGGACGCCGAGAGCGCCGACCAGGTCGTGTCGAACTGGGAGGCGATCAAGAAGAGCGAGAAGGGACGGCGCAGCGTCACCGAGGGCATCCCCGCGTCGCTGCCGGCGCTCATGTTGACGACCAAGCTGGCACGCAAGGCGCGCGCGGTCGGCGTGGAGCCGTACCCCACCGGTGCCACGGGTGCGGCCGCGGCGGCGCTGGAGGCGCTGGGGCGGCAGGCCGCCACCGCCGCGCCGGCCGCCGACGATCCGCTGGCCGGCCAGACGGACGGACTGCACGAGCAGGTGGGCGAGCTTCTCTTCGCGGTGGCGAACCTCGCGCAGCGCCTCGGCGTGGACGCGGAACAGGCGCTGCGCGACCGCACACTGGCGTTGCGCGCGGACATCCTCGCCGCCGAAGGCGTCCCCGACCAGGGGATTGGCAACCGCTAACCTTGTGCCCCGGTGTCCCACCAGGGCCGGGCACCCAAGGAGTGATGTCGTGAGCACCATTGAGCACGTGATCGGGCGCGAGGTCCTCGACTCCCGCGGCAACCCGACCGTCGAGGCGGAGGTGGTGCTCGACTCCGGCGCCCGGGGGCGCGCCACCGTGCCGTCCGGCGCGTCGACGGGCATCCGCGAGGCGGTCGAGCTGCGCGACGGCGGCGACCGCTTCTCCGGCAAGGGCGTGCTGCGCGCGGTGGCCAACGTCAACGGGGAGATCGCCGACGCGGTGCGCGGACTGGACACGCTGGACCAGCGCGCCGTCGACCTCACGATGATCGACCTCGACGGGACGCCCGACAAGGGACGGCTCGGGGCCAACGCGATCCTGGCCGTGTCGCTGGCGAGTGCCAAGGCGCTGGCGGACGACCTCGAGATCCCGCTCTACCGCTCCATCGGCGGCGCCAACGCCCATGTGCTCCCGGTGCCGATGTTCAACGTGCTGAACGGCGGCGCCCATGCCGACAACTCCGTCGACTTCCAGGAATTCATGGTGATGCCCGTCGGGGCGGCATCCTTCAGCGAGGCCTTGCGCTGGGGCGCGGAGACCTACCACGCCCTGCGCGCCATCCTGGCCGAGCGCGGGCTGTCCACCGCGGTGGGCGACGAAGGCGGTTTCGCGCCCGACCTCCCGCACAACGAGGACGCCGTGAAGCTCCTCCTGGAGGCGATCGAGGCCGCGGGCCGCGTGCCCGGGGACGAGATCGCGCTGGCGCTCGACCCCGCCACCAGCGAGCTGTGGGACGACGGGTCCTACGTCCTGGCCGGGGAGGGCCGGACGCTGTCGCCGGCGGAGCTCGCCGACTACTGGGTCGACCTGGTCGACCGCTACCCGATCGTGTCGATCGAGGACGGCATGGCAGAGGAGGACTGGGACGGCTGGGCGGCCCACACCAAGGCGCTGGGAGGCCGGGTGCAGCTGGTCGGTGACGACATCTTCGTGACCAACGCCGAGATCCTCGAGCGTGGGATACGTGAAGGCGTTGGCAACGCCGTCCTCGTCAAGCTGAACCAGATCGGCACCCTGACCGAGACGCTCGACACGGTGGCGCTGGCGAACCGGGCGTCGTACGCCACCGTGATCTCGCACCGCTCGGGCGAGACGGAGGACACGACCATCGCCGACCTCGTGGTCGCGGTCAACGCCGGGCAGATCAAGACGGGTGCGCCGGCCCGGTCCGATCGCGTGGCGAAGTACAACCAGCTGCTCCGGATCGAAGAGGACCTGGGCGAATCCGCGACCTTCCCGGGGCGCGCCGCGCTCTCGGGGGAGGGGGTCCGGCGTGGCGGGAGATAGCCGGCGGTCGCGACCCACGCAGAAGCCGAAGGCGAAGCCGCGGCGGAGGCCGAGGCAGCGCCGGGTGGCGGGCGCCGGCGGTGCCGGTCGCTCGCGGCTGGTGCTGCTGGGCGCCGTCGTGCTCTCGGCCGTCGTTCTTTTCGCCTGGTTCCCGGCCGGCTCCCTGCTCAGCCAGCGTTCGAACCTGGCCGACACCGAGGCGCAGCTGGCAGCGTTGCACAAGCAGGATGCCGCGCTGGCGCAGGAGAAGAAGAACCTCAGCGACGCCAGCGAGATCGGGCGCATCGCCCGGGAGCAGTACCAGCTGGTCAGCCCCGGCCAGCAGGCGTACGAGGTGCTGCCGCCGACCGGCGCGGCGGCCGCCGGCACCCCCTACGCGGGCGACCCGGGTTCGGACGGCCCGATCGCCCCGTCGGCCGCGGCGGAGCTCCCGCCCGGGGGCGTGACGACCACCACGACGCCCCCGCCCGCCGGTGCGGCCACTCATCACGCGGCGCCCACCAGCGCCCCGCCGGGCTCGGGCCTCCTGTCGCGCATGCTGCACTCCCTCGAATTCTGGCGTTGACCCCTCCGGTGCCCTTCGGGATGGCGCAGAGGGGCGACGACGAGGCGGTGGCCGAGCTGCTGGGCCGGGACCCCGGCGGCGCCTTTGCGGTGGTCGTCCGGGGCGACGACGGCCGGCCGGTGGTCATCGCCAACGAGCCCTTCCTCCGCGATGGCACACCCATGCCGACCACGTACTGGCTCGTCGACCCCGGGCTCCGGGCCCGTGTGGGGCGACTGGAGGCGGCCGGAGGCGTGCGGGAGGCCGAGGCGGACGTGGACGCCATCGCTCTCGCCGACTGCCACCGGCGCTACGCGGCCGAGCGGGACGCCCTCGTGCCCGAGGGGTGGAGCGGGCCGCGGCCGAGCGGCGGGGTGGGTGGCACCCGACAGGGGGTGAAATGCCTCCACGCCCATGTGGCCTGGTGGCTGGCCGGTGGTGACGACCCGGTCGGGGCCTGGGTGGCGGCCCGTCTGGGACTGGCGCGCCCCGCGAGCTGAGGCGCCCGGCCGGTGTGATAGGCCACAGCCGTGACGGACACCGACACGGTCGCCGCCGTCGACTGCGGCACCAATTCCACGCGGTTGCTCGTGATGGGACCGGACAAGATCGTGCTGGAGCGTGAGATGCGCATCACGCGGCTGGGGGAGGGGGTCGACGCCACCGGGCGGCTTTCGTCTCCGGCGATCGATCGGACGCTGTCGGTCTTGCGCGCCTATCGCCGGTCGATGGACGAGCATGCCGTGGCGCGAGCTCGCGTGGTGGCCACCTCCGCCGTCCGGGACGCACTCAACTCCGAGGAATTCATGGCCGCAGCAGAGGAGATCACCCGGCTGCGCCCTGAGATCCTCTCCGGGGACGAGGAGGGACGTCTTTCCTTCGCGGGCGCGACCGCCCATCTCCCAGCGGACCTGAGCGGACGAGGCCCGGTGCTGGTGGTGGACATCGGCGGCGGGTCGACCGAGCTTGTCGTCGGGCACAACCCGGCGGAGCACGCCGACTCGGCACCCGAGGTGGTGGTCCGGTCGCTGGACATCGGGTGCGTCCGCGTGAGCGAGCGCTTCTTGCCCCGTGACCCCCCGCGCCCCGAGGACCTGGCCCGGGCGCGTGCCGCGGTGACGGACGAAATCATGGCCGAGCGAAACGGTCTCCCTATGCTCACGCCCGACAGCCCGCTCGTCGGTCTCGCGGGCACGGTCTCAACGCTTGCCAGTCTGGAGGCCGGCGTCATCGAGTACGACCGTGCGCGCATCCACCATGCGGTGCTGCGCCGCGAGGACGTCGAGCGATGGTTGGCGATCCTCTCCGCGGAGGATGCGCACACGCGTCTGACGCGTCCCGGTATGAGCGCGGGGAGGGAGGACGTGATCGTGGGTGGCGCGTTGATCCTGGCGGTCGTCATGAGCGTGTTCGGGCGCGAGCGGTGCCTGGTGTCAGAGGACGACATCCTCGACGGCTTGGCCGCGAGTCTGCTCCGGCCACCGCGCGGGGCGAGATAGGAGTAGGAAGTTCTGCGATGGCCCTCATGGCCCTTAGGGTGTTCAACGGCTCTTTGGCGCCACACTCTTGACAGCCCGACCGCCGTGCCGCCGACGCAGCGGCGCCGACGTCAGGGCGAGGCCGGCCGCAGGACGGCGATGTCCTGGCCGTCGGTGACCCCCTCGCGGCCGCACCAGAATCCGCGATGGACGGGCTGATCGAGTTCGAACCCACCACGCTCGAGGATCCTGTCGAAAGCCGGCGGGGTGAAGCCCACAGCGCCTTCTGGATGTGCCTCATCGTTGATGAGGCACCCGTCGCCGAAGGCAAAGCGGAAGGTGAGCGGTCCGTCGGGCACAGACTGGGCCAAGGTGAGGCTCTCGTCATCGAGCAGGAACCACGATGCGAACACGCGACCGCCCGGGCGGAGCACCCGGCGGAACTCCGCGAGGTAGTGGACGATGTCATCCTCGAACATGTGGGTGAAGACGGATTGCAGGATGATCCGATCGACACTCGCTGACTCGACCGGAAGCGCGACCTGGCGGACGTGCAGCGCGCCCCCCGGATTGTGGATCTGGCTCTGAATGTCGAGATAGCGGAAATCGAAATTGGGGAACCGAGGCGTGATGTGCTGCTGGGCCCATTCGATGCTCGGTTGGATGATGTCGATACCGACGTACGCACCTTCGGGCCCCAGTACCTTGCTGAGCCCGATCGCGTCCCGGCCGACTCCGCACCCGATCTCGAGGACGCGATGCTCAGGACGGATTGGGCAGTACTGCTCGTACTCGCGCAGATGCCCGACCGTGATGTCATGCCACGTCTCCGGCCCGCCGCCGGTCAGGCGGGCGAGCTCGATAGGGATGTCGAAGCCGTCGTACGCGAATGTCGTAGTCGGTGCCTCAGATCGGCCTCCGCGGCGGCGCAGCATCATGACCTCATTTCTCGGGTGTCTGGGCGGTGGGCACGGCGACGCGGCAGCTTCGATCCGCTCGCGTCAGGTTGGGGTTGAAGAAGGGGTCTCCTCCGCCAAGGTACGGAGCGTATGCCCGCAGAGATTCCTGGACGTCATTCGCCGGCGGGTCCTTCTGCCGCGTGGCGGACTCCCGGTGCAAGAGCCGGGCGAAGGGTGTCATCACGTTCCACAGGCTGCGTTCGTACAGTCGGAGGCAGAGGTCGACATCTCCGCCGCACACGATGAACCGCTCGTCGAATCCATTGACCCCGTCGAACTTCTCGTGCTCCACCATCAGGCACGCCGCGGTGACCGCGAGGATGTCGCGGGTCCAGTAGGAAGGCCCGGTGGGCGTCCAGGCGTCGGGATGCATGCCTGCCCACGGGTGGTCGGCCAGACCTCCGATCCCGACCGCGACCCCTGCGTGTTGGACCAGTCCGTCCGGATAGAAGAGCCGCGCACCGACGGCTCCCACCTCCGGCCGTTGTGCGTGTTCGGCCAGTGCCTCGAGCCAGCCGGTGTGCAGCGCCTCGACGTCGTTGTTCAAGAACAGGAGGAGCTCTCCTTGCGCCTGCCGGGCAGCCCAGTTGTTCAGCTTCTGGAAGTTGAAGGGTTCGTCGAATTCGAGGACGCGGGCCCATTCGAACTGCCGTTCCCATTCCTGCATCATGGCGAAGGTGCCGTCCTCGCGGCTCTGGTTGGAGACGAGGAGCACTTCGATTGGCAAGACGGGCGTGCTCCCAAACAGCGACCGGACGCAGGCGTCGGTCAGTTCGGGTTGGTCGCGGAAGGGAATGATGATCGATACCTTCTCGTAGCGCAGTGGGTAACGAACTCGATGTGTCGACAGGTCGGCCCCGGGCTCGAGCCAGGCACCCGCGATGTTGTCGCGCGCGAAGTGCTCGAGCGCCCGGCGTCCGGCGGAGTGGGCGTCAGGCTTGACGCGCACGTCCGAGGCGGTTGAGCCCGGATGCTGACGCCAGTGATACAGGACGTCGGCCACGTGACCCACGTGGCGAGCCTCGGCCGTGGCCCGGAGCACGAAGTCGTAGTCCTGGGCTCCCTCATAGCCGGCGCGCAGACCACCCACGTGCTCGTAGAGCGTGCGACGGACGCCGACGAGGTGGCAGACGTAATTTACATTACGGAGCAGGTCGGGAGACCAGTCCGGCTTGAAGAAGGGAGCCACGTAACACCCCTCAGGGTCGAGCTTGTCCTCGTCGGAGTAGACGAGATCGGCATCGTCGTGGCCTTCGATGTAGCGCGCCAGAGCGGCGAGCGCGTGGGGCTCGAGGGTGTCGTCGTGGTCGAGGAAGGCGACCCACTCGCCGCCACTCGCCTTCACGCCGGCGTCGGTGTTCTCCGCGATGCCTGCGTTGGGGTGGCGCACGATACGGACGCGGCCGTCCAAGGCGGCAAACCGCTCGCAGATGGGACGGACGTGCGGGGCTCCGGATACGTCGACGAGCACGAGCTCCCAGTTGGGATACGACTGTGCTCTGACCGAGCGGATGCAGGCGACCAGGTGCTCGGCGACCGGATCAAAGACCGGCACGACAACGCTGAACAGTGGACCATCGCCTGGAGCAGACGCCGTCACTCGGGCGGCGCGCCAACGGCTGTAATCGTCGGCTGCCGACGGGCCGAAGTCATCAGGAGTGCCGGTGACCGGCGGCCCCACGACTGACGCGCGCAGGCCACTGGGTTCGACCATCAAGCGCTCCAGTGCGGCGACCGTCCGCTCGTCCGCGACGTCAAAGTCGTAGAGGTGCTCCAGCTCGTCGATCCGCACCGTCGCCTCCTCGAAAAGACCCTGGAGCTCCTCGGCGTGGATCGCGGTCTTCCTCCACTCCTCCTGGAGCTCCTGGGTGAACCCGGCGAACGCCTCGCGCATGCGCCACAGCATCCGTTCATACTCCGTGACCAGGTTGAGAGCATCGTGCGCGCCCTTCCGGAACAGGATGGCCTGTGGGGCGAGGTATGAGGCGTCGTGGTCGAAGTCCCGGATGAAGCCATGGGAGGCGAAGAGCTTCGCCCAGTATCCGGTTGTCTCGACGTTCAAGTGTGTCGGGTCGTCGAATTCGTCGGGAGTCGAGGAGAACAGGACGGCGTCGGCATGGGCGCACAGGTTCTCGATCACGGGATCGGCTTGCGAGACCGGGAGGTGTTCGAGAACCTCGATGCACGTGATCAGGTCGTAGTGGCCCTCGATCCCGTCGGCGATCGAACCGGCGCGACAGTAGGGTCGGATGGCGTCGGGCACCTGGTCGATGGCCCATTCCGAGATGTCGATACCGTAGGCCGCGACTCCCCGGTCGCGCAGCGCTTCGACGAGCAGGCCGATGGCGCAGCCGGCATCGAGCATCGTCCGGGGCCCGATCTTCGCCACGATGTTGTCGGCAACCTCGCCGAAGAACCTGATCCACTGCGGCTCGGCACGGCTGTAGGGGACTCCTCCGTCGTACTCGTGGTAGTAGTCGGCCGAATAGAGCTCCGTCAGGTGGGCAAAGGCGGACGTTGCGCCGCTGTCGCCGGCGACTCCGTCCATCTCGTGGCCATCGAGATCGCGCAAGATCTCGTCCAGGACCTGATGGGCGGGGGAGAGGACGACATCGTGGCCCGAGGAGGCCACCGGTGTGTCGAGCGCAGCACTGATCGCCTTCGAGGCCGACGCGAGATCATGGCTCTCGAATGCGCCGAGGCCGTTCAAGAACGACGCCAGTGCCTGGGCGCCCGTCTCGGGATCGGCAGCCATGGCCTCATGGCTGAGGACGAGCGACGGCCACTGGCCGCACGACACGAGCGCGGCCCGGTTGTACCGCTCCCAGAGCATCAGGGCGGTCTCGGGCTCCACGCCGTGTTCCCGCACGAGCGCCGCCACGGAAGAGAGGGGGTCTCGGTGCACGTGCACGATGGCGAGCCCGATGTCGAGCGCACTGCTCCAGAACGGGGCAAGAAGGCTGTGGCGCGGATCGGCCCACACCCAGAGCTCGTCCGTGGGCTGCTGCCGCTCCTCCAGCGCGTCCCGCAGGTCGTGACGCGCCTCCTCGGCCAGAGGGCCGTCGATGTGTGCCAGCTCCGACGCGGCCGCCGGCGGTGGCTCTTCCCAAGTTCCCCCCGCCGCAGCGAGGACGCGACTTCCGAGCTCGTGGAGCGCATCGTCGCTCTCCAGGCCTCGGATCCCGAGCGCTTGGAGAGCAGCTCCCACCACGTTCGTGTCCTCGGCGATCACTCCACTAACCAGGACGCCCGAAAGCTTCCGGCCAGCCGCCGTGGTCATGTTGGCAGCTCCTCGGGGGGATTGGTCTCCCCTGTGATGAAGTGCCAGAGTTTGGCGAACTCCGTGTCCCACTCGACCGAGGTGACATCCGCGAATCCGCGAGCCGCCAGCTTCAATCGGAGCTCACGGTCTGTGACCAAGCGACCGATCGCTTCGGCGATGGCAATCGGGAACGGCTCGGCAACGAGGCTGTTCTCGCCGTCCCGGAGGAACCAGGAGGTCGCTGAGTTCGCGTTTGTCACGACCGCCGCCCGTGCGGCCAGGTACTCAAAGGGCTGATACGAGGGATGTTTCGAGAACATGCAGCAGACACCCACGTCGGATCGCGTGTAGAGATCATGGATCTCAGCACGCGAGCGCAGAAGCCCGGCGTTCTCGACGATGCCGTTCAGCCGGTATTCGCCGGGATCGAACTCCTCGCCGGCCGAGACGATGCGCACTTGGTTGCCGAAGCGCTCCTTCACGCGGCGACTGGCCTCGGCAAGAAGCTCGAATCCGTTCCGGTCAGTCTGTGGTCGGCCATAGAGGACGATCTGCACCGGTGCCCCCGGCCGGCTCGACGGCTTCTCCTCCTCGCCGGAGAGCTGTTCGACCGCGGGGACGAACGACGTGGCGGGATTCCCGTACGAGGCGTAGATCGTCTCGAGGCCGGGCGTGTTGACGAGGCCGGCGAACCCGAATCGATACGTCGCCTCGGACAGGGCGTACAACGTCCCGGCCGGGTAGAAGAGGGGCTCGTAGTCCTGCACGAAATAGTACTTGGCATCCGTGGCATTGAAGCGGGCGAGCGCGTAGGCGCTGTGCCAGATGGTGCACACAGCGATGTCGGTGAACGGAAGCTCTTCGAAGTCGGAAAACGGTGCATGCCCGGGCTCGGGCAACACGATGTCGACGTCGGCCAAAGCGGGAAATTCGCCGCGAAGCTCAGAGCGGAGGGCGGCATCCGTGGCCGTCGTACTGTCAAAGAGCACGATCCGGTGTTCGACGCCATGATTCACGGTCAGGTAATTCATGAACCGCAGGATCGTGGAGATGCCCCCGAACAGCACGTGCTCGAAGTAGGGGACGAACCACGTGGCGGTGTGCACCTCTGGGCCTCGACGTGCGAATCGCTCGACGACGGCGCGGTTCGCATCCAGGGTGGCCTGGTCGGGGTTGAAGTACGGCGCGGCAGCGACACCGAACGGCACGGTGACGGTACGGTCGATCTGTGGGCCTGGCGGTTCCGGGGGAGCGAGCACGCGCGAGAGCTCGTAGCTGGCGCGATAGGTGACGCCGCGTACCCCGTGCCGGCGTCCCAAGCGCGCCAGGTCCGTCACTACTTCGTGGGTGGATCGGCCCTTGCGCACCGCCGCCAGCCGGGTGACCAGGGGGGATCGGGGGGTCTCAGAGTCCGGCATGGAGGGGGTTCAGGTGGGAGCGCACGACCGGCAGCCAGTGTCGGACTTCGCGACGGATCGCACAATATCACTGGTCCGGCCAGGCCAGGGCGTCTCATGCTGCGGACGGACTGGCCGAAATCGACGGGGTGGCGGGGGCACGCCGCCGCGCCGCCTCCACCCTTGCTGCGGGCCCGCGGACGGTCATTGTGGCCGCGTCATGACCGTCCGATCAGACCACTGACCTTCGTCACGAAGGTGGTCGGGTCGCCGAACAGGCGATCTGCGTAGTCGTAGCCGTGACCTGCGAACCTCTTCCGTTCGGTTTCGTCCAGGAGCTGGTCGACGCCATCGAAGAGGCTCAACGTGTCGGAGAAGGTGAGGCCACCGCCCGCGGCGGCGTGCATGGCGCCCACCGTGCCGCTCGGCACGACGATGGGCGTGCCGAATCGGAGCGCCTCGATGCACTCGCGGGCGATGATCTCCCCGGGCGCCAGATCGACGGTCATCGCGGAGTGCGCAAGCAGTCGCCAGAAGTCGGTCCTGGTGTCCACGCTGATCACTCCTCGGAGCGCACGCCCCTTCCACACTGCGGCGCTCCCTCCCTCGACAATGACGACGTACTGATCGTGAAATCGGGACGTGAGCCACGCCACGGCGGGAGTCGGGGGTTCGACGGGAGGAGTCGACGGGCGGTTCGTGAGCACCAGGATGTAGCCGGTGAAGCCGAGGCCCGCATGGCGGTGCGTGCCGGCCAAGGGGTTGACCGGCACGTGCAGGCCCAGCGCGGTCGTCGGCGCCGTCGCCGTATCCGGCGTGAAGACCAGTTCGCTCAGTGCCGAGCTCGGCGCGCCGGTCGGAGAGGTGATTACGTACCCGAATCCGGCTGCTCCGAAGTCATGGTGCAGAGCCAGCGCTCCATCGCTCAGGTCGTCCAGGATCCACGTCGCATCCGGTTCCGGTGGACGCGGCCATCGGGCCGTCCGGGCGTCGGGCCATCCCGACCCCCGGACCTCGCCGATGCCGATCACATCGAACGCTCCGTCGGCTTCCCTCGTCCCGGCCGGCATCGGTGCCACCACGGTGACATCGGCGTGCCGCGACAGCGCTGCCGCCACCGCGCGGGTGACGAAGGAGAGCTCGGATTCCGGCCGTCGCCACGACGAGGACAAGACCACGGCCGTGGGTTTTGTCCTCGCGGGGCTCATCGAACAGGCGGTGAGCTCTCCGTACCGTCTGCCTCCAAACGTTGTACGGCGGCTCGCAGCTGCGTCACTTCTTCCCCGAGGACCCGTGCCAGGTCGTCGGCGACGGCCTCGAGTCGTTCCACCTGGCCGGACAGCTCATCGCAGCGAACAGCCACTGCGTCGACGGCGCGAATCAGGTCGGCCAGGAGCTCGCGAGAGGCACTGCGTCCCACGCGGAAGGTGGCGGCCCGGGCACGTTGGCGGATCCTCGCGCCGAGCGGTGCGTTTGCGCCCGGGGTCGCGTGCAGACGGGCCCAATCGGAGTGCATTCTGACGATGTGCTCGCTCCCGCCGAGCGGCCGCAAGGGCTCCGAGGGATCGGAGGGACGACGGAACATGCCTGGGGGCCTGTCGGTCATGCCGGGCCGCTCACGTCTCGGAGAGGCCAGCGTGCCAACGGTGCCACCACTCCTCCTCACCAGGTCCTCGAAGTGCGCACGACGAGTCTACTCGGGTCAGGTGCGGACTCAGATAGGGATCACCCGCAACGATGGACGGTTGCCATCGATCGATGAAGTGCCTGATGTCGCGGACGTCGCCCGCCGTGCCCCGGCTTGGTGACTCGTGGTGAATGAGCTCAGCCCTCGACTCGTAGAGCACGCGAAGTCCAGCGCGCCGCAAGCGCAAGCAATAGTCGACGTCATTCAGGTCGATCCCGAGTGACTCGTCGAATCGACCCTGACTCTCGAACAGCTCCCGTCGAGTGCCGAGGCAGGCGCCGGTGACGGCGGAGCATTCCCGACTGGTGACTGCCATGGCCAGGTAACCAGGAGCGTGCTCGTCGAGTCCGACCAGGACATGGCCGGCGGCACCGCCCAAGCCGATCACGACCCCGCAGTGCTGAAGCCGTCGGTTGGGATAGAGCAGTCGTGCGCCGACAGCGCCCACGTCAGGTCTCTCCGCTTGGGCGCACAGGGCGTCGAGCCACCCGACCGCCAGCGCCTCGACGTCATTGTTCAAGAAGACCAGCACGTCACCGGTGGCATGTGATGCGGCCGAGTTGTTCAATACCGCCCAGTTGAACGGGCGGTCGTCAGCCAGGATGCGCACATCGGGGCGGCCGGCCAAGCGCTCGAGAAGCGTCGCCGTCTCGGGCTGCACGGAGCCATTGTCGACGAGAAGGTACTCGGGCGAGACCACGCCCCGGGTCCTGTCCACAGAATCGATGCAGGCGCGCAGAAGGCGGGGCTCATCTCGAAACGGGATGACGATGCTCGCCGTCGCCACGAGGCTCGGCCTTCGCCTGATGTGGAAGGTGCCAGTCGAAGGATCCATGTCGACGGAGCCGCGATCTCCGCGGCGGGCCAGGGCTGCCACCACATGATCCGTGCCTCCGGACCTGTCCAGAGCCACGGGCGACGGAGCAACTCGCCGATGGCAAAGGACTTCGGGAATGTGTCGGACCGTGTCAGCCGCCTCGCACGCACGCAGCGCCAGGTCGTGATCCCTGGCCTGACGTACCGTGGCAGATCCTGAGGGCAGCCGTGCCACGACCTCGGCGGAGAGGGCCAGCGGATGGCCCACGTAGTCATGGTGCAGGAGGTACTCGGGGGAGAACGCCGGCTTGAGACGGGGGAGCACGTGATTCCCATCGTCATCGATACAGTCCTCATCCGCATACACCACGCCGTTCCGAGGCAGGGCCGTGGCCAGTTGCACGACGGCGTCCCGGGCCCAGAGGTCGCCCGGCGAGATGAAGGCGACGTCCTCCCCATGGGCCGACGCCAATCCCGCCGCGAGTAGTCCTTCGAAATCGGCTGCGTCGTCCCGCTCCTGAAGGTCGAGCATCTGGCCCATGGGTGAGGCGGCCAGGATTGCTGCGATGTCGGGTTGCCATCGGTGGTGGCAGGCGACGGTGAGCCTCCAGTGGGAGCTGGTCTGGGCACCCAGTGACCGCAGCGAATCGAGGGTCTGCACCGGTGGCCGGCCGTCGATGACCATCACCAGATGGAGCGCCCGCGTCTGGCGTGCCGTGGCCCGGCCGTTGGTGCACCGGGTCGCCTCCCGCTGACGGACCCAGGCGTCGTAGGGGCGTGGGTCCTGAGCAACGTCGGGGCGGAGCGGCGGCAGCGTCCTCTGGGCAAAGAGGACCCGATCCACGCAGGCAATCTACCGGGTGTCGAACCGGCCCTCCGGCGCGTTGGCGCAGGTGGGCGACGACCTGCCACGATGCGCCGGTGGGGATTTCCGACCGCCTGCTCATGGGGCCTGGGCCCTCGAACCCGTACCCCGAAGTCACCATGGCGCTGGCTGGACCGGTGCTCGGGCACCTCGATCCCCAGTTTCTCGCGCTGCTCGACGACACGAACGACCGCCTCCGCCAGGTCTTCGCGACGTCGAACTCCCTGACCCTGCCGCTCAGCGGGACGGGGTCCGCCGGCATGGAGGCGTCCTTCGTCAACTTCGTGCGGCCGGCAGACCCCGTCGTGGTCGGGGTCAACGGCGTCTTCGGGGAACGGATGTGCGAGGTGGCCACACGCCACGGCGCCGACGTCATCCGGGTGGACGCCGAATGGGGTGAACCGATCGACCCCGGGCTGCTCCTCGCCGCCCACCCGTCACCGGCGATCATCGCCGTGGTGCACGCCGAGACCTCGACGGGGGTGCGCAACGACATCGAGCCACTCGGGAGCGGGAAGGGGGACGCGCTGCTGCTCGTGGACATGGTGACCTCGCTGGGGGGGATCGAGGTGGCCGTCGACGACTGGGCGGTGGACGTTGCCTACAGTGGTACCCAGAAATGCCTGGGCGTCCCGCCCGGGCTCTCGCCGCTGACGGTGTCCGAACGGGCGATGGACCGGGTCGTCGAGAGGCCGTCGAGCTGGTACCTCGACCTCAATCTGCTCGCGCGCTACGTCAACGACACCTCCGGTGCAGGGCGGGTGTACCACCACACCGCACCGGTGGTGATGGTGGCGGCGCTGCACGCCGGCCTGGGGGCGCTCCTCGACGAGGGCATCGAGTCGGCGCGGCAGCGACATGCGGAGTGCGGTCGGTTGTTGCAGGACGGTCTGGTGGCCCTGGGGCTCGAGCTGCTGGTGAAGCCCGATCATCGGCTCCCGCAGCTGACGACGGTCCGCGTCCCCGAGGGCGTCGACGAGGCCGCGTGCCGTGGGGAGCTCCTCTCCTCCTACGGCATAGAGATCGGCGGCGGGGTGGGCCGGCTCGCGGGGCAGGTCTGGCGGATCGGCTGCATGGGCCACACGGCCAGACGGCGGAACGTGCTCGCGTTGCTCGGTGCCTTGAAGGAGGTGCTCGGTCGATGACTGCGGCCAGGGCGGTGCGTCATGCGCCATTGGAGCTGCGCGGCCGGCGGGTGCTCCTGCGCTCGCTGAGCGAGGACGACTTCCCCGCCTGGCACGAGGTGAGGACCCGGTGTGCCGACTGGCTGCTGCGCTGGGAGCCGCGACCCAAGGGCGCGCCGGTGCCGTCGGAGGACCGCCCCAGCTTCGCGGCCCGTTGTGGCATCCGCGAGCGCGAGAGGCACCTGGGCACGGGCTACGGGTTCGGCATCTTCGTGGGCGAGCGCTTCGCCGGTGAGGTGACGCTCTCGTCCATTCAGCGCGGCCCGTTCCAGAGCGCGTTCGTCGGCTATTGGATCGACGAGGCCATGGCAGGCCGGGGGCTGGTGCCCGAGGCGGTCGTCGTCACGCTGCGCTTCGCCTTCGAGGCGATATCGCTGCACCGGGTGGAGATCTCGATCATCCCGAGGAACCTCGCCAGCCGGCGGGTGGTCGAGAAGCTGGCTATACGGGAGGAGGGGGTCGCGTTGCGTTTCCTCGAGATCGACGGCGTCTGGGAGGACCACGTGCGCTACGCGATCACGGCCGAGGAATGGGCCGTCCGTGAGCCTGGCCTGGTCGCGGAATGGATCGCCGGCTGAGCGTCAGGGCTCGTTGGTGCCGATCACCGACGGCGAGTGGCGGAAGAACTGCTCGACGTCGTGCTCGTACGTGTACGACGTCGACTCCCGCCCGGACTGCCGCCGCAGCCGAAGGGCCCTGATGAAGGTGCGAACGGCGCCGGCGCTCGTGGCGTTGTAGGTGAACCCCGTGGCGGCGAACCGTCGCGTGTCCACGCCCCGCCCGTAACGGAGCAGATCAGCCAGTTCCGGGGGAAGGTCGAAGAGCCTGGCGACCGGGCGGATCTTCAAGGGGCTGTAGGGCGACAGCGGGACGAGCCGGGTTCCGCAGATGCTGGCCACCTCGCTCCAGGGGAGCCGGCCGTCCCCCGCCACGTTGTAGAGACCGGGGATGCTGCCCCGGGTGACGTGGGCGAGGGCGCGTACGACGTCGTCCTCCTCCACGAACTGCAGGAGCGGGTCGAAGCCGAAGATGGACGGGCACAGGGGCCGCGACAGGTTGCGGCTGATCGGCGTGGTCAGGTGCGTGCCGAGGACGTTGGCGAAGCGGAGGACGGTCACCCGCGTCGCGGGGTTGTCCTCCGAGAAGTCCCGCACCAGGCCCTCGGCTTCGACGAGCGCCCGTTCCACGCCGTTCTTCACCGGGCTGGTGCGTGGCGTGTCCTCGTGGAACGTGTTCGGGTCGCTGGCCGCGGAGCCGTAGACGAGCGTCGACGACTTCACCACGATGTGGCGGACGGACGAGCCGGCGGCCCCGGCCGCCGCGAGGAGGTTCATCGTCCCTATCACGTTGATCTCGTGCATCGCCCGACTCGACACCGTGGTCGAGTTCGTGATCATGAAGGTGTGCAAGATCGTGTCGACCTGCGTCGCCTTCACGATCCGGTTGAGGATTGAGTAGGTCTGATCGGCCCGGACGAACTCAGCCTTCTCGAAGGGCACCGACGGCGTGTGGGCGCCCATGCCAAGGATCATGTCCATGCCGGGGTCGTTCTCGAGGGCCTGGACCATGCGGCCGCCCCAGAAGGTGTCGGCGCCCGTGACCAGGACACGGCGGGTCATTGCGGGATCATCCGAACCAGACGCTGCGCCGGTCGCGCAGCATGTCGTAGACGGCCTCCTGGAGTCGTGAGCGGATCTGCTCCGACTCCTCCATGATCCGGCTCTTCGAGTACCTGTCCTGATCCGCCGGGACGTCGAAGTGGACCGGACGGAGGACGCGCAGCTTGAACTTGGCGGGGAAGGGGGTCACGACACCGAGCGGTCCGAAGGCCAGCAGGTTCGCGGTGATCGGGAAGTAGGGGAGGCCGAGCGCCTTGGCCAGCGTCGGCACACGCAGGAGCACCGGCATCGCCTCCTCCGAGCCGATGACGGCGATGGGGATGACGGGGACGCCGGCCCGCATGGCGATCTCGACGAAGCCACCGCGCCCGAAGCGACGGAGCTGGTAGCGATCCGTGAAGGACTTCGAGGGGCCCTTGGTCCCCTCGGGGAAGACGAGCGCGAGCTGGTGCTGCTCCTTCAGCAGGCGGTACGCGTTGGCGGGCCGAGCCGACACCCCGCCGGCGCGCGCCCACAGGGTGCCCACCACCGGCACCGTCCTGAAGAAGTAGTCGGCCAGTCCGTAGACCGGGCGACCGAGCTCCTTCTCAATCCCGTGCATGATCACCGGTGCGTCCGAGGGGATCGCCCCGGCGTGATTGGCGACGAGCAGGGCGCCGCCCTCGGTCGGGATCCGCTCCAACCCCTCCCACTCGACGCGGAACCATTTCGAGTAGATGGGTTCGTAGATCGCGCGTGTCAGAGCCCTGGTCCGTTCGGAGCGACCCCACTCGTCGACGTCGGACAAGCGGGGATCCTCCGGCTCGTCTGCGTCCTCAGCAGGCACGCGGATCGGGACGATGGCCGTCGATCGGTTCTTCTCGCCGACAACCGGGCGCCCGCTGGCCATCGGGCCATCGTACCGACCACACGGGTCCGGCGATCCTGGGGTCGCGCCTGCCGAGGGGGCCGAGGGGCCTAGGGCCGTGCCGCCCCGATGAGGCCCTCGGTGAAAATGGGTGAGTACGACACGGTCGAACCCGTGAACGGGGCCTGAATGACGGTGTCGGTCCCGTACGGACCCGAGCCGGTGTACATCACGACATGGTCCACCTGGCTGTCGCCATCGAGGTTGTAATAGAAGAGCAGGTCACCGGGCTCGAGGGCATCGAGCGACACGTGCTGGAGGGCCGGCCACTGCGTCTCGGTGGTCCTCGGGATGGACACGCCGGCCTGCGCCCAGGCCCACTGCACCAGACCCGAGCAGTCGAAGCCCACGCCGGGCTGCTCGCCGCCGAAGACGTACGGCACGCCCAGCTGCGAAACCGCGGCCTGCACCGCAGCCATGCCCGCGCCGCTCCCCGACGCCGACCCGCCCACCGGCCCCGTGGTCCCCGAGGTGCCCGAGGTGCCCGAGGCCTGGTTCGCGGCGTCGGTCGCTGCCGCCCCGCTCGAGGACCCGCCGACGGCGCCCGCGACGGTGGCGGCGGCCTCCGCTGCCGCGGCCGCCTGCTGTTGCTGCGCCTGGCTGGCGGCCTTGGCCGCCGCCGCAGCCTCTTGCTGGGCCTCTTCGATGGCGGCCTGTGCGACTTCCTGGGCCAGCTGGCCCTGCACCTGGCCCAGGGTGGCCTTCGTCGTCGCCGCCTCCTGCTCGTTGGCCTGCGCCAACGACTTCGCCTGCGCGGCTTCCTGTTGGGCCTGCGCCGCCACCGTCTGCTGCTGCGCCTGTTCGGTCTGCAGGCGCGCCTCGGAACGCTGGAGCGCCGACTCGTCCCTCGTCAGGTTGCCGACGATCTGATCGGTGTACTGGTTGCGGGCCTCGTTGTCCGTCGCCGACGACGAGAAGTAGGAGGCGAAGCCGGTCTCAGGTGTGCCGTAGACGTACGCCGAGACCGCGTCGGTCGCGACGAGCCGCTTGTCCGTGTCGACCGCCGATTGGGCGTGGACCAGGCCGGTGTCGATCGTCTGGAGGGCCGTCTGCGCGTTCTGCAGGCTCTGGACCGCGGTGTTGTACTTGTCGTCGAGGATCGACGTCTGCTGCTCCTCCTGAGTCAGCGTGCCCTCGATCTGGGCGACCTGCGACTGCGTCGCGTTGATCTGCGACTGGTTCGGCGCCGCTCCGGGAAGGGTGGTGGAGGTCGACGAGCCGGTGGCGCCGGCCGCGGTGGCGGCCGAGCACCAGACACCGAGGAGCCCGGCGATGACTGCCGCTTGGGCGACAAGGTTCCGCCTGCGGACAGTGTTCCGACAATTCACTGCATCCACGTGGCAAAGCGTAACGGGTGCGTGGTTGCAGACTCGGCACCCCGGCGTTTCGGTCGGGTTGCAGCCCTCGTTCGCGCGCCGTTCACGTTCGCCACGATTGACCGTGCGGGCCACCGTCCGTAGGGTGCCGTCCATGGAGGGTGTCGTGTCCATCACTCAGGGGCGACTGAGGGGTGTGTGGCGCGGTGATCTGTGGTCGTTCTCCGGCATCCCCTACGCGCGGGCACCGGTCGGGCAGCTTCGCTGGAGGCCTCCGCTGCCGCCCGAGACATGGGACGAAGTCCGGGACGCCTCGACCTTCGGACCGATCGCGCCGCAATCGCCTTCCCTGCCGGGCATCACGAGCCCTTCGGACCCCGAGGTCTCCGAGCCGCACAGCGAGGACTGCCTGTCGCTGAACGTCTGGACGCCCGACCTGCCGGAGACACCGACGCACGGGCCCGGTCACGGCAGGCCCGTCATGGTGTTCATCCACGGCGGCGGCTTCACATCGGGCAGCGGGTCGGTGTTCCTCTACCGGGGTGGGAACCTCGTGCGCAACGGCAACGCGGTCGTGGTGACCATCAATTACCGGCTCGGCGCACTCGGCTTCCTCGGGCATCGCGAGCTGGCGGACCCGGATGGCCTGGTCGGCAATTGGGGCATCCACGACCAACTGGCCGCGCTGGCGTGGGTGCGCGACAACATCGGAGCCTTCGGCGGCGATGCCGACAACGTCACCGTCTTCGGCGAGTCGGCCGGTGGGTTCAGCGTTGCCACGCTGCTCGGGACACCGGCCGCGGCGGGCCTGTTCCGCCGAGCCGTGGTGCAGAGCGGGGGCGTGCACGTGCACTCCGTGGAGGAGTCGGAGCGCTCGGCGGAGCGCCTCGCCGCAGTCCTGGGGATCGCCTCGTGCGACAGGTCCTCACTGGAGCGGATCCCGGCCGCCGAGCTCGTCGCGGCCACGGAGGAGATCGGACGCCGCCGTCCTGATCCGGGCATGATCCCGCTGCCGTTCCTGCCCGTCGTCGACGGCGTCCTTCTGCCCGATCATCCGATGGTCGCCGTGTCGAACGGCGGGTCCTCGGGAGTCGACCTGCTGATCGGCACCAACCGGGATGAATTGACCCTGTTCGGCCTCGGGAATCCGGCGCTCATGGCGCTGGACGAGGAAGGGGTGCAGCGCTGGGTCGCCAATGCCGTTCCCGACATGCCCGCCGGCGAGGTGATCGACGCGTACAGGGCGGCCCGGATCGCCCGCTCCGAGCCGGCGGAGGCCAGGGACATCTGGGTGGCCGTCGGGACCGACGTCGTCTTCCGCTGGCCGAGCCTCCAGCTCGCCGCGACCCGGTCGGCACAGGGTGCCCGCACCTTCGTCTACCTCTTCGACTGGGAGTCGCCGGCCTTCGGCGGGGTGCTCGGAGCATGTCACGCCCTGGAGCTGCCCTTCGTCTTCGGGGCCGTCCAGCTCCCGGTGGTGCAGATGTTCTCGGGTGGAGGCCCGGCCGTCGAGTCGCTCTCCGAGCAGATGCAGCGGGCATGGCTCGCCTTTGCCGGGAGCGGGAACCCCTCGCACGGGGGCATCGGTGAGTGGCGTCCCTGGGACCCCGCCGGTCGTGCCACGATGATCTTCGGAGCACGCACGAAGCTGGTCGACGCGCCGCGCGACGCCGAATTGGAGATCCTGGAGCGGCATCGTCCGCTCGTCTCCGCCGTGCCCGGCTGAGCGCCGACCACGGGAGCGAGAAGGCGGCGGTACGTGCCGGTGGGGCCAGACCCCTGCCGCGCATCTCTCCCGTGCTGCCCACGTGGGTCAAGATTGGTCCTCCGGGGGGCGTAGCCCAACTGGCAGAGGCAGGGCGCTTAAACCGTCCCCAGTGAGGGTTCGAATCCCTCCGCCCCCACTCCGGCCGCTTGCAGGTCTCGGTCTGGTGGGCGCCCCTCGGAGGGCTTGTTCTCCATTCGCCGTTCTCAGTGTCTCTCGAGGTCCCGCTGAACCCCTGACCACACGTACAAGCCGGACACGCGTGAGGGGGCAACGCCGAGGGCACGGGTGAGATCGGTGAGCACCAGGTCCGGGTCGTAGCCAACATGTTGCACGAGGATCGTGCCGACTCCGTAGCGAGCCAGGAACGCGCGCAGCTGGGTCACGAGAGCCGGTGTCAACGGTGGAGGCTGAACCGTCGCCGTGGCAGCTCCCGTGCCCTGTGGTTCCGCATCGCCTAGGGCCGCGGCGAACAAGGTCTGCATTGCCGCTGGGGAGAGCACCGGCGGCGTCGGCGACACCTGCCCGTTCGGTTGGGTGATGATCGCGTACTCGCCCAAGAGGGAGAACGTCATCCCGGCGTCCGCCTGCCACAGCATGGGAGTGTCCCAAAGATCCTCGGTGTACGGGTACGTCAGCACGGTGGAGCCGGCCGCATCGGACGCCAATCTGCCGTCGGAGACGTACGACGGCACGTTCGTCGCCACGGTGAGGTCCGGGAAGCGGGGGATCAGGGGGACGAATGCGATGGCCACTGCGGCAATGACCACCGCTTCTCGGCGTCGGAGAGCGCTCGGCCCAGCGTGCGTGATCAGTGCATGCTTCGCTCGAATCCCCCAACCGCTGAGTGCCCGTTGCCTCAGCCGATCGACACCGACCCCGACCAATACGGCGGAGAACATTTGGAGGTAGAGCGAGTAGCGGTCGGGTACACCGCCCGCGAAGAGCGGCGTGTGCAAGAGCAACACATACGGGAGTGGTACACGGGTCAGGTGATCATCGATTTCGAGCCGTGGTCCGAGCGAGAGAACAAATGCAAGCAGCGCCATGAAGCTGGCGAACTGCACCAGTGCCACTCGACGTCCCCAATAGGCGATACCGATCAGCGCCACTACCAAGGGAATGCCGAGGTAACTTCCGTTCTCCGGATAGTTCCCTGCGCCGAAGGAGTCACCAAGCGCGAACCAGCTGGCTGGTGCGAAGCGCTGGTCGACGGTGGGCACGAACGGAGCGATGAGATCGCTGTGATAGGACGAAAGGATGCTCGTGGGCTGGGTCGGGCCGGTGATATGGCCCGGGCCCGCAAAGTCCGTGTAGATCGGGTAGGCGGTCAGGACGAGGAAGGGAACGGCGCCCCAAGCCGCCGCTCCGAACAGGCGAACGGCGCCTGCTCGGGCCTCACCAGGATGACAGAGCGCCAAGAACGCGAGACCGATCACGGCCATGAGGGCGCAGGTAGCCAGGACCTCTGCTGAGATGAGGTACTGGAGCCCAGCCACGAGTCCGATGCACAGCCCGGTCTTGCCGACACTCCAGCGCCGGCGGATCAAGAGCTCGTCGCCGAGGGCAAGGAACAGGGGCGGGAGCGGGACAAAAAGGAGGTTCAGGTGCACATGCCCGTGGCCCAACATGTACGGAGAAAACCCGTACATCAGCCCCCCGACGAACGCTGCCGGCCACCACGAGGTCCATCGGCGCAGCACCAGGCACATCGAGACGGCCGACAGCGCGAACCCCAGCCGCATCATGAGGACCAACGCCCCGGCCGGTCCGATCGTGAGCGTGAAGGGAGCGGCGAGCAAGCCGAGCAGCGGCATGAGCGTGTTCGAACCGAGGTCGACCCCGAAAGGGAAATTCATCCGGGTGGTGTAGAAGAGGTTGTGACCGTGCAACAAGGCGTAGGGGGTCCAGGCCAAGTACCAGGCTTGCTGAACAGGATCGCCACACGCACAGCTGGGAATGCGGTTGCCACCGAACAGGGGGGCGGGAGCGTAGGCGAGGTACGCGATGACGCAGTAGAGCGAGATGCATACCGCCGGGGGACCAAATCGACGCAGCCTTGCCTGGCTGATTGACGTGGTGTCGGCAGCAGGCACGCCGAGAATGTATCTTGCGACCGATCAGCGAATCCGCCGCGCAGGCGAATGAACCGGATCGAATCGGCGCCCTCTTCCCGGTTTGCGCGGCACCGCCGAACGGGACTCGGGTCGCGCCGCGAGCCTTCGGGCGCTGGGACGGTGTCGTACAGTGTGGGAGGTGGGCTCCTCTACGTGTTTGCTCCGCCGCGACAGAGATTGACCGGCGCGGTGGGAATCACGCACGATACTCTCCCGGCGCAGACGGCGTCCCCTTCGGTGGCTCCCGGACGTCGGACGACCCGGCTCACGTCGGTACCGACGCCGGTTCTGGTCGCGCTGACGGCGATGGTCGGAGTCGCCATTGCCGTCGCGAGGTGTCCTTCTACCATTCGCCACCCCGAGCTGTACGCGGAAGACGGACTGGTTTGGTTCTCCGACGCGTACAACCACGGTCCGTGGAGACCCCTCCTGTGGGCCCACACCGGGTACCTCCAAACCTTTCCGAGGCTGGTCGCCGATCTCGGCCTCCTCGTCCCCATCCGGCGGCTCCCGCTCTTCTTCCTGGTGGTCGCAGTCGCGGTACAGGTTCTTCCCGCCTGCTTCCTCGTCACGCGACGGCTCGAGAACGTCATCCCCTCGCTCTCCGTGCGCTGTGTGCTCGCCCTGCTCTATTTCCTCCTTCCGAACTCGCAGGAGGTCAACGCGAACCTCACGAACGCGCAATGGCACCTGGCTCTCCTGGCCTTCCTCGTCGTCATTGCGGCAGACGGTGGATGGCCATGGCGGGTCTTCGATCTGCTCGTTGTCGCGTTGAGTGCCCTCACCGGGCCGTTCGTCGTCGTACTCGCGCCGATCAGTCTTGTCGTGTACCTCGTGCGACGAAGGCGATGGAGCGGGGTTCTGACCGCCCTGCTCTTCACGGTGGCGATCCTTCAGCTGATCGAATTCGCGACGAGTGGGACTTCCCGCAGCCATTTTGCGCCATTGGGAGTCACAGGTCCTCGGCTGTTCGAGATATTGGGTGGCCAGGTGGTGGGTGGGACGGCGGTTGGACCCCCTGCGACATATGTGGGGCATCTGCCGAGTAGTCCGGTGCTCAGCTTCCTGCTGTTGTTGGCTGGCGCTGCCTTCGTGTTGTTCGCCCTGTGGCGCGGACCCTTGGAATTGCGCCTTCTCAACGTGTTCGCTGGTGCGATTCTCCTGTCAGCGCTCGCCAGCCCTGTCGTGTCCGCCGTGGGCTTCCAGTGGCAGAACCTGACCGTGGACCCCGGCGCCAGATACTGGTTTCTGCCGACCTGCGCCCTCGTGGTTGACGTGATCTGGGCCGGCAGCCATCTGACCCCCCGCAACCGTCTCCTCGCCGTCGTGTCGTTCGCCTGCCTGGCGTGCATCGTCGTGTTCGGCGTCCGAAACGGTTTCGAGTACCAGGCGCTGACCCCCCGCCCCGATTGGGCTCTGGAATCGAACGCCTTTACCCACGTGCCCGCTGGAACCTCCTACACCTTCATAGAGACCCCGGCGGGATTCTCGTTCACATTGACGAAGCACTGAACCCCGGCCGCAACGACCGCGACCATTCATTGCCATGACGATCAGGGGTCCGGAGGTCGAGGTGTTGGGCCCGGTCGTGGTCCGCGGCGCGGCGGAGCCCTTCCACCGCTCGGCCGCCCTCGAGCTCGTGGTGTACCTGGCCTTCCACCGGGGTGGAGTCCGCCACGCGGAGTGGTCGCTGGCGATCTGGCCCGAGCGTCCCGTCGCCCCGCCCACCGTGCACTCGACCTCGTCCGACGCCCGGCGTGCGCTGGGCCGGGCCCCGGACGGCTCCCCGCACCTTCCCCGTGGGTGCACCCTGCGGCTGCGCGACTCGGTCACCACCGACGTCGAGCGCTTCGCCTCGCTGTCGAGCTCGGAGCGTCCGGACCGGCTCTGCGAGGCCATGCAAATGATCCGGGGCCCACTCTTCGGCGGCTTGCGCCGCGCCGACTGGGCCGTGTTCGACGGCACCCAGTCGTGCATCGAAACGCTGGTGGTGCGCACGGCGTTGCGAGCCGCTGACGCGTGCATGGCCCGCGGGCTCGGTGGCGAGGCGGCATCCATGGTGCGCCGGGCGCTCAGGGTGAGCCCCTACGACGAGCGCCTGTACCGCGCGTTGTTGCGCGCCACCGCGGCCCAGGGCAACCGGGTCGGGTTGCGCTCCACGATGGCCGAACTGCTCACCCTGGCGGGGGAGCCGGGCACCGGCCACGCCGAATCACCCCAGGTGGGACGACCGGACGAGGCCCGCCTCGGGTGCCTCCATCCCGAGACGACCGACCTCTACCGTGGCCTGCTGGACGGGCTGCCTGTCGCCGAGGGGCTGCCCGCCAGGCTGTAGGGTTGCGTCCCGCCATGGCGAGAAGCTCCTCAGGAAAATCGGTCGCCCGCGCCGCCGCGACAGGTGGTGGCACGACCTATCGCGGGCAGATGCCGGTGAACTGGTATGCCGCGCTGGTGGTGATCGTCCTGGTCGGGCTGGGATCCATCGCCATCGCCAAGTACAACTACAACAAGACGGCTGCGGTGGTCGAGCCGACGACGACCACGACGTGGCACGCCGGCCTGGCCTTCGACATCTGCGGGACGATGGAGCCGGCCCTCGCCGCCTCGCCGACCAGCGCGACGACGGGACTGACGAGCTCGGGGAACGGTGTCCTGCAGATCGCACCCAAGACCGCGAGCGAGGCGGGCAACAACGCGACCCTGGGCAAGTTCGCGCAGGGGTACAAGGGCCTGACGCTTACCAACACCTCCGTCAAGTACCCCTCCGCCAAGGTGCCGCTGTACACGAACGGTCAGAAGTGTGCCGCCGGGACCCCCGACGCCGGCAAAGTCGGTGAGGTGCAGGCCCGTTGGTGGGTGCTGACGACCAAGACCGGCAAGAACGGCCAGCTGGAAGAGGCCGGAGGCCTGACGACCGTGAAGCCGGCGGACCTCAAGTTCGTGGACCGCCAACTCATCACGGCGGGTTTCGTGCCGGCCAACACCTCGCTGCCCAAGCCGACGTCGGCCATCGCCCCGCTGCTCCAGGTCCTCTCCGGGAGTCAGCCCGCCGCCACGACGACCACGGCTCCCGTCGCCACGACCACCACGACGCCGGGCGTCACCACGACCACCGTCCCGGCGGCGACCACCACGACCAAGCCCACGGCGACCACGACGAGCGCACCGGCGACAACGACGAGCGCACCGGCGACAACGACGACGAAACCCTCGTCGACCACGACGACGAAGTAATGAAGGCGGTCGTCCTCGTTGGCGGCGAGGGGACGAGGTTGCGTCCCCTGACGCTCTCCTCGCCCAAGCAGATGCTCCCCATCGTCGGGATCCCGATGATCGAGCGCGTGCTCGCGCAGCTCTCCTCGCACGGCGTCGACGAGGCGGTCCTGTCCCTGGGCTACCTGCCCGACGCCTTCATGGAGGCGTATCCCGACGGGCGCGCCTCCGGGGTGCGACTGACCTACGCCGTCGAGCCCGAGCCGCTCGACACGGCGGGGGCCGTCCGCTTCGCCGCGAAATTCGCCGGTATCGGCGAGACCTTCGTCGTGGTCAACGGCGACGTGCTGACCGACCTGGACCTGACGAGCCTGGTGGCGTTCCACCGCGAGCGGGGGGCCGAGGGCACGATCGCCCTGCACCCCGTCGCCGACCCCTCCGCGTTCGGCGTCGTGCCCACCGACGGCGAGGGCCGGGTGATCGCCTTCGTGGAGAAGCCGCCGCGCGACGAGGCACCCACCAACGAAATCAACGCCGGGACCTACGTGCTGGAGGCAACGGTCCTCGACAGGATCCCCGAGGGCGGCCGGGTGTCGATTGAGCGGGAGACCTTCCCCGCCATGGTGCGCGACGGGGGGCTCTACGCCCGCTCCGACGACGGCTACTGGCTCGACACGGGCACCCCTTCGGCGTATCTGCAGGCCAATTTCGACTACGTCAACGGCAGGCGCGGCGCCGTGGTGGCCCCCGGGCTCGTCGACGGCGGCCGGGGAGTCCTCGTCGAGGGCGCGAGCGATCTGAGTGGGGAGGTCGTGGGCCCCTCGGTCGTCTTCGCCGGATGCGTCGTCGAGGCCGGTGCCCGTGTCGAGCGCAGCATCCTCGGAGCGGGCTCGGTCGTCTCGTCGGGGGCGCTCGTCGCCGACTCGGTGCTCATGGAGGGCTGCCACGTCGCCGCGGACGCCAAGGTGGTCGGCTCCGTGATGGGCCCCCGGTCCATCGTCGGCCAACGGGGCGACGTGCGTCCGGTCTCCGTGCTCGGCGCCGACGCAGTTGTGTCGTCGGGGACCCTGGTCGACGGCGAGCGGATCGCGGGATAAGAAGTCGCATGCGCGCGCTGGTGACGGGAGGTGCCGGGTTCATCGGCTCCAACCTGGTCGACCGCCTGCTCGTCGAGGGTCACGAGGTCGACGTCGTCGACGACTTCTCGACCGGCTCCCTGTCGAACCTCGCCGAGGCGCGCGCCAGTGCGGGCCGCGCTCTGACCATCCACCACCTCGACATCACGGCGCCGGGTGTCGTCGAGCTCATGGCCCGCCGGCGGCCGGAACTGGTGTTCCACCTGGCCGCGCAGGCCGACGTCCGCGTCTCGGTCGCCCGGCCGGTCTTCGACGCCACGGTCAACATCATCGGCTCGCTCAACATCCTGGAGGGGGCGCGCGAGGCGGAGACCGAGCGCGTCGTCTTCGCGGCCAGCGGCGGCACGCTGTACGGCGATCCCACCCCCGAGGATCTCCCCGTGCGCGAAGCGCACCCCCAGCAACCCCTGTCGCCCTACGGCGTGTCGAAGAAGGCCGTCATCGACTACCTGGCGGCCTACCGGGAGCTGCACGCACTCGAGTTCTGTGCCCTTGCGCTCGGCAATGTCTACGGACCCCGCCAGAACCCGCACGGTGAGGCCGGCGTGGTCGCGATCTTCGCCGACCACATCCTGCGGGGCGACGCCGTGACGGTGTTCGGCGACGGCGAACAGACGAGGGACTTCGTCTTCGTCGACGACGTCGTCGATGCGTTCGTGCGGGCCGCCACCCGGGGGGGCGGGCTCGTCTGCAACATCGGGACGGGACGCGAGACGTCGGTCAACGAGGTGCTCGACACCATGACGCGCCAGTCCGGGGTGGCCGTGGTGCGGGAGACGGCGCCGCCGCGGCCGGGCGAGCTGCTGCGCTCGAGCCTCGACATCGAGCGAGCCGGCATCCAGCTCGGGTGGCGGCCGTGGACCGACCTCGCCGACGGGACGCGCGCCGTGCTCGAGTTCGTGGCCACCGGTCTCGGCTGAGCGGGCTCAGCGGAAGAGGTCCTCCTCCGGCGGGCGGATGATCTCGGCCCGGACGGAGGAAGGGCGGAACCACTCGGGCGGCACGCCGCGCACGATGGCCACCGGGATGCCGCGGTCCTTGCCCATGACGAGCTCGGCGGCGGAGGCGAGCTCGTCGGCGACACAGATCTCGGTGGCGACGAGCTCGCGGCCGCCCGCGTCGCGGGTGCCCTTGAGGTCGAGCACGGCGGCCACGCCCGCGCAGCCGATGGCCACGTCGGTGACGCCGCGGCGCCAGGCCCGTCCGAACGTGTCGGAGACGATGACCCCCACGTCGACGCCCAGCGCGTTGCGCAGGCCGGCCCGGATGCCCCGCGCCGAGCGATCGGGGTCGTCCGGGAGGAGCGCCGCTGTTCCGTCCGAGACGTTGGAGAGGTCGACCCCTGCATTGGCGCACACGAATCCGTGCCTGGTCTCGGTGATGACGAGGTCGCCCCGGCGCCGCAGGACCCGTACCGACTCCCGCTCCACCAGGGCCAGCTTGGCGCCGGCGTCGGCGTGATCGACCGGGACCAGCTTCCCCTCGGTCTTCGACACGATCTTCTGCGTGACGACGACGACGTCGCCGGCGAGGAGTGCCGGTCCTTCCGGCCGCGCCGGCGCCACCGCGCCCACGATGAGCCCGACCAGGTCGGTGCCGGGCACGACTTCGCCGAGGCCCGCCACCGGGAGCACCAGCACGCCGTCAGACGACGGCATCGACCACCACGCGCGCCAGGTCGGCCGCCCGCTCGGGCGAGCTCATCACGGTGGGCGTCACGATGCAGCGCACACCCTCGGCCTCCACGTCCGGGGAGCGGTCGGCATCCTGCGTGTCCACGACGAGCGTGCCGGCCCACGGCGCGTACAGACGCGCCACACCCACGACGGACGACTCGGTCCCGAGTTCGGCCATGAGGCGGTCGGCCGGGCCCTTGAGGGCGGCGCCGGCGATGATCGGTGAGACGGCCACGACCCGTTCCCGCCGGGCGGTCAGGGCCTCGCGCACGCCGGGAACGGCGAGCACCGGACCGATGGAGACGACGGGGTTGGAAGGGCAGACGACGATGGTGTCGGCCTGCGCCAGCGATTCCATGACGCCGGGGGAGGGTCGGGCGGCGGCCGCCCCCTCGAACCGTACGCCGCTGACCGGCACGTCGTGGTGGAGGCGGACGAAGTAGTCCTGGAAGCCGACCTCGGTCCCGGCCGGGCCCAGCGCGCTCGCCTCGGCGAGGGTGACCCGGGTGCGCAGCGGGTCGTCGGTCACCGGCAGCAGCCGTACCGCGATGCCACGCCGGCGGCCCAGCTCCGCGGTCACCGAGCTGAGCCGCTCGCCCCCGCGCAGCCTGCCCGTCCGGAACAGGTGTGTCGCCAGGTCCCGGTCACCGAGGCGGAACCAGTCCTCGCCCCCCAGCCGGCCCAGTTCGTCCATGACAGCCCAGCTCTCGCCGGCGACGCCCCAACCGGTCTCGCGGTTGTCCATGCCGGCCAGGGTGTAGGTCACGGTGTCGAGGTCGGGGCTGATGTGGAGGCCGTGCAGGACCATGTCGTCGCCGACGTTGACGATCGCCGTGATGCGGTCCGGCGGCACGGCGCGGACGAGCCCCGAGAGCATCCGGGCGGCCCCGACGCCGCCGCACAGGGCCACCAGCACGTTGCGAGCATAGGAGCGCCGGGACGGAGGTCCTTCCGGCAGCTCCTGGTACCATCGCCGCCCGCTATGACAGAGCGCATCCCATCGGATCAGCACGAGACCGTCGTGTCCGTCCTGCGGGAGGCGGCCAGGGTCAATGGCCCGGTCGAGGCCTATGTGGAGCCCGCGGGGAGCACGGGGCGCCGTTCCCTCACCTTCGCCGAGTGGGACAGTGCCGCCGACGGCGTGGCCGGCGACCTCGCCCGGCGCGGTGTGGCCAAGGGCGACGTCGTGTGCCTGCTCCTGCCGTCGTGCATCGAGTACGCCGTGCTCTACGCCGCCCTGCTGCGGCTGGGCGCCATCACCTCGGGGATCAACCCCCGCATGGGTGCCGGCGAAATGGCCTCCATCGTGGAGCGGGCGGCACCGGTGCTCCTGGTGGTGGACCGCGAAGTGGCGCGGCCGCCGGACACCCTGCCGGTGGAGGTGGTCGAGCGTGCCGAGGTCCGGGCCTCGTGGGAGGGCGAGCCGCCCCAGGCGTGGCCCGAGCTGGCCCCCGACGACCCGGTGGCGGTGGTCTGGACCAGCGGGACCACGGGCCACCCCAAGGGGGCCGTCTTCGACCATGCCAACCTGGCCGCCGTCGCCCGCGGCACCGACGTGTTGAGCCAGCCCGGCGACCGCCGCCTGTCGCCACTGCCGTTCGCGCACGTCGGCTACATGACGCGGCAGTGGGACGAGATCGCGAACGCCGTGACGACGATCATCACGCCGACCCCGTGGCGGGCCGACGATGCGGTCCGCATCATGGCGCACGAGCGGGTCACCGTGGCCCAGGGCGTGCCCACCCAGTGGGCGCTGATGCTGGACAGCCCGGCCCTCGGGCGCGCCGACCTCAGTGCGTTGCGCGTCGCGGGCACGGGCGCGGCGCGCACATCGGCGTCCTTGATCGCCGAGGTGCGCCGCCGTTTCGGCGTGCCCGTCGTGGTGCGCTACACCTCGACCGAGTCGTCCCTCGGGACCGGGACGACGCTGACGTCGTCCGACGAGGAGGTGGCGACCACCGTCGGGCGGCCGGTCGCCGGGGTCGAGCTCGCGATCGTCGACGACGAGGGCCGCCCCGTCCCCACCGGGTCGGTCGGCCGGGTCCTGCTGCGGTCCGCTGCGGCCATGCGCGGGTACTGGGGGCGCGGGCCGGGCCGGGGGCGCGCCGTCGACGACCTGCTCGACGCCGAGGCCACGGCCACCGTCCTCGCACCCGACGGCTGGCTGACGACGGGGGACTTCGGGCGGCTCACCTCCGAGGGGAACCTCCAGCTGTCGGGCCGGGCCCACGAGCGCTACATCCGGGGCGGCTACAACGTCTACCCGGCCGAGGTGGAGGAGGCCCTCTCGTCGCATCCCGCGGTCGTCCGCGTCGCGGTGGTCGGCGTCCCCGACGAGGTCCTCGGAGAGATCGGCGTCGCCGTGGTGGTGCCGGAGGCCGGTGCCGAGCCGGAGCTCGACGCCTTGCGGGCGCACTGCGCCCGCACGCTGTCGGACTACAAGGCCCCGGACGCACTCGTGGTCGTCGACGAGCTGCCGCTGACCCCGATGATGAAGGTCGACCCCGGCCGCCTCGCCGCCCTGGCCGCGCCGGGGGCCGAGGAGCGGCGCTCCCGCCTGGTCCGGAATCGTCGCCCGGCCTCGGGGGTGCTAGGCAGTGGCTCCATCGGAGAGGCCGACGAGAAGGAGCCCGCATGAGCCCCACCACCAGAGTCGGCGAGTCCGACCCCAACCGGGGGACCGCCCCCGAGTCGATCACGCCCGGCCGCTACGCCGGGCACGTGGCAGTGGTGACCGGTGCCGGGTCCGGCATCGGGCGCGCCACCGCCCGGCGCCTCGCCGCCGAAGGCGCCGCGGTGGCCTGCCTCGACGTGGCCGAGGATGCCGTTGAGACGGTGGCAGCGGAGATCAACCGGGAGGCCGCCGCCGCGGGCGGGCGCGCCATCGCGGCGCGCTGTGACGTCACCGACGAGGATGCGGTGGCCGCCGTGGTGTCGCAGGCGCGCGAGGAGCTCGGGCACATCACCAACCTCTGCAACATCGCGGGCATCGGCGGGTTCTCCCACACGCCCGAGCAGTCGCTGAGCGGCTGGGACAAGATCATCGCCGTCAACCTCACGGGGACGTTCCTCATGTGCCGCGCCGTGTTGCCCGGCATGATCGAGCACGGCGGCGCCATCGTGAACGCCGTGTCGACGGCGGGCATGAAGGGCCAGCCCTACTCCGCGGCCTACTGCGCGTCGAAGGGCGGCGTGCGGCTGCTCACCATGGCGCTGGCCGTCGAGTACATGGCGCGCGGCGTCCGCGTGAACGGGGTGGCTCCCGGCGGCGTGGACACCCCGATCATCCATAATTTCGGCCCCCCCGCCGATGCCGACTTCAAGCTGATAGAGCGGCTGATGACCCCGATCGGCTTCGCCTACCCCCACGAGATCGCCGGTGCCTTCGCCTACCTCGGGTCGCACGAGGCGGACTACGTGACGGGCGCGATCCTCTCCATCGACGGGGCGATCACGACCTGAGCCGCCTCGACCCGTCCCGGGGCGCAGAGCCGACGCGCCTGCGCGTCGCGCTCGATGCGACGCCGCTGCTCGGTCTGCCCACCGGCATCGGAGCCTTCTGCCGGGGCGCGCTCGCGGCGCTGGCGGAGCGCCCGGGCATCGACGTCAGGGCATACGCCGTGAGCTGGCGCCGGCGCCACCTGATCGAGGCCCTTCTTCCGGCGGGTGTCGCCGTGCACCAGCGGCCCATGCCGGCCCGGCCGCTGCACGCGCTGTGGGGGCGCGCCGACGTCCCGCCGGTGGAGTGGTTCATCGGCGGCGCCGACGTGGTGCACGGCACGAACTTCGTGGTTCCGCCCACCGGCCACGCCGCGGCCGTCGTCTCGGTGCACGACCTCACCCCGCTCCATCATCCCGAGCTGTGCAACGCGGCGACCCTGGCCTATCCCGGGCTGATCCGCCGCGCCCTCGGGCGCGGCGCGTGGGTCCACGCCGACTCGGCGTTCGTCGCCGGCGAGGTCGTCGAGGCGTTCGGGGCCGATCCCGCCCGCGTGCGGGTCGTGGCGCCCGGCATCCCGGATCTCCCACCGGTCACGGGCGCCGAGATCGCCGGCACGCTCGGCCGGCTGCTGCCCGCGGCGTGCGGGCGGTACTGCCTCGCCGTCGGGACCGCCGAGCCGCGCAAGGACCTGCCGGGACTGGTGCGCGCCTTCGGGGAGGTGGCCGCCCGTCACGACGACGTCGCCCTCGTGCTCGCCGGCCCGCCCGGATGGGGCGAGGAGGCACTGGCGGCGGCGGTGGCCGCATCGCCGGCCCGGGCCAGGATCGTCCGGACGGGGTGGGTCGAGGAGCCCGACCTGGCCGCCCTGCTCACGCGGGCCACCGTCCTCGCCTACCCGTCGCTCTACGAGGGGTTCGGCTTCCCACCCCTGCAGGCCATGCGGGCCGGTGTGCCGGTGGTGGCCAGTCGCGCCGGCTCGCTGCCCGAGGTGCTCGGGGACGGCGCCCTCATGGTGGACCCCGGCGACCACGGCGGGCTCGTCGAGGCGCTCGACTCGTGCCTGTCCGACGAGGCGCTGCGGGCCGGGCTCGTCGCGGCGGGCGCCGCCTGGTCCGCCCGGTTCTCGTGGGAGCGGTGCGGGGCCGGCCTCGAGGAGCTCTACCGCGACGCGGCGGGGCGGCATGGCTGAGGGCGCGCCGCCATCGGTGCTCCTCGCCGTCGAGCAGCTCCGGCGCCAGGTGCCGGGCGGCATCGGGGCGTACGCCCGCGGCCTCCTCGGCGGCCTGGCGGAGCGGTCCCGGGAGGGTGACCCGGTCGACGTCACGCTCCTCGCCAGTCGGCCGCCCGGCCGTCGGGCCGACGACCCGCTCGCCGCGTTCGGCAGGCCGGTCATCGCCTCGCGGCTCCCGGGACCGCTCCTGACACGGGCGTGGGACCACGGGTTGCGCCATGCCCCCTCCGGTTTCGACGTCGTGCACTCGGTCTCGCTGGCGACACCGACGGCGCGGCCGTCGAGCGGGAGCCGCGCGGTGGTGACCGTCCACGACGTGGCCTGGCGGCGGCATCCAGAGGCCACGACGCCGCGTGGGAGGCGGTGGCACCAGTCCGCACTGGTCCGGGCCCGCGAGGGCGGGGCGGCGCTCGTCGTCCCGTCCCGGCTGGTCGCCGCGGATGTGGCGGCCTTCGGCGTCGACCCGGGGCGCATCACCGTCGTCCGGGGTGGTGCCGACCACCTTCCCGAACCCGACCCGGCGGCGACCGAGGCGCTGCTCGGCCGCCTGGGGGTGCCCGGCGAGTTCCTCCTCACCGTCGGCACGCTCGAGCCGCGCAAGAACGTGGACCGCCTCGTGCGCGCCTTCCACACTGTGCGCCCCTCGCTGCCCGGCCCGTGGCCCCTCGTCATCGTGGGCCCGGCCGGCTGGGGTCGGGAGCCGTCCACGCGCCACGACACCGACGGCATCGTGTTCACGGGGTCGGTGTCCGGGCCCGTCCTCGCCGGGCTCTACCGGCGGGCGCGCGCCTTCGCGTACGTGCCGCTGACCGAGGGCTACGGGTTGCCGCCGCTCGAGTCCATGCGGGTCGGGACGCCGTCGGTGGTGTCCGACGAGGTGCCGAGCGTGCACGACCTGGGCGAGGTGGGGCCGGCGCCGGCCCGCATCGTCGACCCGTTCGACGTCGAGGACATCGCGGCCGGGCTCGCGGCGGTCCTCACCGACGACGCGCTCCGGTCCGACCTCGCGGCGCGCGGTGCCGCGCACGCGCGCTCGCGCACCTGGGCGACGGTGGCCCGTGAGCACGTCGCGCTCTGGAGATCGCTGCGGTGACGTCCGCCTTGGGTCTCGCACTCGATGTCTCGGCCGTCCCGCTGCATCCCGGTGGTGCGGGCTACTACACCATGGCCCTGGCGAACGGCCTGTCGCAGCGCGACGACGTGGACCTCACCCTGATTGCCCGTCGCGGCGACGAGGACCGCTGGAGCACCCTGGCCGCCGGCGCCGGGGTACGCGGCACGGTGCCCCGCTCGCGGCCGGGCCGGCTCGCGTTCGAGCAGATCGGTGTCTCCTCCGTGCTGCGCTCCCTCGACGTGCAGGTCCATCACGGGCCCCACTACACGATGCCGGCACGGTCACCGGTGCCGTGTGCGGTCACGGTCCACGACTGCACGTTCTTCGACCATCCCGAGTGGCACCTCCGTTCGAAGGCCGTGTTCTTCCGCCGCGCCATCCGCCGCGCCGCCCGCCACGCCGGCGTGCTGATCTGCGTCAGCCACGTCACGGCCGACCGCCTGCAGGAGTGCTGTGAGGTGCGGGCGCCGATCGTCGTCGCACCGCACGGGGTGGACCACCGCCGGTTCTCGGCCACCGAGCCCGCGCAGGGTGCGGACCGCGACGACCTGGCCGCCCTCGGCGTGCCCCTGGACCGGCCGCTGGTGGCCTTCGTCGGCACGCTCGAGCCGCGCAAGGGCGTGGCGACGCTGGTGGCCGCGTTCGACCTGCTCGCCGACTCCCAGCCGGACCCCGTGCTGGTGCTCGGGGGGCAGCCCGGGTGGGGGATGGCCGAGACCGAGCGGGCCCTTTCGGCCGCCCGCCACCCCGAGCGGATGGTGCGCACCGGGTACCTGCCTGACCCGGCGGTGCCGGCCTTGCTGCGGCAGGCGGCGGTCGTGGCGTATCCGGCGCTCGAGGAGGGGTTCGGGTTGCCCGCCCTCGAGGCCCTGGCCTGCGGTGCCCCGCTCGTGACGACGGAGGGGACGGCAATGGCCGAGGTGGCGAGGGGGGCGGCACTGCTGGTGCCACCGGGGGACGTCGCCGCGCTGACCGGGGCACTCGAGGCGGGGCTCCGGGAGGGTCGCGCCACGGAGCGCCGGGCGCTGGGCATCACGGTGGCGGGGGAGCACACGTGGGAGGCGAGCGTGGCGCGGCACATGGACGCGTATGCGCTGGCGCTGGCGGGCCGGCAGTAGGGTTCGGCGGGTGCGCGCGCTCATCACCGGCGGCAAGGGCTTCGTGGGCAACTGGCTCGCTGCGCACCTGAAGGATCGAGGGGACGAGGTCGCCGTCATCGACATCGAGACCGACGTCGCCGACGGCGCGGCGGTGCGCCGGGTCGTGGCCGACGTCGTGCCCGATGCGATCTACCACCTGGCCGCCATGACACACGTGGGCGACAGCTGGGACGACCCCAGCCGGGTGCTGCGGGTCAACGTGCTGGGTACGGCCGAGATCCTGGCGGCCGCGCGGACGTTGACGGCGCGCCCGCGCGTGCTGATCGTGAGCTCGGCCGAGGTGTACGGCGTCGTCGACCCGGGCCGGCTCCCGCTGGGGGAGGACACGCCGACGGCGCCCGCCAGCCCCTACGCGGCGAGCAAGCTCGCAGCGGAGGACGTCGCCCTGCAGGCGTGGCGGGGGTACGGGCAATCCGTCATCGTGGTGCGGCCCTTCAACCACATCGGCCCCGGTCAGTCCCCGAACTTCTTCGTGCCCGCCCTGGCGAAGCGGATCGTCGACGCGCGCCGTTCGGGCGCCACGGCGCTGCGGGTGGGCACGCTGACGACCCGGCGGGACTTCACCGACGTGCGTGACGTCGTGGTGGGCTACCGCCTGCTGATGGAGCGGGGCGCTCCCGGGGAGGTCTACAACGTGTGCTCGGGTCGCGACGTCGCCATGTCGGAGGTCGCTGCGCAGCTCCTTGAGCTGGCCGGCGCGGACCTCACGCTCCAGACCGACCCCGAACTGGTGCGCCCGGTCGATGTGCCCGTGCTCCGCGGCACCGCCGCGAAGCTGCACGACGCCACCGGATGGGAGCCGGTGATCCCGCTCGCGACGACGCTCGCCGACGTCCTGGCCTCCTGGGAGGCGGACTGAGGGCGAGCGTCGTCGGCGTGTGAGACGCGGATGCTCAGGAGTTGACGAGCTGGCGGATCTGGGTCCGCACCTCGCGAGCCTGCTCCCGTGCCTTGCTGGTCAGTTGCGTGACCGTCGGGGGCAACTTGTCCTCGAGTGGCTGAAGGGTGGTCTCGACGAACTGCACGGCGGACTCGGCGAGGTCGTCCACGTGGCGCATCCCCTTGGCGACGCTGTCGCGCACCTCGCCGATGCGCTGGTCCAGCGCGACGTCCCCGGAGAGGCGGTTCTGCAGCTCGATTCGCTGCACCTGGGCGCGCTGGTAGCCCAGCACGCCGAGGCCGACGGCGACGTACGCCGCGTCCCGGGCCAGGTCTGTGACACCCTTCGAGAGGGTGGTGATGTTGGTGGTTACGTCAGGCATGGGAGCCTCCTGTCTGGTCGGTTCACTCCGAAGAGCCGCTCGCAGCGGCCCGCCGGCCAGACCTCTGCGTTCACGTGCAAGAGTATCACCTTTGTTAAACAGTAGCAAGCAGTGGGGGGTGAATTCCGTGCCTGAGGGGCCGATGGTGAACCGGATAGCCTCTGGCACCTGATGGACGCCCAAGTGCCGGCCGTGGTCGCCGTCGTGGTCACGACCGATCCCGGGCCCTGGTTCGAAGAGGCCCTCGCATCCCTGGCCGCCCAGGATTACGGCGAGCTCTCGGTCCTGGTCCTCTCCACGGGTGACGACGGCGCGGAGGTCACCGAGCGGGTGGGGCGCATCCTCCCGGACGCGTTCGTGCGGCACCTGCCCGGGCGGCCCGGCTACGCCGCGGCCTCCAACGAGGTGCTCGGCATGGTGGAGGGCGCGGCCTTCTACCTGCTGTGCCATGACGACGTCGCGCTCGACCCCGACGCCGTCCACAACATGGTCGAGGAGTCGTTCCGCTCCAACGCCGGCGTGGTGTCCCCGAAGTTCGTCAACTGGGACGACCCGAGCATCCTCCTGCACGTCGGGATGAGCTGCGACAAGACCGGCGCCGTCGTCGACCGCATCGTCGAGGGCGAGGTCGACCATGGCCAGCACGACGCCGTCCGCGACGTGTTCGTCGCCCCGGGCGGGTGCATTCTGGCGCGGGCTGACCTGTTCGCCGAGTTGAAGGGCCTCGACGCCGGGATCGTGGCCATGGGCGAGGACCTCGACCTTTCGTGGCGCAGCCAGGTGGCGGGGTCGCGTGTGGTCGTCGCACCCGAGGCGCGCGTGCGGCACCGCGAGGCCGTCGCGGGTGGCCTGGAGCCCCTGGCCGTCCTCGGCGTGGACGAGGGACGCCACACGATCACCATGCAGATGCTCCAGCGACGCCACGAGCTGCGCGCCGTGCTCAAGTGCTACACCCGTCTCAGCCTGGTGCGTGTGTTGCCGCAGGCCGCCCTGCTGGCCCTCGGCGAGGTGATCGTCGCTCTGCTGGCGCGCGATCGCGACCGGGTGCGCGCCGTCGTCGGTGCGTGGAGGTGGAACGCCCGCCGCCTGACCGAGATCTCCCTGCTCCGGGGGGAATTGGCCGAGCACCGCCTGTTCCCCGACGCCGAGGTGCGCCGGCTGCAGGTGCGCGGCAGCGCGCGCCTGTCGCGCTACTTCAGCCGTCTCACGCACCAGGGCCTCGAGGCCGCCAATGCCGTCGCCGTCTCGAGGGAGCGGGCGGAGCAGCACGACGAGCGCGCCGAGGTGGCGGTCCTCACGGGCAGCGTCGGGTCGGCCTTCAGCGAGGACACCGACTTCGACGAGCTCGACGACCTGGGCCGGCGCGCCGGCCGGGACCGCTTCGGACGCAAGGTCCGTTCGGTCCCGCTCAGCACCGGGCGCCAGCGCGCCGTGGCCATGGTCATCGCGCTGGCGGTGATCGCCGTGGGCACGCGCGACCTCTTCTTCGGGACCCTGCCCCTCGTGGGTCAGCTGGCCCCCCTCCCGTCGTGGTCGGCGAGCTGGCACCACTTCTTCTCGGGGTGGCAGTCGGCCGGCGTCGGCACCACTGCGCCGGCCTCACCCGCCTTCGGCGTCGCCGGCATCACCGGCACCGTCCTCTTCGGCGCCATGGGCACCGCGCAGAGGGTCCTGCTGCTGGCCTGCATCCCCCTCGGCGCGTGGGGTGTCTCGCGTTTCATGCGACCCCTCGTCTCGCCCCGGGCGCGCGTGATCGCCGTCATCTGCTACCTCGGTCTCCCGCTGCCCTACGGCGCGCTGGGCACGGGACGCTGGGACGGCCTGATCGCGTACGCGGCCTTCCCGTTCATCGCGCTGCGGCTGGCCCGGGCCGCACGCGTCGCGCCGTACGGGGTGGAGCCCGGCCCGAAGTGGCGCACCCGCCCGGCGGGCCAGGTCGCCATCCTCGGCGCCGTCATCGCGGCGGCGGCGGGCTTCGCGCCGGCGGTCGTCCCGCTCGTCATCGTCACGGCGCTGGCGTGGGCGGTGGGCTCGGTGCTCGTCGGATCGCGCGACGTCGGCTGGCGGCTCCTGGTGGTGGCCGCGGAGGGGATCGGCGTGGCCCTGGTGCTGGCCGCGCCCTGGGTCATCGGGACGGTGCTGGCGGGGAAGGCGTCGGTGGCGATCTTCGGCCTGCCCATCGCCGCGGCGAACGCCCCGGGCTGGGGCGAGGTCATCCGATTCGCCATCGGCCCGGCCGCCCGCTCGCCCATCGTCTGGCTCCTCGTGGTGGCGGCGGCGCTGCCCCTGGTCCTCGGGCGGGGGACCCGGTTGCTCTGGGCGGCGCGCCTGTGGGTCATGGCCTGCGCGTCGTGGGGCCTCGCCTTCGCCGCGACGCGGGGTGACATGGGATCCTTCACGCCGTCCGAGTCCGTCGTCCTGGCGCCGGCCGCCCTTGCCGTCGCCGCCTGCGTCGGCCTCGGGATCTCCACCTTCGAGAACGACCTCACCGGCCGCGAATTCGGCTGGCGCCAGGTGGTGAGCGTCGCGGCGCTCGTCTTCGTGGCGCTCGGCCTGCTCCCGGTGGTGGGGGGTGCCGTCGGCGGCCGCTGGGACCTCCCGTCCCAGGGGGTGGAGCAGCCGCTCGCCTTCCTGAGCCGTCCGAGCACGACCGGCGTGACACGGGTCCTGTGGCTGGGCGACCCGAGGGCACTGCCCGCCGGCGGCTGGACGGTGCAGCCGGGCCTGGCCTTCGCGCTGACGCCCGCGGGGCTGCCCGACTCGGCGCAGGTGTTCACCCCCGCCGGCGCCGGGCCCGCCCGGCTCGTGGCCGACGCCGTCCAGCTCGCGGTGTCGGGCGGGACCGTGCACCTCGGCCGGCTGTTGGCGTCCGCCGGCGTGCGCTATGTCGTGGTCCTCGACGCCGTGGCGCCCTCCATGGTGGGCACGGTGCCGGCCTCGGTCAGCGCCCCGCCGCCCGCCGGGCTCGACACCGACCTCCTCGAACAGGACGACCTGCAGGTCGTGCCCGGCGAGCTCGGCGTCCAGGTGTTCGAGAACGGGGAGGACATGCCGGTGACCGGGGTCCGGGCGGCCGCGCTGCCACCGGTGCGCACGTGGTCGTACCCGGGCGCGGCGGACGTGGCGGGCTGGCAGCCCGTGTTGGGCGCGCTCTCGAGCGGCGGCCCTGCCATCGGCCGTGTGACGGCCGGCACCCTCTACGCCGGGTACGCACCGGCCGGGAGCTTCACCCTGAGCATCGGCGGCCGCGCCGTGCCGCAGCGCCCCGCGTTCGGCTGGGCGGCGCAGTACGCCACCGCCACGGGTCAGGCGTCGCTCTCGCTGTCACAGTTTCCCTATGTCCCCCTGGCGGTCGCGCTCGAGCTGGCGGCCTGGCTCGTCCTGGCTGCCGCGCTCGTCGGCCGGCCACGACGTTCGGCCGCGACCGCGGGGGAGGGCGTGACGCCGTCGCCGCTCGCCGAGGGGGAGCCGTGAGCCCCGCCCATCGCAGGCCCGAGCGCCGGTGGCTGGTCCTGGTCCTCGTGGTGCTGGTGGTCATGGGGGTGGGCATCGCCGCCGGCGCCCGCGGCACGCCGTCGCCGGTCGGCGCGCCGGGGCCGCCCGTTTCCCTCGTCAGTGCGCCCGATGCCGAGTCGTCGGCCTGGTACTGCACCGGGCAGTCGACGGCGTCGGGGATCTCGCCCGGCTTCGTCGTCCTCACCAACAGCGCGGGCAGCGCCGTCGACGGCACCGTCACGGCGGTGAGCGACGCCGGCGCGGCCGTGCACACGGCGGTGTCGGTCCCGGCCCGCAGCGCGGCCGTCCCGTCCATCCCGGCGCTCTCCTCGGGGTCGTGGGAGGGCGAGACCGTGACGGTCTCCGGTGGCGGGGTGGCGGTGACCCAGGTCGTGCACGGCTCCTCGGGCTGGTCCCAGTCGCCGTGCCAGAGCACGACCGCAGCCGACTGGTACTTCCCCGGCGGCACGACCGCCAATTCGGACCCGCTCTACGTCTCGTTGCTCAACCCGACGTCGACGCCCGTCGTGGTCGACCTCACCTTCATCACGCCGACGGGCGCGGTCCATCCCATCAACTACCAGGGGATCGTGCTCCAGTCGGGCCAGGTCCAGGTGGAGAACGTGGCGTCCGAGGTGCAGAACGCGTCGACCGTGAGCACCGTCGTCGCCACCAGGACCGGGCGGGTCGTCGCATCGGAGGTGCAGGGGTTCTCGGGGTCGTCGGCCGGACTGGCCCTCGTCCCGGGGGCGGCACATCCCGAGTCGCAATGGACGTTCCCCCAGAGCCAGGACGTGACGGGCGGCTCCTCGGAGATCGACGTCTTCAACCCGGGGACGGCGCCCGAGTCGGTGACGGTGCACCTGCGCCTCGCCTCGGGCCCGCTGGCCCCGCTGAGCGACAAGGTCGCCCCGGGCACGACCTGGGCCCTGGACACGGGCGCGCAGACGCGGATTCCCCACGGCGCCACCTACTCCGCCGAGGTCGACGCCACCGGCGGCCCGGGCGTGGTCGTGGGGCGGACGGTCGTCCTGCCGGCGTCGTCGAGTGCGCCCCAGGCCGGCATGGCGCTGGCCGTGGACGGCCTGAGCACGGCGTCGCCGACGGGTGCATGGTTGGTGCCCGGACCCGGCACGGCTGCGAGCCCCGCCGTGGACGGCGTGTCGCTCAACTCCCTGGCGCTCACCAACACCTCGGGTGCGACCGTGCGCTACACCGTCGACGACGTGACCCCGTCGGGTGACCGGAGCATCGGTGCGGGGACGCTGCCGGCCGGCGCGACCGGCTCGTTCTCGAGCGCGGCCCTCCGGGGTGCCGGCTACGACCCGATCGTGGTGCGCGCGACCGGCCCGATGGCGGTGAGCGAGGACCTCGGCCCCTCCGGCGGCGTCGGCGTGGTGACCATGCCCGGCATCCCGCTCGCTGCCGCCATCGGCCTCTGAGCGTCGTCGCTACAGGTTGTGCCGCTGATAGCGGCGCCACAGCGCGCGCCCTCCGACCAGGAGGACACCGAGGCAGAGCAGCGCGAAGAGCGCCGGACCGGCGAAGCGGATCACACCCTCCACGCCGGCGACGAACCCGCCCACGCTGTCGTGCCAGGCCCGGACCACGCCTGACTCGGGCACCGGCCCCGGGCGGGCCGGTGCCCCCTCGCTGACGCCGACGGTCAACGTCGAGTACGACGTCTGGCTGTCGAGGAGGTTCAACTGGCCCTGGAGTTGCTCGATCTGGGACTGGATGCCGTCGAGCTGCTCCTGCACGGCCAGCACGTCGCCGACCGTCGTGGCCTTGGCCAGGATCGTCAGGTACTGCTGCCTGCTGTCCTCGAGCGCGGTGAGGCGCGACTGCAGGTCGACGTACTGGCCCGTGACGTCGGTGGCCTTCGTCGTGAGGTCCGTTGTCCTGCCGAGTGCCTGGGCCGCCTTGAGCACCGTCGTGAAGTCGTCGACCGGCACCTGCAGCGTGATGCTGCCGTAGGGCGCGCCGCCCGTGCCGGCGCCGGACTGCGTCTGCGAGGTCGCCACGAAGCCCCCGTAGGCTCCCGCCAACGACGTCAGCCGCGTCATGGTCCGGCCGAGGTCACCTTGTCCGACCGAGAGCCCGAGGGTCCCGGTCTGCTCGATCTTCGAGGGCTGCCCGACGGCGCCGCCGGGCAGTGGGGGCACCGTCGAGGGCGTCGTGACCGCAGGCGTCGACACCCCGGCGTGTTGCGACCCGGTGGAGGGCAACGGCGACGCGGCGCCGGGCGACGACGCCGCGCCCTGCGGCACGGTCGTCGTGGCGGGCCCGGGAGGCGCGAGGACCCCCGTCCGAGACAGGCCCGAGGTGAGGGTGGGCCCCGACGGCGAGCGCACCAGGGCACCCACGGTGCCGGCGACGACGAGGGCCACGACGACGCAGGCGGCCGCCGAGAGGATGCGGTGCCGGCCGGCGGCGGCCGAGAGCCGCCGCACCCGGCCGTCGCGGATGGGCGAGGCCCCGTCGGGTGCGGCGCCGTCCGCGCCGGTGTCGCCGCCGTCACCGGCCCCGGGGCCCGCCACGTCGCCGCCGGCACCACGCTCGGTGCCGGCCGCCCGCGCCAAAATGTCCTCGACGCCCGAGGCGGGAGCCTCGAAGGCGGCACCGGCGCGGGCGAAGAGGGAGGCGAGGCGGTCGTCGTCGAGCATGGTCACGGGCCGGTCTCCTCGGTGCGGGGTGCGTCCCCGGCCCCGGCCAGGGCGCACAGGGCGGGGTCGGCCGCCAGGCGGCGGCGGGCCTCGTGCAGGCGGGACTTCACGGTGCCCTGGCGCCGGCCGATGGCGAGCGCGATGTCCCGCTCGCTCAGGTCGGCGTAGTAGCGCAGGACGACGGGCACGCGCAGCGACAGCGGCAGCTGCCCCAACGCGGCGAGCACGGTCCCGGCGATCTCGGACTGCTCCGCGCCGGCCTCGGGGCCGCCGCCCGCCGCGGGTACGTGCGCCAGGGGCTCGTCACCGGCGCGGCGGTCGCGGTGGGGGATCTCCCGGCGCAGCTTGGAGTAGCACGAGTTGACGACGACCCGGTAGAGCCACGGCCGGATGCTCGGCACCGTCGTGAGGGAGTCGCGGAAGCGCCAGGCCCGCAGGTAGGCGTCCTGGACCGCCTCCTCGGCGTCGGCGCGGTTGCCCAGGATGAGGCAGGCGGTGCGGAAGGAGGCGACGTAGCCGTCCTCCAGCCACTCTGCGAGCTGTTGCTCCACCATCCCCCTTCATGACGCAGCGCAACCCGGTTCGGTTCGTTCCGGGTCTTCGCCGTGCCTAGCGGGCTGCGGGTCCCTCCGGTGCGCCGCCGGCGGGATCGGCGGGCGGGGGCCACGCCGGTGGCGGCCACGACTCGCCCTCGGGGCGCTGGGTCGCCTCGCCGCCGGGTGCGGCCGGCACCGCGACCGGACCGCCGGTGGCGTCGGCCCCGGGCTCCGCGTGCGACCCGTGGCCGTTGGCCCCGTTGCCGCCGTTGGCAGTGGCCGCCGGCGCGTTGATCGCCGCCTCGTGGAAGTGCGGGACCGACTTGGCCCCCTCGGTGTGCACGGGCGACCCGTGCGCCTCGTCGACCAGGCGGGCCACCTCGGCGCCGTCGATGATCTCGTTGTCGAGCAGCGCCCGGGCGATGGCGTTGAGCCCGCCCCGGTGCTTGCTCAGCGTCTCCATGGCCCGCGTCTCCTCGGAGCGCAGGATCCGCTCGACCTCCTCGTCGATGACCTTGGACGTGTCCTCGGAGTAGTCGCGGGTGTGCATGAGATCCTCGCCCAGGAAGACCTGGCCCTGGGAGCCCCAGGCCATGGGGCCGATGGCCTCGCTCATGCCCCACTCGCGCACCATCTTGCGCGCCAGCTCCGTGTTGCCGACGAGGTCGTTGGCGGCGCCGGTCGACAGGTCGCCGTACACGAGGAGCTCGGCGCAGCGGCCGCCCATGCGCACGCAGAGCGAGTCCTCGATGTACTGGCGGGGGTGGATGTGCCGCTCCTCCATCGGGAGCTGGTGGGTGACACCGAGCGCCATGCCCGTGGGGAGGATGGTGACCTTGTGCACCGGGTCCGCGTGCTCGAGCACGTAGGCCAGCACCGCATGGCCGCCCTCGTGGTAGGCGATGCGCTCCTTCTCGGCTTCCGAGAGCACCATGGACTCGCGGCGCTGCCCGAGCAGCACCCGGTCGCGTGCCGTCTCGAAGTCGGCCATGGCGATCTCCGCGCTGCCGCGGCGCACGGCGTGGAGCGCCGCCTCGTTGACCAGGTTGGCCAGGTCGGCACCGCTCATGCCCGGCGTGCCGCGCGACACGACGCCGAGGTCGACGTCGGACGCCATCCGCTTGCCCTTGCAGTGGACCTGCAAGATGGGCAGCCGCTCCTCGAGGTCGGGCAGCGGGACCACGATCTGGCGGTCGAAGCGCCCGGGCCGCAGCAGGGCGGGGTCGAGGATGTCGGGCCGGTTGGTGGCGGCGATCATCACCACGCCCTCGGAGGTGTCGAAGCCGTCCATCTCCGAGAGCATCTGGTTGAGGGTCTGCTCGCGCTCGTCGTGGCCGCCGCCCAGGCCCGCGCCGCGCTTGCGGCCGATGGAGTCGATCTCGTCGACGAAGACGATGGCGGGGGCCTGCTTGCGGGCGGTCTGGAAGAGGTCACGGACCCGGCTGGCGCCGACGCCCACGAACATCTCCATGAAGTCCGAGCCGCTCACCGACATGAACGGCACGCCGGCCTCGCCGGCGACGGCGCGGGCGATGAGCGTCTTGCCGGTCCCGGGCGGGCCCACGAGCAGGACGCCCTTGGGGATCTTCGCCCCGATCTCCTTGAAGCGGGCCGGGGTCTTGAGGAAGTCGACGACCTCGCTGATCTCCTGCTTGACGCCCGTGTAGCCGGCGACGTCGTCGAAGGTGGTCGAGGGCCGGTCGCTGCTGAAGGTCTTCGCCTTGGAGCGGCCGATCGACATGATCCCCGACATCTGCCCCCGGGTCTGGCGGCCGATGAAGTAGATGAAGGCGGCCCCGATCGCGATGATGAAGATGTAGGGCAGCAGGTCGGCGAGCAGGCTCGAGGAGGGGGTCGGGAAGCTCACCTGGACGCCGTCGTTGCGCATGGTCTCGACGTCGTTGGGCAGCGACGGGCTCGGGCCCTGCACGGTGTAGCTGGTGCCGTCCTTGAGCTTGCCGGTGATCTGCCCGCTGGAGTTGGAGATCTGGGCCGTGCCGACCTGCTTGGCGGTCACGTCCTGCATGAACTTGGTGTACGTGATGCTCTTGGAGTTGGTCGTCTTGATCGTGCCCACGGCGAGCAGGATCGCCACGATCCCGATGGCGAGCACGCCCCAGAGCCAGCGCCAGCTCTGACCGCTCGGCGCCCCCGGCTGGGGGTTGCCGTCCCCGTCCTGGGGCGCGTTCGCTCTGTTCGGAGGCTTCTCCGTGCGCTGCGGGCTCACGGCATCCATGCTAGGCGCCGCCCCTGCGCAACGGTGACCGCCCCGCCTGCCCGACCAGGGCGGCCTTCCCCGCAGGTCGCGGGCCCGTGGGGCGCCGGTAACGTTTGCCCGATGACCGATTCCGAGCCAGGCGCGCCGGCCCCCGGCCCGCCTGCACGGCCGCCCGGGCCCGTTCCGGCAGGGTACGTGCCCCGGGAGTGGGTCCGGCGGGCCCCGCCCCCGCCTGCGCCACCACCGCCTCGGGGCTACTTGGGTCGCAGGGACGCTCTCGCGTATGTGCCTACCGCCGAGGCCGCCGCGGCGGGCGACGTCCCCTTCCTCGATACGCCCTGGGTCCCTCCGCAGACCAAGCGCCAGGCCTGGATCTGGCTCGTCTACGCCTTCGCGGGGTTCCTGGCCGGACAGATCGGCGCCCTCATCTTCGGGCAGGTGGCCGGCGCCGTCGCCGGCAAGACCGGCGCCCAGATGCAGGCCATCGCCTCGGCCGCCGTCCCCCCCGAGTGGTACGTCGTCTCCACCCTGCTCGGCCTGTGGATCGGGTTCATCGGCGCGCCGTGGCTGGCCAGCCGGACCCAGGGCACGCGCAACTTCGTGCGCGACCTCGGGCTGCGCTTCCGGTTGATCGATCTCGTCGGGATCGCCATCGGCATCGGCGGGCAGATCCTCGTCGCCCTCATGTACGCCCCCTTCCAGCACGACATCCACGACTTCAACGGGCCCTCGCAGAAGCTGACCGGCGGCTCGCACGGCACCGGCTTCGTCATCATCGCGATCGCCACCGTCGTCTTCGCTCCCGCCATGGAGGAGCTGTTCTTCCGCGGGCTGCTGCTCAAGGCGCTCGTCCGGCTGTTCACCCCGCTGCGGGCGGCCGGCGGCGCGCGTGCCGCCGGAGTCGTCCTGGCCGTGATCCTCGACGGCCTCCTCTTCGGCCTGGCCCACGGCGAGTGGGTCCAGCTCGCCGGCCTGGCCGCCTTCGGCATGATCCTGGCCGCCGTCTCGTACCGCACCGGGCGCCTCGGCATGAACATGGTCGCCCACGCCACCTTCAACCTGGTCGCCATCGTGGCCATCGCCGCCAACGGGACCGGCCTGATCCACTGAGCGCCCGTCCGCACGGGCACGCCGCCCACGGCGGGCTGCAACCGCCCGCCGTGCCGCAGCGCCGGGCGCGCCCCCTATGGTTGGTGCCCGTGAGCCGGATGGACAGGGTCTTCAAGGCCTACGACGTGCGTGGGACGGTGCCCGACCAGCTCGACGCGGACATGTGCCGCGCCATCGGCCGCGCCATGGCCCGCTTCGCCGGCGCCCCCGAGGTCCTGGTGGCCCGGGACATGCGCGAGTCCGGCGTGGAGCTCGCGGGAGCCTTCTCCGACGGTGTGCGCTCCGAGGGGGTCGACGTGACCGACCTCGGCATGGCCTCCACGGACTTCCTCTACTTCGCCACGGGATACCTCGACGCACCGGGTGCCATGTTCACGGCGTCGCACAATCCGGCGCAGTACAACGGCCTGAAGATGTGCCTGTCGGGGGCGCGCCCGATCGGGCGCGACACCGGCCTGGCCGACATTGCGGCCGAGGCGGAGGCGCTGCTGGGCGAGCCCACCCCGCCGCTGCGGGGCTCCTGGCGCGAGCTCGACCTGATGGAGGCCTGGGCCGACCACGTCGTGTCGTTCGTCGACGTCGCGACGCTGCGGCCGCTCAAGGTGGTGGCCGACACCGCCAACGGCATGGGCGGGCTCGTGGTGCCCGTCGTCTTCGACCGCCTCCCGTTCTCGGTCGACATCCTCTTCCCCGAGCTCGACGGCAGCTTCCCGAACCATCCCGCCGACCCCATTCAGCCCGAGAACCTCGTCTTCCTCAAACGGGCCGTCCTCGAGCAGGGCGCCGACATCGGGCTCGCCTTCGACGGCGACGCCGACCGCGTCTTCCTCGTCGACGAGAAGGCGGAGCCGGTCTCGGGCTCGCTGACCACCGCGCTGGTGGCCGCCTCCATGCTGACCAAGCACCCGGGCGAGACGATCCTCTACAACCTGATCTGCTCCCACGTCGTGCCCGAGGTCGTGGCCGAAATGGGCGGCACCGCGCTGCGGACCCAGGTCGGCCACTCCATCATCAAGAAGGTGATGGCCGAGACGGGCGCCATCTTCGGCGGCGAGCACTCGGGCCACTACTACTACCGCGACAACTTCCGGGCGGACTCGGGGATCATCACGGCACTGCTCGTGCTCGAGCTGCTCAGCCAGAGCGACCAGCCGCTCTCCGCCCTGCTCCAGCCGTTCAAGCGCTATGCCGACTCGGGCGAGATCAACACCGAGGTGGTGAGCCCCGCTGCGACGGTGGCCGCCATCGCCGAGGCCGAGCGTGCCGCCGGGGCGTCGATCGACACGCTGGACGGGTTGACCGTCGAGCACCGCGACTGGTGGTACAACGTCCGGCCCTCCAACACCGAGCCGCTGCTCCGCCTGAACGTCGAGGCGAGAACCCCCGAGCTCTGCGCGGCCCACGTGGCGGAGGTGGAGAAGCTGATTGCCGCCAACGCCGGCGCCGGCGCAGACGAGAAGTGACACACCGCCGGCCAGACGTGCCACAGTGCCGGCCCGACCTGAGGAGCCCTCATGAGCCTTGACCCACTCCTGCTCGACGTCCTCGCCTGCCCGGTCGACAAGGGCCCACTGCTGTGGTTCGAGGACGAGGACGTGCTCTACAACCCGCGGCTGAAGAAGAGCTACGCCGTCGTCGACGGCGTGCCCGTGCTGCTGGTGAACGAGGCGGTCGACGTCGGCGAGGCAGAGCACGAGCGGCTGATGGCGAAGGCCGAGAAGGACAAGGTGCGGGCCACCGGGCCGTCCGCGGGGTGAGCGCCGGGCAGTACCTGGACACGCTCGGGATGTGGGAGGCCGCCGCGGCCCTGCCCGAGCAGCTGCGCGCCGCACTCGACACGGCGGGCCGGGCCTTCGCCGGCTGCGCGTTCCCCTCCGGTGCTTCCGTGCGCGCCGTCGCCGCGTTCGGGCTCGGGACCGGGGGGACGGCCTGCGACGCCGTGGCCGCGCTCGCCGCGCCCCGCATCGGGGTGCCGTTCTGGGTGGGTCACGGCTCCGACGTGCCGGCGTTCGTGGACGATCACACGCTGGTCCTCGCCGTGTCCGGCACCGACGGCACGGAGGTGACCGTGCCGGCGGAGAGGTGCGTGGAACGCGGCGCGTACGTCGTGGCGGTCGGGGGCGGAGACCGCCTGGCGCGCCTGGCCGCAGCGGGGCTCCCGTGGTGCCCACTGCCGGCGACGGGCCCGGGGGCACGCGGTGCGCTGGGCGCGGCCACGGTCCCGCTGCTCGTCGCTCTGTCGGCCGCCGGCCTCGTGCCCGACGCCACGGCGTCGGTGACCGCGGCCGCCGACGCGTTGGCGCGCCGGCGCGACGCCTGGCTCGGGCCTGCTGCCCCTCCCGAGGAGCTGGCCCGTCACCTCGGGCGCACCATCCCCCTCGTGTACGGCGCCGTCGGTGTGGGCGCCGTCGCGGCCCGCTGGTGGAAGGCCCGGGTCAACCTCAACGCGAAGGCGCCGGCGTTCGCGGCGTCCCTCCCGGAGCTCGCCTACGACGAGCTGGCCGGCTGGGGCCAGGGCGGCGACGTGACGCGCCAGGCGATGTCGCTCGTGCTGCTGCGCCAGCAGGGGGAGAGCCCGCGAACGGCTGGTCTCTTCGATGCGGTGCGCGCCGCCACCGACGAGGTCATGGCCGACGTCTTCGAGGTGCGGGCCGAGGGGGGCGACGAGCTGGCGCGCTTCTTCGACCTGGCGTTGCTCGGCGAACTCGTGTCGCTGCATCTGGCCGGGCGCGAGGGCGTCGACCCCGGCCCGGTCCCTGCAGTCGACGAGCGGCCCGCGTAGGTCCCTCGCCAGCTCTCCCGTGTCAGCGCTGTCGTGTGAGCGCTCCCGCGTCAGCGCTGCTGTGTCAGTTGAGGCGCTCCACGATCATCGCCATGCCCTGGCCGCCACCGACGCACATCGACTCGAGGCCGAACGTCTTGCCCGAGTCCTCCAGGCCGTTCAGCAGCGTGGTCATGATGCGCGCGCCGGTCTGGCCGAACGGGTGGCCGAGTGCGATCGCCCCGCCGTTGACGTTCAGCTTGTCCCAGCTGATCCCGAGGTGCTTGGCCGAGGGGATCACCTGGGCCGCGAAGGCCTCGTTGATCTCGACCAGGTCGATGTCGTCGATCGTCATGTTGGCGCGCGCCAGGGTCTGGCGGCAGGCGTCCACCGGGCCGAGCCCCATGATCTCGGGGTTGAGCCCCGACACGCCGCTGGCCACGATGCGCGCCAGCGGGGTGATGCCGAGCGCCTTGGCCTTGGTGTCGCTCATGACGATGACGGCGGCGGCCCCGTCGTTGAGGGGGCACGCGTTCCCGGCCGTCACCGTGCCACCCTCGCGGAAGACGGGCTGCAGGTTGGACAGGCCCTCGAGCGTCGTGTTCGGGCGGGGGCCGTCGTCCTTGGTCACCACGGTGCCGTCGGACAGGATCACCGGGATGATCTCCCGCTCGAAGAACCCGTTCTGCTGCGACGCCACCGCCCTCGTCTGCGACAACAGCGCGAACTCGTCCATCTCGAGGCGGCCGACGTTCTCGTACTCGGCCACGTTCTCCGCCGTCTGGCCCATGGCGATGTAGACGTCCGGCAGTCCGGCTGCAGGGCTCCACGGCTCGGTCACGGCAGGGGCGCGGATCTTGGTCCGCTCCTCGGCCTCGGCGAACTCCGAGTTGTGCGGCCCCGTGTCGGATGCGCCGTGCATGTACCGGCTCACCGTCTCGACCCCGGCGGCGATGAAGATGTCGCCCTCGCCGGCGCGGATGGCGTGCGCCGCCATCCGGATCGTCTGCAGGGAGGACGAGCAGTAGCGGTTGACCGTCACGCCGGGGACGCTGTCCATCCCGGCCAGAATCGCGGCGACGCGCGCCACGTTGTAGCCCGCCTCGCCGGCCGGCTGCCCGCAGCCGAGGAGCACGTCCTCCACCTGGGCGGGGTCGAGCTGGGGCACCTTGTCGAGCACCGCCCGGAGCACGAGGGCGCTCAGGTCGTCGGGCCGGCACTCGACGAGCGAGCCCTTGTTGGCCCGCCCGATCGGGGTGCGACCGGTGGCGACGATGACGGCTTCTGGCATGGTGACGGCTCCTCGGTTCGATCCTGTGCCCGGGGACCCCGCCCCAGGGCGGATTGCAGGTTACTTGGCGGTAGGGAGGGGTCCTCCGGGCCGTCATTGGCCGCTGTGGCGGGACGGACTGTAACGTGTTCTAGCGCGCCGGGCCCGCAGGGCCGGGACGGCGACGACGTGGCGTTGACGTGGGCCGATGCGGCCCCGCCACCCGGGAGGGACACGATGGAGATTGCCTTGACCGAGGAGCAGCAGGCGCTGAAGAGCGAGCTGCGCGCCTACTACGAGAACCTGCTGACCCCCGAGGTCGAGCAGGAGCTGTCCCTCGCCGGCGGCGTCGGCCCCGCGGTCCGCCGGGTGGTCAGGCAGATGGGCAGCGACGGGTGGCTCGGCATCGGCTGGCCGACCGAGTGGGGCGGGCAGGGCCGCTCTGCCATTGAGCAGTTCATCTTCTTCGACGAGTCGATGCGCAGCGGGGCGCCGGTCCCCATGCTGACCATCAACACGGTCGGGCCCACGATCATGAACTTCGGCACGCAGGAGCAGAAGGAGTTCTTCCTCCCGCAGATCCTGGCCGGCGAGATCTCCTTCTGCATCGGGTACACCGAGCCCAACTCCGGCACGGACCTGGCGTCACTGACCACGCGGGCGGTGCGCGACGGCGAGGAATACGTGATCAACGGCTCGAAGATCTTCACCAGCCTGGCCGGCGACGCCGACTACGTCTGGCTGGCGACACGGACCGATCCCAACGTGGCCAAGCACAAGGGCATCTCCATGTTCGTGGTGCCGATGGACACCCCCGGCATCCGCGTGGTCCCGATGAAGCTCCTCGGGGACCACAACATCAACTACACGTTCTACGAGGACGTGCGCGTGCCGGCCACCAGCCTCGTCGGTGGCGAGAACCAGGGGTGGAGCCTCATCACGAACCAGCTGAACCACGAGCGCGTCACCTTGTGCTCGCCCGGCATCATCGAGCGCGTGCTGACCGACGTGCGGGCCTGGGCGCAGGCGACCAAGCTCCCGGACGGCCGGCGGGTCATCGACCAGGAGTGGGTGCAGGAGCACTTCGCCCGCGTGCACGCCGAGCTCGAATTCCTCCGCCTCGTGAACTGGAAGGTGGCCTGGCAGGCGACGCAGGGGCACCTCGACGTGGCCGATGCCTCGAGCATCAAGGTCTTCGGCACCGAGTTCTACCTCCGTGCCTTCCGGTTGCTGTTGGAGATCCTCGGGCAGGCGGGGTACCTGACGCGCGGCTCGCCGGCAGCCGTGGTCGCCGGCAGGCTCGAGATGTACGCCCGCTCCATGATCATCCTCACCTTCGGGGGTGGGACCAACGAGATCCAGCGGGACCTCATCGCCATCTTCGGCCTCGGCATGCCGCGTTCGCTGCGCTGAGCCCCGATCGACCCAGGAGAGCCAATGGACTTCAACTACAGCGAAGAGCAAGACGCCGTCCGCCAGCTGGCGGCGCAGATCTGCGGCGAGCGGTCGACCCACGAGCGGCTGAAGCAGGTGGAGGCGGAGGCCGGCGACGAGGGGCCGATCGACCGCGACCTGTGGCGGGAGCTCGCCGGCGCGGGACTGCTCGGCATCCACCTCGGCGAGGAGTTCGGTGGTGCCGGACTCGACTTCGTGGCGGCCTGCCTGGTGATCGAGGCGGTCGGCCGGACCGCCGCCTACGTCCCCGTGGTCGAGACGATGGTCTACGGCGCGGTGCCCATCGCGCGCTTCGGCACCGATGCGCAGCGCAAGACCTGGCTCACCGGCGTGGCGAACGGTGACACCATCCTCACGGCCGCCATGGCGGAGCTCGTCGGCGAGGTCATCCTGCCGGGCGGGACCGAGCCGGCAACCACGGCCACCGCGCAGCCGGACGGCTCGTGGCTGCTCACGGGTACCAAGGCCTGCGTCCCCGCCGCCCTCGTCGCCGACGCCATGCTGGTGCCGGCGACGTGCCAGGCACCGGACGGCGCCGTTTCCGGGGTCGGCGTGTTCATCGTCGACTCCGGGGCCGAGGGGCTGACCCTGACGCGCCAGACGACGACGACCGGGCGGCCCGAGGCCATCGCGGAGCTCGCCGGCGTCTGCGTCGGCGCCGACCGGCTCCTCGGCGAGGGCGTCGACGGCGCCGAGGTGGTCACCGCCATCACCGAGTTCGCCACGACCGCACTGTGCGTGCAGGAGGCCGGCGTGTGTGCGTCGGCCCTGGAGCTCACCGCCGAGTACACCAAGACGCGCGTGCAGTTCGACAAGCCCATCGCGACCTTCCAGGCCGTGGGGCAGCGCGCCGCGGATGCCTACGTCGACACCGAGGCGATCCGGCTCACGGCGTGGCAGGCGGCGTCGCGCCTGGCGTCGGGGCTGCCGGCGGCGTCAGAGGTGGCCGTGGCCAAGTACTGGGCGGCCGAGGGCGGGCAGCGCGTGGTCCATGCGGCCTCCCACCTCCACGGCGGGGTGGGCGTCGATCGCGACTACCCGCTGCACCGTTACTTCCTCCTCACCCGCCAGATCGAGCTGACACTGGGCGGGGCGAACGAGAGCCTGCGCCGCCTCGGGCGGATGCTGGCCGACGACCCCGCCTGAACCTGCCGCCGGCCTACGGAGCGGCGTTCGACAGGCCGAGGCCGTAGCCGGCCAGGAACACGCCCGCCTCCTGGTGGCGCGGGTACGCGCCGGCCAGTCGGTGGAAGGCGGGGGAGTGGTCGGGGTGGGTCAGGTGGGCCACCTCGTGGACCAGCACCGAGTCGAGGACCCACCCCGGCACGGCGCGCAGGCGGTGCGACACCCGGATGTCACCCGAGTAGTAGGAGCACGAGCCCCAGCGCGCCGTCTGGTTGGTGACCCAGCGCACGGAGGCGGGGCGGGCGCCCACCAGATAGCGGTCGCTCAACTCGATCGCCCGCTCCAGGAGCTCGTCGTCGCCCAGGCGTGACTGCAGGCTGTGGCGCGTGAGCAGGCGCTCGACCAACCAGTCGATGGTCTTCTGACGCGACTCGCGGTCGAGGTGGGCGGGCACGGACACCACGATGCGCCCACCGACCCACTTGGCCTCCGAGGTCTTCTTGCGGCGCGTGCTGAC
>Ga0181536_10000243_pt1 | contig 64351 bp, 31 predicted proteins | sample PEATcosm2014_Bin_41_FD_121105 | JGI IMG/M metagenome (GOLD analysis project Ga0181536, IMG submission 121105) | Peatland microbial communities from MTU Mesocosm Facility, Houghton, MI, USA - PEATcosm2014_Bin17_60_metaG | ecosystem: Environmental > Terrestrial > Soil > Wetlands > Peat | place...
AACGGCGGGCGCCAGGTGGCTCGACACCGTCGCCGTCGACGACACGATTGCCGCCGGCGGCTCCGTCGGCGCCGGCACGATCGGGTCACTGCGCGTCGCGGCGGCCGTTGTCGTGACCGCTGGCGCACCCGCGTCGATGATCCCCGCTCCGCCACCCCCTTGCGGCACCGGCAGGCCCGCGGCCGGCGGCGCCAGATCGCCCGACGGCGGCGGCGGCGGCGGCGGTGCGTCGGCGATCCCCCGGGTGACGGTGGTCGTCACCGTGGCCGCCGCTCCCGCCACGTAGGTGCCGTGCGGCACATAGGTGAAGACATCCGCCCCGATGAACCCGGCCGCCGGCGTGTAGGTGAACGAACCGTCGCTGTTCAGCGTCAACACCCCGTGCGACGGCCCGGTACCGAGCGTCGCCGTCAACGTGTCGCCAACGCTGTCGATGTCCTTCGTCAGCACGCCCGACGCCGCCGGCACGGTCAGCGGCACGTTCTCCCGCGTCGTGTAGCTGGCCGCCACGCCCACCGGCGCCGGATCCACCACCGCGATCGACACCAACGCCGGCGCGCTGGTCTTCTGGTTCGCGAGGTTGCCCGCCGGATTGCCGGTATCGGTGACCGTGAAGCTGAAACTGTCAGCCCCGAGATACGTGGCGTTTGGCGTGTAGAGGAAGGAATTCGAGCTGCCGGGAACCGGCGTCAACGTCCCGCGCGTTGGCTGCGTCGTGATCGTGTAGGTCAGCTGGCTCGCCGGCGTCACGGCGCTGGAGCCGCCGAGCACGATCACCTGCGCCGTGTCGTGCGTCACGCTCACGCTCTGGGCTGTCGCCATGGGGGTCGGGTCGACCGGCGTGATGGTCACCGCCACCGTGGCCAGGCTCGACTCGCCGTCCGGATCGGTGGCCTGGAAGACGAAGCTGTCCGCGCCGAAGAAGTTGGCGTCGGGGGAGTAGGTCAACGTGTTGCCGTTGGTGATCGCGGATACGATCCCGTCCCCTGGCGCGGTGGTGACGCTGTAGGTCAGCGGGTTGCCTTGCGTGTCGGTGGCCGCCAGCACGATTTGCGTCGGGGTGTTCTCCGCCAGCGTCACCGACTGGGCGATCGCCACCGGTGCGATGTCGGCCGAGCGGTTGATGGTGAACACCTGCACGTAGTTGGTGCCCGCCGTGGTGCCGTTGCCGGCGAGCGCGTTGCCTGAGGTGTCGAAGATCGCTCGCGTGCCGGACAGAGTCAGCTGATACTCGCCGGGCGCCAGCGCGCCATCCGGCAGCTCCAGTGTCACGGTGGTGGCGCCGAGGGTGTAGAGCGGCGTGACCGGGATCGCAGTGGCGCCGGTGGTGTTGAACTGGCCGTTGCTGTCGGCCTCGATCAGGCTGTAGTTCGCCGGGCTGTTGGCGCTGACCAGATCGAGCGGTTCGCTGAAGGTCACGGTCATGCTGTTGAAGGCGAGGCCGGTCGTGCCGTTGTCGGCCGGCAGTGGGGTGACCGAGACGACGGTCGGCGGGGTGAAGTCGGCGCTGTTGCCCTGGAACTCGAAGGCGCCGATGTCGAAGAAGGTGTCGCCGGGCTGCGGGATCCAGGTTTCCACCGGTGCGTTCGCCAGTGACGGGCTGCCATTGGCGGTCGACGTCACGTAGACCTGATTGTCGCCCGCCGACACGCCGACGATCGGACTGAACCCGGCATTGCCGGCACCGTAGGCGAAGCTGAAGCTGCCGTTGCTGTCGAGCGTGACAGCGAAGTTTTCCACGGCGGTGGCGCTGCCGGCCTGCCAGCGGAACGTGACCGAATTGGACGTCGTCGCTACGAAGACGCCATCTCCGGTAGCGGCACCGGTGTTGATCGAGGCCCAGAACGGCGCGATGCGGACCGCGTCCGTGAAATTCGCCATCGACGGTGTGTCGTAACCGTTCTTGTCGGGGCCGGCGAATTGCAGATAGCCTTGCGACGAAACCAATACGCTGGTGTACGTCGTGCCATACAGGCTGAAGGCGAACGGCAGCGTGTACGTCGTCACGCCGCCATCGGTGCCGATGCTCATTGCCGTCCCGCCAGTGGGGGCCGACGCCGCGCCGTTGTTCTGCACATACAACGGATAGCCGATGCCGGTGTTGGGCGTCGCCGGGTCGTCGTGCCGCGTTTGTCCCAGCAGATCGGTGAACGGCGCCACATAGGCGTTGGCCGCGTCGATGGCGGGCGAGTTCTTCTGCAGCTCGAAATCGTCGTCCGCCCCCGCGTCCACCGGCGTTCCTGGACCGCCGAGGATCGCATCCGCCCCGGCGATGTTCACGAAATCCGGGTTGCCGGTCTTGCTGCCATTGACGTCCTGGCCGCTGGCGGTCTGCCAGGCGGCCAACGTCGCCTCGGCGGTCCCTTGCCACAGGCCCAGAGTGGCCGGAGTGGCGTCCGCGCCCTGATAGAACAGGTTGTAAGCGCTCAGGAACCCGGTGGTCGCGCCGGCCGCGACGCTGATCACGGAACCCTGATCGACCCACAGAATATCGTTCTCGACCGTCGCGTAAGACACGCCCGACAGCGTCAGCGCCTGACCGACCGATTGATACACCGTGTTGTTGACGATCGACAGCGTGCTGCCGCTGGTGATCGCGATGCCGGTGGTGACGTTGCCGTAGACGAGGTTGTTCTCGACCGTCGTATTGTTGCCGCCGCCGCCGATGCCGATTTCGTTGCCATAAACGATGTTGCCGGTCGCGGTGAACGTATAACCCGGCGTGAGGTAAAGCCCGTCGCCGCTGTTGTCATAAAGCAGGTTGTCCCGCACCAGCCCGCCGGTGTCCGCCAGCCCCGTGCTGCTGCCATAGACGGTGTTGTTGGACACCGGTTGCCCGCCATTGACCAGGATCGCGTCGTAGCTGGTCGAGACCTGGCCATAAACGAGGTTGTCGGACACCACCGCGCCGTTGGAATAGATCCCATAATCGGCGTTCGCAAAGACGGTATCGTCGGCGATGATAACCGGCGTGCCGGTCGAGGAATACGGCGAGCCGTTGATGCCGTTTGCCGCATTGCCGTGCACCGCCACGTCTTCAACCGTGGCGGAGGAGTTGCCTATATAAATCCCGGTGCTGCCGTTGTCGTACACCGCGCCGCCGCTGATCGTCGCCGCGCCGTCGAGGCTGCGCACGTCAATGCCGTCGCCCTGGCTGCTGGTATTGTTATACACCTGATCGTTCAGCAGCGTCGCGCTCAGCACACCGTCCTGCAGGGTGATGCCGGGACCGATGTTGTCGTAGATCGCGCTGTCCGCGATGGTCAGATTGGCGATTGCCGGCGGCGTGTTGCCGTCGGTGAAGATGCCGCCGCCGGCGTTGCCGTAAACCGAATCGTTCAGCAACGTAACCCCGGTGGAGGTGCCGTTGAGGTCGATACCGTAATAAGCGCCGGCCAGTTCGAGGTTCTCGACCGTGATGTTGCTCGCGCCGGTCTCGTCGATCACGCCGATGCCGGCGGACAGGTTGTCGCGGTTGAGCACCACCGTGCCGCCATTGGTCGGACCGATGATCAGCGCCGGGTCGGCCGCGGTGCCGCCATCGCCCGCCGGCAGCACGGCATCGCTCGTCGCCACGTAGTTGCCGGCATCGACATAAATCGTATCGCCCGGCCCGATTGGGTAAGCGCGCAACAGAGCCGCCAGACTCGTCATCGGCTGGCCGGGGGACTTGCCGGAGTTGGCGTCGTTGCCGGCCGCGGTGGTGTATTGCTCGATGGCTGGATTGTAGGTCGCCGCCGGTGGCGCCACGTAGAAAACCGTTCCGCCGTTGGCGAGTTGGAACGGGGCCGACGTGCCGGTGACCGTACCCGACGTCACCTGGATCAGCGCCGTGGTGTTGGGCGCGGTGGTGCGGTCCACGGTCCAGATGTACTGATCCTGGCCGAAGCGGTTGATCGGCACATCCGTCGCGATCGTCTCCCAGCTTCCGCTCACCCCGTTGTCGGTGGATACCGCGATGTTCGCGGTCGGCGCCACCGCGCCGGCCGGCAGGGTCTGATCCAGTTCGATGGCGTTGATCAGCGCGCCGTAAGTGGCCCCGTCGGAGACCAGACTGAACGCGATCCCGTTGCCGGCGGCGGTGACCGTGAGATCGAGTTCCACGCCGATGTTCTTGCCGCCCGCGGCTTTGAAGATGTCGTAGCCGGTCACCATCGTCGTGCCGTTGACAATGATGTTGAACAAGCGCTCGCCCGTCTGGGTCGCGTACGGCTCCGCGAAGTACAGCCGCAGCGTGTACGTGCCGTTGGCGACGGGAAGGGCGTAGCTCAGAGTGCTGCCCGCGGCCGAACCGACGGAGAGCCCGCCGTTGAACAGCGCGGCCGGCACGCTGCTCAGCGGAGTGACGGTCCCGTTGTAAGTGAACGGAGTGACGGCACTGGCGCTGGTCTCGTCGGTATTGGCCTGCCAGTTGCCTTGTGTGGCCGTGCTGATCGCCCCGCCGTCGGCGTTGATCAGCAACACCGCCTGGCTTCGCGCGAGACCGTTGCTGGCGATGTCGATCGGCACCTGCTCGCCGACCTCGTAATCGCCGAATTGCGCCGGGTTGAGCACCTGCAACGCCTGCGTCGCCGCGCTGGTCTGCGCCTGGGGTGTGTCGCCGTCATAGCCCAGGTTGACGCGGCCGCCGTTGGGGACGGGTTCCAGGAGGTAGGGGGTCGCCGGGTTCCCCGCGTCGATCGCCGGCGAACCGGGTAGCAGATGGAAGTTGTTGGCGCTGCCCGTGTTCATGCCAACCGGGACCAACGCGACCGCATCGGCGATCACGATGGAGTTGGCGTTGCTGGTCAATGTGACCGTCACCGAGGTGGTCGTCGCCACGAACACGCCGACCGTGGCGAAGCCGGTGCCGCCGTTGGAGAATTGACCGGCCGCCGTGCCGGTCAGCCCGGAATCGTATTGGTCCTCGGCGCCGGTCACCAGAAGTTTGTCCGCGCTGTCGGTCACCGTGAACTGCGCGTCGAGTCCCGAGCCGACAATGAAATTATTCGGCCAGGTGGCGCCCAGTTGATACGTTTCGCCGACGGTCAGACCGGTGAAAGTCCAGCTCGCTGTCGCGCCGGAGCCGGCCGCCGTCCGCAACGAATTGCCGTCGAAGCCGATGAACGGAAACAGCACGGCCGTCGCGACGGTTCCGGTGATGGTCGTCTGGTAGAGCGTGGTGAACGTCGTGCCCGACTCCACGAACGGCGTTCCGGTCGACAGCACCGTGCCGGTGTTGGCCTCATAGGCGACCTCGTACGTGCCGCCGTTGGTCAGGCCGGTGAAAGTGCCGGTTTCCGGCGGGCCAGAGCCGGTCGTGGTGTTCACGATCAAAGCGGCGGCGGTCATCGGCGTCCAACTGCCGGTCAGCGTGAAACCGCTCGTCGAACTGTTGTCGATGACCTGCGTGGTGCCGGTCGGCCGGCTGAAGCCCGTGCCGCTCGTCGGATTGGCGAACTCAGGGTTGGCGGCCTGGCTATGCTGGTCCTGTCCGGTCGCGTAGTACCAGGCGGCCAGGCTGGTGTAGCTGGCGGTTTCCCAATTGGCGATCGCGCCCGTGCCGGTCACGTCGAAGAGGTTGTAGTCGCTGACGAAATCAACCTCGGCGGAGGGCGAAACGGCGATCGCCGGGCCCGCCGCGACGGCGAGGATGTTGTTCTCGATCATCACCGTGAAGGGATTGCCGTAATAGCTGGCGGGCAGAGACCCGGCGTTCACCTGGATGCCGGTTCCCATCGGCTCGTCGATCGTGTTGTTGACGACGTTCTGAAGGGTGCCGCCGGCCAGCGCGATGCCGGCGGTGGTGTTCTGGTAGATCAGGTTGCCGCTGATGGTGATCGCCGGCGCGGAATAATATTCGCCGCCGGATATACCGATCGCGTTGCCGTACACCGTATTGCCGGTAATCGCCGTCGGGGCGCTCAGCGTGTAGTAGATGCCGGTGCCGCTGTTGCCGTAGACAAGATTGTCCTCGGCGATCGCTCCGCCGGCGACAAAGATGCCGTTGACGTCGCCATAGGTCGTGTTGCCGATGGCGGTCGACTCGTATCCCACGTCGATTGCGTCGCCTCCGGCGCGGAGCTGGTCATAGACCAGGTTGCCGGACGCCAGCACGCTTTCGCCGGTGGTGATGCCGCCGGTCTGGTTGCCGAACACCGTGCTGTCCATGACGGTGCCTGCATTGGTGGAGATGCCATAAGCGCCGTTGCCGTTGTTGTTGCCGTAAACGGTCACGCCGCTGATCAGGGCGACCTGGCTGTTGACGATGCCGTCGCCGTTATTGTCGTAATAGCTGCCGCCTTGCACCACCTGGTTGCTGGCGCCATCCAGGAGAATACCGTCGCCGAGGATGTTGTAGACCTGATCGGCAGTGAGCGTCAGGCCGTTATTGTTGTATCCGAAATAGACTCCATAGCCATAGTCGAGCGAGCCGTCGTTATCGATGACACTGTCCGTCACCGCCAGGCCGGTGACACCCGCGCCATAGGGAACAGCGACGCCGTCGTTCATATTTTTGACGATCACGTCGTTCATGAGCGTCACGTTGGTCGTGTTGGCCAGATCGACGCCGTCATAGGCGCCTTCGATCGTCAGGTTCTCGATGACAACGTTGCTGATACCGGTCAGGTCGAACGCGTCGGTTCCGGTCGCCACGTTGCCGCGGTTCAGGATCGCCGTGCTGCCGATGGTGGGTCCGATGATCAGCAAAGGATCGGTGGGGGTGCCGGAATCGGCCGCCGGCAGAACGATGTCCGTCGCCAGGTCATAGGTGCCGGCATCGACAAAGATCGTATCGCCGGCACCAAGCGGGTAGGCGCGCAGCAGGGCCGCGAGGCTCGCCACCGGCCGGTCCGGCGTCTTGCCGGAGTTGGCATCGTCGCCGAACTGGGTGGTGTACTGAGCGCCCGGCACCGCCGCGTCGCCGACGTAGAACATCGTGCCGCCATTGGCCAGCAGGAACGGCTCCGATGTACCGCTGACCTCGATCGGCTGCGCCCCGCCGCCAACAGTCGACAGCACACGGATCAGCGCCGAGTTGCCGTTGTTCACGTCGGGGTCGCTGGTCTGGTTCACGGTCCAGACAAACTGCCCCTGGCCGTAAGCGTTGATTGGCACGCCGGTGGCGAGCGTTTCCCACGTGCCGGTGTTGGTGAACAGCTCCACCGTCGCGGTGGGCGACGCCGCCGCGCCGGCATTGGCCTGCTCGAGCGCGATGCCGTTGACCAAAGCGCCATAGTCGACACCGGTGGCATTGACGAAATCGAGTGCGAGGCCCAGGCCGCCGGTGACCGTCACGGTGAAGGTCGCCGACACCGCGTGATTGCCGTTGTCGTACTCGGATTTGGCCGCGGCGAAGATATCGTAATCGGCCTGCAACGTCGCGCCGTTGGCGATGATGTTGAACAAGCGTTGCCCCGCCGCGTTGGTCGAGGGATCGGCGAAATACAGCGTCAGCGTGTAGGTGCCGTTCGGCACCGGCAACTGGAAATCGAGCCCCTGGCCGGCGGTGGCGCTGGCGAGGTCGGCGGCGGTCGAGAACAGCGCCGTCGGCACGTTGGCCAGGGTGCCGATGGTCGCGGCCGGCTCGGTATCGTTGACGCTCTGTCCGTCGGTGCGGAACGCGTCGCCGGACCAGTTGCCCTGCGATCCGGTGCTGATCGACGCGCCGCCGGCATGCAACAGCAGCACCGGCTGTTCCGCGGTCAGGCCATCGGTCTCGAAGTTGATCGGCAATTGCTCGCCGATCTCGTATTTCGCCAGGTTGCCGGGCGACAACACCTGGATGGACGTCGCCGACGGGCTCACCTGCGCCTGGGCCGTGTCGCCGTCGTAACCCTGATTGACCCGGCCGCCATTCGGTGCCGGCTCCTGAAGGAAGGGCGTCGTCGGATCGCCCGCGTCGATCGCCGGCGATCCGACCTGCACATGGAAATCGTTGGTCGAGCCATCGATCGTTTTGCCGGCGCCTTCATTCGTGCCGACCGGTACCAGCACCGCGGTGTCCGCGGCCAACGCGCTGCCGGGTTCCGCGGCCACCGTCAGGATCGCCGTGCCGGTGGTCGCGATGAACTGTCCGACCTCGTTCTCGTCGTACTCTGGCGAAAAGCTATTGGCGATGGTGGAGAAGTTGGTGGTGTTTTGTGTCACGGTCCCTTTGCTGTTGGTCACCGTGGTAATGGTCTCAACGGTCCGGGTGACGGTTCCGGCGTTGACGAAGCTGGTGATATTGTCGCTGCCCTCATTGACATTGGTTGCCGCCAGCACCGTGCCGTCGCCGTCGGTGACCACGTACTGCCCCTCACCGAAACCGCTGGAAGCCTCGTTGATCGTGTTGAGTTGGTAGGTCTGGCCGGGGATCAGGCCAGTAAAGGTCCAGCTCGCCGTCGCCCCCGAACCGGCCGCGGCCGTGTAGTACTCGAACGGCACGGGAGGCGGAGGCGTTGGATTGGAGAACGCGAACGTGCCATTTGTGGCGAAGCCGTTCTGTTCATAAACAAGTGTTATATTCGTGGTGACGGCGGTCGTGCTCGTGGTGCCATTCTGCGTAACGACCGTGCCCGCCACGGGTGACGTGAAGAAGCTGCCGTCGGTGAAGGAGACCGGAGTCCAGGACCCCGTCAGTTGCACGGAACCCGCGGCGACCGCGCCGATCGAATTCAATTGTTGGATCGGTACCGCGAACGGCGTATCGATGGTCGCCAGATTGGAAATATTGGCCGAAGAGTAGAACTGCGGCTGGCCGGTCGGCGCGCCGAAGCCCAATATTCCGTCGGACCCCGTCGGGGCGACAAAATCCGGATTGCCAACCTGGCTGTGCTGGTCGAAGCCGAGTTCGTAGTACCAGCTTGCCAAATCGGTGTAGCTGACGCCACTCCAGACGCCGATGACGCCGGCCGTTGTGCCCCCGTTACCCACGTCGAACAGGTTGTAGTCGCTGGCGAAGCCGCCTTCGGCGGTCGATGCGACCGAAATCGCCGGTCCGGCCAGCGCGACAATGATGTTGTTCTCGATCGTCACCGTCGTCGAGTCGCCGGTGATCGCGATCCCGGTTCCGGCCAACTGGTCGATCGTGTTGTTGACGATGCTGGCCTGGTTGTTACTGCCATCCAACGAGATCGCGGCGATCGAATTCTCATAGATCAGGTTGCCATCGATGGCGACCGGCGTGCTTGTGTAATATTCATTCCCGACGATCCCGATCGCGCTCCCATACAGCGTATTCCCGACGATCGACGCCGGGCCGCTGGAAGTGTAATCGACGGCGTGGCCACTGATGTCGTAAACGAGGTTGTCCAACGCCTCCGATGCGCCGCCCACGAAGATGCCGGCGGTGCTGCCGTAGATGGTGTTGCCGGTGCCGGTCGACGTACTGTCGAGCTCGATGGCCCAGCGGGTCGTACTGATCTCGCTGTAAACCAGGTTATCGGTTACCTCGGCGTTGTGTGCCTCGATGCCGGCGCCCCAATTGCCGAACACGGTGTTGTTCATGACCACGCCCGGTGGAGTCGTGGCGTAGCCGCTGTTGTTGTTGCTGTAGATGCCGTCGCCTTGGTTGGAATAGACCAGCACACCTTCGATCAGGCTGCCGGTATCGTCTTCAATGCCGGTACCGTTGCCGCCATAGATCCCGGTTTGCTGGTAATACGCGCCGCCGTCGATCGTCGAATCACCCGCCCCCTCATAGCCGTCCTGCAGATAAACTCCGACCTGGTTATTGCCGAACACCTGGTCGTTGAGGAACTGCACGGCGCCATTGCCCTGCTCCACCAGTACGCCATCCTGATTGCCGCCGTAGTAGGCGCCATTCCCATCCAGGCCGTTGTCCTTTATGACGTCGGCGCTGATGATCAGTCCGCTCACCGCGGTCGCGGCGCCAGCGGTGTTTTCGTCGATCAGGATGCCGACATCGGCGTTCGCGACCACCGTGTCGTACAGCAATTGCACACCCTTCGACGCGGTGCCGATCTCGATCCCGTCAAAGGCGCCGGTGACCGTCAGATATTCCAGCGTGATGTAGCTGCCGCCCTGGATGTCGAACACGTCCTGGCCGGAATTCAGATTGCCGCGATTGAATACCGCCGGGGCACCGCTGGTCGGGCCGGTGATGGTGAACGGGCTCGCGCTGGTGCCGGAATTGAGGGCGGGGAAACTGATGTTCGTCGTCACCGTATACGTGCCGGCGGCGGCGAACACCGTATCACCGGCGCCGAGCGTGTAGGCGGCCAACAGGCCCTGAATCGACGCCATCGGAGTCGCGGCCGTCAGCCCGTTATTCGAATTGCTGCCGGTGGGACTGATGTAATAATCGGTGATCACGCCGGACACGGTGAACGTCTGCGAAAGGCCCGCCACGGACGGCGCGCTGTCGGACACGATCTGGATCGTATAAGTGCTGCCCGGAGTCAGTCCCGCCGGCACGGCCCAGGAGTAGCTGCCGCTGTTGGCGACGCCTGAGGCGATCGAGGTGAAGGTCGTTCCGTTACTCGAATAAGACAAGTCGACGTTGCCGGTGAAGCCGAACGAACGCCACGTGATCGGCACCGAGGTGCTGACCTGCACCGTCGCTCCGGCCTCAGGCGCGAGCACAAGTATGTATTGGCTCGGACTTTCGGATGCCTGCGCGGTGTCGCCGAAATTTCCGAGGTTGATGTAGCCGCCGTTCGGTTGCGGCTCGTTGGAATAGCTGTCGGTCGCATCGCCACGATCGATCGCCGGCGATTGCGCCGTGTTGGTGCCGCCAACGATGGTCGGGAACACCGGCTTGCCCGAGGCACCGATGATCGGCGACAGGCTGCCGCCCGCGAAGTTCTGATACATGCTTTGCAGGTGGAAGTCGTCGTCATAACCAGGCTGCGACGGGCTGACATAACCGAGCACGCCCTCGGCTCCGGTCGGATTCACGAACAGCGGATTGGCGGTGAAGCTGTCGAGATCGTCGAACGTCGTTGTCTGCCACGCGAGGAGCGAAAGCTGCAGCACGCCCTGCCATTCGCCGATCGCGCCGGTGCCGCCGGGAAGGTAAAACAGGTTGTAGTCGCTGGCGAAGCCGTTCTCGCTGTTCGCGGCGACGTTGATGCCGATCCCGGAGCCGATCACCAGGATATTGTTGCGCGACTGCGTGCCGCTGTTGCTCGCGCTGATGTCGATGCCGTCGCCGGTCGGCTGATCGATCGTGTTGTTGATGATCGACACGCCGCTCTCGGCGATGACCGAAATCGCGACCGTGGTGTTGGCGTAAATCAGGTTGTTGGCGATCAGCACCGAAGTATTGTTGTAGTAGCGCTGGTCGACGAGCCCGCTGCCGTTCGAATAGATCACGTTGTCGGTGATCGCGACCGTGCCCGACGCGGAAAAGACTCCGCCCATGTCGTCGATGCCGATCTGCGCGTTGTCGTAAACGCGGTTCTCGCTGACCAGGCCGGCCGTGTCGTCGATGATGCCAATCCGGCTGTTGTAAACGACGTTTTCGGTCGCCGACGCGGTGCTGTCCTGCACTTCGATGCCATAGCTGTTGGCACCCGTCTCGTCGTACACCACGTTGCCGGCCACCAACACGCTGCCCACCGCGAGGATGCCGTAGTTCGCGTTGTCGTGGACGATGTCGCCGGCGTTGTCGGTCAGCAGCGGATCGCCGACGACCGCGACACCGCTGTTGCCGTCGATATAAATTCCATATTGGTTGTTGAAGATCGCGCTGTCGGTGACGGCGACCGGGCCCGGATCGACCAGATAGACGCCCCAGCCGGTGCTGCCGCTGAATGTGCCGCTGATCGCCGCGATCGGACCTGTCACATAGAGGGCGGACGACCCCGCCGGTTCGCCGCCCGCCTGATAATCCGACAGCGTCGTGCCGCTGTTCGTCACATCCGCGTCGCTGATCGTGCCCGCCGTGCCGTTGATGTAGATGCCGGCCAGACCCGAATTCGTCACCGTCAGATTGCTCAGCAAGGTGACCGACGAATTGGTGTCGATCCGCACGCCCTCGTCGCCCATGCCGGTGATCGTCACGCCGGTCGATGAGAAGCTGCTGCTGTCCTGCACGTACAGCCCACGTGCGGCGTTTTGCAAGGTCAGGTCGTTGATCGTAACGAAGTTGGCGTTTTCCAACTGGATCAGGTTGACCTGGTTGCCCGGGATCGCCGGTTGCAGGACCGCGGCGAACCCGTTGGTCGGACCCTGCACGGTAAAGCCCTGATCGAGGCCCAGTCCGTAATTCACGCTGAAGGAGGCATCGAACGGATCGATCATGTTGTAGGTGCCGGGATCGACATAGATCACCGAACCTGCGGTCAGGCTGTAGTTCCGCAGCACATTGTCAATGTCCGGCAGCGGTTCACTGGGCAGCAAGCCGTCGGCGCGGTTCGACCCTGGCGCCGTGGTGTATTGATCGTTCGCCGTCGACGCGTCGTTCACGTAATAATTGCTGCCGTTTTCCGGTACCGTGAACGGCTCGGTCGAGCGCGCGGACACCGCCGGATCGCTCACCAGCGACACCTGCACGATCAGTCCATACGTGCCATACGGCACCGTCGCGGGTGTCGGGATCCAGGTGTACGAGCCCGTGTTGCTGACCGCCGCCGCGATCGTCTCCAGCAGCACCGGCTCGCCGGCGAGCGTCGGCGTTTGCTGCGGAGTCCCGGTGCTCACCGACGTTTCCTGGTACAGTTCGATGTTCACCGACTGCGTCGAGGCCCCAGCGTCGCCGAAATTGCCCCAGGTAATCGTGTGCGGCGCGTTGTCGACCCAGTTCACATAGAGCACCGGCGACGTCAGTGCGATCTGCCCGGCGCCGGTGGTCGAATCGGCGACGGCAGGCCCTTCAAAGGCACCGTCGGCCGTCGCCACGCCGGACGCCGTGGTGGAAACGAACGCATTGTCGAGGAACGACTCGTCGTAGGTGTCGCCCGGCTGGCGCGTGGCGGTGAAATTGTATTCGACGTAGCGGGTGCCCGCCGGCAACGCCGTCGTCCCACCCACGAGCGCCCAACGGCTGGTGGTGTTTGGCGCTTGCACGGTACTGGTGCCCAGTATCGTCGTGCCGTTCGCCGCCAGCATGGTGACCGTGATCTGGCCCTGGTCCGCCGGGAATTCGTTGCCGGAGATCACGCGGCCGCCGAACACCAGATTGAGGCCGCCGGCATCGATCTGGCTCGCGGTCAGGCCGCTGGCCAGCAGGTTCACGGTCTGCGTGACGAAGCCTTGCTGCACCGCGCCGGCGGCGAAATAACTCGACCCACCGAAGGCCGCCGGGTAACCGGTCTCCTGCCCGATCGACGCCGCCGCGCCCCCGGGACTCGCGGTCCAACCGTCGAGCCCGCTCTCGAACCCGGGATTGGTGAGATAGTTGGCGCCGATCCCCGGCACCGCCGATTGCGGCCCGGCACCGACCGACAGCGATACGAAGGCATCGTCCAACCAGGCGTTGTCCGTGCTGCCCGACTCACGCACCGCGTTGAACTGATAGGTGATGAACCGCGTGCCGGACGTCAGCGCGATCGTTCCGCCGGTGAGCGACCATTGCGTCGTCGTATTCGCGGAATCCACCGTCATCGTGCCCAGTACGGTGGTGCCGTCGGCGGCCAGCAGGGTGACGGTGATCGTGCTGGTATCCGGCGTGGCCTCGGCCAGCGAGCGGGTGTAACCGCCGAACGACACGCTCAGCGTGCCGCTGTCGATTTGCGTCGCGCTGTAGCCGGCGGCCAACAGGTTCATCTGTTGCGACGCGAATCCGCTGGCGGTGGCGCCGGCATAGAAATAATCGTTGCCGTCGTATGCGCTCGGACCGCTCGGCGCCACGCCGGCGATCGCGCCGGAATTGGTGGTCCAGCCGGTCAGGCCGTTTTCGAAGCCAGGATCGGTCAGCAGGTTGCCGTTTTGCAGTTGCACGTCGTATTCGGCGATCGGATTGCCTTGCTCCAGCGCCGCGTCCGCCACGGTCTGGCCGCCGACCAGCGGCAGCAACTGGAAGTCGTTGTCGTTCAGGTCGACGAAATGCGGCATGCCGTCGGTCGGATTGACCCCGGTCGAGCCGACCGAGTGCAGGTCGTACAGCGCGACATCGTCCTGCCAGTCGAGGATGTCGGTGAAATTCCGCGTCCAGTACACCAGGAAGCCGTTCGCCCCGGCATAAAGCGTGTTGTAATCGCTGAAATATCCGGTCTGACTGTTGTTGGCGATATAAATGTCGTAGCCGTTCAGCGCCCACAGGATCGAGTTCTGGATTTCGACGTTGGAGGCGCTGTTTTCGACGCGGACATTGTCGCCGGTCGCGGCATAGAACGTATTGTCCGACGTTTGCACATTGGAAACGCCGGAGACCAGCAGGCCAACCGTCGTGTTGTTGTAGATCAGGTTGTGCAATATCCGAAGATTCGACGTCGCCTCGATGCCAATGCCATTGTTATCGATGCGGTTGAACTGGATCGTGCCGGTGAAGCCGCTGACACCCACCGTGTTCCCGTTGATGTCGTTGGCCTGCGACAGCGTGCTGCCGCCGATCGTGCCGCTGCCGGTGACTCCCGTCGTGTTGCCGCTGATGTTCTGATCCTGCATCTGGCCAGACAACCGGACGCCGGTCGTATTGTTGCTGATGAAATTAACGCCCGATCCCGACACGAAGCCGAAGCCACCGGAACTGTTGTTCACCGTGGCGACGACGCCGGTCGGGTTGTCCTCGATCCGGTTGCCGGCCAGCGCCGCCGCGGCGAAGTAATTGACGCCAACCGTCGAGAGCTGGATCACATTGTCCAGGATCACGCCGGCGAAATAATTCGGGATATCGATGCCAATGTTGGCGCCGGAGATGATATTGTTGTCGATCGTTCCGTTGTTGCCGGCGCCGATCTCGATGCCGGTGCCGGAGCTGGTAATCGTGTTGCCGCGCAGCTCGAAATTGGTGGCGCCCTGCAACGACACCCCCAGGCCGGCCAGCTTGCTGTCGATCACCAACTGCCCGGACCCGGTCAGCGTCAGGGAACCGGCGGTCTGCTGGCTCTGACGCAGCGCGAAGCCAGTGCCGCTGGCGTTGATATTCCCCTCGATCGTGACGCCTTGCAGCGTGACGCCGGCGCCGGTCACCGTCACCGCGCCGTCCAGAATCGCGCCCAGACCCGGCTCGCCGACCAGGGTGACGCCGGTGTTGGCGGTGCCAAGCGTGATCGCGCCGGTATAGGTGCCGGCGATCAGATACAGCACGTCGCCACTGCCGGCGTTGGCACCGCTCAGCAGGCTCTGCAAGGTCGCCGGCGTGGCGATGGTGAGGCTCGCGGGTGTCGTGGGGGTGCCAATCACGCGCAGCGTGGCCATCCCGCCGCCTGGATCGCCACCCGGACTGCCCCCCGCCTCGGCCCAGGTGGCGAAGGGATTGCCGTTGGGGTCCACCGTGACCGAGAGATCGTCCAACCCGCCGCTGGTTTGCGCGACGCCCGCGCCGCTCGCCTGACCCGGCAGCGCCTGTGCGAAACTCGTGCCATTCCACGTGAGGACGTAGAGATGCGTGTCGGTGCTGGCGCTGTCGATGAAGTCGTCCGACCAGGTCAGGATGAGCTGGGTGCCGTTCGACGCCAGCTTTGGCGCCAGCGAGATGTCGCGATTATTGGAAACGCCGAACCCGGTCTCGGCGCCGGGGCCCGCCGGCTGCCACGCGCCGCCGGTATACTCCGCCGCGTAGATCACCGGCGCCTGCTGGAAAATCGTCTCCGATTGGGCCGGATTGGTGATGTATTGCTGCCACGCCACGAACAGGCCGCCGTTGGCATAGGCGACGGTCGGAGCGGACGCGGCGTACAGGCCCTGGCTCAGCCCGGTGCCGGAGGCGGAAGCGCCCAGAGCCGACCACGTGCCGGCGCTGTATTGCTTCACGTAGATTTGCGTCGGTGCCGAGGCGAAGTCCTGCGTCCAGGCTACCGCGACGTTGGTGCCGTCGGTCGCCGCCGCGAACTGCGTCACCGCGATCGCCGAGCCGCTGATCCCGCCACCGGTCACCGCGCCGGTGCCCAAAGCGACCCAGGCCGTGCCGTTCCACTGTTCGGCGTAAATGTTCGATACGCCACCGGAGGTGTCGAGCCACACGACGGTGGGTTCGCCGTTCACCAGCAGGATTTGCGCGTTGGAGGCTTTGCCGGTCTTGCTGATGCCACCCGCCGACAGCGAGCTGCCGAACGCAATCCAGCCGCCCGCACCGCTGTTCGCCGACGGGCTGTATTGCGCGACATCGATGTCGGTCCCGCCCGGGGTCTGCGCGGTCCAGGCGACCATCGGCTGGCCACTCGCGAGCAGGGCGATCGCCGGCTCCGACGCCGCCTGCAACAGCCCGCTGATCCCGCCCGCCTGCGCGCTGCCGGCCAGTTGGTTCCAGGTCGAGCCGCTCTCGGTCGCCACGTAGACCGCGGGGATGCCGCTGCTGGTGTCGATCCACGCGACATAGCGCGTCGTCGCGCTGGCGGCGATTACCGGGCCGCCGTTGTTGGTCGTGGGGGTGGCCAGGGTCGATCCCAGCCCGCCCGCCAGCGTTGTCCACACGCCGCTGTTGGGCGCGCCGGTCGGCAGGTTGGCGGCGGCATTGGCCGCCGTGGTGAGTTGCGGGTTCTGCTCCGGCACCGGCGTTTCGGCGTAGGTGGCGACCGGCGCCACGCCGGGACTGCTGTAAACCTGGGTGCCCGGTCCCGTGCCGGGGTTAATCACGTTGCTGCCGGTGCCCGCGTAGATCTGGTCGTTGCCCGCGTTGCCGGTGATCTGATCGTTGCCCGCGACCGCCGGTGTCAGGCTGCCGGTATCGCCGTAGATCGTGTCCTGCCCAGTACCCGGCGAGGCCATTGAGGGGTCGCCGGCATTGATCGTATCGCCGCCTTCGCCGCCGACCAGCAGATCGTTGCCCTCGCCGCCGGAGATCAGGTTGCCGGTCAGCTCGCCCTCGATCGTATCGTTGCCCGATCCGCCGAGCACCGTGTTGTCGCCGCCCTCGGCGAAGATCTCGACGTTGCCGCTGCCGCCGTTGATGGAATCGCCGCCGCCGGTCGAGGCCCAGATCGTATCGTCGCCACTGCCGGCGAGGATCTCCGTGCCGGTCCCGGTGCCGCCGTAAATCACATTATTGCCTGGGCCACCCTCGATCAGGTCCGTGCCGGCGCCGCCGTACAGCAGATCGTTGCCGGCGTTACCGATGATCGTGTCGTTGCCGATGCCGCCATAGATCGTGTCGTCGGTGGTACCGGCGCCCGCCACGTTCGCCATCAGCGAATCATTGCCTGGCCCGCCTTCGATCAGGTCGGTGCCGGTGCCGCCGACGATCGTCTGGTTGCCCAGTCCGGCGTAGATGTCGTCGTTCCCGGACCCGCCGAAGATCGAGTCGTCACCAGCCGAGCCATAAATCGTCGCGTTGCCCGTGCCGCCGCTGATCGTGTCACCATGGCCCGGCGTGCCGATCGCGTCGGTGCCGTAGATCAGGCTGGGGGCGGAGCCACCGGTCAGCACATTGCCGGACGCGGACCCGGCGATAATCGTATCGGGACCGGAACCGCCGGTGATGGTGTCCGGAGACAGTCCGCCAACCAGCAGGTCGGGTCCGCCGCCGCCGGTGATGAGGCTTCCCAGGTCACCGGAATAAATGGTCTCGGGCCCGGTACCGCCTTGAATGGTGGCATGACCGGTGCCGGCGTGGATCAGGTCGCCAGCGGTACCGCCATGGATGGTATTGTTGCCGGTGCCGCCGAGGATGACGTCGAAGCCGCCGCCGCCGGTGATGGAATCGTTGCCGGACCCGCCGGTGATCTGGTCTGGGCCAAGACCGCCGAAGATGCAGTCGGCACCCTCACCACCGGACAGCGTGTCGTTGTTGACGCCGCCATAAATCGAGTCGGCGCCGCTGCCGCCGAACACCGAATCGTCGCTGCTGCCGACCGCGCTGATGAAATCGTTGCCCTGGCCGCCAAAGATCGTATTCCGGATGCCGTCGGAGCCGTAAATGATGTCGCTGCCGGTCCCGCCCAGGATCGTGTCGGTGCCCTTGGCTCCGTCGATGTAATCGTTGCCGGTCCCGCCATAAACCGTATCGCCGCCGAGGTAGCCATAGATCGTGTCGTTGCCGGTCCCGCCATCGATCGTGTCGTTGCCGCCCTGAGCGCGGATGTAATCGTAGCCGCTGCCGCCAAAGACGGTGGTGTTGCCGCTGCCGGTGAAGATCGTGTCATTGCCGGTGCCGCCGGTAATCGTGTTGTTCGCGTTGCCGCCCTGAATGAAGTCGTTGCCGGAATCGCCATAAATCGTGTTGGGGCCCGGACCGCCATAAATCGAGTCGTTACCGCTGCCGCCATGGATCAGCGCGATGTTACGATCGTAGATCAGCTCGTTGCCGCCGCCGCCGGTGATCAGGTCGGTGGACGGGCCGCCGACCAGCGTATCCGGACCGGTGCCGCCGTATATCGTATTGTCGGCCTCGCCGCCGAACACGAGGTCGCCCAGGGTCCCGGCATAAAGGGTATCGGGACCGTCGCCTGGCGCCGGCGCGGGCGTTTTCGCGGTGTTCACCGGCAGGGCACTGACCGGCACGTTCAGCGCGAGCCACTGGCTCTCATCGCCATATTGCTTCAGCAACGTCAGCGACGGCGACCCGCCGAAGATAACGTTCTGACCCAGGGCACCGGTCGACTGGATCGGCACCGTGACAGGGGTCGAAGCGCTGCCGGGATTGGTGATCGCGAAACTGGCGGGAGGCGCCTGGCTCGCGAGCAGCGCGGCCTCCGCGTTCACAAAGGTCGCGTTGACCCCGCCATAGACCTCGTTTGGTCCTGGGCCGCCGATCAGCAGATTGTCGCCGCCGCCGCCGATGATGGTGTTGTGGCCGCCGGCGCCCTCGATCTCATCGTTGCCCGCACCGCCGACCAGCAGGTTGCCGCCGCCCGAGCCTTGGATGATGTTTGGCACCGCTGTGGAGATGGTGGCCGGCCCGCCCCACATGCTGTCAGGCCCCGGCGTGACGATCACGTTGAAGACGTCAGGGCCACCGTAAACCGTGTTGTCGCCGCCCGGCGCGGTGATCACGTCGGAACCAAAGCTGCCGTAGATCAGATTGCCGCCCGCGGTGCCGCCGGTGATCGAGTCGCCATAAACGGTCTGCGTCGTGCTGGTGGAATTTCCCTGGGCATTGGTGGACTTCGTGGTGAGGATGTTGATGCTGACACCAGGACTGGCCGGCGTTCCGCCATAGATCGTATCGGACCCGGAACCGCCGTTGATCTGATCGGTTCCGTCGCCGCCCTCGATCAGGTCGTCGCCGCCGCCGGCGGTGATGGTGTCGTTGCCCTCCTGGCTGCCGGTACCTCCGATGATCGTTTCGTTGATCGGTCCGGGATCCGCCTGGGTCAGCGGGCTGGTGATATCCAGCGTGTTATTGCCCGTGCCGAGTGTCGCGTACAGACCGGTGACACCCTTGAATTCTTCACTGGACCCATCGTTGGCGGTGACCAGGATGTCACCCGGCGCTTTCTGGGATACCGTGAAGTCGTCGTTGCCTTCCATGGATGGACCGGCGGCCAGCGAAAAATAGTCGGGGTTCGACGGGTCCGGGTTCGCGCCATAAAAGAGCTGGTCCGGGACGCCGGCGATCAAACCATCGATCGTGGGCTCCCAGACATCGCGTTCGTAATACAGTGGTCCGGTGTAGAGCGTCAGCAGACCCGCCGCGTTCTCGGTACCCAGGTCCTCATCGATCGTGACGCAGTTGGCACCCACGGTGAACGAAAACAGGGTGACGTTGAAAATGTTCTGGGTGAACGTGAAACCCACCACTTGTTCCACGGTTGAAAGGGTCGCGAAGACATCGCCATTCAAATTGAACGCGCACAGCGGATTGCCGAAGTCCGCGACCCAGGCGACAATTTCGCTCGGCCGTGTCTTGCCATCGCCGTCGTTCGCCGCGGCATAGGCGGCCGCGCTCATGCCGTTGGGTGGGGCATAATTCGCCGGCGCGGAATCCTTCAATGAGACGCTCAGGCTCATTCCGATTCCGCCCTCGACGCCCACACTGAGCAGGCTGCCGAAGCCGACGCTGGCGCCGACCGCGATCGACCCGCCAATGCCAATGAACGTCGCCGGCTCGACGCCGATCATGCTTTGCATCGGCGCATCGTTGATGAAGAACCCGTCGAGCAGATCGCCCGGAATCGCGCTGGGATTGGACGTCAGGTCGTGCGCGGCCTCCACGATGCCGGTGGTGTCGTAGCCGCCCGAGAACCGGGCGTCGATGTCGAAACCCGCGGTCAGGTCGGCGGTGACGAACGGAAACACCGGGAAATCGATGGTGTAGGAGACCTGTGCATACAGTTCCGGCGATGTGATGATCACCAGATTGGCATTTTGGTTGAACAACAGGCCGATCAGCAGCTTCGGATTGGTCAGGATCGGGAACTGGAAAGCGGGCACGCCGCTTTCGTTGTCGCCAGTCTGGCTCATGAAAGTGCCAAAGCCAGAACTGTCGCCCTCGGCCGTCTGTTGCGGGTTGGGATCGGTGGGATCGGCCGCGAAATCGGACGCGTTGTTGTCGATATCGTTCATGAGCTGGCTGGAGCCCGACATTGTGCTGTCGTCCGGGATCGCGTTCCCGCCGCTGCCGGGTTGTTGGCGCAGGTCGAACTGGTCGAAGTTGAAACTACCCAGCGGGATCGACAGCGAACCGGCGTTGCTCAGGTCGCCCACGAAGTTGACGACGGCATCAACGAAACTCACGATTTGTGGGAAATCGACGACGTCGCCGTCAAAGATTTGCGCGATCGCGGTAATCAGCGGTTCGTTGATGATCGGGATCGGGGTATTCAGGAAGTTCAGAATCGGCTCGATCGGTTTCAGCACCTCGGCCAGCGGGTTGATGATCTTGCCCAGATAGCTGTTGAGGAAATCGCCCAGATCGAGCGAAATGTTGTTCAACGACACGTCGGGCGACGTGCTGTTGGCGCCGTTCAGGCCGACCCCGAAGGTCCAGGCGCCCGGCGTCGAGCTGCTGTCGCCAGGCGCCACGCCGACCAGGAGTTGCGCCGTGAAATTCGGATACTGCGTATTGACGGCACCGCCGCTTAAGGCGAAGCCCAGAGCCAGATCGAGATCGACCGACGCGCTGCCGGTCAGCGAGATGTTCAGGTTGCTGCCGCTGAACGAACTGACCGGAATGACGGATTCGCCGCCGATCGTGTTCGAACCGCCCTGGAAACCGGCCGAGAAATTCAACGCGGCCTGAGTCGGCAGCGCTGTGTCGCTGGTATTATCCGGGTCGGGTTTGCCGGGAATCGGCTGCGTCGCGGTCAACGCCAGGAAGCCCAAATTCGCGGTGATCGCGGCCGTGGTCGACACGTTGGCCATGAGGTTGGCCGTCACGCCGCTGCTGCCCGCCAGCGAGTTGTTGCCGGTGCCCGCTCCCGCGACGATGTACGGGCCAACGCTGCGATCGATGCCCAGGGTAAACGTCAGGGTCCAGCCGACGCTGACGCTTACCGCGCCCTGGCTGACCGAAAGGCCCAGACCCGGCAAGCCAAGATCGAAGGTCGGCGACGTCCCCGGCGTCCACGTGCTGCCGAGGGTGAAGATGATCTGCACGTCCTCAACATTCTGCGGCGGCGGCGGCGTGGTCACGTTGGACACAAAGGTCTGCCATGACGTGCCACCGCTGAGCAGATACTGGATCTGCACCGGCGGCGTCGCCGGATCGAAGTTGGCGAGCGCGGTCGACAGCGCGTTGTAGATCGCCTGGAAGTCCGAGGCCGATCCGATCCCGTCGATGGTGCTTTTCAACTGCGTCACAAAGCTGCCGGCCGAGGCCAGCGCTTTGCCGACCACCGGAATGTCAAATCCGAAAAGTTGCCCGTTCAACACCGACTGCAATTGATTGAGATAACCGTCGATGGCGCCAATGATTCCGGAGTCGTTGCCCAGCAGGTCGAGACTGGAAAAATCGCTGGCGAGCGATGGCACCGCGAAAGTAATGTCGCTGCTGACACTGCCGTTGTTGAGCAGCCGGTCAGTGGTGTACTTGCCAAGATTGGCGACCGTCAGCGTCAACGTGCCAACCGACGATGTGCTGCCGCCGATGCTCGAGGAAAGCGGCAGGCTGACATTCACGTTCCCGGTGATCGTGGCGGTGACCGGGCTTCCGCTGCCGAGCCAGCCGTTGCTGTTCACGAAATCCGATTGTGCGGTCGACAGCAACGTGGTGGCGGTCAGGCCGAAATTGGAACTTTCGTTCAGCGCCAGGGTGGCGCCGGCGAAGGTCAATCCCAACGGTCCCAATGCCAAATTGCCGCTGGACGGACCGCTGATCAGCAGGCCGAGTACGAAGGTGGTCGCCGAATCCAGGTCGTAAACCGGGCTGGTAGGGGAGGTCAGGTTGATGTCCAGCACCAGCTTGAAATTCGCGGTGGGCGTCACCGTGACATTGCTGCCGGTGAAGTCGCTGACGTTGGGAATATTGGAATTCGGCGACAGACCCAACGCCGACAGGTTGAAATTCATCGGAACGGTCGAGTTCGGGGAGAACGTCGGCGTGAAGTTCAACGTCAGTTGCAGGTTGTTGCCTACCAACTGAAGCCCGACGTAACTCCCGCTCGCCGCCAACCCGAATGCCTGGGCCACCGCGGCGTTCAGATCGGCCTGCAGCTTGTCCAGAGTGAAATTCGATCCGGGATGGAAATCGGACGCCAGGCTGGCGAATTCCTGCGTGACCCCGATCGCGGTGCCGATCGGCTCGTTGATCAGCGGAACGATCTGGCCAAACACCCCGGAGGTACTCGCGGCGGACGCGGCGACCAACGAGCCAAGTTGCGCGACCGCCGTCTGCGCATTGGCGAACGAAAAGTCCTGCAGGTCGGACAGCCCCTCCATCTTCGAGGTATCGGCTGTCCATCCCGACAGCGTGAACATGTCGGTAGCGTTCAGGGTCAGCGCGGCGTTCGTGTCCAGGCCAAGTTCTGACTCCAGCCCATTCACCGCCGAGACCGGCAAGGTCACCGCGGCCGCGCCGCCAAGGGTCGTGCTGAAATATTCCGGGAGGTTGGCCGGATTGGACACCAACGTCGCAAGCGTGACGTACCCGCTCTCCAGCGACACGGCCACCGTCGGGTCGATCGAGACGTTGCCCGGACCGAGGCCGATTTCGACAACACCATACTCCGCCGTGGCACCGATGCTACCCGACAGCACCAGGCTGGCGTTGAGCGCGAGTTTCGTCAGGGCGACGTTGCCGTTGAAGCTCTGCCCCGCCGACACCGTCAGCATCGGGGCGGCGCTGGTATCGTCGGGACCGATGCCGAGCTGGTTGCCCGGCTGCCCTTGAACGATGATCGAGGCCTCGGATCCCATGGTGGAAAAGATCAGAACGCCGTCGCTGTTGGTGCTCGTTGCCCCGGCGTCCAGCTCGGCATTCGAACCGGGTGTGCCGATGCTGGCGGTGATCTGGGCGAAGCCGGCATTGGCCAGGTCGGTGTTCACCGTCGCCAGGGCCGTGTTGATCTCGTCCGTCAGCATCTGCTGCGGCGTGGTGTTGTTCGCCGCCGCGTTCAGCGCCGTGTTGCCGGCGGTGGATGCCGCCGTGACGATCACCGGAACGGTCGCGAGCCCATCGACTGTGACGTCGAACGTCTGGTCCTGGGTCAGGATGTCGTTCGACGGCACCGGACCGGCGGACGCCTGCACATAGACATCGGGCGGGCCCGCCTCGACCGATGCCGCTGGCGCCAGCCCGAGATAGTCCTGCGCCGTCAGGCCGGGGGCCGTCGTGCCATTGGTCGTGATCTCCAACGTGCTGCCATAGCCGGAGACGGAGAACGACAGCAGGCCCCCGCTGGTCAGGCTGACCGCGATCGGCATGCGGTTCGCCGCGGTCAGGGTGGCGTTCAATGGCGCGAGCGCAGTCTTGATCTCCGCCACCAGTTGGCTGGCGTTGGAATTGCCCGTCGTCGATGACGCGGCGATGGTGATCGGTGTCGCGGCGCCGCCATCGGCGGTCACGGTGAACGTGGCGTTCGCGGGTATCTGGCCATTGGTCGGCAAGGCGGTGGTGCTGTCGATCGAGGCGGTCGGCGTGACCGGCGGTGCCAGGCCAAGCTCATACACCGACGGGTTCCGCGGGGTGGAGGACACTGACAGGCCGGTGAACGCCCCCGGTATCATCGTCAGCATAAGGTTGAAGCCGGACGGAGCGAAGCTGGCCGTGACCAGGTTGGCCGCCAGCCCGGCGCCCGTCAGCGCGGTTTGCAGCGCGGTGTTGATCTCGGCGAGAAGCTGCGCCTGGGTGGTGTTGGACTGCGTGGCGGCGGCGGCGACGGTGACCTTCACGTTCGTCGGCCCGGCGTTGCCCGCGGCGGTCAGTTCCAGGGTGAAAACCGCGTCCGCCCCCGGCGTCAGCACGCCATTCGCCGGCACCGGCGAGGCCGCCGTGACCTGCACGCTGCTCGGCATCAGGCTGAAGTCGAACGCGACCTGAGCCGTGCCGGTGCCGCTGATCGACAGCGTCGCCGTCGCCGACGTCGAATTGACGTCAGCCAGATCGCCGATCACCGAGCCGGCCGCTCCGGTCAGGTCCCAGTTGAACACCGCCGGCGTGGCCGGGAAATTTTCCGCGAGCGTGAAGGCGATGTCGATCTGGTCGCTGCCGCCGACGAACGTGACGGTCGAGGCGGAAACGCCCGGCAGACCGGCCAGGAGCGTCACGAATTGCTGGATGCTGTTGAAGCTCGGCGTGTGGGTCGAGTTGTTGCTGAGGGAGCTGACGATGTCCGCGTCGAACACGGACCCGAACGTGGCGGCCTGCCCGACGGTCAGGCTGGTCAGTGGCACATCCACCGACAGAGAGGCCGAATTTTCGACGTCATCCATCAACGAGCCGACGGTGGACAGCGCACCCAGAAGATCGGTGGGCGCCAGATTGGCGAAGGATTGGAAATTCGCCGCCTGGCCGCCGGTGAAACCGACGGTCAGGGCAGAGCCGCTCAACGGGTCGCCACTGATCGTGAGGTTGGCGGACGCGTTGCTCAGCGAGCCGAAGCTCGCCGTCACCGGCAGAATGCCGGTTACCCCCGAAGGCTGCTCCGCGACGATCACCAGATTGGCGGCGGTGGTGCCCAGGATATCGCTGACCGTGTTTGGCTGCGGGGTGCCGGCGCCGTCGCTGACCACGGTCACGGTGGCCGACGCGTTCAGGACGATGGCAGCGCCGCTGACCGATGCGCCAAGCAGCCCGACCGCGACCGGGAAACTGCTGCCTGTCTGGGCCGCGGCCGCCACGGTCAGCCCGTTCAACTGCACGAACGTCGCGTCTTGCGCCGAGAGTTCCGGGGTCAGCGCGACACCAAACGTGATGTCCAGGTCCACCGAACCTTTCGCGGTCCCGGCGGTCGAGAAGCCGACGTTGTCGGTGGCCGCGGCGGGGTTCAGGCTGAGCGTTGGGCTGCTGGCATAAGTCGTGTTCACGGTCAGGGTGAACACCAGATAATCCGTGCCCGGCGCCAGCCCCAGAGCTTCCGCCGCGGCGGTATTGGATGGGGTAATCTCCCCGGCGGAACCGCTGGCGGTGAACGTGTAAGCCGGGTTCGCGGCGGTGAACGCCGCCAGCGCGCTGTTGATCGCCGGGATGAAATTGTCGGTGTTCGCGCCCACGACGGCAAACGAGTTGATCGCGCCGGCGATGACGTTCAGCAGTCCAGGAAAGGTGCCGGCGGTCGCGGGGGCCAGCCCGCTGAGTTGAGCGAGCGTTTGGTTCGCCAGCGGCATCTCGGTCGCCAGCACACCGGTTTGATCGGCCGCCGTCGTCATCGCCGCGGCCCATGGGACGAGGGTCTGCAACCCCGCCACCGACTGCGCGGTGAGCGTCGGGTCGGTGGTCAAACTGCTCAGCGGAACATTCAGGGTCGCCGCCTGCGCGGCACCGCTGACCTGTGGATTGGCGCCGCTGGCGGGCTGACCGAGCAGCCAGGTGACGCCCAGGGTGCCGGCGTCCTCGCTGGTCAGCGGCAGCGTCGCCTGGATCGCACCCGTGTAGACCGGGGCGCCGGTCGCGCCGCTGAAATTCGCCGCCACTTGCGCCAGCGCGATCCGCCCGCTGCTGGTGTTGTTGAAGTTGATCGTCGCGGTGGCCGGCGTGGTCGGATCGGCGCCTCCGCTGGTTTGCGCGCCGGCCGCGATACCGCCGTTGTTGACCGCGACATGGATCAGGCCAAGCACCGCCGCGGTGATCGGGGACGCGGTGATCGCATCGAACGCCAGGCTAAGGCTGCTGCCGTTCTCAATCAGCACCAGCCGGTCGGCATCGGGCTGGGAGGTGTCGAAGGATAAGCCCAGATCGATCGTCGCGGTCGCGGTTCCGGTCGCGGTCAGGTTGCCGCTCAGCAGCAGATTGGCGCCGTCCACCGGCGTATCGATCGCGTAAGGCAACGTCGTATCGAAGGTGTTGCTGACGGTGATCAGCATGTCGAGTTCGTTGTTGGCGGCGTTGACCGTCAACGTCACCGTGCCGCCGAGATTCGTCTGCAGCGCGGTCGCCGCCTGATTGAGCGAGGTAGCGCTCGCCACCGCGGCCGCCGCGTCGGTGAACTGAGTGCCGAAGTCGAACAATTGGCCAAGGCTTTGGCCTAGTACCGGCACGCTCGCGCCAAAGCCCGCGCTGCCCGCCGCCGACTGGATGATCCCGGGCAGCGCGGCCACCGCCTGCTGGACGAGCGATGGCGAGATCGTATCGAGTTGCGCCCAGGTGCCGAGGCCGGCGAGATTGGAGCCGCCTTCGCTGGCGAGATTGCCTCCCCAGTTGAGCTGCAGGGTTTGCGGTCCGCCCGCCACGAGGCTGGAACTGATTGGCAGGGTCAGGCTCGCCGAGCCGGAGAGGCTGGTCGACACCAGCGACGCCATCGGCGCGGTGCCGAGCTCACTGGGCGTGATGTAATTGTTGGTGTCGCCGGCGAGCGGGTCGTTGAGTTGCACCGTTTCGGTCGCGGTCAGCGACGCGGCACCGCCGGTGACCGCGGCATCGGCCGCGCCAATTGCCGCGGCTGTGTTGAAGCCGGTTGCCGCGAGGGTCACGCCCTCGGTGATCGATGCCGGCTGGATGAAGAAGGTCGGTGTGGCGGCGTTGGTGTCGACACCGAAGGTCAGCTTCGTCGATACGGTCGCCTGTCCGGACAACGTGGGTGGCGCGGCGATTTGCAGGTTGATCCCCGCGCTGTCCTCGGTGAGGTTCAGCGCCGCGGTGATCGGCGTACTGGTCTGGAAGGCGCTGAGCGCGAACAGATACTCGCCATGCGCGAACTGGCCGACCACGCCCCCGGCATCCGCCGGGTCGGCCTGCAATGCGGCGGCGAGACCCTCATACGTCGACGCTGCGCCATTGGCGGCGAAATACGACTCGGCTGGCTGCACCAGGTGGGTCTGAATTTGTGCCGGCAGATCGACCAGATCGCCGACCGAGGTGCTGACCACCGGCAGAAGCTGCGCCTGCTGCGCCGCCTGCGCGAGCTGGCTGGCGGTCCAGGCCTCGAAGCTTTGCAGGCCGGCGACGAGGGCCTGCTGCGCGGCCAGGGTGATCGGATCGCCCGACAGCAGAACGCGCGGCTCCAGCGTCTCGAACTGGAGTGGGGTGCGGAGTAGCCGGTCGGGACGGGAGGGAGCGCCGCGAGCAGGGGCCGGACGGGCAGGGAAACGGGGTTCGCCGCCGTCATCGTAGCGGGCGAGAAGCGCCTGAAAAGAAACGGTTCGGAGCAACCTCTGGTAGAGCCCCACGATTATTTTCCTCATCGCGGGCAGCAGCAACTGACCGCTTGCACTAGTCACTTCCAGCTATTTGTCGATGCTGGTCCATTTCGAGTTCGAGTGTCAACGGGAGTGTCCGATCTTCTGTGTAAGCGAGCCGCTGGGTCATGGATCGTTCCGTCAGCGAGCTGAGAGAACGAAGCGGTCGCCAAACAGAGATGGCGAACTGGTTCATGGCGGCGGTCCATTCGATCGGGCGCCGCCAGCATCCCGGGATTCTCGGCCGGCCTTGCGGGCGACCAGGCGTGAGAGCGGTAAGTCACCCCACCTTGCCGCTTTTGAGCGCGATGGGAGATTCCGGCGCGGCCGAAAGTACGATTCAAGATGAGGGCTGGAATGGAGGCCAGCCCGCATGGCAGCGCCGTATTCTCTCGATCTGCGCGAACGCGTTGTCGCCGCCGTTGCCGCCGGCATGAGCCGGGCGCGGGCGGCGGGTGCCAAACTGTTCTTCCTGCCTCCCTACAGGCCTGATCTGAACCCCATCGAACAGGCCTTCTCGAAGCTGAAAACACTGTTGCGCAAAGAGAACGCCCGAACAATCGGGCAGCTCGAAAAATGCATCGCGAAGCTGCTCCGACAGATCAACCCGGCGGAATGCCTCAACTATTTTCAGGAGGCAGGCTACGCGTCAACCTGAAGATGTCGTGCTCTAAACCGGACAACCGTGGGTCGAGCCCGAGCATGACGAAATCGAGTAAAACCGGTGTGCCATTGTTTCGCCGGTTGATATGACTTGCATACGTTCTCGCCCGGCTTCAGCCAATCTCCCGGCCCGAACCGGTATTAGGCGCTGTAGGCGCGCAGGAACGTCTGGACCGCCGCGATAACCACGGCGTCGATCGCTGGCTCGGTGGGTTCCGGTGCCAGACCCAGCGTGGCACGGAGGTAAAGGCCGGCTCGCAGCAAGCCGAGGAATTGTTCGGCGGCCATCTCCGGTTCCGGGACCGCGAGGGCGGGTCGCCCCGCCATCCACGCCGCCAGCCTTTTCCGCCCGGCGACCGGGCCATTGTCGTAGAATGCCCGGCCGAGTTCCGGGAACCTCACGCTTTCCGCGATCACCAGCCGATGAATCGCCAGCGAGCGGTCGCGTAAAAAGAACCGCAGGATGCGCGTGCCGATCGCCCGCAGCGCCGCTTCGTCCGGCGTCGCTCCGTCAGGCAAATCATCCGCGGGCATGATGTTTTCCAGACAGGCGACCTGCACGATCGTCGCGAACAGCCGGTCCTTGGACTCGAAATGCGCGTAGAGCGTCGCCTTCGACACATCCGCCGACCGGGCAATCGCGTCCATGCTGACCGCGCCATACCCCCGGGCCGCGAACAATTCCGTCGCGGCGTTCAGGATCGCGCGTCGCTTCGGCGATTCGGATTCCTCCACCTGGGCCATGGCGTGTGAATGGCGCAGATGAGCCGCGATCGCAAGAACAGACTGAACCGTCCAGTTCAGTCTTGACCGGCCGGCCATGGCACGCCATCCTGCCGCCTGGACTGAACCGTTTAGTCCAGGAGCCAGGAATGAACGCCATTACCAACCGGCCAGCACCGGTGGGCGAGGCAGGTGAAACCCGCACCGAACCTCCGGTCCGCCGGTCGTGGCGCCGTTTGGCTGGCATCCCGCTCGCGCTGCTGGCCGTACTGCTGGCCATCGTCGGTGGTTGCTGGTGGTTCACCGAGGGACGCTGGATCGAAAGCACCGACAACGCTTACGTCCAGGGCGACATCACCGTGCTCAGTCCGCGCATCGACGGCGACATCACCGCCGTTCTTGTCACCGACAACCAGCGTGTCCACGCGGGCGACCCGTTGGTTGAACTGGACCCCGCCGACTGGCGCGCGCGGGCGATGCAGGCCGAGGCCGCCGTGGCCGAAGCCCGCGCCTCGGTGACGATGTTACAGGCCCAGATCGCGCAACAACGAACCAACCTGGCGGCGATGGCGGCCAGCCGCGCGAATGCCGCCGCCGAACGAGACCGCACCGCCCAGGATGCGGAGCGCTCGACGGCGTTGCGGACACAAGGCTGGGCTTCGCAACAGGCCAATGACCTGGCGGTCACCGAAAGCAAGAAGGCGTCCGCCATGCTGAGTGTCTCCATCGCCCAGGAAGCCGCCGCCAACGACCAGATCGCCGTGCTGACCGCCCAACTGCGACAGGCCGAGGCCCGGCAACTGGGCACGGAAGCGCAACTCGCGCTGGCCCAGAACAACCTGGCGCATACCGTGATTCGCGCGCCGTTCGAGGGCATCGTTGGCAACCGCTCGGCCCAGGTCGGCAAACATGTCGTGCCGGGGACGCAACTGCTCGCGCTGGCCCCGCCGCCCGAGCAGTTGTTCGTGGTCGCCAATTTCAAGGAAACCCAATTGCACCGGATGCGGCCGGGCATGAAGGTGCGGTTGATTCCGGATATCGACCCGGACGACGCGGTCGATGGCGTGGTGGACAGCCTGGCGCCGGCGACCGGCGCGCTGTTCAGCCTGCTGCCGCCGGAGAACGCGACCGGTAACTTCACCAAGATCGTGCAGCGCGTCCCGGTCAAGCTGCGGCTGGATCCGGATCAGGCCATGCGGGCGACCTGGTTGCGGTCCGGGTTATCGGTCACCGCCGAGGTGGATACGCGCGGACCCGACGCCGTTCGCCTTGGCTGGTGGGGGACCGCCATGGCGGCGATTGGCCGCTCGCGCAAGTGATGCCGCCCGCGATCCGCGTCACCTGGCGCGAATGGGCCGGGTTCATGGCGATGGTCGTGGGCATGTTCATGGCCATCCTGGACATCCAGATCGTCAGCGCCTCGTTGAACGAAATCCAGGCCGGATTATCGGCGAGCCCGGACGAAGTGTCCTGGGTCCAGACCAGCTATCTCGTCGCGGAAATCGTGATGATCCCGTTGTCGGGCTGGTTGTCGCGCCTGTTGTCGACGCGGGTGCTGTACGTGGGCAGCGCGATCGGCTTCACGGTCTTTTCCTTGGCCTGTTCCAGCGCCACCAGCCTGGGAGAAATGATTTTCTACCGGGCGCTGCAAGGCTTCATCGGCGGCGCGATGATCCCGACCGTGTTCGCGACAGCGTTTTTGCTGTTCCCGCCGGACCGGCGAGCGCGCGTCTCCGTCATGATCGGCCTCACCGCCACGCTTGCCCCCACCATCGGCCCCACTCTGGGCGGTTGGCTGACCGAAACATTTTCCTGGCACTGGCTGTTCCTGATCAACGTGCCGTTTGGCATCGCGGTCGCGGTCGCGGTCTGGTCCTGGATGCACCTCGACAAGGCCAATTTGGCGTTGCGGCACGGGTTCGACTGGCTCGGCCTTGGCCTGATGGCGTTGTTCCTCGGCAATTTGGAATATGTCCTGGAGGAAGGCAGCCGGTGGCAATGGTTCGAGGACGAGACGATCGTCCGAAGCACGGTGGTCGCCGGCGTCGCCGGGATTCTGTTCTTCTGGCGCATGCTGACCCACAAAGATCCGCTGGTCGATCTGCGCACGTTCCGGAACGGCAATTTCAGCATCGGCTGCCTGTTCAGTTTCACGCTCGGCATTGGTCTGTATGGCGCCACCTACATGATCCCGCTGTTTTTGGGCCGGGTGCGCGGCTACGACAGTTTGCAGATCGGCCAGACGATGTTCGTCACCGGCTTCGGCATGTTCGCCTCCGCGCCGCTCGTTGGCTTCCTGATCAAGCGCGTCGACGTTCGCGCGATCATCATCGCCGGCCTGCTGATGACCGGCACCGCGATCTGGTGGACCGGGCAGTTGACGAAAGACTCGGCGTTCTGGGAGTTGCTCGGCCCGCAGGTGTTTCGCGGCTTCTCGATGATGTTCGTGATGATCGCGTCGAACCAGATGGCCCTGGGACAGCTGCCCCCCATGATGATGAAAAATGCCGCGGGGCTATATAACCTGATGCGTAACCTTGGCGGCGCCGTCGGCCTCGCGGTGATCAACACCGTGATCACGACCCGCATGGCGGTACACGGCGAATCGTTGCGGGAACAGGTCACCTGGGCTCGTCCTGGAGTGACGGCGATGCTGGACACTCTGGCGGCGCGGTTGAGCGCGGTAAGTCCGGACGCGGCGCAATTGATGGCCCTGAAGCGGATCGCCGCGCTGGTGGACCAGCAGGCGCTGACCTTGAGCTATAACGACGTGTTCATGGCGATGGGGATCGCGTTTTTCACCGCCGTGCCGTTGACATTTCTGCTGGCCAAAACCTCGCTGTCCGGAGCGGTGGGCGAAGGCCACTGATCCGCTCAGAGCCGCCGCGCCAGCACGATCCGGTTCGAGTTGGTGCCGGCGCTGTTATTGCCAACGCCCCAGCAATTCGCCGTTTTCGTGAAGGATTGCTGATTGACCATCACACCCGACACCACGAACGGCAGGCCTTCGATCGCGTCGATGACGTGACGCTCCAGCAATATCTTGCCGCCGCGCACCTCGCCGACTTCGAACGCGACCCATCCGTCCGGCCGTGTAACCCGGGCGAGTTCCACGAACACGCGCCGCACGAACGCCTCCCAGTCCGCCACGTTGCGATGCCGGTCGATCCTGACGGTGCGCGGATCGATCCCCGCGAACCAGCACCGCAACCAATTATCGCCCTCGTAATCGACGATATCGAGAAATGGCGGCGACGTAACGACGAGGTCGACCGAACTGTCCTTGAGTTCCGGCGTGCAATCGGCCGGCCCGGTCATGAACAGCGCCGGCGGATGCTCGCGCGGCGAACCGTCCGCCAGCAATCCCCGGCTCTTCTTCAGGATAATCGCATCGACATCGCGCGGCGGCGGCGTCTGTCCGCGCTTTTCGTTGATTTTCCGCTGCGCCGTGAGCGACGCCGCCTGGTTGGGCGGTAAGGTGTAGACGGAGAAGAACCCAGGCGAATGCCCGGTCAGACGGTTCAGCGCCACCATTCGGATCCATCGGTCGGTGGCATCGAGTTCGCCGATCGCCGCCCGTTGCAACAGCCACGCGCGGATGGCACGGATACGCCCAAGGGTTTCCGGGTGAAAGAACACGGTCAGTTCATCGTCGGCGTTGGCGGTTGCTCCCCCGTCGATCGCTTGCAGCCGTTTCGCGATCGCATGCGGCGACACGGGCTCAAGCCGCGGCCGGACCAGCATCTCCGACAATGGGTTGATGTCGTTGCCGGCCGGCCGGCACCCCATCAGCGCCGCCTGTAGCGGAGTCGTTCCGCGCCCCGCGAAAGGATCGTAGACCGTGTCGCCTGGCCGGGTCAGACGATCGATGAAGAATTCCGGCAGTTGCGGTTTGAAACAGGCGCGGTAGCTGATTTCATGCAGATTGTGCCCCTGCCGCTGGCCTGAGGTCCAATACTCGTTGACGAAATACCGAACGCCGGCTTCTTCCGTCTCCAATGTGGCGGCGCCGTTGAACGTGAACTGGCGCAGCACATCGGGCAGGGTCACGATATCCATGGTGTCGCCTATGGCACGTTGACCGGCACGACACTGATACTGTTGAACGGCGAGCCGTTGATCAGCTTCGTGCTGATCACGGTATAGATCAGCACGTTCTTCTCCGTATCGATCGACCGATGGATTTGAAAACTCTTGAAGAAAACTGAGGCCTGCGCGAAGCCGATCACTTCCCGCCTCGGCAACCCCGGCGGCAGCGTGATCGGTCCCACCGCCCGGCAGGCAATCGAAAACCGGCTCGGGTCCTCCGCGAGGCCAAACCCGCCCTTCACACCCCCGGTTTCCGCGCGCGACAGGTAGCAAGACACGTTCGCCACCTTCGGATCATCGTAGCGGTCCACCACGATCTTATCGTCGGGGCCGAGCCAGCGAAACGCGGTGTTCATCGAGTCGATCCGCGTCTGCGCCTGAACCACGCACGGCAACGACAGCAACAGAGTGAGTAACAGATAACGCATGATGCCTGCTTCGGGTTGAGCGATTCGCCGGAAACCAACTCAGCCTACCACCACCGCCGAGTCCAGTGAAAACCTGAGACTCACCGCCGATCCGTTGGGAAAAATCAGATCCGACGGCGCGGTGACCCGCAGAATTCGCTGGTTCACCTGAACATCGTAGCGCGCCGAACCGCCCAGAAAGCTGCCCGCGACGACAGTCCCCGCGAGAGTGTTCAGTCCCGGGTCCATCCGATCGACGCGCGGCGCGATGGTCAGGCTTTCCGGCCGCAATGAAACCGTCACGGCGCGGCCCGCCACACCGCCGGCTGGGAAGATGCACCCGATTCGGCCACCGTCGTCCAGCGCCACCGCCCCCGTATCACCGGGTTCGGCCGCCGAGTCGCAAATGCCGTGCAGCAGATTCGCCGCACCGATGAAGCTGGCCACGAATTCATTGGCGGGCCGAAAATAGATCGCGCGTGGTTCGTCCATCTGTGCCACGCGGCCCTGTATCATCACCGCGATCAGATCGGACATCGCCAGAGCCTCCGCCTGATCGTGCGTCACATAGACCGTGGTGAGACCAATCTGCTGCTGCAACCGGCGCAGTTCGATCCGCATCTCTTCCCGTAGCGACGCATCCAGATTGGACAACGGCTCATCCAACAGTAACAGCCTGGGTTTGTGAACAATCGCACGGGCCAGCGCAACACGTTGTTGCTGGCCGCCCGACAGCCGCGTGGCTGGCCGGTCCGCGTAGCCCCCGAGACCGACCGTGCCCAGGGCCTCATCGACCAGAGTGCGGATTTCCTCTCTCGTGTAGCGGCGGTCCTTGGCGACGCGCAACGGAAACGCGACGTTCTCAAACACCGTCATATGCGGCCAGATCGCGTAGGACTGAAACACCATGCCGATGCCACGCCGGTTCATCGGGACGGTGGTTCCGGTTTCCGAGTCGTGGAGCGTAATGTCTCCGATGCGAATCCGCCCGGAGTCGGGCCGCTCCAGCCCGGCGATACAGCGCAGCGTCGTCGTTTTTCCGCAGCCGCTGGGCCCTAACAATGTAAAAAACGTGCCCGGCGGCAGTTCGAACGAGAAGTCCCGCACGCCACCCGCCTTCGTGTCGGCCCGATCGCCATAAATTTTGGTTAAACCGCGAACGCTCAACATGCTTTAGTTTCCATGCACATCCACCCCGCCGCGCCGGGTCAGCACGAAGAACAGCGTTGCGATGATCGTCATCAGCACAGTCCAGATCAGGCCAAAAGCCGCGAGCTCCCCGCCCTGCCCGTTCACCCACTGGTCGAAGATCGCGACGGCGATGACCTGCGAATGCGGACTCGCCAGCAGCACCGCGATCGCGAGTTCCTTGTTGGCGATCAGGAAGATGAACAACCAGCCCGCGACCAAGGACGGCGTCAGTAACGGCGCGACGACGCGACGCAACGTGGTCAGCGTCCCGGCCCCGGCGACGCCGGCCGCTTCCTCCAACTCCCGATGCAACTGCAGAACGCCCGAGTAAACGTAGCGCATGCCAAACGGCATGTAGCGGATGACATAGGCGATCCCGATGATCCATAACGTGCCGTAAACCGGCAGCGGCACGCGCAGCCAGACCTCCATCACCGCGACCCCGAGGCAAATTCCCGGAAACACCAGCGATACCGTCGCGAGTTGATCGAGGATCCGGCCCCCCGGTCCGTTGCGTCCCGCGATCCAACCGGCCAGCGCCGTGATCGCCATGATCGCGGTCGCCGCCCCCGCCGCGACCAGCAGACTGTTGATCGCCAGATCGACATAGCCCTGGGCGGTGAACACGGCCCGGTAATTCTTCAATGTCAGCGACGCGAAACCGGCGAGGCTGATCGAACGCAGAAACGGCAGCAACGACATCCAGGCCAGAGTCAATAACGGCAGCAGCAGGACCACGACGAAGTTCAGCACGATCAACCCGCCCGCGATCCAGCGCCCGCGTCCGAGATCGAACGGCCGCGGCCGATAGCCCTTTCCGGTGATCGAATGATAGCGCTCCGCGTTCTTCGACAAGCGTCCATAAAACGCCAGCAACACCGCGACGATCGCGACCATGACCACCGAAAACGCCGCCGCGTGGCCGAGATCGGGCGGCATGGAGATCGTCGATTCGTAAACATCCGTGGTAAGCACATAAATCCTGCCAGGCATGCCGACCAACGCCGGAACCTCGAACCCGCCGATCGCGCGAATGAACACGAACAACGCCAGCGCCAGCAGCGACGGCATCGCCAGGGGCAGCGAAATACGCCGCAGCGTGTCGAGCACCGAGGCGCCGCTCATGCGCGCCGCCTCCTCCATGTCGGCGTTCGCCGCCCGAAACGTTGTGCCCAACAACAGAAAGACCAGCGGCGACCACAGGAAGCCCTCGATCAAGATCATTCCCGCCATGGAGTTGACGTTGAACAGCACCCCGGTCTCGCCGGTCAGTTGCCGCCAAAGGTCATTCAAGGGACCAACCTTGCCCAGAAGGAACAGCCAGGCGATCACATGCAGCACGTAGGGCGTGCCCATCGAGATAATGGCGACGAGATAGGCGAGCACCTTCAGCGGCGCGTTCGTTCGCTCCACCAGCCAGGCCAGTACGCCACCGGCCAGCAGTGACAGCCCCGTGCTGCCGGCCGCAAACACCAGGCTGTTCCACAAGCTGAGCAACGCGCGTTTCTCGGTCACGAGCTTGTGGAAGTGTTGCAAGGTCAGGCCGGTGATGTCGCCAAACGCGTCTGTCGTCGTCACGCTGTCCTGCATCAGCATCCACAAAGGCGGCACCATCAGGGCCACCAGAACGGTACCAACGCCGGCCGCGATGATGACCCGAGGGTCGGCCGCGCCGATGTTCAACGAAACAGGTCCTTATAAGTGGCGACCCATCCCGGCGCCTCATCGCGCACCATTTCCGGGGTGACCAAATTGACCTTGAACCCGCCCGCGTCCGGTTTCAACTCGGCGATCCGGGCCGGAACGCCGGGGTGAGCCGGGATATAATCGTTGTCGGCGAGGATCTTCTGGCCTGCCTCGGACAGCATGAACTCCACCATGAGTCGCGCCGCGTTGGGATGTGGCGGATTCCCCGTTATGCTGACCAGTCCCATCGTTTGCAGCAGCGGCTCCATTTTCAGCCACCGCACCGGCGCGCCGTCCTTCATGCTGATCGCCGCGTGATAGTTCAGGATCATCACACATAACGGATATTCGCCGGAGATCACGTGATCCAGCACCACCCGTTGCGCGCCCGGTATCGTCACCGGCTCTTGTTCGGCGAAGGTGCGAAGATACGCCGTGCCCTTGTCCTGCCCCATCGTGCTGAGGATATTGTGCACGAAGCCAGGCGGCCCGCCGGGCGTCAGATCGTAAGTCCAGGCGATCTTGCCTTTCCATTTCGGATCCAACAGATCCTCATACGTCTTCGGCACCTCGTCTGGCCTGACGAGGTTCGTGTTATACGCCGCCGTCCAATAGAAAATATTCAGCGCGGTCCAGGTCCCGTCGCTACTCTTAAGTTCCGCCGGCCAGGACTCCACGGCTTTCGGTGAGTACGAGGTAACCAGCCGGGGATCGCGCAACAGGAACACGGTGTTGGAACCATCGAAGATATCGGATTGCACCCGCCGCGCCCGCGCCTCGTTGACGATCTTCAGTGCGACATCAGACGACGCGGCGCGCGAATATTCCACTTTGATGCCCGGATATTTCGCTTCGAACGCGGCCACCATGGGACGCACGATCTGGTTGATGATCAGCGTGCTGTACCAGACCACCGAGCCTTCCCCGCGAGCCGCGTCGATCAACGCCTGATCCGGCTCGGCCGCCATCGTGCCGCGCGCGAACAGCAACAGTGTCACCAGCAGCACGAACCTCATCGAAACATCTCCTGATAAATCGCGGTCCATTTTGGCAATTCATCGCGGGCCATCAACGGCGAGATATAGTTCACCTTAAAACCACCCGCGTCCGGCCGAAGCCCGGCGATGCGAGGCGGCACATCGGGGCTGGAAGGGAGATAGTCGTGGTCGGCGAGGACCTTCTGTCCCTCATCCGACAAAACGTATTCCACGAACAGCCGGGCGGCGTTGGGATGCGGCGCGTCCTTCAGTACCCCCATCAGACTGAACAATCCAACCAGAGGTTCCAGCTTCACCCAATCCACCGGCGCGCCAACGGCGGCACTGATCGCGGCATGGTGGTTGTAGGTCATCAAGCCGATCGCGTACTCGCCACTGATCACCTGATCCATCACCGCCCGCGGCGAGATGGGCAGCGCCGCCGGCCGCAGCGCCGCGAAACGTTTCAACCAGGCCATCCCGGCATCCTGTCCCATCGTGGTCAGAACATTGCCGATGAACCCCGGGGGACCGGTAATCGCGAGCTCCGACGTCCACGCGATTTTACCGGACCAGCGCGATGCGGCCAGGTCCTCGAACGTGCGCGGCACGTCCGCCGGCTTGATCAGGTTCGTATTGTAGCAAAGCGTCATGAAATACAGGTTCGACGCCGTCCAATAGCCGTCTTTGTCCTTGTATTCCGGTGCGAAGTGCGCGGCGGCGCGCGGCGGATAGGCGGCGACGACATGCGCGTCCAGCAGCGTGTAAATCCCGCTCGTGACGTCGAACACGTCGGCCATCGTCCGGCCAGCCCGGCTTTCATTGAGGATCTTCAGCGTCGTTTCGGTGTTGCTGGCCCGCGCGTAGCTGAGTTTGATGCCGGGGAACCGGGCCTCGAACGCCTCCGCCAGCGGCCGGGCCGCCTGATTGACGATCAGGCCAGTGTACCACGTAGCCGTCCCCTCCCGGCGGGCGCCATCGACCAACGCCGGATCGAACTCCGCGGCCGAAACGGCGTGCGTCATCAACAGCAGCGCCACGACAATGGCCCGCATCCTCAGCCTCCCACGTTGCCTCTACCGCCATTGTGGGCCGGGCGACGGGGCGCCACAATCCGCGGCATGACAACACAAGCTCTCGGCCGTTCGATCCGTCACGCCTGGCGACTGGATCCGGATTTCGTCACCGTCAACCACGGCTCATTCGGTGCGACTCCGGAGTGTCTTCTGGCCGAGCAAGATACCTGGCGTCGCCGCATGGAAGCGCAGCCGACCCGATTCATGGGCACCGTTCTCCCCGGCGCGCTACGCGACTCCGCCAGCCGTCTGGGCGTGTTTCTCGGGGCCAGCGGCGAAAACATCGCCTTCGTCGATAACGCCACCAGCGGCTGTAACGCCGTGCTTCGGTCGTTGTCGCTCGGACCGGGCGACGAGGTCCTGGTGCTGGACCACGGCTACGGCGCCGTCCGCAACGCCGTCCGCTTCGTCACCGAACGAGCCGGCGCGCGCATGACCGAGGCGGCCCTCCCCTTTCCCCACGTAACGGCGGATGGACTGGTGACGGCGGTCGCCACCGCGCTGGGACCGCGCACGCGCCTCGCGGTGATCGACCACATCACCTCGGGCAGTGCGTTGGTCATGCCGGTGGATCGCATCATCGCCGCATGCCATGACGTTGGGGTACCGGTCCTGGTCGACGGCGCGCATGGACCCGGTCAGGTCGACCTCGATCTGACCGATCTGGGCGCGGACTGGTATACCGGGAACTGTCACAAATGGCTGTGCGCCCCGAAGGGTTGCGCGTTTTTGTGGACGTCCGCGGCCCGCCAGAAAGACACCCATCCGACCGTCATTTCGCACGGGCTTGGCCAAGGCTACCTTCAGGAATTCGACTGGACCGGCACCCGTGACCCGTCCGCCTTCCTGTGCGTCGGTTCCACCATCGAATTCCACGAACAACTTGGCGGCGCATCGCTCCGGCAACGGAATATCGCCCTCGCCGCCGAGGCCGCGTCGCTGGTCGCACGGCGCCTGAATACCGAAACGATCGACACCAACGTCGCGGCTGCCATGCGGCTGGTTCGCCTGCCGGTCAGCCAGGACACCGCCGCGGCACCGCTGCGCGCCAGGCTGCTGCAGGCCGGCACCGATGCCCCGGTGCACGCGATCGGCGGCGGCCTCTGGCTTCGCCTGTCGGCCTTCGCCTACAATGAACTGGAAGATTATGCGCGCCTCGCCGACATCGTCGCGCGCGTTTCGCGGGAGTGAACGGCATGACCGTCGAATTCATCGGCATGATCCATCATCGCCAGGCGTCGGAAATCCATCCGCCGCCGCCGATTGTGCTCGACCGCGGCTATATCCGCGAGTTCGCCCAGGCGGCGGAGGCGGGCGGCTTCGATCGGGTGCTGGTCGGTTATTTCGCGGACGGACCCGATGGGTTCCTGGTCGCCGCCGCCGCCGCGGCACACACCGAGCGTCTGGGTTTCCTGGTCGCGCATCGGCCCGGCTACGTCGCGCCCACGTTGGCGGCGCGCAAGTTCGCGACCTTGGATCAGATCACCGACGGTCGCGCGGCCATGCACGTCATCACCGGCGGCGATGACGCCGATCAGTTCCGTGACGGCGACACCCTGACGAAAGACGAGCGCTACGAACGCACCGACGAATATGTCGGCATCCTGAAACAAATCTGGACCGAGCCCGGCCCGACCGTGGACCACGAAGGCAAATACTACCGGTTCAAAGGCGCCTCGACCGCCATTCGCTGCGTGCAAGAACCTCGCATTCCGATTTATTTCGGCGGCGCCTCGGATGCCGCGCTGCGAGTCGCCGCCAAACACGCCGACGTTTACGCACTCTGGGGCGAAACCCACGCCCAGGTCCGGGAGATCACCGCGAGGCTGCGGACCGAGGCCGCCCACCTCGGCCGCACCCTGCGTTTCAGCCTCTCCTTCCGTCCCATCCTCGCCCCCACCGAAGACGAGGCCTGGGCGCGAGCCGAACGCATCAAGCAGCGTATCGCGGAACTGCGCGCCAAAGCCGGGCTTGCAACCAGGGAGCCGCCGAACGAAGGATCGCGCCGCCTGTTGGCCGCGGCCGCGATGGGCGAACGGCTCGACAAACGGCTTTGGACGGGTGCCGCGTTGTTGACCGGCGCACGTGGCAACACGACCAGTCTGGTTGGCACGCCGAAACAGGTCGCCGAGGCGCTGTGCGATTATTACGACCTCGGCGTCACCACGTTCCTGATCCGCGGCTTCGATCCGCTGGAGGACAACATTGAATATGGCCGGCATCTGTTGCCGCTGACCAAGAAGCTGATCGCGGAACGCGACGCCGCGCGCGCCGCGGCGGAGTGATCAACTGCCCGGCAGACCATACGCTTCCGGAAAGAAGTAGTCTTTCCAGGATTTCGGCTTCACCTTGATCGTGCCGACGTCGTACATGAATTCCGCCTGCTTCATGGTCGCTTCCGGCACCATCGTCCACTTGACGTCCTTGCCGCTGCCCGCCGCCGCGACGAAATCGACCGTCAGTTTCGAGTCGCTGTCCTCGATCCAATAGCTCGAGGCAGTGCGAATATCGGCGGCGACCCGATCGGTCGCCTCGGCCAGAGCGTCATAGACAGCCTGATACAGTTTCGGATTGCTGTCGCGGAACTTCGCCGAGGTGTACGCCACCGTGTAGGTTGTCGGGCCGCCACTCAATTCGAATGAACTCGCGATGGCGTGGACCTTGGGATTCTGTAGCTGATATTGCATGAATGGCGGCAACGCGACGGAACAGTTGATCTCACCGGCGCCGCTCAGCAAAGCCACTGTCGCATCCGCCGGGGACATGGTCACCGTCAACGGGTCGAAGCGCGCGAATTCCTTCAAGCCATACAATTTCACCGCCGCCATTTGGATCGTCACGGCGGGCGACGAGACCTTGAGCGACGGGACGGGAATCTTCGTGCATTTCCCCAGGTCTTCGATCGTTTTGATGTCGGGGTCGGTCGAGGTGAGCAGATATGGCAGCGTCACCAGCGCGCTGATCGCCCGCACTTCCCGCGGCGTGCCGGTGGTCTTCGCCCAAAGCGCGAACATCCCGTTCGGGCTGCCGCCGACGATATCCACCGAATCCGACAGCAGCGAGTCATTCATCATCGATGGGCCGTTGAACCGGACACCGGTGACCTTGACCTCGGGAATGCCCAACAGGGCCGCGTGTTTCTGGATCAGCTTTTCATGCTCGATGACATTGAACTGCAAATACCCCATGGAAAACTGGCGCGCGAAACGAACTTCCGGCACCTCGGCCCGAGCCAGGGAAGCGGGCAGCAGCGCGGCGATCCCCAGCACGAAACAGCGTAACAGAGTCATGGTGTTGAACCCTCGGGTGACAGGCGATAAGCCTCACGCGCCGTGTGTGCGTCAATGCGGCCCTCGGCGAGGTCACGCCTGACCAACGCGCGGTCGCGCTCCGCGGGAGGGCCATGGCCACCGGCCCCGGCGATGGTGATGTCGATAATCTCGCCGGCGCGAAGGCCACCATGGCCGTGCGCGAACGGCTGTGCGCCATCGCGCAATGTTACGTTTGCCATGCCGCCCGGTTCGCCACCGGCGAGACCCCAGGGCGCGGACAGAAAGCGCGCGCCATCCACCCGAACCCGGCATGGTGCCTCAGCGCGATAGACCCGCCGCAGCCCCATCCCGCCGCGCCACCGCCCAGCACCGCCAGACCCTTCCATCAGTTCATACCGCAACAAGGTCAGAGGGTATTCGGTCTCCAGCGCCTCAACCGGCAGGTTGGAGGTATTCGTCATATGGACATGCACGCCGTCCAACCCATCCTTGGTTGGCCGCGCGCCGGAGCCGCCGCCGATCGTTTCCAGATACACCCACAATTCATTGTCCTTCGGCTGATGTCCGGCGAAGGTGATGGAAAAGCAGGCCCCGTTGCTCGCCGCCGTGACCCGTTCCGGCACAGCCTGAGCCAGCGCGCCGAAAATCAAATCCACCACCCGCTGACACAGGCTGAGCCGCCCGTTCACCGCCGCCGGATGCACGCAATTCACCACCGTGCCCTCCGGCGCGGTCACATGCAGGGGACGCGCCAGGCCGGCGTTTGGCGGAATGTTCGGGTCCACCACCGCTTTCACCGCGTAATAGACGGTGGAGAGCAGCGCCGTGTAAGTCATATTGAGGCCCGCGCGAATTTGCGGCGGTCCCTCGAAATGCAGATGCATCTCGTCACCCTGGACCGTGATCGCGCACGCCACGTCGAACGCGCCGTCGATTTCCGGGCAATCGTACGTGTCGGCGAAGGTGTAGGTCCCATCGGGGATCGCCGCGATGCCCGCGCGCATCTTGCGCTCCGCGTAATCCTGCAGCGCCGCCCCCGCCGCGAGCACGATGTCACGCCCATATTTGCCGCATAACGCGCGCATGCGCTCCACACCCAGACGATTGGCGGCCATCTGAGCCCGAAAATCCGACAGGCGTTCCCGCGGAACCTGGCAATTCAGCAGGATCAGTTCCTGCACGTCCGTCTGCAATTCCCCCGCCCGGTACAGGCGAACCGGCGGAATGCGCAGACCTTCCTGATAAATATGCGCGTGCCCGCGATCGGCGAAATCCGCATGATGCGCCAGGTTGACCGCCCAAAACGTCATCTCACCATCCACGAAGACCGGCTCGGCGAGCACGATATCCGGTAAGTGCGTGCCGCCACCCTCATAGGCATCGTTGCCGCAGAAAACATCGCCGGGCCGCATCTGCTCGATCGGGTGCCGTTTCATGATATGCGGGATCAGGCCAAGAAAACTGCCGAGATGCATCGGAATGTGCTCCGCCTGACACAGCGTGTTGCCGGCGAGATCGAACAATGCCGTGGAACAGTCGCGGCGCTCCTTGATATTCGTGGAATAGGACGCGCGGACCAATGCCTCGCCCATTTCTTCGACGATCGAGGACAGCGCGCTGCCAATCACCTCGACGGTGATCGGATCGATGGTCGGGTTTTTCATGCGGACTCCAGAATCAGATTGAGCCAGGCATCGACCTGAGCCGTCATGCCACCCGGAACGAACGTCGTCGCGTCCATTTGTTCGACAATCGCCGGACCGCCGAACCGGTCGCCCGGCTCCAGACGCTCACGGTCATACACCGGGCAAGGCGTGAAGGCGCCGGCCTCGGGCAACCATACCGGCCGACAATCCGCCAACGCACCCGCCCCATCAGAGCCCGTGAACGCCCTGGGCGTTAATCTTGCCTTTGGCACAAGACCCGTTGCCTCCACCCGAAAAGTGACCAATTGCACCGGCTCGTCATCGGCGGCGAAACCATAAAGCCGCCGATGCATGCCGGCGAACCCTTCCGCGAGCGCGGTCAGGCTGCGCGGGCCGATTTCTCCATCCGGCAGAGGAACGGAAAGTTCGTAGTTCTGGCCGGCGTATCGCATGTCGACGGTGCGGGTGACGCGCCGGTTCGCCGCGGAGATTCCTTCATTGTCGAACCAGGACCCGGCCCGGGCGGCGAGCGAGCGGAACGCATCAACCATATCGGGCAACGCCGCCGCTACCAGGGCCCGTAGCCGGGTCACCGCGAAATCCGCGCGCAAATCGGTCAACAAAAGGCCCATCGCGCACAGGATACCCGGATTGCGGGGGACCAGGATGCGGCCGATCTCCAGTTCTCTCGCCAGCCGCGCGGCGTGCAGTGGGCCGGCGCCACCGAACGCGATCAACGTATAATCGCGCGGATCGTAGCCCCGTTGCACGGAAATCACCCGGATCGCCCGCACCATGTTGGCGGTCACCACCGAGAGGATCCCCAGCGCCGTCGCCATTGGATCAAGACCCAGGGTCGCGGCGAGATCTCCGATCGCTTCGCGCGCCAGTTCATGATGGATCGCCATGCGGCCGCCCAGCAAATATCGTGGGTTGAGCAAGCCGAGCAAGACATTCGCGTCCGTGACTGTCGGTTCCGTATTGCCCAAACCGTAACAAACAGGCCCAGGATGGGCGCCGGCGCTGCGGGGACCAACCTTCAGGAGGCCACCATCGATGGTGGCGATCGAGCCGCCACCCGCGCCCACCGTGTGAATATCAAGCATCGGCGCTTTGATGGGATAGCCATGAACGACCGCCTCACCGGACAGACGGCATTCGCCGCCGCTCAGCAAGGCGACATCGGTGGAGGTTCCGCCCATGTCGAAGGTGATCAGATCGGGGTAACCAGCCAGAAGTCCGACCTCCCGCGCGCCGACGACACCGGTCGAGGGGCCGGACAAGACGGTGCGAACCGGCAATCGTTCCGCCTGTTCGAAGCTGATCACGCCGCCATTCGATTGAGTCAGATGCGGGGTCGCGCGAACGCCCAGAGCACGCAGCCGTTCACCAAGCCGATGGATGTAGAACCGCATCACCGGACCGAGATAGGCATTGACCACCGTCGTCGACAAACGCTCATATTCCCGAAACTCGGGGGCGACGTCATGCGAGGCGCAGACGAAGGCTTCGGGGAATTCCTCGCCCAGGATCCGGCACGCTGTTTCTTCGTGCGCGGTGTTGATGAAGCCATACAGGAAACAGACGGCGACCGATTGCACATCCGCGGCGCGCAAACGGCGGACCGCGTCACGGAACGCGGTCTCGTCCAGCGGCGTTTCGACCGAGCCGTCGTGCCGCAGGCGTTCCGGCACCTCCAGGCGAAGATCGCGGGGCACCAACGGCACCGGCTTGTCGGCCATCAGATCATAAAGGTCAGGGCGCTTCTGGCGGCCGATCTCCAGCAAATCGCGAAACCCATCGGTCGTGATCAGACCCGTTCGCGCGCCGCGATGCTGGATCAGCGCATTGGTCGCGACCGTCGTGCCGTGGCCGAACCAGGCGATCGCCTCCGATGCGGCGCCGACTCGCGCGATCGCCTCGGCGACCCCGGTGGCGATGCCGCGCGATGGGTCATCCTGAGTGGAGCTGACCTTCCACACCTCGACGCGGCCCGTCTCATCGTCGAACAGGCAAACATCGGTGAACGTTCCGCCTGAATCGACTCCAACACGCCACGCCATGCCGCATCCTCGGTGGTCAACACGCCCGAATCAGGATAGCGTAAATTCCTCTCCCTGACCATGGAATGTCATGTCGCCACCTGTCGACCTCGTTCAATCCGACTCGGACCCGCCGGAGCGCGTACGCGTCGTGGTCATTGGCGGTGGCATCATCGGCGTGACGACAGCCCTGTTCCTCGCCGAGAAAGGCCTTTCCGTCGTCCTGTGTGAAAAGGGCCGGATCGGTGGCGAGCAATCCAGCCGCAACTGGGGCTGGTGCCGGACCATGGGCCGCGATTTCAGCGAAATCCCCCTGGCGATGGAAAGCCTGCGGCTGTGGCGCGGCATGAACGAGCGTACCGGCCGCGAAACCGGATTTCGCCAACCCGGCATCATGTATCTGTGTGAGAATGAACAGGAGGTCGCGGTCCAGCAGGCCTGGCTGGATCAGGCGAAGCTGTATCAGGTGGAATCACGCCTGTTGCGCGGCCAGGAACTCGACGCCGTGATGCCGGGCGCGAGTGCCCGCTTCGTCGCCGGTTTGCACACGCCCACGGATGGGCGCGCCGAGCCAGCCCATGCCGCGCCGGCGATCGCCGAGTGCGCGCGCGATCACGGTGCGAAGATTTTCACCAACTGCGCCGTCCGCGGCATCGATTTGCACAACGGACGACTTGTCGGCGTCATCACCGAACGCGGCAGGATACGCTGCGACGCCGCCGTTCTCGCCGGTGGAGCGTGGTCACGCCTGTTCGCGGGCAATGCCGGACTGGATTTGCCACAACTGAAGGTCCTTGGCTCGGTCTTCCGAACCGAACCGTTGCCGGGAGGCCCCGAGATCACCGCCGGCGGCTTGGTGTTCGCGCTGCGCAAGCGGCTCGATGGCGGCTATTCGATCGCGCGGCGGAATGCCAACACGGCGGAACTGACGCCGGATCATTTCCGTCTGCTGTCCGACTTCTTCCCCCGGCTGCTGGCCAGCCGCCACGAAATCCGGCTGCGCCTCGGCGGCCGCACCTGGCAGGAACTGCGCACCGCGCGCCGATGGTCACTCGACCAAACGACGCCGTTCGAGGCGGTTCGCGTGCTCGATCCCAAACCGAAGCAAGGCATTCTGGCGGAGGCGCGCGATGTCCTGTCCCGCGCCTTCCCGGTCTTCGCCAACCTGAAAGTCGCCGAATCCTGGGCCGGTCTGATGGACGTCACGCCGGACGCGGTCCCCGTGATCGACGAAGTCAAACGCATCCCCGGCTTCTTTATCGCCACCGGCTTTTCCGGCCATGGGTTCGGGATAGGACCAGGCGCCGGCCGCCTGATGGCCGATCTGGTCGCGGGCGATGCTCCGGTGGTCGATCCGAAACCGTTCCGTCTGGACCGCTTCGCGCGCGCACGCTGATGATGCCTGGCTCCGGCGCATTCGCCCAGCGCGGAATGTTCGCGCTCATTTGCTTTGTTTGGGGCACCACATGGCTCGCCATGAAAGTAGGCATCGCGGTCGTTCCCCCCGGAGTCTTCGCCGGCCTGCGATGGACCGTCGCGGGCGCTGTACTATTGGTGATATTGCGCGTACGCGGGGAACGCGTCCGGCCGCCACTCCGGCTCGTGCCCCGTTTGGTCGGTGTCTCGGTGCTACTGATCACCTTGAATCAGGTGATCCAGCTGTATGGCCTGAAATACATCACGGCCGGCCTCGCCGCGGTGATCAGTTCCGCGTTGACACCGATCGCGTTGCTGGGATTCGCGGTCGCCTTCGGACAGGAGCGATTCACCAAACGTCAGATCGGCGCACTGGCTCTGGGCGTCGTCGGCGTTTGCACCCTGTTCGGACCATCCGCTTTCGCCGGGACATTGCATTTGTCGGAGGTCGGCGGTGCCCTCGGCGTCTCCATCGGCTGCCTCTGTTATACATCGGGATCGGTCATGACACAGCCAATGATGCGGCACTTTGGCGCGGTGCAGCTTGCCGGCCTCACCGATATGATCGGCGGCGTCATTCTGCTGCTCGCCTCACTCCTCGTCGAGCCAGGCGCCTGGGCGTCGATGTCATTCCATTGGGGATGGCCGGCGTTCCTGGCATGGCTTTATTTGCTGATCCCGGGGTCGCTGATCTCGACGACGATGTATTTCCTGCTCGTCCGCGACTGGGGTGCCAGCAAGCCGGGCCTGTACGCGTTCATCTCACCGGTCATCGCCGTCGTCGCCGGCGCCACGTTGTTCGGCGAACACCTGGACTGGGGGGATGCGGCCGGCATGGCCCTGATGCTCGCCGCCGCCGGCCTTGCATTGGGACGCGGCAGAGTGGCACGGTAACTTTATGGCGACATTCCGGTTTTTACACTGCGCGGATCTGCATCTGGACAGTCCGTTGCGGGGGCTCGAGGCCGATCCCGACGCGCCCGCGGACACCATCCGGGGCGCGACTCGGGAGGCGCTGCGGAACCTTGTCGATTTCGCGATCGAGCAACGCGTGGATTTCGTTGTCGCCGCGGGGGACCTTTACGATGGCGACTGGCAGGACTGGCGGACCGGACACTTCTTGACCGGAGAGATCACACGCCTGACCAATGCCCGCATCCCGTTTATCGCGATCCGTGGGAATCATGACGCTGAAAGTGTCATCACGCGCCGGCTGCGCATGCCGAACGATAACGCGCGGCTGCTCGACCATCGGCACCCGGAAACATATCGCCTGCCCAATTTGCCGGTGGCGATCCATGGGCAAAGCTTCGCCACGAAGGCCGTGACCGAAAATATCGCGTTGGCTTATCCCACGCCCGATCCCGACCGGTTCAACATCGGTCTGTTGCACAGTTCGGTCGGTGAGCGAGAGGGGCATGACACTTACGCCTCATGCTCGGTCGAGCAACTTCGTCATCACGGATATGACTATTGGGCACTAGGCCACGTCCACAAGCAGGAAATCCTCTCCCGCGATCCGTGGATCGTATTCCCCGGCAATCTGCAGGGCCGTAAAATAACCGAAACGGGTCCGAAGGGCGCGACTCTGGTGACCGTGACAAATGGAAAAATCATCGACGACCCCTTGCCCATCCCCTTCGACACCGTACGCTGGGCTCGCGTTCCAGTGGTCCTGCCGGCGGACGCCGACGAAGACGCCGCACTGACCCTGGTGAGCACCGCTTTGGCCACGGAACTCGAGCAGGCGGACGGGCGCCTGCTGGCGGTACGTATCGTGCTGACCGGCGCCTGTGCCGCGCATGACGTTTTCAGCCAGGATCTTGGTGCCACGCGAGAGAAGATTCGCGACGCGGCCATCGCGGTCGCCGGCCCAGGAATGATCTGGACCGAAATGATCGACGTCGCGACCCGGCCATTGGCCGCGATCGAGGCCCTGAAAGATCGCCACGACGCCACCGGCCAGTTGGTCCGCGCGTTACAAGCGGCGAGCGGGACCGAGGTCGCGGATGATGTCCGAGCCTATGCGACCGCGATGCTGGAGAAAGCGAGCCCCTTGCGCCAGGCGATTGGTGCCGAACATCAGGCGACCGCGGTGGCAAACGACGAAGGTCTCCACGATCTCGTCCAACGGGCACGCGACCTTCTGCTTGGCACCCTGGCCGGGTGACGTTTCATGCGACTGACCTCCGTAACGCTGCAACGGTACGGCAATTACGAAGCCGAGCGGATTTTGTTCAGTCCGGTTAAAGGGACGGTGAACATTCTGCTGGCTCCCAACAGTGCCGGAAAGTCCGTCCTACGAAACGCGTTCGCGGACCTGTTATTCGGCATTCACAACCAGACGCCGATGGATTTCCGTTTCGGCTATTCCGGCATGCGCATCTCCGCTGACATTGTTCGGCCAGACCATACCCCAGCGACATTCAGCCGGCGCAAAACCCGCGGCAACGTCATCATGGGTGCCGATGATCAGGCATTGGATCCTGGATTCCTGCACGGCATTCTCGCCGGCCGCGATCGCAAACTCCTGGAACGGTTGTTCGTTCTGGATACCGAAGCACTGCGCGGCGGCGGAACCGACCTTCTGGAGTCCGGCGGGGACGTCGCCAGTGCACTGCTGGCCGCCGCGGGCGGTATTCGACAGGCCCGTGAGCTAAAGCTGAGGTTGGAGAAAAAACGCGACGAACTTGCTCCGGAACGGCGGACGGCGTCGCGCCCGTTCTACCAGGCACTTGACCGGTTCGTTGATGCCCGCAAGCGAATCAACGCGGAGACGCTTCGGCCGGAGATGCGGTTTCGCCAGGAACAGGAACTTAATGAGCAGGAAGATCTCCGGCGAACACAGAACGCCGCCGCGGATACGGCATCGGTCGAGATCGCGCGTCTGCAGCGGATCAGGCGCGTGCGGAGGTGGCTGGCACAGCTGACCGACGCGGTGGCCTGGCTTGATATCCACAAGGATGCTCCGCGGCTGGCGCCGGAAACCCGTAAGGCGCTGGAACTGGCCAGACTGGACGTCGCGACGAAACAGGAAGCCGCCCGCCTCGCGCGCGGCACGCTCGACAGTGCCGAGCAAAACGCTGACGATGTCGTCGTCAACGCCGATTTGCTGGCATGCGCGGATCAGATCAAACATCTGGTCGATGCGGCGGGCGGGGCGCGCACGGCGCGCGGCGACCTACCTGGCAGACGCGCTGAACGCGACCTCGGCCTGGCCCGCATTCGGGACCTCCTGCGGCAACTGGGCTCCGATCTGCCGCCCGAACGCGCGGCGGAGGCATTGCCGACACGCGCGCTGCTCGTCCGCACGAGGCAACGCATTAAAGAACACACGGAACTCGCCGCCGCGGTCGAGACCGCGCCGGCGCGAATCGCGGCGCGCGCGAACGAACTCGCGGAGGTGGAACGCAAACTGGCCGAACTGCCGCCCATTCTGGATCTTGGCGCACTCGAGGGTTTGCTCGCGGACATCCGGGCCAGCGGCGATCCGGCGGTACGCCGGTTGGAGGCGGAAACAGCGCTGGCGGAGAGCGAGGCCGCCCTGGCCGCCTCGCTCGCGCGGGTCCCCGCGTGGTCCGGCGGTGCCGAAGCGCTGGCGTCCCTGACCCCGCCGGCGATCGATGTCTGGCGCCGTCTCGATACCGATATGTCCGCGAAGCGGGGCGAGATCGCGACGGCGCTCGAGCGCCTCGACGATGAAACCGCCAAGCTGATCCAGGCACGAAGCGATCTGGCCGCTTTGTCGCGCGGCGGAACAATTCCGGACGATGCAGCGCTTGCCCGCGCCCGGGCCCATCGCGATGCCGGCTGGCGGCTGATCTACCGCCACGCTTTTACCCCCGCCCCCCCCTCAGCCGCCGAGGACCAGGCGTTTGCCGCCGATGTGCCGTTGCCTTTGGCGTTCGAGCGCGCCATCGCTGAAGCCGATACGATCGCGGACCACCGCGCGGTGGACTCTGAATTATTGGGACGGGTCGAGGCGGCGCGACAGGCCGTTATTAATTCAGAACGACGGGTTGCGGCGGCCGAGCAACGATCGCGCCTTGCCGAAGAATCCTTGGTTCAAACGCGGCGGGCCTGGGCGCGGCTTTGCGATGCGCTCGCACAGGGCGAAGACGCGGCGCTGCCGGATATTCAGGCGATCCTGAACGCCCGCGAGCAGGTCATCGATGCGTTGCAACGCCGGGCGGTCGCGGCCCATTCGCTTGCGTCGCTCGTGCAACGTCAGCAAGGGTGGGCTGGCGCGCTCGGCGAGGCGCTTGAGGAGGCGTCCGCCGATCTGCCGGCGCTGCTCGGCCAGGCTGATCGCGCTGTGTCTCGGGCAAGGCGACAGCAGCAAGCGCGCCTCGAATCGGAGACGTTACGAACGCGGGCCGCGAAGGAAGTTCGCGATTCGACGGCGGCACAAAGCACGGCCAAAGAAAGCCTCGCCGCGTGGCAACAGCGGTGGCGCACCGTGCTTGCCGATCTCGGCCGGCCGGAGGCGGAGGAACCCGCCGAAACCGAGGCCGTCCTGCAGACGATTGCCGATATCGAGAAGGAACACCTCAGGACAGCCTCGCTCTCCGAACGCATTATTGGCATGAACGCCGTCATCGATCGTTTCACATCGTCGGTAACCGATCTGCGTCGGAAGCTGCCTAGCCTTACGGCTTCCGTTGATCCGTTCGACGCGGTCCGTGACCTGGACCGTCTGCTGGATGCCGAGCGCGCGCGGGATCAGCGCCACCGCATGCTACGCCAGGATCTGGAGAAAGCTCGCGACGCCGCCGCGATCGCGACACAGGAGCTCGCCGCGGCACAGGCGAGACTCCACGCCATCCTGACCGTGATTGGCGCCGATACCATCGAAGGGGCAGCCCAACGGCTCGCATTGTCCGACCAACGCGCCGCCTACGAAGCAAGGCGCGATGAAGCGGAGGCGGAATTACGCCAGGCGGGCGATGGATACGCGATCGAAGACCTGCTGGCCGAGACCGCGAACAGCCCAGTGGATGAGGACGCGGCGCGGATCGCCGCCGCCGAGGTGGCGCACAAGCAAGCCAACGAAGCGGCGCAGCAAGCCGCGGAAGAGGCAAGCCGACTCAGGCATAGCATGGAACAGATCGCCGAAAAAACCGATGTCAACGCGGCCGCCGCCGACCAGCAGGCGGCGATCGCATCGCTGTCCCGGACCTTGGACGAAGCGCTACTGTACCATACCGCGTCTCTGTTGCTGTCTCGCGCGCTGGATGCCGTCGAGCAATCCGGCGGTTCCGAAATGCTGCGGCGGCTCACCGCGATCTTCCACACCCTCACATGCGGCCTGTATACCAACGTCGCCAGTGAGCCGGACGACAATGATAAGGCCGAACTCGTCATGATCCAACGCGACTTCCCGGAAGAGCGGCAGCACATCGGTCAACTGTCCGAGGGTACCCGCGATCAGCTTTTCCTCGCGTTGCGCGTGGCCGCGATCGAAGACCACCTCACCAGCGCCGAGCCGTTGCCGTTCATCGGTGACGATATTCTGCAGACGTTCGACGATGACCGCGCGTTGGCGGCGCTGCGCGTGCTGGCGGAACTAAGTCAGCACACGCAGGTCATTGTGTTAACGCATCATCGTCATATTCAGGAGCTCGCGGCGCGGCTGCCCGCCGGTTCGGTGTTCGAGTGCCGGCGCGAGCCGCTGGCTACGACAGTTTAAGTTCGCGCAGCCGTTTCACATCCGCCCGTCCCGCGCTCAGGATGTAGCCGGTATCGGAACCTCCGGTCAGGTAGCGCACACCGAGTTTCAGCAGCCAGGTCTGGAATTCCAGGTCCTCCCGCACACCGCCGACACCCATGGATTTGCCGTGCTTCCTGGCGGCGGCCGCGACCGTTTCGAAAGCAGCCCGCATCCGCTCGTGTTTGTAATCGCCTGCGATGCCCATTTCGGTGGACAGATCGGTGGAGCCGATGTGGACCGTATCGATCTCCTCCACCGCGGCGATCGCGTCGGCGTTCTCGACCGCCTCGGGCGTCTCGATCATCGCGATCAGCAGGGTTTCCTGGTTCATTCGCCGGTTGATTTCCGGTTGCGGCATGGAAGCATACCCCAGGGACGGCAACGACCCGGCGGCGGAGCGATGACCGAGCGGCGCGTACCGGCAGGCCTCGACCACCGCGCGGGCTTCCTTGGCATCCTGGATGTGCGGCACCATCACGCCCAGGGCGCCGCAATCCAGGATGCGGGTCGCGTCATGCGGATCATGGGAGGTGACCCGCGCGATCGGGGTAATCCCCACGCCGAGCGCCGCGACGCAGATGCCGGCGGCGGTTTCGAGCGAGGTGGGGTTATGTTCCAGATCGATATAAATCGCATCGAACCCGCAGGCGGCGGCGATCATGGCGACGTTCGGGGTCCGCATTTGGTTGACCGCCATGGCCAACACAAGCTCATTCGTGGCCAGCTTCTGTTTCGTGCGGTTGACGCCGATTGACATGGTTTGTTTCCTTTTCCGCGGGTCCAGACCGTTTTGGCGATACGGCCGCCACCGCCGGGCTGTCCCGGCGTTGCCGTCAGAATGACTCGCACGATCGCCGCCCAGGTGGCAAATTCACCGGAACGGATGAGGGACACCAGGATGACCGGCATCACGCACGCGAACGTCACGTTCCACGACTTCCGCACCTCGGGCGGCGAGATCTTGCCGGACGTGACCCTCGCTTATGTCACGCGCGGGACGCTGGCCGCGGACGGAAGGAACGCGATCCTGATCACCCACGGGTACACCAGCGGGCCCAGGATGATCGAACCCGGCATTGCTTCATCCGAGGGAGCGTGGAGCACATTGGTCGGTCCCGGCGCACCGATCGATACCGACCGGTATTTTGTCATTTGCTCCAACATGCTGGGGTCCAGTTACGGCTCGACGAACGCCTCCTCGATCGATCCGCGAACCGGGAAGCCGTACGGTTCCCGATTTCCGCGCATCACCGTGGAAGACATCGTCACCGCGCAAAAGCGGATGCTGGACGGGCTCGGCGTGACGCATCTGCGCGCGGTCGTCGGTCCCTCGTACGGCGGGTTCCAGGCATTTCAGTGGGGCGTGACGTTCCCGGATTTCATGGACGGTATCGTGCCGGTGGTCACCTCGCCTCGGCCACCCAATTCGGACCGGGTCGCCGGCCTGTTGAAATGGTTCGAACCTGACCCAAACTGGAACGGCGGCGACTATTACGAGACCAGTGGGGTTAAGCAGACACTGACCGCGCTGCGGGTCGATACGCTCACACGCTATGGCCTGACCAATTCGCTCGCCGCCAGGTTTCCCGACAAAGCCGCCGCCGACGCCGAGCTCCATCGCATCGCCGCCGACTGGGCTGAGGTGTTTGACGCGAACTCCTTGTTCATTCTCGGCCGTGCGATGGAGACGTACGACGTTGCCTCCCGGTTCGACCGGATCAAAGTCCCGGTCCTGTATGTGTTGTCGCGCACTGACGCGCTGTTCCCGCCCTCGCTGGCGCCTGGCGTCATGGAGGGACTTAGGAAAGCGGGCGTCGACGCGACGTATTTCGAGATCGACAGTGACAATGGCCACCTCGCGTCCGGTGCCGACGCGGATAAGTGGGCACCGGCGCTACGGGCGTTCATGACAAAGCTGGAACGCGCCTGACAGAGTTGAAACAGCAGTTGTGGGAGATACACGCATGGATCAGGACATCGACTCAATGTTCGGCTTCGCGCCGGACCATGATTCTCCCATTCCCTACATGCAACGAACCCGCGAGTATTACAAAGCCATCGGCTACACGACCCCGTATCGTTGGGCGCACTACCTCCAGGCGTCATTCACAGCGTTGAAGAAGCCATTGAGCCAATGCAATGTGGCGATCGTCACCACGGCCGCGCCATATCAGCCGGGCAAGGGCGATCAAGGGCCGGGCGCGGCATATAACGGCAGCGCCAAGTTCTACGAGGTGTATTCAGGCGACACGAGCCAGGATCACGACCTGCGTATTTCCCATATCGGCTATGACCGGATCCATACGACGGCGACCGATTGCAACACCTGGTTCCCTCTGCCGGCGTTGCGCCGTGCCGCGGCAGCGGGCCGGATCGGCCGGATCGCCGCGCGCTTCCATGGCGCACCGACCAACCGCAGCCACCGCGTCACCATCGAAACCGACGCGCCGGAAATTCTGGCGCGCGTGCGCGAGGATAATGTGGACGCTGTCATCGTGGTGCCGAATTGCCCGGTCTGCCACCAGACCTCCAGCCTCGTCGCGCGTCATATCGAGGCGAACGGCATTCCCACCATCCTGATGGGCTGCGCCAAGGATATCGTCGAACACGCGGCGGTGGCGCGCTTCCTGTTCAGCGACTTTCCGCTCGGCAACAGCGCCGGCAAGCCGCACGATGTCGCATCGCAGGAGCAGACGCTGGAACTGGCGTTGCGCCTGCTGGAATCAGCGATCGGACCACAGACAACGATGCAAAATCCGCAACGTTGGAACGCGGATGGGCTGTGGAAGCTGGACTACTCCAATGTCGACCAACTCAGCGCGGAAGAACTGCAGCGCCGCCGCGCCGAGTTCGACCGGCAAAAGGAACTGGCGCGCCCCAATCGGGTCGAGAAAGTGGCATGAGCCGGCCATTCAACGGCGTCCGTATCCTCGACTTCACCCAGGTCCTGGCTGGTCCGTACGGTTCCTATCAGCTCGCGCTGCTTGGCGCGGATGTGATCAAAGTGGAGCGAACCGAGGGGGAGGATATGCGTCGCACTCCCCTCTCCCGCGAGTGGGCGGATCGCGGGATGGCGCCGTCCTGGCTGGCGATCAACGGAAACAAGAAGAGCCTGACACTGGATTTCCGCAAATCCGCGGCGATCGAGATCATCCGGAAGCTGGCGGCGAAAGCCGACGTGGTGATGGAGAATTTCCGTGGCGGCGTGATGGATCGGCTTGGCGTCGGCTACAAGGCGTTGTCGGAGATCAATCCGAAGCTGATTTACTGTGCGATTTCCGGCTTCGGCCAGACCGGACCGTACAGTCACGAGGCAGGCTATGACGGAAAGATCCAGGCTCTGTCGGGCATCATGTCGATCACCGGCCATCCCGAGATGGGCCCGACCCGCGCCGGCTTCGCGGTCTGCGATGTGCTGTCGGGGATGACCGCGGCGTTCGCGGTCTCCTCCGCGCTGTTTCAACGCACGCACACCGATAAGGGCCAGTTCATCGACGTATCCATGCTGGAGGCCAGCCTCGCTTTCCTGTCGACCCAGGTCGCGGACTTCACCGTCGCCGGCCACCACCAGGAGCAGTTCGGCAACCAGGCGATCAGCCGCAAGGTGACCGCGAACTTGTTCCGGGCCAAGGACAGTTATCTGCTGCTGGCGGTGAACGATGAAAAGCAATACCGGGCACTGATGACCACGCTCGGCCGGACCGACGTGTTCGACGATTCGCGGTTTGGCGACTGGTTCCTGCGTAAGGAACACGAGGCCGCGTTACGGGAAATCATCGAAGCGGCGCTGGCGAAGCAGGACGCCAAGGCCTGGGAAAAGGAACTCAACGCCGCCGACGCCCCATCCGCGAGCATCTGGACGATCGAGGAAGTCATCGATCATCCGCAGATCGTCGCCCGTGATGTCATGCAGTCGGTGCAAACGCGATACGGCACGCTGCGCTTAATGGGCTCAGGCTTTCAAATGGCGCATGGCGGCGGACATCTGGATACCGCGCCTCCAGAACTCGGCGCCGACACCGACAAGGTGTTGGCGGATCTTGGTTACGATTCGGCGGCCATCGCGGCGCTGCGCGCCGAAGGAGTCGTCTAGAACATTTTCCAATCTGGATGCGTCCTGGGCTACGCCACCGCTGTCATCGCGGGCACGGCGAAGCAATCGCCATACGCGGGGAACAGGGAGCCTGCTTCGTCGCTTCGCTCCTCGCAATGACAGGGGGCAGGCGTACCAGCTCAATTCAATCGGAAAATGCTTTAACCCAACGCCCGCTTCGCCACCGCCGCGAGGTAGCCGGACGCCGCGGGAAGGATCGCGTCGTTAAAATCGTAATTTGAATTGTGCAATTCGCGGCCACCATCCGACGGGCCATTGCCAACCCACGCGAACGCGCCGGGCCGGTGTTGGAGATACCAGGCGAAGTCCTCACCGGTCATCGCGGGGGCCATGTCCCGCCGCAACGGAAGACCCGCCGCCTGAACGGCCTCCGCCGCCAGGTCACGCTCCGCCGGGGTGTTTGCCGTCACCCCCATGCCACGGATCTGCTCAACGTCGATTTTCACGCCGAAGGTTTGTGCCACACCCGCCGCGACCCGTTCGACCGCCGCCTCCATGGCGTCCCGCACACTCTCCTTCAGCGTGCGCATGGTGCCGCGCATCACCGCCTCGCCCGAAATCTGGTTCGCCGCGCTGCCACATTGGATGATCCCGATCGTGATCACGGCGGAGTCCAGCGGATCGACGTTGCGGGACACGATCGTTTGCAGCGCGAGCAGCAGATGTGCCGCCGCGACCATCGGGTCGCGCGCCAAATGCGGCAGCGCGGCGTGGCCGGAGTGACCTTTGATGGTAAAATACACCCGCCCGCCCGAGGCCATGACCGGCCCGTCATGCACCGCGACGGTACCCGCTTCCAGACCAGGCCAGTTGTGGTAGCCAAAAATTCGCTCCATCGGAAACCGCTCGAACAGTCCATCGGCGATCATCGACTTCGCGCCACCGCCGCCTTCCTCGGCCGGCTGAAAGACGAATTGCACCGTCCCGGTCCAGGACGGATCGCGCGCCAGCATCGCCACCGCGCCCAGAAGCGAAACGGTATGCCCGTCATGGCCGCAGGCGTGCATCACGCCATGTTTGCGGGACGCGTGCGTCACACCCGAAGTCTCGGCGATCGGCAGCGCATCCATATCCGCGCGCAGACCGACGGAACGGTTCGATTCGCCCCGGCGCAATGTCGCGACCACGCCATGGCCGCCGACATCGGCGACAAACGGCACACCGAGTTCAGCAAGCCGTGCCTGTACGAAGGCCGAGGTCTCCTTTTCATGCAGCGTCAGTTCCGGGTTGGCGTGCAGATGACGGCGCCACCCCGTCAACGTTTCGTGCAGAGACCGATCCATCAGCCGTTCACCTTGCGAATGATCTCGGCCCATTGGTCCAGAATTGGCAGAATCACCGGCGCCTTGTCCGATTCCAAACTACAGGACACCCGATTCACACCCACATCCTGGTATTGCCTGATCAGGTCGGCATCCGGCTTCTGCCCGCCGATGGAAATTTCCAGTGACGCCGGATCGCGGCCATTCTCAGCCGCCATCTGGCGGAAGCGGGGGATCAGATCGATCAGAGCTGTCTTCGCGTATTCGGTGACCTGCGGCATCCAGCCGTCGCCGTAACGGACCGCCCGGCGGGCGGAATACGGGAATGCGCCACCCACCAGAATGGGCGGATGCGGCTTCTGCACCGGCTTCGGCCACGTCGTCATCGGATCGAAATTGACGAATTCGCCATGATACTCGGCCTTCGATTGGGTCCAGATGGCTTTCATCGCCTCGATCCGTTCCCGCGCCAGCTTGTGGCGGTTGGCGAAGACGGTGCCGTGATTCTCCATCTCGTCCTGGTTCCAGCCATTGCCGACACCGAATACAAATCGCCCGCCGGAGACCTGGTCGATCGACGCCACCAGCTTCGCCGTTTGAATTGGATCCCGTTGCGCGATCAGACACACGCCGGTGCCGATTTTCAGCGTCTTCGTCGCCATCGCCGCCGCGGTCAGCGTCACGAACGGATCCATCACGTCATAGTATCGTTTCGGCAGATCGCCGCCCATGATGAACGGCGTCTTGCGCGAGAGCGGAATGTGGGAGTGCTCCGGCGCCCAAACGATGTCGAAGCCGCGCTGCTCCAAAGCGACGGCCAGTTCCGCCGGCGCCATGGAATAATCCGTGAAGAACATCGATGCGCCGAATTTCATGACGGGCTCCTGGCGTTACTGTTTACAGGGGAAACGGTCGCCAAGAAATTTGAACAGACCGTCCAGCACCGGCAGATCGCGGTTCGCCGGCGCGGACCGCACCCAGGCCACGAACTCGTGCATCGTCGCGGACCGGCTCGGCGCCGGATTGGGAAAACAAAACGGCTTCTTGTCGGCGGCCACGTGCATGCGGTCATCGACCGCGCCCTGCGCGAACCCATGACAGAAATTGATCTTGGCATCGGCGCCGGCCGAACTCGGATCGGCCGCGCACAAGGCGGCCAGATCGCCGGCGGTGCGCGCCTGCAGAATGATCGGCTGCGCGGCCCAGGCGGACCCGGACAGCAACCCCAACCCACAAAGAGCCGCAAACCAAAAACGCTTCATCGACCACTCCCCGTCAAAGCATCAGCCCGCCAGCGCCGCCACCCGTCGGCGCGCAGTTCGCACGCCGGGCAGGTGCCGCAACCATACCCCCATTCGTGCAACCGCGACCTGTCGCCAAGGTAACAGCTGTGCGTTTCAACGCGGATCATTTCCACCAGGGCCTCGCCCCCGAGCGACCGCGCCAGTTCCCAGGTGGCCGCCTTGTCGCGCCACATCAAGGGGGTTTCCAGGATGAAACGCCGGTTCATGCCCAGGTTGAGCGCCAGTTGCATCGCCTTGATGGTGTCGTCGCGGCAGTCGGGATAGCCGGAATAGTCGGTCTCGCACATCCCGGCGACGATATGGCGCAGCCCGCGGCGAAACGCGATCGCGGCGGCGCAGGTGAGGAACAACAGGTTTCGTCCGGGAACGAACGTGTTGGGCAGCCCCTCGTCGGTCATGGCGATCGTCGCCTCGGACGTCAACGCGGTCGCCCCCAGGCCGGCGATGGTGGCGGTCAGATCGACGATGTGATCCGGGCCGAGCCACGGCGAGGTGAGCGCGGCACGGACCGGTTCCCGGCACGCCATCTCGATCGCATGACGCTGGCCATAGCGAAAGCCGATGGTTTCAACATGGGCGTAGCGCCGCAACGCCCAGGCGAGACAGGTCGCCGAGTCCTGGCCTCCAGACAGCAGAACCAGGGCGTGATCGGGATGCGGAGGCGGTGCCATGCCACAATCATGGCAGTGATCGACCGGCCCGTCACGTCAGGCCGGTATTCCGCGGCGGAACCCGGCAGTAGATTTTTGATGCTCCGCGGAACATTTCCACTTCCGATTATGAGCCCCGATCCGGTATCCCTCCCGCTATGAAACGCCGGACCGCCGACGATCGATCGCGATTTCAGCCGTGAGCGAAACTCGCTCAGCGTGGGGCGAGTTTTCGTTGAAAGAGGATTGGTGGTCGGTCATCCTCGGGTTGTGTATCGTCAGTATCGCTTACGTATTGTTCGCGTCTGGCGGTAGCCTCGACTGGGCTGCCGCGGCGCCCGAGCCGTGGTCTTCGCTTTCCGGTCTGGCGGCGCAGCTTCGTCAGGATTGGTCGCGGTACTTGTTCCAGTTCCTGGCCATGCTTGGCCTGTTCACTCTGGCAGCGCGGGCGATGGGACAGGATGTCACCGCGTTCGTGACCGGGTTCATCCTGGTTTATGTGCTTTCGTTCGCCGCGCTGGTGATCGGGGCATGGGACTCCGCCCAGAGCTACAACGTCGAGCCGGCCTTGATCGCATTGGCCCTTGGCGCGCTGGTCGCCAACCTCGTGCCGCTGCCGATGCGTCTGAACGAAGCCTTCCGCGTCGAATTTTATATCAAGACCGGCATCGTCCTGCTCGGCGGCACGCTGCCCATTACGTTGATCGTTTGGGCTGGACCGATCGCCATCGTCCAGGCGTCGATCGTGTCGATTGTTACCTTCCTCGCGATTTACTGGACGGCCCGGTTCCTGGAACTCGATCGCAAACTGGCGGCACTCCTCGCCGTGGGCGGCGCGGTGTGCGGCGTGTCCGCGGTCATCGCGATCGCCGGCGCCATCCGGGCACGGCGGGAGCATATGTCCATCGCGGTCGCCTGCGTCGTGACGTGGTCGATCGTCATGATCGTGGTGCTGCCGCTGCTGGCGCGGGCCTGGTACCTGCCCGCGGGCGTGGGCGGCGCATGGATCGGAACCTCGGAGTTCGCCGACGCAGCGGGCTTCGCCGCCGCCCATACCTATGGCGCCTTCGCGCGATCCGGCGCGGTCGCCGGTACCCCGGATCAGGCGATCTGGTCCTATACGCTGCTCAAGGTGGTGGGCCGGGACACATGGATCGGCATCTGGGCCGTGGTGATGTCATTCGTCGCGATGACAAGATGGGAAACGCCCGAGCTGCGTACACGGGTCAGTGTGCTGGATATCTGGCGGCATTTCCCGAAATTCATCCTCGGCCTGTTCGCCGCGTCGTTCCTGGCGACACTGGCTAGTCAAAGCCTCAGCTTCGCGGACTTCGAGACCGTGGTGCGCCCCGCGTTCACCACACCGCTGACGAACCTGCGTGTTTGGGTGTTCAATTTCAGCTTTCTGAGTATCGGGCTGACGGCACGATGGCGCGGATTTATTCCCGCGAGCGGCACCGCCTTCATCGCCTTCGCCACCGGCGTGTTGGTGAACGTCGTGCTCGGGTTCGTACTGTCCGCGCTGGTGTTCGCCTCGTACTGGGCGAACCTTGAGCGATGACCTGCCGCGGGTGCGCGCATTTCGTGGACGAACCCGCCCGGATCGAGGCGATGATCCCCGGCCTGACCGCCATGGGCTCGGCCCGCGCGTCGGTGCGGGCGGATGACGGCATTTGCACCGTGCACGATCTTGTCGTCACCGCCCTTGACTGCTGCGACCGGTTCTCGCCGCGGATCAAAGAGGATCGGGGCCAACCCTGACCAGCAGCTTGCCGAAATTCTGTCCGGTCAGGATGGCGGCCAGCGCATCCGGGGCATGCTCCAGCCCATCGTGCACATCCTCGCGGTAAATCAGGCCGCCGTCGGCGACCAGCGGCGCGGCGAGCATGCGCCACTCGGTCAGCCGCTCGGGCCGGTCGGAAACGATGAAGCCCTGGATCAGGACGCGCTTGCCGACGACGAACCCGAGATTGGGACCCGGCGGGAACACATGCTCGTTGTACTGGGAGACCATTCCGCACATCGCGACGCGGGAGAACGGGTTCAGTTGCTCGAACACCGCCGCCTGCACCTCGCCGCCGACATTCTCGAAATAGGCGTCGATGCCGTCCGGGCACTCGGCCCGCAGTTCAGCCCGCAGATCGACCGAGCGATGATCGACGCAGGCATCGAAGCCGAGGCTGTCCTGCACCCACAGGCATTTTTCCGGGCCGCCGGCGATCCCGACCACCCGGGCACCGGCGCGTTTGGCCAGTTGCCCGGCGACCGAGCCCACCGCGCCGGAGGCGGCGGAGACGACCACGGTCTCACCCTGCTTCGGTTTGCAGATCTCGGTGATCCCGGCATAGGCGGTCGCCCCGGGCATGCCCAGTACACCGAGATAGGCCGACAAGGGCGCACCGTGGCGCTCGATCTTCACCAGATGATCGCCCTTGGAGATGTTGTGCGTCTGCCAGCCCCGGGCGCCGACCGCGATGTCCCCCACGGCGAAGCCAAGGTGATCGGAGGCGATGACCTCACCCACAGTTTCGCCGGTCATCACCTCGCCGATCTGGATGGCGACGGCGTAGGTCTGCTCCTCGCGCAGCCGGCCGCGCATGTACGGGTCGATCGAGAGCCAGATCGTCCTGGTCACCACCTCCCCTGGACCCGGCGTTGGGATCGGGTCCTCCTGGATTTCGAAGTCGGAGGCTTCCGGCTCGCCACGCGGGCGTCGCCGCAGGACGACCGAGCGCCGCGTGGCGGCGTTGCCCGTGGGAGCGGCGCTCATCACGCCGCCTCCGCTTTCAGAACGAGGCGGCCGGTGACCTTGCCGTCGCGCAACCGCATCAAGGCGCTGTCCGCCTGGTTTCGCGGCACGGTCGTGACCGGCAACGCGCTGAGCGACCCTTCCTGGGCGAGTTTGATCAGTTCTCGCAATTCCTTCGGATTGCCGACATAGGAGCCCTGCACCGTCAGAGCCCGGATCGCCATGACAGGTAGCGGCAGCATCAGTTCACCACCGAACAGGCCGACCTGCACCAGCTTGCCGCCCTTGCGCAATGCGTTGAAGGCGAAACGCGCGGTCTGGGTGCCGTTCACGAGGTCGATCACCGCCAGGACAGGACCGCCGGCCGCGTCGATAATGCGCTTCGCCACATCGGGCCCGGTTCCATCGACCACCTTGTGGGCACCGGCCTGCAACGCGGTCTCGCGTTTCTCCGGGCTGATATCGACCGAAATGATATTCTGGTGCTTCAGCGCCAGCAGAACCTTGATGGCGTTCAGCCCGAGCCCGCCCGCGCCGACCAGCACGATCGCCTCATGCGGCGGGATCGGCATGGCCTTCTTGATGGCGGAATAAACCGTGATGCCGGAACACGCGTAGGTCGCGGCGACGGCCGGATCGACCTTGCCGGGATCGATCAGATGACGCGGATGGGGGGCGATGACATGCGTGCCATAGCCGCCGTTCTGAAAGACACCCAGGCTGTGCGCCGCCTGGACGCACATATTATCTTCCTCGGCGAGGCAGGTCTCGCAGGTGCCGCAACCCAGCCAGGGGTAAACGATACGCAGATCTCCAACCTTCACGCCTTTGGCATCAGGGCCCAGTTTGGCGACGCGGCCGACGATCTCGTGCCCCATGGCCAGCGGCAGGGTCACGCCGCGGTCGGCCAGCGACATCAGTTGGCCGCCGCCGACGTCGTAATAACCTTCCCAGATGTGCAGGTCGGAGTGGCAGACGCCGCAATGGGTGACTTCGATCAGCACCTCGGTGCCCTTTGGTTCGGGCGTGGGAAGCTCGATTTCCTGAAGCGGCTTTCCGTTTTCGACGACGGCCCAGGCGCGCATGATGGAGGTCTCCTGTTTGGCGTTTTGGGATGGATAGCGCGCGGGTGGGCGCGGTCAAGCGGTGGGGCGCTCCGGGCCGTTTGGCAAACCCGGTCTTGCCGCGGTTCGGGTGCCTGGCTATAGGACCGGCTCCGCGCGGGGCCGTAGCTCAGTTGGGAGAGCGCCTGAATGGCATTCAGGAGGTCAGGGGTTCGATTCCCCTCGGCTCCACCATCCCGCGTAAGAGGGGCACAAGTGTGGGCACCGCTGGCGGTCAGGCGTATCGAATTCGCGCCCTGACGTAATGGTCGAGTGCATCGATCGTGACGTGCCCCGCCACCTTGTGCCGGCTGCCCAGATAATCCCAGACCGGGATGCGGAGCTTGTCGCAGGTCTTGGTCAGACTGAGGAATGCGTCGCGGCTGTCCCGGCCAACATCGCTCCGTGTTCCGGCGCTGACCTTCCGCCATGTGACATAACAGCGGATGTCATTTTCAGAGCCATTGGTGTGCAGCGGGATCTCCGGCCGCCCCAGCACCATCAGCAACGCGGCCTTGTTGGCGTGCAGCCGC
>Ga0181536_10000245_pt1 | contig 64336 bp, 53 predicted proteins | sample PEATcosm2014_Bin_41_FD_121105 | JGI IMG/M metagenome (GOLD analysis project Ga0181536, IMG submission 121105) | Peatland microbial communities from MTU Mesocosm Facility, Houghton, MI, USA - PEATcosm2014_Bin17_60_metaG | ecosystem: Environmental > Terrestrial > Soil > Wetlands > Peat | place...
CCCGGTTGGCCCTCTGCCATTCGGCAGCGTTGCTCTCGTGGGTCGCTCGCTCTCGCCCGAGCCGGGCGATGGTGTCGCGGGCGTCACCTACGAACCCCGGCATCACGAGCAGGCTGGCGTCGGGCAGCGCGGCGGTGACGGTGATGCCCCGGTCCACGGCGCCGGCGGCGCCGGCTCGGGCGACGGCCGCCGCCGGCGTCACTCGTAGTAGCCGGAGTGGATGTAGACGCAGGGGATGCCCTCGTAGACGAACATGGCGTGGTTGGAGGGGTCGTCCTCCAGGGCCAGCCGCAGGTCGAGGCCGTAGCGGCGGAGGTCGTGGACCACGCCCTGCTTGAACATCGTCACCTGCGAGTAGTCCCCACGGTCCCGCATGACCAGCAGGTCCCAGCGCAGCCCGTAGCGCTCGAGCCAGGCGAGGGTCTGGGGCCGGACCCGGAGGGGGCGGCCGGTGAGCAGCACCACGGTGAGGGAGGGGTCGAGGAGCTCGATGAGCCGGGCCACCTCCTCGATCACCGGGTCGTCCCCGCAGGCCTCGAAGAAGGCGGTCCAGTCGCGCCGGCCGCGCTCGATGTAGTGCTGGCGGCCGACGGCGTCGGAGAGCACGCCGTCGATGTCGAAGACCACCGCCCGGCCGGGCGCGACCGGGCCCGAGCGCCAGCACCAGTTGGGCGGCACGTCGGTGGCCGGTGGCCGCTCCCTCACGCTCTCGTGGTCTCCTTCGTCGCCGACAGGCCGAGAGCCTACCGGCGGCCGTCACGGCCCCGGGTGAGTGCGGGCACGCCCCGGCCGGCGGCGGGGCCTCGGGCCGGCGGCGTGGCACGATGGGGAGTCGTGGACGCTGACGCCGTCGGGGCCGACCCCGACCAGGGGGCCGGCGACGTCGACGCCCTGGCGGGGGCGGTCCGGGTGGACGTCGGCCTCGGCCAGCGGGTGCTGGTCGTGGGCGACCTCCTCCTCCCGACCGAGCCCACGCCCTCCTCCCTGGCGCTGGCGGCCGACCTGGCCCGCTCGCTGGAGCGGTGGGAGGGCCCGGGGACCGTCATCGTCTGCGGCAACCTCTTCGCCGGCCCCCCCGCCGGCCCGCCCCAGGCGGGCCGGGCGGCGGCCGCCCTGGCGGCCCACGGCCGGTTGGCCGACGCCTTCGGGGCCTTCACCGGGCGCGAGGACTCACGCCTCGTGGTGCTCCCGGGCTGGCGGGACCCCGAGGTGGCCGCCGACCCCGACACGGTCACCGGCCTCTACGCCCTCGGGGCCGAGGTCGCCCCGGCGGTCGACCTCCACCTCGAGACCGCCGCCGGGGAGCGCCGGGTGCTGGTCCGCCCCGGCCTGCCGGTGGCCCCCTCCGCGCAGGGCGTGGCCGAGGCCGGCGCGGCGGCCGGCCATCCGTGGCTGGCCGGCTTCGACCGGCTGGAGGACCCCGGGTCCTCGGCGCGGTTCGTGAGCTCGCGCACCCTCTACCGCCGGCTCGGCCGGTTCGTCTGGGTGCCGCCGCTCCTGGCCGTGGTGGTGGCCCTGGTCATCCGGCTCACCGTCGTCTTCCACGGCGTCTACCACTTCGTCCACCGGGCGTCGGGGCCCCGACGGGTGCTCGTGCGCGCCTACAGCGCCTCGTGGACCAGCCGCATCCTGTTCACCCTGGCCGTGGTGGTGGCCCTCGAGCTGGTGGTGGCCGTGGTGGTGGCCGTGGTCTCCCGCCGGGTGTGGAAGGCCTACGGCGGGGGCGCCCTCCCCGCCCCGTGGGCCCCCCGCCCGTGGTCGGAGCAGTGGGCCGGCGACGACGAGCCGCCCCCCTCGGCCAGCCTCGTGCTCTGCGGGGTCCCCGCCCTCGACGAGGCCAGGGCCCTGGTGGCCGACGGCTTCACCGGGCTCGTGACCGGCGGGGCGCTGCGCGCCGAGCTCACGCACTTGGGGCCCGGGTTCTTCGCCTGCTGCGGTGGGACGACCGAACTGGTGCGCGAGCACCCCGGCCGCCTCGGGCTGCCGCCGGTCTTCCTCCACCACCGCCAGGCCGGCTCGACCGAGATCGAGACCGGCGCCGACCTGCACGTCCGGCTGCTGCTGGCCGACGCCGACCTCCCCAGCTCGACCGCCCTCGAGCGGATCGCCACCGGCTACCACGTGGTGAAGGGGTACAAGCCGGCCGCCGACCTGCACCCCGCCCTCGTCGCCTCCTGGCCCCGCGGTGCCTCCTGGCCGGCCGAGCCGGCGGTGGCTGCTCGCCGGGTGCGGGTCCGCCGGATCCGGCGGTTGGCCGCCGGGGCCATCTTCCTGACCGGGCTGGTCGACCTCTTGGTGGCGGTCAGCCGGCCGGCGGCCACCCACCTCACCCTGATCCGCCAGTACCTGCCGCTCGGGCTGGCCCAGGCGGCGGGGGCGCTGGTTGCCCTGGCCGGCGTGGGCCTCATGATGCTGGCCCGGGGGGTGCTCCGCGGCCAACGCCGGTCGTGGGCGGTGGCCACCGGACTGCTCGCCGTCTCGCTGGCCCTGCACCTCCTCCACGGCGCCTCGCTCGGCGGCCTGGTGGTGAGCGGGGTGGTGCTGGCACTGCTCTTGGCCGAGCGGGACCTGTTCGCGACGGCGGCCGACCAGGCCTCGGCGCGCTCGGCGGCGGCCACCGTGGTCGTCGGCGGAGTGGCGGCGGTCGGGGCGGCCACCATCGCCATCGAGGTGAGCGGGCGGGTCCGGCACCACCCCCTCCCCTCGTGGCCCCATGTCATCCTGGCCACCGCCGAGCGGCTGGTCGGCCTCCACGCCGTGGCCCTGCCCGACTCGATCGACGACTGGGTCTCCCCCGGACTCCTGGCCGCCGGGGTGGGGCTGGCCCTCGTCGCCCTCTACCTGCTCACCCGGCCGGTGGTGGACCGGCGCCTCTCGGCCGGCCGGGGGCCGGCACCCGAGGACGCCGCCGCGGGCCCCGGGTCGACAGCGCCGGCCCCGGCGGTCTCGGCCCGCCGGGCCGCCGAGCTGCGGGCGCGCGACATCGTGCGGCGCCACGGCACCGGCACCCTCGACTACTTCGCCCTGCGCGACGACAAGCAGTGGTTCTTCCACCGCGACTCCCTCGTCGCCTACGCCGTCTACGGCGGCGTCTGCCTGATCTCGCCCGACCCCATCGGGCCGCAGAGCGAGCGGCTCCAGGCCTGGGAGTCGTTCCGCGCCTACTGCGACCGCCGGGGGTGGGGCGTGGCGGTGATGGCCGCGGCCGAGGAGTGGCTCCCCGTCTACCGCGACTACGGCATGCGCCACATCTACATCGGCGACGAGGCGGTCGTCGACGTCCAGCGCTTCTCGCTCCAGGGCGGCCGGATGAAGGGGCTGCGCCAGGCGGTCAACCGGGTCGAGCGCTACGGCTACACCGTCGAGTTCTGCGACCCGGCCGCCGTCGGCCCCGAGGTCGGTCGGTCCCTGATCGAGCTCATGACCAAGAACCGCCGGGGCGAGCAGGAGCGGGGCTTCTCCATGATGCTGGGCCGGCTGTTCGACCCCCGCGACGCCGGCCTTCTGCTCACCGTCGTCTACGGCCCCGACAAGCAGCCGGCAGCCATGTGCCAGTTCGTGCCCTCGGCGGCCATCAGCGGCTACTCGCTCGACCTCATGCGCCGGGACCCCGGCGAGCACCCCAACGGCCTGCTCGACTTCGCCCTCTGCGCCACCATCGACCACCTGAAGGAGCGTGGCGGCCGCGGCCTCAGCCTCAACTTCGCCGCCATGCGCTCGACCCTCGAGGGCGAGAGCGGGACAGGGCTCACCCAGCGGGTCGAGCGCTGGGCCCTCAAACGCATGTCGAGCGTGCTCCAGATCGAGTCGCTGTGGAGGTTCAACGCCAAGTACGAGCCCGACTGGCTGCCCCGCTACGTCGTCTTCGACTCGCCCGAGCAGTTCGCCCCGGCGGTGGTAACCATCCTGCGGGCCGAGTCGCTGAGCGAGGTGCCGGTGATCGGCCGCTTCTTCGCTCCCCCGGCCGGCCGGCGGCCGGGCCCCGTCGTGCCCGAGACACACGTCGTCGCCTGACCCGAGGCGGGTCCCGGGGGCTCAGGTCGGCAGGCCGCCGGTGGTGGCCGGGAGGGGCCGGGCGGAGGCCGGCGGGGTGACGTGCACCGCGCTCCCGAAGTCCGACCAGTCGACGGTGGTCGTCTCCTCGATACCCCTCGGCGCGCCCTTGACCCCCATCTCGGCCAGGCCGTCGCGGGAAAGGGGGACGGCGATCCGCTCCTGGCGGATGACCCCCGACCCGTCGATCCAGACGTCGACCGCCACCGACGTCCGCCCGCTCAGCTTCTCCAACGCCTTCAACCCGGCGGGCGTCTCCTCGATCCCGTGGGGCGCGCCGACCGACCGGCGGTCGAGGTCGACCGTGGCCCGGTACTGGGTCGTCGCCGTGCCGTCCACGGCGCTGCGCCCGACTCGCTCGACCTCGTCGCCCTCTTGGTAGAGGAGGGCGAGCGCGTCGGCGGGGTTCGATGTGCCAGAGGCCGACCCCGTCAATCCGACGTTGGCCAGCGCCTGCTGCAGGGGCACGGAGTACCAGGTACCCAGGACCTCGACATAGAAGGTTGTCCCGTCGAGCAGCTCTTTGAGCCGCCGCGGCGGCTCCCCGGCGACGGTGGGGACCGAGACCGTGAAGGCGGCCTCCACCGGTGTGGAGAACTGCTCCACCCCTTGGAGTGCCATGACCGCCCGGCTGCCCTGGCCCGGGGCCGACAGCGCCAGGACGTAGGCGACGCGGGCGGAGTGGGCGGCCAGGGTCGACTCGACGGCCTTCTTGAGGATGGCGTTGGCGTTCGAACCCCCGGCCGGCCCCGCCGCCCCGAGCAGGGTGACGGCGGTGACGGCCGCCAGCCCGGTCCCCCGGGCCGCCCGCCGGATCGCCGTCCACCGCACCCACCGAGCTTATGTTCCGCCGGCCGGTGGCCGTAGGATCGGGAGGGTGAGCCGCCGACGTCCGCCCCGTCGCCACGACGGTCGGGTGGCCGTGGTGACCGGCGCCTCGTCGGGGATCGGGCGGGCCATCGCCCTCACCCTCGCCGACCGGGGCGCCGTCGTGGTCGGCATGGCCCGGCGCCGCGCCCTGCTCGACGAGCTCGCCCCCGAGCTCGCACGGCGCTCGCCGGGGAGCGAGACGCGGGACTGCGACGTGGGCGACGCCGCCGCCTACCGCGAGGCCCTGGCCGGGGTCCGAGAACACCACGGCAGGATCGACATCCTGGTCAACAACGCCGGGGTCGACCTCATGCTGGCCGTGCCCGGCGGCGACGAGGCGACGGTGCGCGAGGTCTTCGACGTCAATTTCTTCTCGACGGTGGCCGGCACCCTGGCGGTGATCCCCGAGATGGTCGAGCGGGGGTCGGGGATCGTGGTCAACACCTCGTCGGACACCGCTCGGGCCCCCGAGCCCGGCCAGGGCGCCTACGCCGCCTCGAAGGCCGCCATCTCGGCCTTCACCGAGTCGGTCGCCCACGAGGTGGCCACAACCGGCGTCCACGTCCACGTCCTCTACCCCGGGTGGGTGCCGACGGCCATGGGGTTGCCCGACGAGGGCGGCGAGGGGTCGCTGCCGCCCCGGCTGGTCCGGCGCACGGCCGAGCAGGTGGCCGCACTGGTGGCCGACCGGATGGGCGGTCCGAGGATCGAGATCAACGCCGCCCTCCTGCCGCTGCTCGCCCCGCTGACCCGCACCTTCGCGCCCCTCAGCTACCAGCGGGCCATGCGCCGCCACTCGACCACCGGCTGACCCGCGACAGAGCCGACCGGATCGCAGGCTCGGGACCTCGGGTGGCCGTCGAGGCGGTCGAGACCATCGACCGGCAGCTCGACGTCGTGGCGGCCACCGAGAGGTGCGCGAGGCTTCCGGGCGTGCTCCGGCTCCCCGCCGTCGTCGAGAGCAAGGCTCGTTCGCCAGCAGCCGGGCGATGGCTTGCCCGGCTACCGGGGTTGGTGGCGGCGCTCGAGGAAGAATGGTCGATCACCGTCGGACGGGTCCACCAGGACGCCACTGAAGCATTGGTGGCCGAGGCGGTGCTGGCGGACGGGACCCCGGCGGTGCTCAAGCTCGTCATCCCCCAAGCCAGGGACGCAGCCCGACGCGAGATCCTCGCCCTCCAGGTCGTCGTCGGTGACGGGTGCGCGTCGCTCCTGCGGGCCGACCCCGAACGGGGGGCTCCCCTCCTCGAACGGCTCGGTCCGTCTCTCTCCGACCTCGACCTCCCCATCGGGCAGCGCCACCAGATCCTGGTCTCCACCGCTCAGCGGATCTGGCGAGCGGCGCCAGGGTGCCCCCTGCCCAGCGGCGCGGAGAAGGGACGTTGGCTCATCGACCTGACCGCGACCAAGTGGGAGGAGCTCGACCGACCCTGCTCGGCTCGAGCGGTGGCGCACGCGATCTCCTGCGCCGAGCGACGGGTCAGCGCTCACGACGACGAGCGGGCAGTCCTGGTCCACGGCGGCGTCCACCGGTGGAATGCCCTCCGGGCCGGCGATGGGTTCAAGCTCGTCGATCCCGATGGGCTGCTCGCCGACGCCGAGTGCGACCTCGGCGTCATCATGCGTGAGGATCCCGAGGAGCTCCTGACCGGCGACCCCTTCGAGCGGGCGCGCTGGCTGGCCGCCCGCACCGGTTTGGACGAACGGGCGATCTGGGAGTGGGGAGTCGTCGAGCGATTGTCGAGCGGGCTGGGGTGCACCGAGGACGGCGTGCAGCCCGTGGGTCGGATGATGCTCGCCGCTGCCGATCGTGTGGCCGCGCTCCACTGACCGACACCCACTGACAACGGCGCCCACCGGATCCGGTGGTGACCGCATTTGCCGGGCGCCCGCATCAACAGTCGCCCGGCCGACGCCTCGGGGAGTGGCGGACCCCCGGCTCGCGTAGCCTCGCATCGTGCGTGCCCCCGTCATCAGCTATCGGCATGTGTACCGGTTCGACCTGGAGCCGCATCGGCTGTGGGAGAGGATCCAGGAGTTCGACCAATTCGAGCACTGGTGGCCCTGGCTCTCGGACCTGCGGGTCGAGGGCACCGGCCTGGCCAGGGGCACGGTGCTCCACGGCGTCGTCACGCCGCCACTTCCGTATCGCATGGAGATCGAGGTTGAGCTCATCGACACCCAACCAGCCCGATCGATCGACGCGGTCGTCGGCGGGGACCTCGTCGGGGAGGCCCAGATCCGAATGCGGCCCGAGGACGGGCAGACCTGGGCCGAAGTGGCGTGGGCGGTCGAAATGAAGCAGCCGGTCATGCGGCTCGCAGATCGCTTGACCCACCCCCTGCTGCAGTGGGGGCACGACCGCGTGGTGGAGATCACGGTCGCCGGGTTCGCCAGCCGGATCGAACGTCCGTAGGCGGGCCGGGCGACCACCGGGGCGGGAGCGAGCACGGGGGTGCGCCCCAGAAGTTGCTGACCAGCAGCAAGCGTCACGTGCAGCCTGGGACAGGTCGTGCCGCCCCCCTCGAGGGATGAGCGGACCGAGGTTCGTCAGCGCCACCGGCGGCCAGGGGGCAGGTACTCAGAGCTGCCCACGGGGGCGAGGGGCAGGTCTCGAAGAGGGAGTCATTCCTCGAGGGCCGAGGCGAGGCGCTCCAGCGAAAGGCTCATCGTCCTGCGGTTTCGCTCCATGCGGTCATCGATGCCCGAGATCTGTCGGCTGAATTCCAAGGCGGACTCGGGACGGAGGTCTTCGCTCCACTCGGTGACCCGGCACCCCGATTCGGTCGGCTCGAACCGGTACCCCCACGTGGCGTAGTGGAAATCCATCATGGAGCACTCGAAGGCGAACGCCCGCCCGGGAACGGCCTCGATGACCTTGCCCTGGGTAGTCCACTCGTGCTCACCGTTGCGGTTGTGACCATCGAAGGTGGCCCCCACGACCGGGCCGTCGAAGCCTTCGTGCCACTCACAGGTGTGGCACTCCTCCGACCACTCGCCCATGCGGGTCACGTCGGAGATGGCGGCATACGCCAGTTCGGGCGACACGGCGATGTCTCGGGAGATCTCGAGCCTCTTGGTCATGGTCCAGAGTTCACCTCAAGTCACCGTGGGCTGTCGAGCCGGTCGAGCGACCCGATCCCGCGACCAGGGCCACGCTCTCGACGTCCGAGCTCCATGGGCATCCCCAGCAGAGCGGCACGCAGCCGACGACCTCGGCCAAGCGGTCATGAGCTTGGTCTCAGAGAACGCAACTGTTCTCCTCATCGGCGCCTCCCGCGCCCTGGGCTACGCGATCGCCGGGGAGTACCTCGACCGGGGATCTCGCCTCGTGGCGACGGTCCGCAGCGCTGGCCGCGCCGCGCGGCACGGGCTGCAGCACTCGGCCGGTGGGCGCCTGGAGATCGAGCACCTCGACAGCAACGTGCCGGAGCAAGCGCACGCCCTGCGCGAACGACTCGACGCCCGCAGGTTCGATCTTCTCTTCGTCAACGCCGGCGTCACCAACGACCCGGAGGTGACCGCGGCGGACGTCACGACCGAGGAGTTCACCCGCCTGATGGTCACCAACGCGTTGAGCCCGATGCAGGTCGTAGAGATGCTTGGTGGCCTCGTCGACCCGAACGCCACGAGCGGCATCACGTCCTCCGGGCAGGGCAGCATCGCCAACAGCGAACCCGGCGGCTTTGAGATCTACCGAGCCGGCACATCTGCCCTCAACCAACTGATGCGCAGCTGCGCCGCCCGGCACCGCGACGACGACCGAACGCTGCTCCTGATGGCGCCTGGCTGGGTCAAGACCGAGCTCGGTGGCCCCGACGCTCGCCTCACCATCAGTGAGAGCATCCCGAGCCTCGTCACGACCATCGACGCCCAACGCGGCCGCGCCGGCCTCCACCACCTCGACGACCTGGGCAAGACCGTCGCCTGGTGAGCGACCAGGGTGCCCGATGGTGGCGCCCTTCCGGCGAGAGACGTGCCGTCGAGCGCTCGAGACCAGCGAGCCCTGCGAATCCGGCGAGGCCACGAGAACCGATCTGTAGGGTTCCCGTCATGGCCCACGACTCGACTTCCCCGGACCTCGGCCGGCCTGCCCTCATCACGATCGACACCCAGGTCGACACCTTGGACGGCCAGCCCCTCGAGGTCCCCGGCACCTCCGCCGCACTTCGGTCAATTGCTCGGCTCTGCCAAGAGTTCCGCGAACGCGAACTCCCCATCGCCCACATCGTGCGGCTCTACCTCGCTGACGGGAGCAACGCCGAGCCGTCTCGAAGGAAGTTGGTCAGCGGAGACACTCCCGTGCTCCGTCCTGGCCATCCCGGTCGGCGCATCGCGCCCGCGATCCTTGCGCCTGATGCGCCGGAGCTCGATGACGACCTCCTCCTCCGAGGTGAGGTCCAAACCCTCGGCCCGAACGAGGTCGCGATCTACAAGCCCCGATGGGGCGCCTTCTATCGGACTCCACTCGAGGCACATCTCGCAGACCAGGTCGTCGACACCCTGGTCTTCGCCGGTTGCAACTTCCCCAACTGCCCTCGCGCCTCGATCTACGAGGCCAGCGAACGCGACTTTGGGGTCGTGCTCGCCCAAGACGCCGTCTCCGGCCTGTACGACAAAGGCCGTCAGGAGTTGCTGGGCATCGGTGTGGCAGTGATGCAGACGCGTGAGATCACCAATTCCGTCGCAGCCATGTAGGCACGGTCCGCTCCAACGCCGAGAACCCGTCTCACCGGGTGCCCACCAGCCGATCAGGGGCACGTTCCCCGCGGTCTACGCCCGGGTGTGGAGGGCATCGTGCATGAGGGCCCGCCGGAGCTTCCAACACGAGGGTCGGGGCTTCGGAAGCGCCCGGATGGCCGGGATGAACCCGGCGTAGACGAAGACGACGCCAACGAGGTAGACACCCAGGCCGATAGCCAGAATCGTCGAGCCGATACCTGTCGACCACACACGGGTGACGAGACCGCCGACTGCGACGGCCAGGCCGAGCCCCGCTATCCGGAGCCCCCGAACCGCCCGTTTCCAATGCGCACTGGAGCGCAGGTCGGCTGCGTGGTCCTCGTCCGGACGGCCGGTGTCGGGCCCCAACGCCATGCGCCAACCTAACTCGCAGCATCGAAGGACCAGCGGCGCCGACGGATACTTCGTGGGTGTCCCACGGGACCGGCAGCCGGTCACTCCCGGCGACCGTGACCGCCGAATGACACGGGACGCTGCCCCGAGTTCGGGTCTGCCCTGGCCCGCCCCTTCGGCGGCAACGCGCAGAGACCAGTCCCGGACGCCAGGAATGCCCGAGCCGGGCCGGGCCGTCGCCGACGTGCTCTTCGACGGTGCGGACCCTGAGCGCCGGTGCCGGGGCCCGGGGCGACTGAGATCAGCTGGTGACGGGGCAGTCCCAGCTGCCCTTGACGTGCACGGTTCCATGGGCGCCGCCGGTCCGCCCCGACTGCACCAGGTTGACTGACCCCTTGCCGCCGTCGATGGTCAGTGTGCCGCCGGTGTCCGCCCACGATGTCACGTACGACCCCCCGGGCGTTTCGATGGCGAAGGAGAAACCCTCCAGACCGTTTGGGGTGCTTGACGTCCTTGCACTTCTTCATGTGGGGCCTGCGGGCCGTGTGCATCGGATGGTCGGTGCAAAGAGCGCTGCACGTGGAGCCCCCGCGCCAGAGGGCGTGGATGCACGAGACGGCAGTCAGCGGCCAGATGGAGTGGCGCCCCGGGCCCTCGGGGTAGCGAATCTGGGACCCCTGGCTTCAGGGCGATTTCTCCGGGCACAAGGTCTTCGGCTGACGGGCCGTCCGGTGAAGGTCGGGCTGTTCACCTGTCCCGGGCGTGCGCAGCTGGTGCACGCTCCCGGACGTCGGACGGGACGGCTGCGCGGGAGCGGATCGGACAGCTGCTGATCGGACCGGGTTGATCGGTCCAGGCCCGGGGCGCAGCCAACGGTCGCGAGCCCCGGCGAGGGCGGGTCGCCGCCCCCGGTCGTCCCGCAGGGCCGCTATGTGGCGGGGTGGTCCCCGGCGGCCAGCAGGTACCCGGCCCCCGAGGGCGAGGCGCTGATGGCGAAGAAGCGGTCGGCTGTCGTCGTGCCGCCCCTCGAGCCGAAGAACGGGGCACCGAAGCTGAACACCCCGCCGTCGCGGGCGAGCAGCCAGTAGCCGCCGGTTGCCGGGTCCGCGGCCATGGCCACCACCCCGACGTGGTCGGTCTCCCCGCCGAGCGAGCCGAGGTAGGGGGCGTCGCCGAAGGTGAAGACCCCGCCGTCGGCGGCGACCAGCCAGTAGCCCCCGCCGTCGGCGGTGGCCGCCATCCCCACCATCGGGCTGTCGAGCGGGCGGCCGCCCATCGAGCCGTAGTAGCCGGCGTCGCCGAAGGCGAAGACCCCGCCGTCGGCGGCGACCAGCCAGTAGCCGCGGCCGTCGGGGGTGGCCGCCATGCCCACCATCGGGCTGTCGAGCGGGCGGCCGCCCATCGAGCCGTAGTAGCCGGCGTCGCCGAAGGCGAAGACCCCGCCGTCGGCAGCGGCCAGCCAGTAGCCGCCGCCGTCGGGGGTGGCCGCCATCCCCACCACCGGCCAGGCCGGGGTGACGCCCAGGGACGGGAGCGAGCCGTCGTAGCCGGCGGCCCCGTAGGCGAAGACCCCGCCGTCGGCCCCGACCAGCCAGTAGCCGGGCGCCGCCGGGTCCTGCACGGCCCCCGAGTAGGCCACGGCGGCGGTGACCGGGGCCCCCGGCGTCGGGGCCTGGCCGAAGCCGTAGGCGGCGGCGGTCTCGGGCGCCGGCTGTGTCTGGTAGCCGCAGATCGAGACGAACGTGTACCCCTCGGCCCGCAGCTCGGTGATGATCTCGGGCAGCGCGGCCACCGTCTCGGAGCGGTCGCCGCCGCCGTCGTGCATGTCGACCACGGCGCCCGGGAACGCCGCACCCACCACCGCCGAGACGATTGCCCCGACCCCGGGGCGGCTCCAGTCCCGCGGGTCGATCGAGTAGCTCATGGCGGTCAGCCCGCGCCCGGAGAGCTGGCCGAGGACGGTGGCGTCCCAGTCGTCGTAGGGGGGGCGGACGCAGGCCGGCGTGGCCCCCACCAGCGAGCGGATCTCGTTCTGGGTCTGGTCGATCTGGTAGCCGAACTGTGTGGCCGGGACCGTGTCGAGGTCGGGGTGGGTCCAGGTGTGGTCCTCCACCGGGTAGCCGGCGGCGGCCACCAGCCGCGTGTACTGGGGGTACTCGGCCACGTTCTCCCCGATCTCGAAGAAGGTGGCCGGCACCTGGTACTGCTCGAGGACCGACAGCACCTGCGGCGTGTACGGCCCCGGCCCGTCGTCGAAGGTGAGGGCGATCACCCGCTGGCCGGCCGTGGCCGCCCCACCCGGCGCCTGGAGGGTGGTGAAGGCCGGCTGGGCGGCACCGCCGGCCGAGGCCGGGGCGGCGGGGACGGCCAGCAACCCGGCGAGCGCGGCCAGGGCGGCCCGGGCCCGAGCGGTCCGGGTCACGGCACGAAGAGCAGCGTGGCCTTGTGGGCCAGGTCGACCAGCGGCGCCGGGATGATCCCGAAGACCACCGTGACCGACACGCACAGGCCGATGGCCACGGCGGCCAGGGCCGGCACCGGCACCCGACCCGACGCCCCGGCGGCCTCGGCCGCCTCGGCCTCGATGACCCCGACCGGCGCGCCGGCGACCGGGACGGCCTCGACCGCCTCGGCCGCCTCGGCCTCGGGCTGGGCTGCGTCGAGGAGGAGGGCGGCGTTGATCCGCTCGACCACGGCCACCGCGGCCTCGGACCCGGCCCACAGCGGCACGGTCTCGCGGGCCGGGGCGGCCGCGCCCACCGGCGGGGTGTGGGGGCCGGTGCTCCCGGCCAGCTGGGCCGGGCCGATCCCCCCGGCCGGGAGGGCCACCGGCTCCTCGGCGTCGGCCTCGACCCCGGGCGCCGCGCCGGGGGCGGCCTCCGGGGTGTACATGAGGACGGCCACCCGCAGGTAGAAGAAGGCGGCCACCGCGGCCGAGACCATGGCCACCACTCCGAGCGGCAGCGAGTTGGCGTCCACCGCGGCGAGGACCACCTGCAGCTTGGCCCACAGCCCGGTGGTGAACGGCGCCCCGGCCTGGGCCAGCAGCAGCACGGCCAGGCACAGGGCGAGCAGCGGCTGGCGGCGGGCCAGGCCGCGGTAGGTGGTGATGTCGTGGGCGGCGTCGCCCGACCGCCCCAGCACGGTGACGATGGCGAACGTGCCGATCACCATGAAGGTGTAGGCGACGAGGTAGTAGAGCGAGGCGCTCACCCCGCGGACGGTGGCCGCCTGCAGGCCGAGCAGGATGAAGCCGGCGTGGTTGATCGACGAGTAGGCCAGCATCCGCTTCACGTCGCGCTGGACCAGCGCCAGGCCGGCGCCGACCAGCAGGGTGGCGATGGCCAGCACGTAGACGACCGGTTGCCAGTCGGCCCGCAGCACCCCGAAGGTGGAGACGAAGACCCGCAGCAGGGCGGCGAAGGCGCCCACCTTGGCCACCGCCCCCATGAAGCCGGTGACCGGCGAGGGCGACCCCTGGTAGACGTCGGGGGTCCACATGTGGAAGGGGACGGCCGCGATCTTGAAGCAGAACCCCACCAGGACCAGGGTGAGGCCGGCCAGCAGCAGGCCGTCGGTGGTGACGACGTTGCGGGAGAGGAAGTCGGCGACCTGGACCAGGTTGGTCGAGCCGGTGGCCCCGTAGACCAGGGCGATGCCGTAGACGAAGATGGCCGAGGAGAAGCCGCCCAGGATGAAGTACTTGAGCGCCGCCTCGCCCGAGGCCGCCCGCCGGTGGTTGAAGGCGGCCAGCACGTAGAGGGCGATGGAGAGGATCTCGAGGCCCAAGAAGATGAGGATCAGGTCGTTGGCCGCCCCCATGAGCATGGCCCCGGAGGCCGAGACCATGGCCAGCACGTGGAACTCGGGGCCCTCCACCCCCTCGCGCCGCAGGTAGCCGTCGCCCACCAGGGCGGTGAGCGCCACGGCGCAGGGGACCAGGATCGAGACGAGCACGCTGAACCCGTCGACGGCCACCGCCTTGTCGATGGCGGTGAACGGGCCCTGCGAGGTGACGTCGGCCCACTGCCACAGGGCGAAGCCGAGCGAGGTCAGAGAGACCACCACCGTGCCGGCGGTGGCCACGCCGACCCGCATCGTCCGGCGCACCAGCGAGGCCACGGCCAGAAGGAGCACGGCCCCGCCCAGCATGACGGCCATGGGCAGGATCGCCAGGTAGCGGATGTGCGGCGTGTGGATTGCCGCGGCGGCCAGCATGTCGGTGCTCACCCCTTCCCCCCGTCGGTCCCGATCCCGGCCAGCCCGGTCCGAGCCACCGCCGGCTGGTGGGTGTGGGTGGCGGCCTCCACCCGGGCCACCAGCCGGTCGACCGAGGGCGTGATCCGGTCGAGCACCGGCCCGGGGAAGACCCCCAGCACGACGATGAGGACGATCAACGGGGCGATGACCCCCCGCTCGGCCCAGCTCAGGTCACGGGTGGTGGCGTTGGCCACGCTGACCTTGCCGTGGAAGACCTGTTGGTAGGCCCAGAGCAGGTAGAGGGCGGCGAAGACCACCCCGGCGGTGGCCACCACGGCCCACCACCGGTGGGTGAGGAACGCCCCCGAGAGCACGAGGAACTCGCTCACGAAGCCGTTCAGCCCGGGCAGGCCGATGGAGGCCAGCATCACCACGGTGAAGACGGCGGCCATCACCGGGGCGGGCGACTGGAGCCCCCGCAGCTCGGTCACCTGCCAGGTCTGGCGGCGCTCGTAGATCCAGCCGATGAGGAGGAACAGCGCCGCGGTGACCAGGCCGTGGTTGACCATCAACAGCACGCTGCCGGTCAGCCCCTGGGTGGTGAGGGCGAAGGTGCCCAGGGCGATGAACCCGATCTGGGCCAGCGAGGAGTAGGCCACCAGCCGCTTCATGTCCCGCTGGGCGCAGGCCACGATGGCGCCGTAGACGATGCCGATCACGGCCAGGGTCAGCACCACCGGGGCGAGGTCCAAGGTGGCCTGGGGGAAGAGGTTGAGGTCGAAGCGGACGATGCCGTAGGTGCCGAGCTTGGCCAGGACCCCGGCCAGGATCATCGAGCCCCCGGTCGGCGCCTCCCGGTAGGCGTCGGGCGACCAGGTGTGGAAGGGGAAGAGCGGCGCCTTGACGGCGAAGGCGGCGGTGAAGGCGCAGAAGAGGAGGACCTCGGTCGTCCCCGAGAAGTGGGTGTGCTCCAGGGCCGGGAGCGAGAAGGTGAGCACCCCGGTCTGGTGCTGGTGGATGAAGGCCACGGCCAGGATCCCCACCAAGAGGAAGGCCGAGCCCAAGAAGGTGTAGACGAAGAACTTGACGGCGGCGTAGGCCCGGCGGGCGTAGCCCCAGCCGCTGATGATGAAGTACGAGGGGATCAGGGTCAGCTCGAAGAAGAAGAAGAAGAGGATCAGGTCGAGCGAGACGAAGCTGGCGATGCAGGCGGACTCCAACAGCAGCATCCAGGCGATGAAGCTGCGGGGGTCCTTCTTGGTGCGGGCCCCCATGAGCACGATGGGGAAGAGCACCGCCGCCATCACCACCAAGAACAGGGAGATCCCGTCGACGCCGACGAACCAGCGGACGCCCAGGTCGGGGGCCCACTGGTGGTCGGAGACGAACTGGTACCCGGCGTCGTGGGAGTGGAAGAGGCAGGCCACGGCGACGGCCAGGGCGAGGGTGGCCCCCGAGACGGCCAGCCCCAGGACTTCCAGGAACTTCCGCTCGGCGTCGGCCAGCACGGCCACGCCCAGCGCCCCGGCGGCCGGCAGGAGGACCAGGACGGTCAGGTAGGGGAACCCGGGGTGGTTCACGACCACCACACCCGGCTGATCATGAAGGCGATGATCGCCGCCAGCCCCAGGGCGATGCCCAGGGCGTAGTTGCGGACGTACCCGGTCTGGAGCCGGCGGGCCCCGCTGCCGGTGGCCCGCACCAGGCCGACCACCCCGTTGACGGCACCGTCGATCAGCCGGCCGTCGACCACCACGGCACTGAAGCGGGCCAGGGCCTGGCCGGGCCGGCCGATGACGGCGTCGTAGACGTCGTCCCAGTACCAGACCCGCTGGAGGAACCGGGGTTCGAGCGCCGGGCGCTCGGCGCGCTGTCGCCACAGCGACCAGGCGATGCCCACGCCGACGGCGGCGACCACGGCGTCGGTGATGGCCAGCACCCACTGGCGGGGGCTGCTCTCGTGGTCGGCGTAGAGGCTGTGGGCGAAGACCGGCTGGAGCCACCCGACGAAGGAGTCGTGGTGGACCCAGGGGAGGTCGAAGATCCCGCCGAGGGCGGCGAAGACGGCCAGCACCACCAGCGGCAGCCGCATCACCCACGGCGACTCGTGCGGGGTGTGGTGGGCCGGCCGGCCGTCTTGGGCCGGGTCCTGCCAGCGGGCCCGGCCGGTGAAGGTGAGGTAGAAGAGCCGGCTCATGTAGTAGGCGGTGCCGAGGGCGGTCAGGAGCCCCAGCACCCACAGGGCCGGGCTCTTGGCGAAGACGTTGTCGAGCACGTCGCCCTTGGACCAGAACCCCGAGAAGGGCGGGATGCCGGCGATGGCCAGCCACCCCACCAAGAAGGTCCCGTAGGTCCACGGCAGGAAGCGCCGGAGCGCCCCCATCCGCTGCAGGTCCTGCTCGTCCTCCAGGCCGTGGATCACCGACCCGGCCCCCAGGAAGAGGAGCCCCTTGTAGAAGGCGTGGCAGACCATGAGGAAGATCGCCGCGATGTAGGCGCCCGAGCCCACGGCCAGCACCATGTAGCCGATCTGGGAGACGGTCGAGAAGGCCAGCACCTTCTTGATGTCCTGCTGGGCGCAGGCGATGGTGGCGGCGACGAAGGCGGTCACCCCGCCGATGATGGCGATGGCCCACCGGGCGTCGGGGGAGAGGGCGAGCACCTCGTTCATCCGGCACAGGAGGTAGACCCCGGCGGTGACCATGGTGGCGGCGTGGATGAGGGCGGAGACCGGGGTCGGGCCCTCCATGGCGTCGGGCAGCCAGTTGAAGAGGGGGATCTGGGCCGACTTGCCGGTGGCCGCCAGGAAGAGCAGCAGCACCGCGGCGGTGGCCGTCCCCCCGGCCAGCACCCCCTTGTGGGCGAAGATGCTGAGGTAGTCGAGCGACCCCACCTTGGAGAAGATGAGGAACATGGCGAGGAGGAACCCCACGTCGCCCACCCGGTTGTAGATGAAGGCCTTCTTGCCGGCCGAGGCGGCGGTGTCCCGCTGGAACCAGTAGGAGACCAAGAAGTAGGAGCAGACGCCCACCCCCTCCCACCCGACGAAGGTGACCAGCAGGTTGTTGGCCAGCACCAGCACCAGCATCGAGAAGACGAAGAGGTTCAGGTAGACGAAGAACTTGGAGTAGTCCCGGTCGCCCTTCATGTACCCGATCGAGTACAGGTGGATGAGCATGCTCACCCCGGAGACGAACATGCACATCGTCATCGAGAGCGGGTCCAAGAGGATTGCCGCCTTCACCTGCAGGCCGCCGACGGCGATCCAGCTGAAGAAGGAGTGGGCGGCCGCCCCCGGCCCGCAGCTGACGGCGCAGGTCACCTCCCGGTGCGCCGAGGGGAGGTGGGCCAGGCCGGCCAGTGAGACGCAGGCGGCCACGAACGACCCGGCCACGGCGGCCGTGCCCACCCACCCGGCCACCGGGTCGCCCATCCGCCGCCCGAAGGCGACCAGCACCACGAAGCCGACGAGCGGCAGCAGCGGCATGAGGAAGACGGCGTGGAGCACTCTGGGTCAGCCCTTCAGCGAGTGGAGGTCGTCGGCGGTGGTGGACGCCCGCCTGCGGAAGATGGCCACCACGATGCCGAGACCGACCACGACCTCGGCGGCCGCCACGACCAGGACGAAGAAGACGGCCGCCTGGCCCCCGATGTCGTGCAGCACCCGGGAGAAGGTGACGAAGGTCAGGTTGGCGGCGTTCAGCATGAGCTCGATGCACATGAACATGACCAGCACGTTGCGCCGCACGAGGAGGCCGATGGCCCCGATGGCGAAGAGCACGGCCGCCAGGCCGAGGTACCACTCTCCCGAGATGCTCACCGCGGTGCCCCCTCGTGGTCGGTCGGCGTGTCGTCGAGTGTCCCGGCGCCGGCCTCCTCGACCGCCTCGGCGCCGTCGGCGTCGGTGAGCGGCCCCGGGGGTCGGCGGGCGAGCACCACCGCGCCCACCACGGCGGTGACCAGCAGCCCGGCCGTGGCCTCGAAGGCGAACAGGTAGGTGGTGAAGACCGACTTGCCGAGCAGGTAGACGTTGGAGTGGTGGCCGGCCGTGGTCGAGCCGGCGACCGAGTGGGCGCCGGTCACCCAGTGGGCGTTGATGAAGAGGGCGACCACCCCGCCGAGGGCGATGGCCACGAGCAGGAAGGCCAGCGGCCGCTGGCCCCGGAGCGGCTCGGCCTCCACGTCCTCGAGCCGGTCGACGCCCAGGAACATGATGACGAAGAGGAAGAGGACGACGATGGCACCGGCGTAGACGATGACCTGCACGGCGGCCAGGAAGTCGGCGTGCTGCTCGACGAAGAGGACCGCCACCCCGAACAGGGTGAGGACCAGCGAGAGGGCGGCGTGGACGGCGTTGCGCGAGGTGACGACCCCCACCGCGCCGAGCAGCACGAAGGCGGCGGCGACCACGAAGGTGATCAGGTCGGGCACGGTGGCCGCGGCCAGGAGCGTGTCGCCCATCAGCCCTCCCCCGTCCCCTCGTCGCCGCGGCCCTTGGCCCGTGCCCGGGCGGCCCGGGCCTCGCCGAAGCGCTGGCGGGCCGCCTCGAGATGGCGGCGGTGGCGCTCGGCCGAGCGCTGGGCCCGCCACAGCCGGCCGCGCATCCCGCGGTGCTCGAGCGGGATGTCCTGGTCGAGCAGGTGGGCCTCGAGCACCTCGCGCAGCGCCATGGACCCGGTGGCCGCGTCGTCCCGCCGGCCCGACTGGCCGCCCTCGGGGGCGCGCACCCCGTAGCCGAGCTCGCCCGACCACTGGACCTCGCCCTCGTAGGCGGCGCTGCCGGCCGGGGCGGTGGCCCGCATCCACCCCGAGGTGCGCAGGTCGTCCCCCTCCCGCCAGTCCTCCCAGGGCAGGTGCTTGGGCCGCCCGTCGTCGCCGACCAGCAGCTCGGCCTTGGTGTAGATGGCGTCGGCCCGGTTGGTGAAGGAGAACTCGAAGAGCTTGGACTCGGTGATGGCCTCGGTCGGGCAGGCCTCCACGCACAGGTCGCAGTGGATGCAGCGCAGGTAGTTGATCTCGTAGACGTAGCCGTAGCGCTCGCCCGGGGAGACCGGGTGGTCCGGCGGGTTGTCCAGCCCCCGCACGTAGATGCAGTCGGCCGGGCAGACCCCGGCGCACAGCTCGCAGCCGATGCACTTCTCCATGCCGTCCTCGTAGCGGTTGAGGACGTGGCGGCCGTGCTGGCGCGGCTGCTTGGGCTTCTTCTCGTCGGGGTACTGCCGGGTGACCCGCGGCCGGGTCAGGTGCGCGAAGGTGAGCTTGAACCCGCCCAGGAACTTGAGCTCGGTCTTGATGTCGTCAACCAGGCTCATCCCGTCTCCCCTCCGTCCGCGGGCCCCTCGTGGTGGGCTCCGGGCTCCAGCCGCCGGCCGACCAGGTCGTCGACCGACAGCCCCCGCAGGGGGGAGAGCCGGCGACCGACCGGCGCCAGCACCGCCTGCTCGGCCAGCACCCGACCCCGGCCGATGCCGAAGGCCCGGACGACCAGGAACGAGAGGGCGACGGCCCCGACGGCGATCCCGAGCCCCCACCAGCCGTCGGTCACGAAGCCGGCCACCACCATCAGCCACCCGAGCGAGAGCGGGATCAGGTACTTCCACCCGAGCGTCATCAGCTGGTCGTAGCGCAGGCGGGGCAGGGCGGCGCGGAGCCACACGTAGAGGAAGAGGAAGACCATCACCTTGGCGAGGAACCACACCACGGGGAACCAGATGGAGAAGCTCGGGATGTGGGGCACCGGACCGTCGGGGCCGCCGAAGAACAGGGTCACCACCACGCCCGAGAAGGTGATGACGTTCATGAACTCGGCCAGGAAGAAGAGGGCGAAGCGGATCGAGGAGTACTCGGTGTGGAACCCGCCCACCAGCTCGGACTCGGCCTCGGTCAGGTCGAAGGGCGGGCGGGTCAGCTCGGCGGTGATGGCGATCAGGAAGAGGAGGAAGGGCACCACGCCCAACCGGATGAGGTTCCAGTCCCAGAACTCCGTCGCCTGGGACTCGACGATGGCCCGGGTGGAGAGCGACCCCGAGATCAGCACCACGGTCACCACCGAGATCCCCATCGCCGCCTCGTAGGAGATCATCTGGGCCGAGGCTCGCACCGAGCCGAGCAGCGGGTACTTCGACCCCGAGGCCCAGCCGGCCAGCATGACGCCGTAGACGGCGACGGCCGACATGGCCAGCACCAGGAGGATCCCGATCGGCGGGTCGGCCACCTGCAGCTCGAAGGCGTGGCCGGCGATGTGGATGACGCCGCCCAGCGGCACCACGGTGAAGATCAAGAGCGCCGGGACGAGCGAGAGGTAGGGGGCCAGCTTGAAGACGAAGTTGTCCGCCTTCTCGGGCAGCAGGTCCTCCTTGAAGAACAGCTTGATCCCGTCGGCCATCGTCTGGAGGATCCCCCAGGGCCCGGCCCGGTTCGGCCCGATCCGGCTCTGCATGTCCGAGATGACCTTGCGCTCGAACCAGATCATGAGCATGACCGAGACCAGCAGCACCCCGAAGGCCACCAGCACCTTGATGGCGACGACCACCCACACGAACCAGCCCACGCCGCGGTCGAAGAGGGGGTCGCCGTGGGTGGTGAGCCCGCCCACCAGCGGGTGGGCGGCGGCCAGGGCCAGGGCGCTCATCCGACCGACTCCAAGCGCACCTCGGTCACCGCCGCCCGGGCGTCGATGAGGACGGCGGCCGCGTTGGCCGGTCCCTCGGCCCCCTCCGGCGCCAGGTTGAACCCGACGGCCACCACCCCGCGCGCCACGCTCTCGTCGGCCTCGGCCGCCAGCACCAGGGCGCCGCGGGCCGAGCGCACCCGCACCCGGTCACCGGTGGACACCCCGAGTCGGTCGAGGTCGTAGGGGTTGGCCCGCACGGTCGCCGCCGGGGCGAGCGGGGCGAGCGAGGGCGACCCGGACACCGCGCCGCCGGCGTCGTAGAGGCGGCGGGTCGAGACGAGGCGCAGCGAGTAGCTGTCGACCGGGGGCAGGTGGGGCGCGGCGGCCGGGGCCGGCGCCGAGAGGAGCGGCGGCCGGGGGGGCCCGGGCGGGCCGTCGTGCGGTCGGCCATCCTCGGCGGCGGGGGCCTCGGCCGACCCGACCCGGGGCGGCGCGCCCTGGCGCTCCGCCGACTCCACCCCCGGCAGGGCCATCGGGTCGATCGGCTCGGGGGTCCGGGCACCGGTCCGGGCGGCGTCGTAGGGGGCGACCACGCCGTCGCGCCCGGCGTCGAGCACGGCCGGGGTCAACCCGGCGTAGGCCGGGGCCAGCCGCTCGATCTCCTCGGCCAGGTCGCCCAGCCCGTCCACCTTGAAGTCGGCCCCCAGCTCGCCGGCGAGCTCGGTGGCGATCATCCAGTCCGGCCAGGCCAGCCCGGGCGGCACCAGCTTCTGGCCGAGCCGGGTGACCCGGCCCTCGAGGTTGGTGGTGGTCCCGGGCCGCTCGTGGGCGACGGCGGCCGGCAGCACCACGTCGGCGCGATCGGTGGTGGCCGAGAGGTGGCCGGTCACCGCCACCACGAAGTCGGCGGCCCCGAGGGCCCGCTCGGCCAGGTCCTGGTCGCAGAAGTCGCCGACGACGTCGGCCCCGAGGGCGATCAGCGCCCGCACCCGCCCGTCCGCCCCGGCCGGATCGTCCCCGGCCAGCGAGGCCAGCACCTCGGCGGCGCCCCGCCCGCGGGTGGCGGGCACCGAGCCCCACCCGGCGGTGAACCACGCCGCCCCGTCGGCCAGCGACACCCGGCCGGGCAGGACGCCCGGGGCCAGCCCCATGTCGAGCGCGCCGTGGACGTTCCCCCGCCGCAGCGCCGGCAGGAAGCGGGCGGCGGGCAGCGCCTCGGCGAGGGCCAGGGCCGCCTCGGCCACCACCCCCTCGTGCTCGGCCAGCGACGGTCGCCCGACCACCACCACCACGCCGTCGCCGCCCGACCCCACGATCCCCTTCGCCCGGGCCAGGTCATCGGGGTGGCAGGCCGGCCCCTCGGGGTGGTTGGCCAGGGCGCCGGCGGCAGCCGCGTCGCCGGCGATCGCCCGGGCGATGGCCGGGGCGTCGCCGGGCCGGGCGGCCAGCGAGACGGCGGCGTAACGGGTGAGCGAGGTCGGCACCGGGGTCACCTCGACGAGCGACGTCGTCTTGTCCAGCGCCGCCCGGCGGAGGCGCAGGAAGAGGACGGGCAGCTCCTCGCGCACGTCGCCGGTGAGGAGGACGACCACCCGGGCCGAGCAGGTCTCGTCGAGGGTGGCCCGGGGCAGGGAGAGCACGAGGTCGGCCGGCAGGCCGTCGGCCAGCTGGGCGTCGACGGAGTCGGTGCCCAGCACCGCCTTGGCCAGCTTGGCCCAGGCGTAGGCGCCCTCGTTGGTGCAACGGGCGCCGCCGAGCAGGGCGACGGCCCCCGGACCGCCGTGCCGGCGGGCGGCGGAGAGCCCCTCGGCCGCCGCCGCCAGGGCCTCGTTCCAGCCGACCGGGACGAGCTCGCCGCCCTTCCTGACCATCGGCTCGGTCAGGCGGGCCGCCGAGCGGGCCGTCCCCGAGGCCACCGCGGCCCCGTCGGCGCCGGCGGCCGGCTCGGCGCCGTTGACCGACTCGAAGGTGAACCGCCCCTTGTCGCACAGCCAGCCCTGGTTCACCGGGTCGGCGTCGATGCCGAGGAGCCGGGTGAGGCGGTTGGCCGAGGACTGGACGGCCACCCGGCACCCGAACGAGCAGGTGGTGCAGGTCGACTCGACCTGGTCGAGGTCCCAGGGCCGCGCCGTGAAGCGGTAGGGGGTGGCGGTGAGCGCCCCCACCGGGCAGATCTGCACGGTGTTGCCGCTGAAGTAGGAGGAGAAGGGCTCGCCGGGGAAGGTGGCGACCTCCACCCGCTCCCCCCGGCCGGCGAAGTCGATCTGGGCCTCGCCGGCCACCTCCTCGGCGAAGCGGGTGCAGCGGGCGCACTGGATGCACCGCTCGCGGTCGAGCAGCACCAGCTCGGAGATGGGGACCGGCTTGGCGAAGTGGCGCTTCTCCTCGACGAAGCGGCTCTCGCCGGGGCCGTAGGCGAGGGTCTGGTCCTGGAGCGGGCACTCGCCGCCCTTGTCGCAGACCGGGCAGTCCAGCGGGTGGTTGACCAGGAGGAACTCGAGCACCCCGTCCTGGGCCTTCTTCACCTTCTCCGAGTCGGTGACCACCTCCATGCCCTCTTGGGCGGCGATGAAGCAGGCCGGCTGGAGGGTCGCCCCGCGCGGGCCGCTCACCTCGACCAGGCACATCCGGCACATCCCCACCGGCTCCAGGCGCGGGTGGTAGCAGAAGCGCGGGATGTAGGTCCCGTTGCGCTCGGCCGCGCTGATGAGCAGCTCCCCGGGCTCGGCGGTGGCCGGGCGGCCGTCGAGGGTGAAGCCGACCCCGCTCGGGGCGTCGTCGTGGGGCGCGGCCGTCTCAGCCATGGGGGCAGGCCCCTTCCTTGATGTGCAGCAGGAACTCGTCGCGGAACATCTCGATGGCCGAGTGGATCGACGAGGGGATGGACGGCCCCAGGACGCAGATGGTCGTCTGCTGGGGCGGCCACAGAAGGCCCGGGGAGATGTTGTCGCTCACGTCGAGCAGGAGGTCGAGGTCCTCCTCCCGGCCGCCGCCGTGCTCGATCCTAAAGAGCACCCGCTCGAGCCAGCCCGACCCCTCCCGGCACGGCGTGCACTGGCCGCACGACTCGCGCGAGAAGAACTTGGTGATCCGCCAGGCCGCCCGGACCATGCAGGTGGACGAGTCCATGACGGTGATCGCCCCCGAGCCCAGCATCGAGCCGGCCTCCCCCACCTCGTCCTGGCCGAGGGGGAGGTCGAGCTTGTCCGGCCCGAACCACGGGGCCGAGACGCCGCCGGGGATGATCGCCTTGACCTCCCGGCCGCCCCGCACCCCGCCGCCCAGCACCGGGGCGTAGATGAGGTCGCGGAAGGTGGTCTTCACCATCTCGACCTCGTAGGTGCCCGGGTTGTTCACGTGGCCCGAGAGGGCGAACAGCCGGGTCCCCGTCGAGCGCCCGCCGCCCAGGGCGGCGAAGGCGGCCCCGCCGTGGGTGACGATCCACGGCAGGTTGGACATGGTCTCGACGTTGTTCACCACGGTCGGCTGGCCGTAGAGGCCGACCGAGGCCGGGAAGAACGGCGGCTTGATGCGCGGGAAGCCGCGCTTGCCCTCGAGCGCCTCCAAGAGGGCGGTCTCCTCGCCGCAGATGTAGGCGCCGGCGCCGGGGTGGACCACCACGTCGACCGAGAACCCCGAGCCGAAGATGTCGGCGCCCACCGCCTTGTGGCGGTAGGCCTCGTTGAGCGCCGCCTGCACCCGCTCGAGGCCGAGGGCGAACTCGCCGCGGACGTAGATGAAGGCCAAGGAGACCTGGAGGGCGTAGGCGGCGATCACCACCCCCTCGATGAGCTGGTGGGGGTCGCCCTCGAGCAGGAGGTGGTCCTTGAAGGTGGCCGGCTCGCTCTCGTCCCCGTTCACCACCAGGTAGGTCACCGGGTCCTTGCGCAGCATCGACCACTTGCGGCCGGCCGGGAAGCCGGCCCCGCCCCGGCCGAGCAGGCTCGCCGCGTCGACCTCGGCGGCCACCGCCTCGGGGGTCATGGTGAGCGCCTTGCGCAGCCCCTCGTAGCCGCCGGTGGCCAGGAAGCGGTCGAGGGTGTGGGAGTCGTCGTGGCCCAGCCGGGCGGTGACGATGCGCGGCGCGTCGGTCACCGCCATCAGGCCGCCCCCCCGGACCCGGCGGCCCGTGCCGCCTGCTCGGCCGCCGCGGCGGCGCGCTCGCCGGCCACCTGGTCGCGGGGGACCTCCAACCCCACCGTGCGCCGGACCCGCACCAGCGTCCCGTGCGGTGGCACGGTGCCGGCCAGCCGCCCGGCCCGCAGGTCCTCGACGAGGGCGTCGAACTCGGCGGCGGTGCGGGCACCCACGTAGCGGTGGTTCACCGTGACGCAGGGGACCTTGTCGCAGCCGGCCAGGCACTCGGCCTCCTCGAGGGTGATCGTCCCGTCGGCGGTCGTCCCCCCGGCACGGACGCCGAGGTGCTCCTCGGCGTGCTCGAGCAGCTCGAGCGCCCCTGTGAGCAGGCAGGCGATGTTGGTGCAGACCGACACGACGTAGGTGCCCACCGGCTCGGTGTGCAGCATCTCGTAGAAGGTGGCGGTGCCGCGGACCTCGGCCGGCGTCACCCCCACCAGCGCGGCGATCTCCTCCATGGCCTCGGGCCGGAGCCACCCGTCCTGCTCCTGGGCCAGGTGGCACAGGGGGATCAATGCCGAGCGGGGCTCGGGGTAGAGGGCCACCAGGGCCTCGGCCCGGGCGCGCAGCTCGGGGCGCAGGTGGCTCACCGGTCCACCTCCCCCATCACCGGGTCGACCGAGGAGACGACGGCCACGGCGTCGGCGATGAGGCCGCCGCGCAAGAGGACCGGCACCGTCTGGAGGTTGACGAAGCTCGGGCCGCGGATGTGCATCCGGTAGGGCTTGGCGGTCCCGTCGGAGACCAGGTAGCAGCCGAGCTCGCCCCGGGGGGACTCGATGGCCACGTAGACCTCGCCCTCGGGCACCCGGAACCCCTCGGTGAACACCTTGAAGTGGTGGATCAGCGCCTCCATCGACTCGTCGATGCGGGCGCGCGGGGGCGGGGTGACCTTGCGGTCCTGCACCCGGTAGTCCCCTGCCGGCATGCGCGCCGCCACCTGGCGGATGATCCTGATCGACTCGCGGATCTCGTTCAGCCGGATGGAGTAGCGGTCGAAGTTGTCGCCGTAGGTGCCGACGATGACGTCGAACTCGACCTCGTCGTAGGCGAGGTAGGGCATGGCCCGCCGCAGGTCCCAGGGGACCCCGGTCGACCGCAGGATCGGCCCGGTGGCCGAGAGGGCCAGCGCCTCCTCGGCCGTGAGGTTGCCCACGCCCTCGGTGCGCTCCCTGAAGATGGGCTGGCCGGTCAGGAGCTCGTCGTACTCGAAGCTGCGCTCGAGGACGGTCTCGCAGATGACCTCCACGTCGTCCTCCCAGCCGTCGGGCAGGTCGGCGGCGACCCCGCCGGGGCGGATGTAGTTGTTGTTCATCCGCAGGCCGGTGGTCTTCTCGAAGAACGACAGCACCATCTCGCGCTCTCTGAAGCCGTAGATCATCATCGAGGTCGACCCGAGGTCCATGCCGTTGGTGGCCATCCACATGAGGTGCGAGGAGACCCGCTGGAGCTCGGACATGAGCATGCGGATCCACACCGCCCTCGGCGGCAGCTCCACGCCGAGCAGCGCCTCGGTGGCCATGGAGAACACCAGCTCGTTGTTGAGCGGCGAGAGGTAGTCCATGCGGGTGACGTTGGTCGTCCCCTGCACGTAGGTGAGCTCCTCGCCGGTCTTCTCCATGCCGGTGTGGAGGTAGCCGATGACCGGCTTGGTGCGCAGCACCGTCTCGCCGTCGAGCTCCAGCATGAGCCGCAGCACCCCGTGGGTGGAGGGGTGCTGGGGGCCCATGTTGATGATCATCGTCTCGTCGTCGCGCTGCTCGACGTCGATGTCCCCGGGGTTGAGCACCGACCCCTCGGGCAGCCGCAGGACGGCGCCGACCTCCCGGCGCAGCTCGTCGGGGCCGGTGGCGGGGCGGTCGAGCAGCTCCTGGGCGCCCTCGGAGGTCTCGGCGACGCGTGCCGCGGTGCGGACGCCGCCCAAGAACAGGTCGTCGTCGGCCGGGCCGTCGTCGGCGGGGCGGCCGGGGGTGGTGCTGGGCTCGCTCATCTCGGGCCCGGGGCCTCCTTGAACTGCACCGGCACCCGGCCCACGCCGTAGTCCTTGCGCAGCGGGTGGCCCTCCCACTCCTCGGGCATGAGGATGCGGGTCAGGTCGGGGTGGCCGGAGAAGACCACCCCCACCAGGTCGAAGGCCTCCCGCTCCATGGCGTCGGCCCCGGGGTACAGGTCGGTCACCGAGTCGACGACCGGGTCGGACTCGGGCACCTGGACCCGCACCCGCACCCGCCGCTTGGCCGAGAGCGAGAGCAGGTTGACCACGACCTCGAAGCGCTCGGGGGCCACGCCCTCGGGCAGGTCCCGGCCGGGGTGGGTGAGGTAGTCGACGGCGCAGAGGTCGGCGCACATCTCGAAGCCGGCGTCGCGGTAGGCGGCCACCAGCTCGTGGTAGCGGGCCCGGGGGGGGAAGGCCACCTCGTCGGTGCGCCGCCCGGGGGCGCGGGGGACGTCGGGCAGGGCCACGGTCATCGGGGGGTGGCCACCCGGACGGCGCCGGGCACCTCGGGCACGAACCCGGTGGTGCGCTCGGGGGCCGACGCCCGGCCCGGCCGCCGGGTGATCTCGCCGGTGCGGATCTTCTCGTGCAGGGTCAAGATGGCGTGGAGCAGCGTCTCGGGGGAGGGCGGGCAGCCCGGCGCGTAGACGTCGACCGGGACGATCTGGTCGACGCCCTGGACGATGGCGTAGTTGTTGAACATGCCGCCGGTCGAGGCGCACACGCCCATCGAGATGACCCACTTGGGCTCCATCATCTGGTCGTAGACCTGGCGCAGGACCGGGGCCATCTTCTGGGAGACCCGCCCGGCCACGATCATGAGGTCGGCCTGGCGGGGGGAGGCCCGGAAGACCTCCATGCCCAGGCGGCTGATGTCGTAGTCGGCCGCGCCCACCGACATCATCTCGATGGCGCAACAGGCCAGCCCGAAGGTGGCCGGCCAGACGCTGTTGCGCCGGGCCCACTTGACCAGGTCCTCGATCCGGCCGGTCAGGAAGTTGTGCTGGAGGTCCTCGAGGCCCACGTCGGGTCCCTAGGCGGCCCGGTCCGGGGACACCGGTCCGGCGGTGATCCGGGTGATGGTGGAGTCCGAGGTGCGGGCCGGCATCCCCCGCTGCAGCCGGCGGACCGGCCCCCAGCTGAGCGCCCCGTTGCTCACCAGGTACAAGAAGGCGGCGAAGACCACGAGGGCGAAGACCACCACCTCCACCAGCCCGAACGCCCCGAGCTGGTGGAAGTCCACCGCCCAGGGGTAGAGGAAGATGATCTCGATGTCGAAGATGATGAAGATCATCGCCACCAGGTAGAAGCGGACCGGGAAGCGCGACGGCGGCTCGCGGTCGGGGACGATGCCGCACTCGTAGGGGGCCGTCTTGGCGGCGGTGGGCCGCTTCTTCGGTGCCAGCAAGGCGGACGCGACGAACGACCCCGCGGCGAAGATGGCACCGAGCACGATGAGGAGGAAGATCGGAAGGTACTGGTCCACTGCATCGCGGTTCTACCACGGCGCCCTTTGCGAAGGCACATCCGCCCCCCGGTCCCACCGGGGCGGCCCGGCGCCGGTGACGGGCGGGCCGCGGCCCGGGCCGCACCCGGCGCCGGCCCCCTACGATCTGGGTGTGGCCGACCGCACACCGATCTCGCCCGGGACCGACGCGGAGCGCCCCGGGGACCCCGGGGGCGACGGGCGCGTCCACGACGTGCTGGTCGTCGGGGCCGGCCCCGGCGGGTCGTCGTGCGCCTACTGGCTGGCCGACGCCGGCTGGGACGTGGTGGTGGTCGAGAAGAAGCACTTCCCGAGGGAGAAGACCTGCGGCGACGGCCTCACGCCGCGCGCCGTGCGCCAGCTGGCCGACATGGGGCTGGAGGGGGCCCTGGCCGGGTCCCACCGCTACACGGGGCTGCGGGCCCACGGCTTCGGCCAGGTGGTCGAGATGGCCTGGCCCGACCACCCCGCCTTCCCCGGCTACGGCTACACCATCACCCGCCACGACCTCGACGGCCTGGTGGCCGAGCGGGCGGTGAAGGCCGGGGCCACGCTCCGCCAGGGCACCGAGGCCCTCGAACCCCTGGTCGAGCCGGGACGGGACCCCGGCGGGCTGCCGCTCTGCCTGGGGGCGGTGGTCAAAGACCGCGACACCGGCCGGGTGGGCGAGGTCCGGGCCCGCTACGTGGTGGTGGCCGACGGCTCGAACTCGCGCTTCGGCCGGGCGCTGGGGACCAGCCGGGAGCGGAGCTTCCCGATGGGGATGGCGCTGCGCGGCTACTACCGCTCCCCCCACCACGACGACCCGTTCATCGAGTCGCACCTCGACATCCGCGACGCCCACGGCGAGGTCGTCCCCGGCTACGGCTGGATCTTCCCGATGGGCGACGGCCGGGTCAACGTCGGCGTGGGCCTCCTCTCCACCGACCGGCGGTGGAAGGGGGTCAACACGACCAAGCTCATGGAGACGTTCGTCGAGTGGGCCCCCGACCGCTGGGGCCTCTCGCCCGAGACCTGCTGCGGCCCGCCGACCGGGGGCAAGCTCCCCATGGGGCTGGCCGTCGGCCCCCACGTCGGGCCGAACACCGTGGTGGTCGGCGACGCCGGCGGGTCGATCAACCCCTTCAACGGCGAGGGCATCGCCTACGGCTACGAGACCGGCCGGCTGGCCGCCGCCTGCGTGGGCGAGGCGCTGGCCGGCGGCGGCCCGGCCGCCCTCGCCGCCTACGAACAGCGGCTGGCCGACGACTACGGCGCCTACTACCAGGTGGCCCGGGCCTTCGTCCGGGTGATCAGCCACCCCGAGGTGATGCGGGTCTGCGTCGGCGGGGGGCTCCGCTCCGAGCTGCTCATGCGCGAGCTCCTGCGGATCATGGCCAACCTGATGCGCCCCGACCTCCCCGGCCCGGCCGAGCTGGGCTTCCGGGCGATGTCGGCCCTCGCCCGCCTCCTCCCCGAAGGGGCCGTCGAGCCCTGGGCCGCCCGGCGCTGACCCCGAGCTACCCGGCCCCGCCCTCCCACCCCGCGGCCACCTCGGCCGCCGCCTCGCCGGCCGCCTCGACCGCCCGGTCGAGCTCGCGCTCGGTGTGGGCGAGGCCGGGGAAGAGCACCTCGTAGGCGCCGGGGGCGAGCGCGACCTTGCGTCGCAGGAGGGCGTGGAAGAGCCGGCGGTAGGCGCCGTTGGTGGCCAGGGCCGCCGCACCGTCGTAGTCCGACGGCGGGACGACGGCCGAGCCGGGCGGGCCGACGAAGAGGCCGACCAGCGGGCCGACCGAGCGGGCGGCGGCGGGGAGGCCGCCCGAGGTGACGGCGTCGGCCAGGGCGTCGGCGAAGACCGCGGCCCGGTTGGACAGGTCCTCGTAGTCGGCCCCGGTCACGTGGGTGAGCACGGCCAGCCCGGCCGCCGTGGCCAGCGGGTTCCCCGACAGGGTGCCCGCCTGGTAGACGGGGCCCTGCGGGGCCAGGTGGGAGAGGAGGTCGGCCCGGCCGCCGAAGGCGCCGACCGGCAGGCCGCCCCCGATGACCTTGCCGAAGCACCACAGGTCGGGGGTGACGCCGTAGCGGGCGGCGGCGCCCCCGGTGCCCAGGCGGAACCCGGTGATGACCTCGTCGAAGACGAGCAGCGCCCCGGCCGAGTCGCAGGCCGCCCGCAGCCCCTCCAAGAACCCCTCGGCAGGGGGGACCAGGTTCATGTTGGCCGCCACCGGCTCGACGATGACGCAGGCCACCGAGTCGTCGAGGTCGGGGACCACGTTGTAGGGGGCGACCACGGTGTCGGCCACCGCCCCCCTGGGCACCCCGGCCGAGTCGGGCAGGCCCAGGGTGGCCACCCCGCTCCCCCCGCCGGCCAGCAGCCCGTCGGAGTGGCCGTGGTAGCAGCCGGCGAACTTCACCACCCGGTCCCGGCCGGTGGCCCCTCGGGCGAGGCGCACCGCGCTCATGGCCGCCTCGGTGCCCGAGGAGACGAGGCGCACCCGCTCGCACCCCGCCACCCGCTCGCAGATCGCCTCGGCCAGGAGCACCTCCCCGGGCGTGGGCATGCCGAAGGTGGTGCCCGAGGCGGCGGCCCGGCGCACGGCCTCGGTCACCACCTTGTGGGCGTGGCCGAGGAGGACGGCGCCGTAGGACTGGATCAGGTCCAGGTAGCGGTTCCCCTCCACGTCGAAGACGTGGGCCCCCTCGCCCCGCACGGCGGTGAAGGGGACGCCGCCCACCGAGGCGAACGAGCGCACCGGGGAGTCGACCCCGCCGGGGATCGAGCGGCCGGCCCGGGCGAACCACTCCTCGTTGGTCCCCCCCGGCCCGCCGGCCCCGACCGCGGGCTCAGCCACTCGACGACCCGCTCACCGGGCGCTGCGGCCGAGCGCCTTCGCCACCTCGGCGGCGAAGTAGGTGAGGACGAAGTCGGCCCCGGCGCGCTTGATCGCCGTCAGCTGCTCGAGCGCCACGGCCGGCCCGTCCACCCACCCCCGCTCGGCGGCGGCCTTCACCATGGCGTACTCGCCGCTCACGTGGTAGGCGGCCACGGGCACGTCGACCGCCCGGCGGACGTCGGCCACCACGTCGAGGCTGGTGGTGGCCGGCTTCACCATCACCATGTCGGCGCCCTCGGCCACGTCGAGGGCCACCTCGGTCAGCGACTCGCGCCGGTTGGCCGGGTCCTGCTGGTAGGCGCGCCGGTCGCCGCCGGCGGCGATGGCCACGTCGACCGCGTCGCGGAACGGGCCGTAGAGGGCCGAGGCGTACTTGGCCGCGTAGGCGAGCACCGCCACCTCGGCGAACCCCCCCGAGTCCAGGGCCCGGCGGACGGCCGCCACCTGCCCGTCCATCATCCCGCTGGGCGCCACGACGTGGGCCCCGGCCGCCGCCTGGGCCAGGGCCACGCGCCCGTAGAGCTCGACGGTGGCGTCGTTGTCGACCGTGCCGTCCTCGGCCAGCACCCCGCAGTGGCCGTGGTCGGTGTACTCGTCGAGGCAGAGGTCGGCCATGAGCACCAGCTCGTCGCCGAGGGCGGCGCGCAGCTCGCCCAGCGCCCGCTGGACGACCCCGTCGGGGTCCCAGGCCCCCGACCCGGTGGGGTCCTTGGCCGCGGGCACCCCGAAGAGCATCAGGCCGGGGACCCCGAGCGAGGCGAGCCGCGTGGCCTCGGCCACCACCGAGGCCACCGTGTGCTGGGACTGCCCGGGCAGCGAGGCGATCGGGGCGGGCTCGTCGATGCCCTCTCGGACGAAGACCGGCGCCACCAGGTCGTCCACCCCGAGGCGGGTCTCGGCCACCAGCCGGCGCAGGGCCGGGGTGCGCCGGAGCCGCCGCAGCCGTCGTTCGGGGAAGCCCACCGGACCAGCCTACGGCGCCGTGGGCGGGGCGGTCCCGAGGCGGGCGGCCAGCGCCGCGGCCAGCGCGGCGGCCGAGGGGGAGCCGGGCTCGACCGCCACCGCCAGCCCCGCCCGGCGGGCGGCCTCGGCGGTGGTCGGCCCGATGCAGGCCACCACCGGCGGGACCGGGAGCGGCCGGCCGGCCGGGTCCCGCTGGGCCAGGTATCCCTCGACGGTCGAGGGGGAGGTGAACGTCACCACCTGCGCCCCGGCCAGCTCGTGGCAGAGGGCGGCCGGCGGGGGCGGGGCGGCGACGGTGCGATACGCGACGACCTCGTCCACCGCCCACCCCCGGGCCAAGAGCCCCTCGGGCAGGGCGCGCCGGGCGTCGGCGGCCCGGGGGAAGAGGACCCGGCCGCCGGGGGGAGGGTCGGGGAAGGCGGCGGCCAGGGCGGCCGCACCCCCCGCACCGTCCACCGGCACCAGGTCGGCCACCAGGTGGTAGGCGGCCAGGGCCTGGGCGGTGGCCTCGCCCACCGCGGCCAGGCGGGCCGGTCCGAACCCCCGGCTGTCGCGCAGCAGCGGGACCAGACGGTGCACGGCGTTGGCCGAGGTGAACGCCACCCAGTCGTACCCGCCGGCCCCCCGTGCCGCCTTCTTCAGGGCGGCGCCCCCGTCCTCGGGGTCGGCCAGGGCCACCACCGCCAGCTCGAGCACCCGGGCCCCGGCGTCGGCCAGGGCGGCGGTGAGCGGGCCGGCCTGCCCGCGGGCCCGGGTCACCACCACCGTGGTGCCGGCCAGGGGCCGGGCGGCCAGGGACCCCAGGTCGAGGCCGGCCACCTCGCCGACCACGACCACCGCCGGCGCCACCACCTCGGCCGCCCCCAAGGCGCCCAAGGTGGTCCGCACGGTGCGCTGGGCGGGGGTGGTGCCCCACTCGACCACGGCCGCCGGGGTTTCGGCCGGCCGGCCGGCCTCCATCAGCCGCCGGGCGATCTCGGCCCTGGTGGCCACGCCCATGAGCACCACCAGGGTCCCGCCGGCCTTGGCCAGGGACGCCCAGTCGACCCCGGTGCCCGCCTCCCCCACCCGCCCGGTCACCACGGTCACCGAGGAGGAGAGCCCGCGGTGGGTGACCGGGATGCCGGCCGAGGCCGGCACGGCGGTGGCCGACGTCACCCCCGGCACCACCTCGAACGCCACCTGGGCCCGCGCCAGGGCCTCGGCCTCCTCGCCGCCGCGGCCGAAGAGGAACGGGTCGCCCCCCTTCAGCCGGACGACCGTCCGCCCCGCCCGGCCGTGGGCCACCAAGAGGGCGTCGATCTCCGCCTGGCGCACCGCGCCCCCCGGCCCGCCGTCGGCGCCGGAGGGCCGCTTGCCCACGTCGAGGAGGAGGGCGTCGGGGCGGGCCAGCGACAGGAGGGCGGGGTCGACCAGGCGGTCGTAGACGACGACGTCGGCCCGGGAGAGGAGGTCGGCTCCCCGGCGGGTGATGAGGCCCGGGTCGCCGGGGCCGGCCCCGACGAGGTGGACGGTCATTCGACCCGCTCCTCGGCCGGCTCCCACCCGCAGATGGACGACCCCCCGCACCCGTCCATCAGGTGGCGGGCCGTCTCCCGCCCGAGCGCCACCGGGTCCGCCCCGGTGCGCTCGGCCCGCAGCACCACCCGGCCGTCGCCGCTCGCCACCATGGCCCGCAGGCGCAGCCCCTCCCCAACCCCCTCGGCCCACGCCCCCACCGGCACCGTGCAGCTCCCGCCGGCCTCGGCCAGGAAGGCGCGCTCGGCCGAGAGCGTCCGGTGGCCGCAGGGGTCGTCGAGCGGGGCCAGGAGGGCGGCGGTCGCCCCGTCGTCGGCCCGGCACTCGAGGGCGAGGGCCCCCTGGCCGACCTGGGGCAGCATCACCGAGACGGGGAGCACCTCGGTGACCCGGTCGGCCCAGCCCAGCCGGTCCATGGCGGCCACGGCCACCACCACGGCGTCGACCGAGCCGTCCTCGGCCCGGCGCAGGCGGGTGGCCATGTTGCCCCGCAGCTCGACGAAGGTGAGGTCGGGGCGGACGTTGGCCAGCTGCGCCCGCCGCCGGGCCGAGCCGGTGGCCACCGTGGCGCCGGCCGACAGGTCCTCGAGCTGGCGGCCGACGAGGGCGTCGCGGGGGTCGGCCCGGGGCGGCACGGCCGCCACCACCAGCCCCTCGGGGGTCAGCGCCGGGAGGTCCTTGGCCGAGTGCACGGCCACGTCGGCCCGGCCGTCGGCCACCGCCGCCTGCACCTCCTTCACGAACATCCCCTGGCCGCCCAGGCGGTCGATGGGCACGTCGGCCCGCCGGTCGCCCATGGTGTGGACCACCACCGGGACCACCTCGACCCCGGGATGGGCGTCGGACAGGGCCGCGGCCACCAGCTCGGCCTGCCGGAGGGCGAGCGGCGACCCCCGGGTGGCCAGGCGCAGCGGCCCCACCGGACCTACAGGTCGAACAGCAGGCGGAGGGCCTCCACCAGCCGTTCGCCCCGCGGCGTGCCGGCGCTCTCCTTCAAGAGCACCGTCGGCTCGTGCACCAGCTTGGCCAGCACGGCCCGGGTCACCGCGTCCACCTGCGCCCAGTCGTCCTCGGAGAGCTGGGCGAACTGGCCGCGCCGGCGCTCGAGCTCGGCCGTGCGCACCTCCTCCATCCGGGTGCGCAGCGCGGCCACCACCGGGGCGGCGCCCCGGGCCCGGTTGGCCTCGCGGTAGCGGGCCACCTCCTCGGCCACGATCTCGGCCGCCCGGTCGGCCTCGCCCCGGCGCTCCTCCATGGCCTGGGCGACCGCCGAGGAGAGGTGGTCCATGTCGAGCAGGGTGACGCCGTCGAGGGCGGCGGCCTCGGGGTCGACGTTGCGGGGCATCCCGAGGTCGACCACCAGCAGCGGCCGGCCGGGGGGCCGGTGCGGCGGGGCCAGCTGGGCCGCCGAGACCAGGTGGGCCTCGGCCTCCGCCGCCGTCACCACCACGTCGGCGGTGGCCAGGGCGGCGGGGAGGTCGCCCATGCCGACGGCGCGCACCGCCGTCCCCGGCGGGGCGGCGCGGGCCACCTCGGCCGCCCGGGCCGCCGTGCGGTTGGCCACGACCACCTCGGCCGGCCGCCGGGGGGCGGCCATCGAGACCAGCGCCGAGACCACCCCCGACCCCATCTCCCCCGCCCCGACCACCACGACCGTGGCCCCGGCCAGCCCGCCCCGGCGGGACTCGGCCAGCTCCACGGCGGCGTGGGAGAAGGAGGTGGTGCCCCGGGCGATCGCCGTCTCCGAGCGGACCCGCTTGCCGGTGCGCAGCGCGTGGCGGAACAGCTCGGAGAGGACCGGGCCGGCCACCCGCTCGTCCTGGGACCGCTCCCAGGACCGGCGGACCTGGCCCAGCACCTCGCCCTCGCCGAGCACCGCCGACTCGAGGCCCGAGGCCACCGAGAAGAGGTGGACGGCCACCGCGTCGTCGAAGCGGACGGCGGCGTGCTCCTCGATCTCGCCGAGGCCGACGCCGGCCTTGTCGGCCAGCACCTCTTGGATCTCGTGGACGGCGTCGTGGAACCGGTCGACCACGGCGTAGACCTCGGTGCGCAGGCAGGTGGAGAGGACCACCGACTCGGAGAGGTTGGCCCGGTCGCGCAGCAGCCCGAGCACCTTGGCCAGGTCGCTGTCGGCGACGGTGACCCGCTCGAGCAGGCCCAGCGGCGCCCGCTCGTGCTCCAGCCCTACCACCACCACGGACAAGGGGTCGGTCGCCTCCCTGGGTCGGACCGGCCGCCCGGGCCGCATCGGCGTGCCGGGTGACGGGTCACGGCCCCGTGCGCCAAGGGCGGGCCCGATGCCCACCCGCTCGGTCCCAGCATGCCGGGCGGGCGGGCGGGGCGCCAGTCACCGCCCGTTCCTACCCCGTGCCGGGCTCGCGGGAGAGGCCGACCGAGCGCAGTGCGGCCACCTCGCCGTCGCCCACCGGGTCCCGGCGGGACTGGTAGAAGGTGAGGACCTGGAGCTCGATGGAGAGGTCGACGTAGCGCAGCAGCACGTCGGCGGGCACGTGGAGCACCCGGGGGGCGAAGTTGAGGATCGACGTCACCCCGATCGACACCAGGTCGTCGGCGACCTCCTGGGCGGCCGCCGCCGGGGTGGCCACCACCCCGATGGCCGGCCGGTCGGGGCCGGCCAGGGAGGGGAGCTGGTCGACGTGGCGGACGGTGACCGGCCCCACCCGCTGGCCCACCACCGCCGGGTCGACGTCGAAGAGGGCGGCCACCCGGAACCCGCGCGAGCTGAACCCCTCGGAGTTGACGAGGGCCCGGCCCAGGTTGCCGATGCCGACCACCACCACCGGCCAGTCGCGCCCCACCCCGAGCGCCCGGCCGATCTGGGCGAGGAGGAACGAGACGTCGTAGCCGGTCCCCCGGGTGCCGAACGAGCCGAGCAGCGAGAGGTCCTTGCGCACCTTGGCCGCGTTGACCCCGGCCCGCGAGGCCAGCTGCTCGGAGGAGACGGTGGTGGTGCCGCTGCGCTCGAGCTCGGCCAGGATCCGCTCGTAGACCGGGAGCCGGACCACGGTCGCCTCGGAGATCCGCCGCGAGCCCGCGTCGGGGCGCTCGCCGCCCGCGGCCGGGAGGGGCGGGTCGCTCACCACACCGCCTCCACCACCGTCCCGGCCGACACCCCCAGCGTGGCGGCGGCCGACCCCTCCCGCACTACCAGGGCCAGCCGCCCGTTGGCGTCCACCAGCACCCCGGCCTCGCCGGGAGCGAGGTCCGAGAAGGCGCCGACCCGGCGGAGGGGGCGGGGCGGGCCGCCCGCCGGGGCGGCCACGGCGAGCTCGCCGACCGTGGGCGGGACCAGGTCGCCCGCCGCCGCCAGCTGGGCGTTGCCGAACCGGTCGACCCAGGTCACCTCGGCCCGCAGCCACCGGCGGCCGTCGGCCGCCTCGCCCTGCTCGGCGACCGGGTCGGCCAGGGTGACCAGCGAGGCGGGGTCGGCCGGCCGGCCGAGCGAGGCGGGGTCGGCCCCTTGGCACAGCGCGGCGACGGCCGGGGCGAGGACATCGCGGCCGTCGAAGGTCGACGGCCGGTCGCCGGGCGCCAGCTCGACCGCCCGCGCCGGGCCGCCGCCGGCCTCGGCCGCCGGCCACAACAGGCCGTTGTCCGGGCCGACCAGCAGCCGGGGCCCGGGGCCGGCGGCGAGCTCGACCACCACCGCTCGGCGCGCCCCGCCCACCCCGGGGTCCACCACGGCCAGCACCACCCCGGGGCCGAGGTGGGGGAGGGCGCGGGTGAGCGCCCGCGCCGCGGCGCGCACGTCGAAGGGCGGGAGGTCGTGGACGAGGTCGATCACCGCCGCTCCCGGGGCCAGGCGGCGCAGCACGGCGTGGACCACGCCGACGAACTCGTCGCCCCGGCCGTAGTCCGACAGGAAGAAGACGGTGTCGGCGCCGGCGGGCGCCCCGGGACCGGGACCGGTCAACCCGCCCTGGTGTGGCGCTCGTCGAGGTAGCGGTCGAGCTCGCCCTCGCGCACCCGGAAGGACCGCCCGATGCGGACGGCCGGCAGCTGGCCGGCGTTGATGAGCCGGTAGACGGTCATGGTCGACACCCGCAGGATGGCCGCGACCTCCCCGACGGTCATGAAGCGGGTGCCGGTGTTGTCGAGTTGCTGAGTCATCTCCGCTGACTCCCTCCGCGCCACCGCGAGACTACGCCCTCCCCGGAGCCGGGGAAAGTGCGAATCACCTGGCCGGGGGCTCGCGCCCCGGGCCGCTACCGCCCGAGGTTCCGGGACCGCTCGGTGGCCGAGGCCACCGCCTCGACGAAGGCCGAGCGGACCGCCCTCGCCTCGAGCGTGCGCACCCCGGCCGCCGTGGCCCCGCCCGGCGAGGTCACCGCGGCGCGCAGGGTCTCGGGCGCCTCGCCGGTCTCGGCCAGAAGGCGGGCCGAGCCGAGCAGGGTCCCCACCACCAGCGTCCGGCTCACCTCGCGGCTGAGCCCCACCAGCACGCCAGCCTCGATGAGCGACTCGGCGACCAAGAAGAGGTAGGCCGGCCCGCACCCCGACACCCCGGTCACCGCGTCGAGCTGGCGCTCGGGGAGGCGGACCACCGTGCCCACCGCGCCGAGCACCCCCTCGGCCCAGTCGAGGTCGGCCGCCGTCGCCCGCTCGCCGCCCGAGACGACCGTCACCCCCGCCCCCACCAGCGCCGGGGTGTTGGGCATGGCCCGGACGACCACCGCGTCGGCCGGCAGGCAGGCCTCGAGCCGAAGGGAGGCGATCCCGGCCACGATCGAGAGCACCCTGGTCACCCCGACGGCGGCCAGCTGCCGGCAGGCCGACTCGGCCACGTCGGGCTTGACCGCCAGCAGGGCGCCGCCCTCGGGGCCGAGGAGGCCCGGGGCGACCCGGTCGGGGGTGACCGCCTCGATGACCGAGAGGCCGGGGTGCTCGGCGGCCAAGGCGGCGCGCCGCTGTGGGTCGGGCTCGGCCACCACCAGCTCGCCCGGCGTCGCCCACCCCGAGGCGACCAGCCCGGTCAGGAGGGCCGAGCCCATCTTCCCCCCGCCGACGACCAGCAGCTTCGCTCCCATCGGCCGAGGCTACCGCCGCCCGGGAGGTCAGCGCCGGCGGCGGCGGTAAAGGGTGGGGTGGGCGAGGGTCATCGCCGTGGGGAAGTGGTCGTCGACGTAGAGGATGGAGGAGCCGGCGATCCGGTCGAGCTCCTCTGTGTCGACCAGGGAGGCCGGGACCTTGCCCACCAGGTAGACGGCGTCCTCGGGTCCGAGGCAGAAGGCCATGCCGTAGAGGTCGGCGTTGCGGCGCATGAGGTAGCGCAGCACCGCCTCGGCGTTGGCCTCGGGGGCCGGCATGAACTGGGCCTCGTGGTGGAGGGTCCGCTGGCGCAGCGTCAGCCAGACGGTGATGAACTCCTTCTCCTCGCCCCGGAACCGCAGGTACCACCGGTGGGTGGCCGTGCGGTCGGTCACGTCCTGGCGCTCGGCGGCCACCAGCCCGAAGGTGCCGTCGGCCGAGAGCTCGCGCCCGGCCCAGGCGTCGATGCGCGCCGCCACGGCGGCCACAGCCGCCTCGTCGGGCAGGTCGACCAGCGGCATCTACCCGGCGGCCCGGCCGGGACCGGTCAGGAGCACTCGACGAGCCGGCCGGCCATCAGCCCGTCGTGGACCGTCCGCAGCCGCTCGGCCGCCTCCCGCCAGGTGTAGCGGCGGGCCCGCAGCACCGAGGCGGTCGACAGCCGCTCGGCCAGGAGCGGCTCGGAGACGATGCGCCGGACGCACTCGGCGTAGGCGGCCGGGTCGGCCGCCTCGACCAAGAAGCCGGTCCGCCCGTGGTCGACCAGGGTGGTGAGGCCGCCCACCGCCGAGGCCACCACCGGCGTCCCGCAGGCCGCCGCCTCCAGGGCCACCAGGCCGAACGACTCGGAGCGGCTGGGCACCAGGCAGGCGTCGGCCGCCCGGTAGTAGGTGGAGAGGAGCTCGTGGGGCTGGGGCGGCACGAAGGCGACCCGCGACGACACCCCGAGCGCCCGGGCCAGGCCCACCAGCTCCCGGTAGGCCTCGTCGCCCCTCGGCCCGCTCGGCCCGCCCACCACCACCAGCCGGAAGTCCCCGGGGCCCCGGACCAGCTCGGCCAGCGCCCGCACGGCCACGTCGGCGCCCTTCAAGGGCTGGATCCGCCCGACGAAGAGGAGCAGCGTCCCCTCGGCGGGGAGCCCGAGGGCCCGGCGGGCCTGGGGGCGGTGGCCGGGGCCGAAGAAGGCGTGGTCGACCCCCGGGGCCACCACGGCGATCCGGGACCGGTCGGCGCCGTAGAGGGCGGCGATCTGGTCGGCCTCCACCGTGCACGAGGCCAGCACGGCGTCCGAGCAGCGCACGATGGCCGCCTCGGCCTCGGCCCGGCGCTGGGCGGTGTCGGCCTGCACCTCCTCGGGACCGGCCTCGGCCTTCACCCGGTCGAGGGTGTGGAAGGTGGAGACGAGCGGCAGGTCGAGCTCGTGCTTGATGGCGTGGCCGGCCAGCCCCGACAGCCAGTAGTTGGCGTGGACCGCCTCGAAGGGGCCGGCGTCGTCCGCGTCGGGCGCGGGGCCCGACCGGCCGGTCATGGCGGCCAGGACCCCCTCGGTGAACTCGTCGACCAGGCCGGGCAGGGCCTCCTTGGCCACCGGGGCGGCCGGGCCGGCCGCCACGTGGTGGATGCGCAGCCCCGGCTCGACGGCGACCACCGGGGGGAGGGCGTCGGACCAGGCCCGGGTGAAGACGTCACAGGCGGCCCCGCCGCGGGCCAGGGCGGTGGCCAGCTCGCGGACGTAGACGTTCATGCCGCCGCCGTCGCCCGTGCCCGGCTGGGCCAGGGGCGAGGTGTGCAGGGAGAGCACGGCCAGCCGTCGCATGCCGACGAGAGCCTACCGGTGTGGCTGGTCCGCCCCCCCGGCTCCGGCCGCCGCGGCCGCCGCGGCGCTCCCCGCCACCCCGGCCGGGCCCGGCGCGCCCGGCCCCTCGCCGCCCCCCTGGGCCTCGGACTCCCGGCGGAAGGAGAGGTAGATGCGGACGAGCGCCTGCTTCTGCTCCTCGCTCAGGTGGGGGTCGGCCAGGATCTGGCGGGCCAGGTCGGGCGAGCCGTCGGGGGGGTCGAGGATCCCCGCCTGCACGTAGAGCGTCTCGGCCGAGATGCGCAGCGCCTTGGCGATCTGCTGGAGGATCTCGGCCGAGGGGCGGCGCAGCCCCCGCTCGATCTGGCTCAGGTAGGGGTTGGAGATCCCGGCCAGCTCCGAGAGCCTGCGCAGCGAGAGGCGGGCCGTGCTGCGCTGCTCGCGGATGAAGGCGCCCAGGTCGTGCCAGCGCTCCGCCGAGTCGTCGCCCACCCCGAAGAGCGTACCCCCGCCCCGGGGGGCCGGACCCCGGCGGCCGTCAGGGGGAGGGCTCGGCGACCGGCAGGTGGCGCTCGCAGTTGCGGGCGAGCGGTGTCTCGGCCAGCCGGTCGTCGGCGATGGCCTCCCCGCACACCGCGCAGACCCCGTAGGTGCCGTCGTCGAGCCGCTCGAGCGCCCGGTCGACCCCGTCGAGCACCCGCTCGGCGTCGGCCAGCACGGCCCCGTAGTCCCCGGCGAGCGGCTCCACGCCGCCACGATACCCCTCACCCCGACCGTAGGCTGAGGGGATGTCGACGAACCTCACGGCGGACCGGGCGGCGGAGGGCGACCGCCCGCTGGCCCCGCTGGTGGGGGCGGGGGTCGAGGTCCCCTGCCTCGACGGCACCGACCGGCCCTACCGGGACCTCGACTGCGCCGCCTCCACCCCGGCCATGGCCACGGTGGCGGCGGGGGTCGACGCCTTCTTGCCGTGGTACTCGAGCGTCCACCGAGGGGCCGGGTTCAAGTCCCGCCGGTCAACCGCCGCCTACGAGCAGGCCCGCCGGGAGATCCTCCGCTTCGCCGGGAGGGCGGAGCACGGCGGCGACGTGGCCATCGTCTGCCGCAACACCACCGAGGCCATCAACCACCTCGCCTACCGCCTGCCACTGGACCCGGGCGACGTGGTGGTGACCACGGTGGTCGAGCACCACGCCAACCTCCTCCCCTGGGCCCGGGTGGCACAGCGCCGCTTCGTCGAGTGCGGGCCCGACGGCACGTTCGGCGTCGACGACGTCACGGCCGCCCTCGACGCCGCCCCCCGGCCCAAGCTGCTGGCGGTGACCGGCGCCTCCAACGTGACCGGCTGGCTGCCCCCGGTCGAGGCGCTCTGTGCGGCGGCCCACGAGCGGGGGGTGCCGGTCCTGGTCGACGCCGCCCAGCTGGCCCCCCACCGCCCGCTGCCGGCCGGGGCGGACTTCCTCGCCTTCAGCGGCCACAAGCTCTACGCCCCCTACGGCGCCGGGGCGCTGGTCGGCCCCCGGTCGGCCTTCACCGAGGGCGACCCGTTCCTGGCCGGGGGGGGCGCGGTCGACCTGGTCGACATCGACGAGGTGATCTGGACCGACCCACCCGAGCGCGAGGAGGCGGGGTCCCCCAACGTGGTGGGGGCGGTCGCCTTCGGCGCGGCCATGGCCGAGCTCCACCGGATCGGCTGGGACGCCCTCGCGGCCCACGAGGAGGCGCTGGCCCGACGGCTCCGCCGTGGGCTGGCGGCCATCGACGGGGTGCGGCTGCTCGGGCCGGGCCTCGACGTCGGCACGCTGGCCGTGGCCGCCTTCACCGTGGAGGGGCTCCACCACGCGCTGGTCGCCGCCCGGCTCAGCGCCGAGTGGGGCATCGGGGTGCGCCACGGCTGCTTCTGCGCCCACCCCTACCTGCTCCGGCTCCTCGGGGTCGCAAAGGCCGACGTGGCCGCGGCGCGCCGCCAGGTCCTGGCCGGCGACCGTCGAGGGATCCCCGGGGCCGTGCGGGCCAGCTGCGGGCTGGGCACCACCACCGACGACGTCTCGGCCCTCCTCGAGGCGGTGGGCCGGCTGGCCGCCGGCGAGCCCCCTCCCGTCCCCTACGACCAGGACCCGGTGACCGGCGACTTCTTCCCGGCCGTCGACCTCCCCGGCTGGACGGCGTCGGAGCGCCCGACCGGCTCGGCCTGCGCCCGGGGCTAGGCGGTGCGGGCCACGGGAGGCGACCGGCCCCGCCGGGCGGGGCGGGCGGCCCTGGCCGCGGCGTGCTCGGCCGGGGTGGCCGTGGCGCTCTCGGCCGCTTCCCCGCTCGCCGGCCAGCCGGCCCAGGCCACCGGCCGCACCCCCCCGGTGGCCTGGGTGGCCACCCGCGGCCTGGTCAGCGACCCGGGGGACACCGTCGCCCGGGTCGACCTCTCGAACCGCCGCGTCGGTCCGCCCCTGGTCGTGGCGAACGAGCCGGTGGCGCTGGCCACCGCCCCCGGCGGCCGCCTCCTCGTGGCCGACGAGGGGAGGAACCTGCTCTCGGTGGTCGACGCCGCCACCGGGGAGGTCACCGCCTCGGTCGGAGTGGGGCTCGAGCCCGACGCCGTCGCCGTGGCCCCGGGCGGGACCGACGGCCGGGGCATCGCCCTTGTGGCCGACTTCGGGGACGCCTCGGTGACCCCGGTCGACCTCGGGACGCTGCGGGCCGGCCCGCCGGTCCCGGTCGGCCCGCAGCCGGTGGCCGTGGCCGTGGCCCCGGGGTTCGGCCTCCGGCCCCCCACCGCCGTGGTGGCCGACTTCGGCGGTGGCGAGGTCACCCCGATCGACGTATCGACCATGACCGCCGGCCCGGCGGTCCCCGTCGGCGACGAGCCCGAGGCCCTGGCCGTGGTGGCCGAGGGACCGGCGGGCGGCCCCGCCGCCCTCGTGGGCGACGTCGGCACCGACGAGGTGGTCCCCGTCGACCTGACCACCTTCGCCGTCGGGGCGGCGATGGCGCTCGGCAGCGACCCGACCGCCATGGCCGTGGCCCCGGGAGGGACGACCTGGGTGGTGGCGGGGGCGAGCCTGGTCCCGCTCGCCCCCGGCTCGCTCGCCCCGGGCACGCCGGTCGCCCTGCCCGACGTCGGCGAGGCCGTGGCCCTCGAGGGGTCGGCCACGGCCTGGGTGGCCGAGCAGGACGGCTCCCTCGTCCCGGTGGCGCTGGCGACGGGGAGGGCCGGCCGGGCGGTGGCGGTCGGGGGGCGGCCGACGGCCGTCGCCGTGACGGGGCGCCTCGACCCCTAATCGGCCGTGGCGTAGACGGCGCGGGCCCTGAAGCGCAGCGGACGCTCGGCGAGCTCCTCGAGGTAGTGGGCGGTCCACCCGGCCACCCGGGCCACGGCGAAGACGGTGCGGCCGGCGTCGGGGGGCAGGCCGAGGGCGAAGGTCAGCGCGGCCAGCCCCAGGTCGACGTTGGGCGCGGGGATGCGGTGGGCGGCGGCCAGGTCGATGACCGAGGACACCAGCCGGCGCTGGTCGGCGGTCGCCAGGTGGCCGAAGCGCTCGAGCAGCACGGCCGCCCGGGGGTCGCCCCCCTTGTAGACGGTGTGGCCGAACCCCGGGAGCATCCCCTGCCAGCGCAGCGCCTCGTTGAGCGCCTGCTCGGGTCCGTGGCGCTCGGCGTCGACCAGCAGCGAGTGGGCGAGCCGGCTGGCCCCGCCGTGGAGCGGCCCACCGAGCGTCCCCAGCCCCGCCGAGACGGCGTCGTAGAGGTCGGCCCGGGTCGAGGCGGCCACACGGACGGCGACCGTGGAGGTGGCGAGTTCGTGGTCGGCCAGGAGCACCAGGGCGGCGTCGACCGCCGCCACCGTGGCCGCGGTCGGCGCCGGGGTGAGCGCGCCGGACAGCGCGGCGGCGACCGACGGGGCGCCTGCGCCCGCAGGCGGCGACGGCCCGACCACGAGGACCAGGGCGGCGACGAGCCGGCGGGCGGCCCGGGTCACCGCCTCGGGCCGCAGGTCGGCCCGGAGCGGGTCGGTGGCCCCGGCCATGACCACCGCCCAGCGCAGCCGGTCGGCGGTGGGGAGGTCGGGGACCGGGCCGAGCGGCGGGGGCTCCCACGGCCCGCCACCACCGTCGACCCCCCACAGGAGCTCGGCCACCTCCTCGAAGGTGTCGGTCGCCGCCAGCCCGGTGGCCGGCCGGCCGCGGTAGGCGGGGCCGTCGTCGCGCAGCTGGGTGACGGCCGTGGTGACCGTGGCCAGGCGGCTCTCGACCCGCCGGCCGCCGCGGGCCCTTGCGGCCAGCCGCTCCACGTCGTCCATGTCGAAGAGGCTTCGCCGGCCGTCGGCGGAGGGGTGCGAGGCCAGCTGGCCGCGGCTGACGTAGGCGTAGAGCGTGGTCCGCTTCACCCCGAGCCGCCGGGCCGCCTCCTCGGTCTCGAGCATGCGGGCCACCGGCGGAGCGTAGGCGATCACCATTGACTTGATCAATATTTACAAACGTCGGCCGCGGGCGCACCATGGCGTGGGACGAGGCCCGTGGGGCGAGGGAGGGGTTGGCCATGGCGACGGTGGTGCGGGACCTGATGTCGTCCCCGCCGGTGACCTGCGACGCCGAGGCGTCGCTGGAGGCGGCGGCCCGGCGGATGCACGAGGCCGGGACCGGGTCGGTGGTGGTGACCGACGGCGCCAAGGTGGCCGGCATCCTGACCGAGCGGGACCTCCTGCGGGCGGCGGCCGCCGGCTCGGTGCCGGCAGAGGAGGCGGTGTCGCTGTGGATGACCGCCGGCCCCGACGTGCTCTCGCCGACACAGTGCGCCGCGGCGGCCTTCGAGAGCCTCACCCACCACCACTACCGCCACCTGCCGGTGGTCGACGGCGAAGAGCTCGTGGGGGTGGTGTCGATCCGGGACCTGCTCGGCTCGGCCCTCCTGCGGCCGGCCGGCGAGCACGGCGCCGACGTCCCCCGGGGGCTCGAGGGCGTGGTGGTGGCCGAGACCTCGGTCGGCGACGTGCGCGGCGAGGAGGGCTTCTACCACTACCGCCAGTACTCGGCGGTGGCGCTGGCGGCCGAGCGGTCGCTCGAGGACGTGTGGTACCTGCTGTTCGAGGGCGGGCTGCCCGGCCCCGCGGCGTCGGCGGCGTTCGCCCGGACGGTGGCCGGGCGCCGCCGGCTGCCCCCGGGGATCGCCTCGCTCCTGCCGGCGCTGGCCAAACAGGGCGCGCCGCTCGACGTGCTGCGCACCGCCGTCTCGGCCATGGGGTCCGAGCTCGGGTGGGCGCCGACCCTCGACATCGACCGGGCGGCCCTCTGCGACCAGGCGCTCACGCTCTGCGCCGCGGTGCCGACCGTCCTGGCCGCCGCCCACCGCCTGCGGCGCGGGGAGGAGCCGGTCCCTCCCCGCCCGGACCTCCCCCACGCCGCCAACTACCTGTGGATGCTCCGGGGCGCCGACCCCGACCCGGCCGAGGCCCGGGCGGTCGAGCAGTACCTCGTCTTGGTGGTCGACCACGGCTTCAACGCCTCGACCTTCGCGGCACGGGTGATCACCTCCACCGGCGCCGACCTGGCGGCGGCGGTCTGCGGGGCGGTCGGCGCCCTGTCCGGGCCGCTCCATGGCGGCGCGCCCAGCCGTGCGCTCGACATGCTCGACGCCATCGGGGCCGAGGGGGAGGGCCGACGGGCCCGGGCGCGGGAGTGGCTGGCGGCCGCGGTCGAGCGGGGGGACCGGGTGATGGGGTTCGGCCACCGCGTCTACAAGACCGACGACCCCCGCTCGGTCTTCCTCGGGGAGGTGGCCGGGTCGCTCGGCGGGCCGCTCGTCTCCTTCGCCCACGAGGTGGAGGAGGAGGCGGTGGCCGTGCTGGCCGAGCTGAAGCCCGGTCGGCGGCTCTACACCAACGTCGAGTTCTACGCCGGGGTGGTCCTCGACCGCTGCGGCATCCCCCGGGAGATGTTCACCCCCACCTTCGCCGCCGCCCGGACGATCGGCTGGGCCGCCCACGTGCTGGAGCAGGCGGCCGAGAACCGGCTGATCCGCCCGGCGGCGCGCTACGTCGGGCCGCCCCCGCCCCAGCCGGTGGGCCGGGCGTAGACGGCACCGGGGCCGGCCCCCGAGATTGGGCCTTTCGGCCCTCCACCCGGCGGGCCGGGACGGGCAGGATGGCCCGGTGGCACGCCCCGACACCCTGGACCCGACGCCCCCCCCGGCGGGGGGGCCGGGCGCCGACGCCCCCCGGCGGGGGGGCCGGGGCGACTTCCCCCTCCAGCACCTCTCCATCCACGGCCACCACATCGGCTACCGCCGTGCCGGCGACGGCCCGGTGCTCCTCCTGCTCCACGGGATCGCCGGGAGCTCGCGGACGTGGCTCCCGGCCATGACGCGCCTGGCGGACGAGTACACCGTCGTCGCCCCCGACTTCTTCGGCCACGGGGAGTCGGCCAAGCCCCCCGGCGACTACTCGCTGGGCAGCCACGCCAGCACCATGCGCGACTTCCTCCACGTCCTCGGCCTCGACGAGGCCACGGTGATCGGCCAGTCGTACGGGGGTGGTGTGGCGATGCAGTTCGCCTACCAGTTCCCCGAGCGGTGCCAGCGGCTCGTGCTCGTCGACGCCGGCGGCCTCGGCCGGGAGGTCAACCTCATCCTCCGGCTCGTCACCGTGCCCGGGGCCGGGTACGTGCTGCCGCTGCTGTTCCCCGGTGTCATCCGGGCGGTGGGCGACCCGGTGGCCCGGTTCCTCGGGCGCCTGGGGATCGGCAACACCGAGACGGCCGAGATCTGGCGCGCCTACCGCTCCCTCACCGACGCCGACAGCATGCGCGCCTTCGTCGCCACCATGCGGTCGGTGATCGAGCCCCGGGGGCAGTCGGTGAGCGCCATCGACCGCCTCTACCTCGCCGCCCACGTGCCCACCCTCATCGTCTGGGGCGAGCACGACCGGATCATCCCGGTCCACCACGCCTACGAGGCCCAGCGGGCGATCCCCGACAGCCGGCTGGAGGTGATCGAGGGGGCGGGCCACTTCCCCCACGCCGAGCAGCCGGCGCGCTTCGTCGCCATCTTGAAGGAGTTCCTCTCGACCACCGAGCCGGCCACCCTCGGCCACGAGCAGCTGCGCCAGCTGCTCCGGGAGCCGGCGAAGGCGGCGCGGCCGTCGCGCCCGGGGTCGGCCTGACCCCGCCGGGTCAACCGGTGAGCGCCACCTCGTCGCGGGCCGGCGGCGACGCCCGTGTCACGGCCCCCGCCCGGCGGTAGACGTCGATGATCCGCCGTGCCGTCTCGGCCCAGCCGAACTCCTCGATCACCCGCCGCCGCCCCGCCTCCCCCATCAGCCGGGCCCGGCCGGGGTCGGCGATCAGCTCGTTGACCGCCGAGGCCAGGTCCAGGGCGAACCGCTCGGGGTCGGCCGGATCGCTGTCGTTCGGGCCGACCGGCTCGAAGGGGACCAGCCTGCCGGTCACCCCGTCCACGACCACCTCGGGGATGCCGCCCACCGCCGAGGCCACCACCGGCGCCTCGCACGCCATGGCCTCGAGGTTGACCAGGCCGAGCGGCTCGTAGATCGACGGGCAGCAGCTGACCGTGGCGTGGCTCAGCAGCTGGTTGAGCTGGCGCTGGCCGATCTGGCCCTCGATCCAGTGGACCCCGCGTCGCTCGGCCGCCAAGGCAGCGATCTGGGCGGCCGCCTGGCGCGCCATCTCGGGCGTGTCCGCCGGGCCGGCCCGCAGCACGAACTGGACCGAGGGGTCGAAGTGGCGGGCGGCGGCCAGGAGGTGGGAGATCCCCTTCTGGTGGGTGATGCGCCCGACGTAGAGCACGATCGGGCGGTCCGGGGAGACCCCGAACGACTCCAGTACGTCGGTGGCGGGGTCCGGGGCCCAGGCCTCGGTGTCGATGGCGTTGTGGACCACGGCGATCCGCTCGGGGTCGAGCGCGGGGTAGCAGGTGGCCGTGTCGGCGGCGACGGCGCTCGACACGGCGATGACCGCGTCGGCCGACTCGATGCCGGTCCGCTCGCAGAAGCTCGACAGCCGGTAGCCGGTGCCGAGCTGGTCGGCCTTCCACGGGCGCCTGGGCTCGAGGCTGTGCACGGTCACCACGTGGGGGACGTCGTGGAGCATGCGGGCCAGATGGCCGGCGAAGTTCGTGTACCAGGTGTGGCTGTGCACGACGTCGGCGTGGCGCACCGCCGACGCCATGGCCAGGTCGACCGACATGGTGCGCAGCGCCTCGAGGTACGGCTCCTCCCCCGCCAGCGCCTCCCACGGGCGGTAGGCGGTCACCGTGAAGTCGCCCGGTGGCGGCCGCTCGGCGCCGAAGCAGTGGACCTCGAGGTCGGCCAGGCGGGCCAGCTGCGCCGCCAGCTGCTCCACGTGCACGCCGGCGCCGCCGTAGACCTCCGGGGGGAACTCCTTGCTCAGGAGGGCGACTCTCACGGCAGGTCCTGGTGGGGCACGACCCGATTGTGCATGGCCCGGCGGACGCCGCACAAGGGTCGTTCGCCCTTTCCCCCGCCGGCGGGCGCCCCGGGCCAGGGTGCGGCCGGAGCGCCGTTGCGCCAAACTGTGCGGCTTGCACGCCCGGACCACCGCCTACCTGTCCATGGAGATCGCCCTGGAGGACGAGATCCCCACCTTCAGCGGGGGTCTCGGCGTGCTGGCCGGGGACTTCCTGCGCGCCGCGGCCGACCGGGGCCTGCCGGTGGTCGGGGTGACCCTCCTCTACCACCGGGGCTTCTTCCACCAGGGGCTGGACGCCGACGGCCGCCAGGTCGAGCGGCCCGTCCACTGGAACCCGGCGGACCACCTCGAACGGCTCGACGCCCGGGTGAAGGTCACCGTCGCCGACCGGCGGGTCATGGTCGGGGCGTGGCGGCGGGTCCTCACCGGGGTGGGGGGGGACACCGTCCCGGTCTACTTCCTCGACACCCTGCTCCCCGAGAACGACCCGGCGGACCAGACGATCACCGGCCAGCTCTACACCGACCTGCCGGCCCAGCGCCTCTCCCAGGAGGCCGTCCTGGGGCTGGCCGGGCCGGCCATGCTCCGCGAGCTCGGCCACGACCAGATCGACACCTTCCACATGAACGAGGGCCACGCGGCGCTGGCCCCGGTGGCCCTCCTCGCCGACCGGCTGGGCGGGGGGCTGCTGGGCGCGTCGCCGGCCGACATCGAGTCGGTCCGCGACCGCTGCGTCTTCACCACCCACACCCCGGTGCCCGCCGGCCACGACCGGTTCGCCCCCGAGGTGGTGGACGCCGTCCTCGGTCCCGAGCTGGCAGGGCAGCTGGCCGAGCTCGGCTGCCTGGAGGGCGGGACCCTCAACATGTCGGTCCTTGGCATGTTCTTCTCTGGGTACGTGAACGCGGTGGCCCGCCGCCACGGCGATGTGGCCCGGGCGATGTTCCCCCAGTACTGGATCGACGCCATCACCAACGGGGTGCACGCGGCGACCTGGGCCGCCCCGAGCACCGCCCGGCTCCTCGACCGCCATGTGCCGGGGTGGCGCCGGGACAGCACCATGATCCGCTACGCGGGCACCATCGGCCTCGACGAGGTCCGAGCCGCCCACGCCGAGGCCAAGCAGGTGCTGGCGGACGAGGTGGCCCGGCGGCGGGGGGTCGCCCTCGACCCGGCGGCGCTCACGATCGGGGTGGCCCGCCGGGCCGCCGCCTACAAGCGCAACGACCTGCTCCTCTCCCGTCCCGACGCCCTCCGGGCGCTCGTGGCCCGGGTCGGTCCCCTCCAGGTGCTCTACAGCGGCAAGGCCCACCCGAGCGACGACGCCGGCAAGGCCGTGATCGCCCACGTCAACGCCGTGGCCAAGGAGCTGGCCGGCGAGGTCACCGTCGTCTACCTGGAGGACTACGGGATGAGCCTGGCCGGCCTCTTGGTGGCCGGGGTCGACGTCTGGCTCAACACCCCCATGGCCCCCTACGAGGCGTCGGGGGCGAGCGGGATGAAGGCCGCCTTGAACGGCGTCCCGAGCCTGAGCGTCCTCGACGGCTGGTGGCTGGAGGGGTGGGTGGAGGGCGCCACCGGCTGGGCCGTGGGCGGCGACCGGGGCGCGGGGGCCGACCGGCCGGTCGGCGACCCCACGGTCGACGCGGCCGACGCCGCCGAGCTCCACCGGGTGCTGGCCGACGTGGTCGCCCCCCTCTACTACGAGGACCCCGACGGCTTCGCCGCGGTCCGCCGCCACGCCATCTCCTTGAACGGCTCGTTCTTCAACGCCCAGCGCATGGTGGACGAGTACGCGGCACGCGCCTACCGTCGCGCCGAGGGCGCCGATGGGTAAGCCGGCCGCCGACCTGCCCGAGACGTTCGGCCGGGCCCGCCCGGTCATCACCGGGGTCCGGCCCACGGTCGACGGCGGCCGGTACCCGGCCAAGGGGGCGCTCGGCGAGACGGTCGCCGTCTCGGCCGACATCTTCACCGACGGCCACGACGAGCTGGCGGCCGAGGTCCGCTTCCGCCACGAGGACGAGACCCGGTGGCGGGCCGCCCCCCTCGTGCCCCTCGGCAACGACCGCTTCGGTGGCGAGTTCCCCGTCGAGCGGACCGGTCGCCACCGGTTCTGCATCCGGGCCACCGTCGACCACTTCGCCGGCTGGCGCCGCGACCTCGAGGCCCGGGCCGCTGCCGGCCAGTGGCTGGCCGTGGAGCTCTCGGTCGGAGCCGACCTCGTCCGACGGGCGGCGGCGCGGGCCAAAGGGGCCGACCGGCGCCGTCTGGCGGCCCTGGCCGACGCGCTCACCGAGGCGTCGGTCAACGGGGCCGGCGGCCCCGAGGTCGCCGGCGACCCCGAGCTGGCCGAGCTCATGGGCCGCCACCTCGACCCCGGGCCGGCCGTCACCTCGGCGTCCTTCGCCGTCGAGGTCGAACGGGCCCGTGCCCGCTTCAGCACCTGGTACGAGCTGTTCCCCCGCGCCGCCTCCCCCGACCCCACGCGGGCGGGCACCCTGGCCGACGTCGAGGCGCGGCTGCCCTACGTGGCCCGGCTCGGCTTCGACGTCCTCTACCTGCCGCCCATCCACCCCATCGGCACCACGGCCCGAAAGGGCCGAAACGGAGCCACCGTGGCGGCCCCCGGCGACCCGGGGAGCCCCTGGGCCATCGGCGCCGCCGAGGGTGGCCACACCGCGGTCAACCCCGACCTCGGCACGCTGGCCGACTTCGACCGGCTGGTGGCCGCAGCCAGGGCGCAGGGGATCGAGGTCGCCCTCGACCTCGCCTTCCAGTGCTCCCCCGACCACCCCTGGGTCACCGAGCACCCCGAGTGGTTCCGCCGCCTCCCCGACGGGTCCGTGCGCACGGCCGAGAACCCCCCCAAGCGCTACGAGGACATCTACCCGCTCGACTTCTCCACCGACGACTGGCGCGGGCTGTGGGAGGCGCTGCGCGAGGTGGTCGAGTTCTGGATCGCCCGGGGCGTCTCGATCTTCCGGGTGGACAACCCCCACACCAAGCCCCTGCGCTTCTGGGAGTGGCTGCTGCAGGCCGTCCGGGACGACCACCCCGAGGTCATCATGCTTGCCGAGGCCTTCACCCGGCCCCGGGTCATGGAGCACCTGGCCAAGGTCGGCTTCTCCCAGTCGTACACCTACTTCACCTGGCGCAACACCGCCTGGGAGCTCGAGGAGTACCTGACCGAGCTCACCCGGTCGCCGGTGGCCGACTACTTCCGGCCCAACCTCTGGCCCAACACCCCCGACATCCTCCACGAGGTCCTCCAGCACGGCGGCCGGGCGGCGTTCGTCGCCCGTCTCGTGCTCGCCGCCACGCTCGGCGCCAGCTACGGGATCTACGGGCCCGCCTTCGAGCTCACCGAGCACGAGGCGCGCCAGGCGGGCTCGGAGGAGTACCTCGACTCGGACAAGTACGAGGTCCGCCACCGCGACCTCGACGGGCCAGGGAGCCTGGCCGACCTGGTGGCCACGGTGAACGCCGCCCGTCGCGCCCACCCCGCCCTGCAGCAGGACCGCACCCTCCGCTTCCACCGCGTCGACAACGACCGGCTGCTCGTCTACTCCAAGACCGCCGGGCCGAGCATCGAGGGGACGGGATGGGAGGACACCGTCTTGGTCGCCGTCAATCTCGACCCCCGGGCCGCCCAGGCCGGCACCGTCCACCTCGACCTGGCGGCCCTCCGCCTCGACCCGGCAACGCGCTTCGCGGTGGTCGACCTCCTCACCGGCGCCCGCTACCGATGGGAAGGCCCGGACAACTACATCCGGCTCGACCCCAGGACCCTCCCGGCCCACCTGTTGGTCGTGGCGCGCCCCGGGGCCCGAGCGGCGTGACGCCGACGGCCGGGGCCCTCGAGGTGCTGGCCCGCCGCTACGGCGTCGAGACCACCTACCAGGCCCCCGGGGGCGGCCGGGCCCGGGTCGCCGACGCGTCGCTGGTGGCGGTGCTCGGCGCGCTTGGCGCGCCCATCCGCCGCCCCGAGGACGCGGCCCGCGTGCTGGCCCGGCCGGCCGCCGGGCGTCGGGTGGTCGAGCCGGTCCTCGTGCACCGTGGCGGCTCGCGCGCCCCGCACCGGCTCGCCCTCCCGGCGGGCCTCGCCCCCGAGCGGGTCCGGCTCACCGTGGCCCGTGAGGACGGCTCGGTCGTCCACCGGATCCTGCGCGACGCCCTGGCCGGGCCGGCGCGACCCGCCCGGGACGGGGACGGCGCCGTGACCGAGTGGCCGTTCCGCCTGACGGGCCCCTTGGCCGCGCCGCCCGGGTACCACCGCCTCGGGGTCGAGGGCCCGGGGATCGCCACATCGGCCCTGGTCGTCTCGGCCCCCCGGCGGCTCCCCGGCGCCGACCGGGGCTGGGGGGTCTTCACCCCCCTCTACGCCGTGCGCACCGGGACCGACTGGGGGGTGGGCAGCTTCGGGGAGCTCGGCGAGCTCTGCGAGTGGACCGCCCGGCTGGGCGGGAGCTTCGTGGGCACGCTGCCGCTCGACGCCGCCTTCCTCGACGGGCCGGTGGTGGACCCGAGCCCCTACCGACCGGCCAGCCGGCTGGCCCTGAACGAGCTCTACGTCGACGTCGAGCGCCTGCCCGAGCTCGAGCTCTGCCCCCGGGCCCGCCGGCTGGTGGCCTCGCCCGGGTTCGTCCGCCGGCTGGCCCACCTGCGCGCCGGACGGTACTCGGACCCCGGCGCCACCCTGGCGGCCAAGCGCCAGGTCATGGAGCTGTTGGCCGACGCCCTGGCCTCGTCCTCCTCGCCGCGGCGCGCCGAGATGGCCGCATTCCTGGCCGGGCGGCCCGAGCTCGAGGCGTACGCCCGCTTCCGCGCCGCCACCGAGACGCTGGACCGCCCCTGGACGCAGTGGCCGCAGGGGCGACCGGGGCGGGTCCCGGCCGGGGCGGCCGACGAGCGGCGCGTCCGCTACCACCGCTACGCCCAGTGGGTCGCCGACGGCCAGCTGGCCGCGGCGGCCGCCCGGGGCGGCCTCTACCTGGACCTCCCGATCGGGTCCCACCCCGACGGCTTCGACCCGTGGTACCACCCGTCGGCCTTCGCCGCCGGCGCCACCGTCGGCGCCCCGCCCGACCTGTTCCAGCCGGCCGGGCAGGAGTGGGCGGTCAATCCCCTCCACCCCGAGCGGGTCCGCACCGAGGGGTACCGCTATCAGATCGCCGCGCTGCGCCACGTGCTGCGGCACGCCTCGGTGGTCCGGATCGACCACGTGATGGGGCTCCACCGGCTGTGGTGGGTGCCGGCGGGCATGGGCCCCACCGAGGGCGCCTACGTCGCCTACCGCGCCGACGAGCTGCGGGCCATCACCGTGCTCGAGGCGGCCCGGGCCGGCGTCGTCGTGGTCGGCGAGGACCTCGGCACCGTGGCCCCGGCGGTGCGGGCCGGCCTGCGCCGCGACGGGATGCTCCGCTCCCACGTCCACCAGTTCGCGGCCACGCCCGGGGACCCCTTCTGCGACCCGCCGGCCGACTCGATGGCGTCGATCGGCACCCACGACCTCTTCCCCTTCGCCTCGTGGTGGGCCGGGCTCGACGTCGCCGACCCGGCCCGCCGCCCGCCGCCCGCCGGCGTCGTGGACGGGCGGGCGGAGAGGGCGGCGCTGCGGTCCGCCGTCGCCGCCTCCCTCGGGGGGCCGGCGTCGCCCGGTGGGGCGCTGCGCGCCGTGCTCGCCCACCTGGCCGCCGGGCCGGCCCAGCTCGTCCAGGTCGACCTCGAGGACCTCTGGGGCGAGCGCGAGCCCCAGAACCGCCCGGGCAGCGGCCCGGAGGCGGCCAACTTCACCCGGCGGTGGGCGAGACGCTGGCCCGAGGACGTCACCGCCCGCGGCCCGGCCGCGGTGCTCAGGCTCGTCGACGCCGCCCGCCGGGGCCCTCGGGTACCCCCACCCGCCCCGGGCGCGGGAGACTCGCCCCGGCGATCGACGAGGCGACCTCGGAAAGGGGACGGCCGGTGACAGGGACAGGAGGAGGGCGCGGGACGCGACCGGGCGCCGGCGCCACGTGGGAGCTCACCGACGGGGACCTCTACCTCTTCAACGAGGGGACCCACCGCCGCCTGGCCGACAAGCTCGGCGCCCACGTGCTGGGCCAGGGCGGGACGGCGTTCGCCGTCTGGGCCCCCAGCGCCCGGTCGGTGAGCGTCGTCGGCGACTGGAACGGCTGGGACCGGGCGGCCGACCCCCTCGAGCCCCGAGGCTCCTCGGGCATCTGGGCCGGCGTCGTCCCGGCGGCGGCAGCCGGCCACGTCTACAAGTTCGCCGTCACCACCGGCACCGGCGCCGTCGTGGAGAAGGCCGACCCCATCGCCTTCGCCGCCGAGCTGGCGCCCCGGACCGGCTCGGTCGTCTGGGACCTCGCCTACGAGTGGGGCGACGCCGACTGGCTGGCCGGGCGCGCCGGGCGGGGCGCCCTCGACGCCCCGGTCTCCATCTACGAGGTCCACCTGGGCTCGTGGGTGCGGCCGCCCGACGACCCCGGGCGGTTCCTCAGCTACGAGGAGCTCGCCCCGCTCCTCGTCCGCCACGTCCAAGAGGCCGGCTTCACCCACGTCGAGCTCCTCCCGATCATGGAGCACCCCTTCTACGGGAGCTGGGGCTACCAGACCACCGGGTACTTCGCGCCCACGTCGCGCTACGGGACCCCCCAGGGGCTCATGGCCCTGGTCGACCGGCTCCACCAGGCGGGGATCGGCGTCCTGCTGGACTGGGTCCCCTCACACTTTGCGACCGACGACTTCGCCCTCGGCGAGTTCGACGGGACCCACCTCTACGAGCACGCCGACCCCCAGCAGGGCTTCCACCCCGACTGGCACAGCTACATCTTCAACTACGGCCGCAACGAGGTCCGGAGCTTCCTCCTCTCCTCGGCCGAGCACTGGCTGTCGGCGTACCACGCCGACGGCCTGCGGGTCGACGCCGTGGCCTCCATGCTCTACCTCGACTACTCGCGCCAGGAGGGCCAGTGGGTCCCCAACCGCCTGGGGGGCCGCGAGAACCTCGACGCCGTCGAGTTCATCCGCCAGCTCAATATCGGCGTCTACGCCGCCCACCCCGACACCCAGACCATGGCCGAGGAGTCGACGGCGTGGCCCGGGGTGTCGCGGCCCACCGACCACGGCGGGCTCGGCTTCGGCTACAAGTGGGACATGGGCTGGATGCACGACACCCTGGCCTACATGCGACGCGACCCCGTGCACCGCGGCTTCCACCACGACGAGCTCACCTTCCGGGGCCTCTACGCCTTCACCGAGAACTACGTGCTGCCCCTCTCCCACGACGAGGTGGTCCACGGCAAGCGGTCGCTGCTCGGCGCCATGCCCGGCGACGACTGGCAGCGGTTCGCCAACCTCCGGCTCCTCTACGCCTACCAGTTCACCCAGCCCGGCAAGAAGCTGCTGTTCATGGGGGATGAGCTCGGCGAGTGGCGGGAGTGGAGCCACGAGCGCCCGCTCGACTGGTCCCTGCTCGAGCGCGCCCCGAACGCCGGGCTCTTCCGCCTGGTCGCCGACCTGAACCGCTGCTACCGCGAGGTGCCCGCCCTCCACGAGCTCGACGCCGACCCGTCGGGGTTCGAATGGGTGCAGGCCGACGACGCCGCCGGGTCGACGCTGAGCTTCCTGCGTCGGTCGAGGGCGCAGGACGCGGTGCTCGTCGTGTGCAACTTCACCCCGGTGGTGCGCGAACTCGAGCTCGGGGTCCCCGCCGCCGGACACTGGCGGGAGATCCTCAACACCGACGCCGACCTCTACGCGGGCAGCGGGGTCGGGAACCTCGGCGGGGTCGAGGCGCAGCCCCGAGGATGGCGGTCCTTCGACCACTCGGTGCGGGTCACCGCGCCGCCGCTGGCCGCCGTGCTCTTCCACCACGAGCCGGCGAAGGAGGCGTGACCGTGCGGGTCTGGCCGGGCATGTCGCACCCGCCAGGGGCGACCTGGGACGGGGAGGGTGTCAACTTCTCGATCTTCTCGAGGCACGCCACCTCGGTCGAGCTCTGCATCTTCGACCACCCCGAGGACGCCGTCCCGGTCTCGACGGTGACGATGCCGCCGGCCACCGACTGGGTCTGGTGCTGCTACCTTCCCGACCTGCGGCCCGGTGCCCTCTACGGCTACCGCGTCGACGGGCCGTGGGATCCCCAGCAGGGGCACCGCTTCAACCGGGCCAAGCTGCTGATCGACCCCTACGCCAAGGCGGTCACCGGCCCCATCCGGTGGAGCGACGAGCTCTTCGGGCACAGCTCGGTGGGCCCCGACAACGACCTCGTCCTCGACGGCCGCGACTCGGCCGGCGGCATGCCCAAGTCGGTGGTCGTCGACCAGGCGTTCACCTGGGGGGACGACCGGGCCCCGCGCACCCCGCTGAACCACACCGTCATCTACGAGTGCCACGTGCGGGGCATGACCATGACCCACCCCGGGGTGCCCGAGCGGCTCCGAGGCACCTACCTCGGGCTCGCCTCCGAGGCCGTCGTCGACCACCTGCTGGGCCTGGGCGTCACCACCGTGGAGCTGATGCCCGTCCACCAGTTCATCGCCGACCGCCACCTGGTCGACCAGGGGCTCACCAACTACTGGGGCTACAACCCGATCGCCTACTTCTCGCCCCACGTGGGCTACGCCTCGGGCGGGCTGGGCCAGCAGGTCGACGAGTTCAAGTCGATGGTCAAGACCCTCCACCGCGCCGGCCTCGAGGTCATCTTGGACGTGGTCTACAACCACACCGGCGAGGGCAACCACCTCGGCCCGACCCTCTCGCTGCGGGGGATCGACAACTCGGTCTACTACCGGCTCGACCCGGACAACCGGCGGTTCAACCTGGACTTCACCGGGACCGGCAACAGCCTCAACGTCGCCCACCCGCGCACCATCGCCCTCATCATGGACAGCCTGCGGTACTGGGTGACCGACATGCACGTCGACGGCTTCCGCTTCGACCTGGCCCCGGCGCTGTTCCGGGGGCTCGAGCCGGGACGGCGCAGCGCCTTCTTCGAGGTGATCCAGCAGGACCCGGTGCTCACCAAGGTCAAGCTGATCGCCGAGCCGTGGGACCTCGGCCCCGACGGCTACCAGCTCGGCCGGTTCCCGCCCGGCTGGAGCGAGTGGAACGGCGCGTACCGCGACTGCGTCCGCCGGTTCTGGCGCGGGGACCGCGCCATGGTGCCCGAGCTGGCGTCGCGGCTCGCCGGCTCCAGCGACATCTTCTCGCCCAGCGGCCGGCGCACCTACGCCAGCGTCAACTTCGTCGCCTGCCACGACGGCTTCACCCTGAGCGACCTGGTCGGCTTCAACGAGCGCCACAACGAGGCCAACGGCGAGGGCAACAGGGACGGGGCCGTCGAGAACCACAGCTCGAACTGGGGGGTCGAGGGACCGACCGACTCCCACCGGATCATCCGGCTGCGCGAGCGGATCAAGCGCAACATGCTGGCCACCGTCTTCTTCTCCCAGGGCGTCCGCATGCTGCTCGGCGGCGACGAGTTCGGCCGGAGCCAGCAGGGCAACAACAACGCCTACTGCCAGGACAACGAGATCAGCTGGCTCAACTGGACGCTCGACGACCACGCGCTCGAGCTCCTGGCCTTCACCCGTGAGCTGATCCGCATCGTCAACGACAACCCGGTCCTGCGGCACCGGGACTTCTTCAAAGGACAGCCGCTCACCCCCGGCGGCATGAAGGACCTCACGTGGATCCGGTCGGACGGCGGCGAGATGACCGAGGCCGAATGGACCGACGCCGAGCTCCGCTGCGTCGGCATGCTCCTGTCGGGTCAGGCCACCGACGAGGTCGACACGCGCGGCCGCCCCGTCTACGGGGACACCGCCCTGCTGCTGTTGAACAGCGCCCCCCGCTCTCGCTCGTTCACCCTGCCCAGGATCGAGCGGCCGGGCATCTGGGAGGAGCTCTTGAACACCGCCCGGGCCCTCGGTGCCCGCCGGGTCCCCGGGCCGACGGTGAACCTGACCGCCCACTCGCTCATCCTCCTGCGGCGCAACGAACGACCCGAGGCCTGAGGCCCCGGCGGCGGGCGGCGCACGGCGCGATCTCCTGCAGCTCCTCGGGCATACCGGGCCGCGGGGACCCGAAGGGAGCTCCCCTCGCCTGCGGCACGGTGCCATCTTCGACCGACGACGGGGCCGATCCCGAGCGGCCTGGCCGGCGGCTCGAACGCGCCCGGCCCGCGTACCGGGGCCGCCACGTGCCCGACGGGGGCGCCGACGGTCCGGATCGGGTCCACCGCCGTCGCCGTCTGCCGGATCGCACCGTGTCGTCCGGTGGCGGTGCCGTCCGTCGGTCAGCCGGGCGACCCCTCGTGCACCGCGCTCGTGGCCTCAACCGCCCCGAGGCGTGACGGTGTCGAGCAGCAGCCGGGCGGCCACCGTCGCCCCGTCGGTGCGGATCGTGCCGGCAACGGCGGTCGCCCGTGCGCGGATCTCGGGGGTGAGGGCGGCCCGGAGCACCGCCGACAGTGACTCGGTGGTCGGCGCCGGGCCGTCGTGTGCCGTGCCGATGCCCAGCTCGGCCACCCGGCCGGCCCAGTAGGGCTGGTCCGCCATCTGGGGCACCACCACCTGGGGGGCGCCGGCCCGGGCGGCCGTCGTCGTCGTGCCCGCGCCGCCGTGGTGCACGACGGCGGCCACCCGAGGGAACAGCGCCTGCTGGTTGACCTCGCCGATGGCGAAGCAGTCGTCCCGGTCGTCGATCAGGGCCAGGGCGGCCCCGTCGGACGCGACGACCGCTCGGCGGCCCTGGGCGCGGACCGCCTCGATGGCCACCCGGCCGATGTCCTTGGTGGCGCGCATGGGCATGCTGCCGAAGCCGACGTACACCGGTGGTGTGCCGGCGTCGAGGAACGCCTGCAGCGCCGCCGGGAGCGGGCGGTCGTCCGGCAGGATCCAGGCGCCGGTCTCCACCACGTCGATGTCCGCCGGCTCCCGCCAGGGAGCCAGGGTCGCATCTGCCGCCAGCCACGGGTGGCCGGTGAAGGCGTAGTCGTAGACGTTGTCCACCGGTGACAAGCCGATCGAATCTCGGCGGGTGTTGAGCGCCTCTCCGAAGAGCGCGTTGGCGCTCTGGTCGTTCAGGTCCCACAGCACCCTGTTGTCGGTCACGTCCGGTGGGAGCGGCCGGCCCGGGAACGGGACCGGCGGGTGGTGGGGCGACGGCAGGAAGATCGGGCAGTAGGCCGCGTAGACGTAGCGGATGCCCAGTTTCTCGGCCACCGACCGCGCCCCAGCCGCGGGCGGCAGGAGGCCGGTCGCCACCAGCACATCGCATCCATCGGCCGCCTCGGCAAGCGTCTCGAACTGCGCGGCGATCAAGTCAGCCGCGATCTGGGGCACGTCCGCCGCCGACGCCGGCCCCGCCCGGTGCAGCAGCGGGCGCACCGGCAGACCGACCGCCACCAGCGGCACGCCGAATTCGGCCAGCCGTTCGCCGCGGTCCGGCGGCGCGCACGCCCGGACCTCCGCTCCGAGCTCGCGCAACCGCACGGCGAGCGCCACCAGCGGCTCGACGTCCCCGCGCCCCCCATACGTCGACAACAACACGTGCACGTGGCGGCTCCCCAATTCGTCGTTCCGGCCCCGCAGGCCCCGGCCAGCATTGTCAGCACATCTGTGGTCCTTGCGGGAAGCCCCCCACCTCGAAGTATCCTTATCGTGGCGGGGTGGGATGCGCACGCGGCGCAGGCGTCGGCCGACTTTGAGATGCTCCCCAGTTCCCCCGGGGTGCCCGAGGCGGCCAGACCGCTGGACGGAGCGTCCGCCAAGGCGACGCGAGCCTCGGGTCGCGGTCGGTCCCACCTTGGGGCCACCGTTGGTCCATGCCTGCGCCGGGGTGGGGCCTGGCATTGCCTCGCGCGTCTTTATGTGGGTTCTCTTGCAGGCCCGGGCCGCTGGGACCGCAAGGGAACTCCCCTGCCCTGCGGACATGGGCGCGAACGGGATCCGACGGTTGGCGGATCCGGGATGCCGTCGGCGGGGTTCTGGAAAGCGCGGGTGACGGGTGCCTGGTGTGGCGGCCACCGCATTCGGGTGTCGGTGCCGAGGTTCGATTGGGTTCCCCAGCCCATCGGTCGGCTGGATTGCATCCGATCGTCCGTGCCCGCGCCCAGGCGGCAATCAGGTCCTTCAAGACCACTCCTGTGGCTCCTCTTAGCTCGCCCGGGTCAGGAAGCCGGGCCTCGCCGGTGCCGACAGCCCGCACGAGTTGATGCGCCCAGGTCCGACGGATCAGCCATGGAGTCGCACTTCCGGGTCGGGCCGTGAGCCCACCAGGCGCTCGCGTCATGTGGCAGACGAAGAATTGCCCATGGCGCGTAGTCGTTGCTCGCTGATGAAGCTCATGCACTCGTCACGAGAAGCACGTCCTCGTGATGACGACCGGACGGACGTGTCTCTGCCCCACGTGCTGCACCCTTCGTGCCAGTGTCAGGCAGCTTTCCGGGCTTGCACCATCGAATCATGCAGCGGCAGCATCGAGCGGTTCTCATCCTGTGAAGACGTTGTGCCCCGAGAACCCGTACCGAAGCCAGGGATTCCAGATTCGGTACCCCGAGGGGCCGGGGCGCAATTCCATCTCGCCTGTGAGTGTCATCTTGTACGTCCACGCCCGTTGCCCCATGGGAGCCACGTGCAGCGCTGCATGCACCGACCATCCGATGTACACGGCCAGAACTTTCGTCGACGAAGGGTTCGTCACCAGATAGATCCGGTCAAACGGGGGTCCGACCACGACGGACGTCCGCACCGGCCGCAACTGGACCCCGGCGTGCCCATCCAACCATGTTGCCTTCTTGCCGCAGCCGTACCACAGCATCAGCCGGTAGTCGGGAGCACCGAGCTGTGTTTCCGTTATCTTCTGCTGGGACCCGGTGTTGTACGTGCAGTATTCGGGTCCGCGCACCAAGGTCGACCGCTCGGAGGGGTCAGGGGCGCCGAGGTCGGCGATCCAGCGAGACGCCAGCGCATGAGCAGACCCTGAACCCGAGTTCAATGTTGCCTTCGAGGGGTCGATCCACGCTTGGCGCCGCCACTCCTCCGCCACGGTCTCGGCCGCCGAGGCCGCGGTTCGCGCCAGTCGGTCGGCAGAAGCTGGGACGGACCACAAGGGATCGGGGTTGAGCGTCGGGTCAGACGTCACCTTTGTGCCCTGCAGGTGGAACACGCGGTCAGAGAGGTTGTCCGGAACCGGCAAGCCATACGACAGGTTGCCCAACGCGGCGAGGGCCTTCCAGTTGACCGTCATCACCTTGTACTGCGCGGCCGAACTCGAGCGACCATAGACGGTGAGCCCAGCCAAAGCGATGGCGGCGACCACGCACGCCGTCACGAGGCGGGCGGCGGGCTGCGTGCCGGCGGCAACGGCCGCCGGACCGGCCGGCCGAGCCGGGCGGGACTGGCGCTCCACCCCGATTGCGTCGCCTGCGAGCGGCCAGGCAGCCAAGACGCAGGCCGCCGAGGCGGCCGCGACAAGGAGCGAGTACGCCCACGGCGACACGGTGAGGTTCGCGAGGACGATAGCGAGCACCGCCGCGCCGATGCCGGCGAGCGCCCGGGGTGCCGGACGCTTCACCACCAGCACGACTACCAGGACGGCGAAGCCCGGAGCGAGGTAGTAGGGGTTCATCACCTCCTCGCCCAACTGGCGCGCCAGCAGGGCAAGGCCGGCGACAACGACGGCCCAGGCGAGGTCGTCATGCCGACGGGCCAGGAAGAAGGCGATCGCCGCCACCAGCACGACCACGATCGACCGGAACGGCCCGGCGTAGACGACGTTGCCCAAATGGTGCCCCAGCGACACGAATGCCGTGGGGTGATCGAGGAGGTCGGTCTGCTGTACACCCAGGGCTTTCCACGTGGCCGAGAAATCGGTGAGGAACGGTGGAAGGAGCAGCGCCACCGGCACGACTGCCATCCGGAGCGCGAAGCGAGCCCACGTCGTTTTCGACAGACGGGCCAACAGCACCGGAACAGCGAGGATGACGAGCGGTTGGCAGGCCAGGGCCGCGCCGGCGAGCCATCCGGCCCGTCCGGGTCGGTCGTGGTTGAGGTCGAGCAGCGCGTAGAGCACCAGTCCGGTCGCCACCATGTCCTCGGGGTGACCCCAGTCGATGGCGACGTAGAAGCTCAGTGCCGTCAGGGCGGCGGTGAGCAGCAGTCGGCGACCCCTGGTAGCGCCCAGCACGACGGCCAGCGCGTCGCCGGCGAAGAGCAACACGCTGGCGCCGATCGCGCAGACAGGGCCGTAGAGGAGCCATGCCGATGCGCGGGCAGGCGTGATCTCGACCCCCTCCCAGGCGAAGCCACCCTGCAGGCCGAGGAAACCACCGAGGGCCCGGAAAGGTGCCAGCACCACGGGCCAGACCGGGAACAAGGGGATTGACGGCATCACTCGATACATGGCGCCGTACCAGCCATGGTCGACAAACTGGGCGCCCTGCCAGGCGGTCCACGCGTCGGTGGGGACGAACCAGCCCTGGTACGACGTCGTGAAGACGAAGAAGGCTGCGAGCATGGCCACCAGTCCGCACAGCGGATAGCGGTGCCGAGACACCCAGGACCTGAACGATGAGACCACCGACAGACGGGACAGCGTCGTCGGCCGGAGCACCGACGATCCTCTCGACGACGAAGCCGCGGACCTCGCCGGCGACCTCCGACTTCGATTGTCACCGGCCGCTGGACCGGCCTGCTCACGGCGGGAGGCGGCAGCGGGCTGGCTAGTACCCGTCGCCTGCTTGGCCGTACGTTGTCCCGGGGGCTTGCTCTGTCCCTTGCCTCCGGCCTGCGGGTTCGCCTTTCGGCGTTGACTGCTCCCGCCGTCGGTGCGGGCCGGTGCCTCCCGCGGGGGGCGGCCCGATGACCGACCACCGCCGTTGGTGCGCCTTCGTGCCATCTCCCCCCTTGCCGGTGCCCGGGTCCTCGACCCAGCGTTCGCCTGCCCAGATCGAACCGCTACGCCGTCTCCGCGCTCGGCCTGAGCTGGTTCGGCACTACGTTCCCCCTCAAGCCTAAGAGGTAGTTGCCCGCACGGCCAATGCAGTTTCGATGCAGTTCTTCAACTGACGGTGGTCAACTCTCCGCGTGCCTCGAATATCCAGTCCTCACCAATAGCATCAGTACACAAGCGGGCCGGTGAGTTCCATCGGTCGGTGCACGGTCCCGGTCATGATGACCGGTGCTGTTGACCACCACCGACCGATGGAGACCGAAGCATGCCAGGCGCGCCGCTGTCGTTGCCCGAACGCGAGGAGATCA